>Ga0070671_100004877_pt1 | contig 10675 bp, 11 predicted proteins | sample KBSS73metaG_FD_65341 | JGI IMG/M metagenome (GOLD analysis project Ga0070671, IMG submission 65341) | Switchgrass rhizosphere microbial communities from Kellogg Biological Station, Michigan, USA - KBS S7-3 metaG | ecosystem: Host-associated > Plants > Roots > Rhizosphere > Soil ... | reverse complement strand
GACCATGGAGCGCGTCGCCGCACGCCATGTAGCAATCGCGCAATGCTTGTCCTGACGCACGAACATACGATCGAGCCTAGCGGAGGGCGGTCGCGAGAACAAGCGTGGCGATGTTGAAGGCGTTCCTCATGAGCAATGCGGCCTCCGACCGGCTAGGCGCGCCCTCACGCGCGACGCAGGACGGAGCTTACCGATGCTCGCCGACATATCGCGCCGAATATAATCCGACGCTGACATGGAGTGGCAACGATCAGGCAGAGTACGGCATAATCGTCCGCGCCAGCCGCGACCCCGCGGACTGCCTCAGCTCTTTTCGAAAGCTGCGATCAGATGTCGCGCGGTATAGAGATCCTGCAGCGAGATGCCCGAGCTGTCGAAGATCGTAATGTCGTCGGCGTCGACCCGGCCGGGCACCCTGCCGAGCAGCGGATCGCCGACCGCCTTGATTCTTGCCGGGTCGCCGTCGAAATGTTGATATTCGCCTATCGTGCGCGATTGAGCGGGAAGGTCGCAAAAGAGCAGGGCACGGTCGAAGAGGGAAGGCGGCAGTTCCTGCTTGCCCGCAGCGTCGGACCCCATGGCGGAAATATGCGTGCCGGGCTGGATCCACTCCGCCTCGAACAAGCACGTGCGTGAGGGTGTCGCGGTGATAACGATGTCGGCGGCGCGGCAGGCCTGCTCGGCGTCCGCAAGCTCGGCGGGTATTCCGAGTTCTGCGAGGTTCACCGCGAATTGCTCGCCCTTCGCGATGTCCCGCGCCACTACCAGGACGCGGGTGATAGGCCGGATGCGGGAGATCGCCTGGCATTCGTAAAGTGCTTGGTTGCCCGCACCGAAGATCGCGATCGTTGCTGCCTCGGGGTTGGCGAGAAGATCGGTGGCGACGGCGTCTACCGCCGCCGTTCGAAAGGCATTCACCGTACCGCTCTCGATCACCCATTCGATACGACCAATGTCCTGATCGAACAAAAGCGTGATGCTGTTGTGGCGCGGCAGGCCTTTGCCGGGATTGGAAGGCCAGAAGGAACCCACCTTCAGGCCGGCGAGCTCCCGGGTAGAGCCGGCTTTTACGGTGAAGCGGTTTTGAGGCTGCGATCCGTGTGCGATCACGGCGGGAAATACCTCACTGCCACTCTCCACGGCCGCAATCAGAGCCTCGCGCGCCGCCTGGAACGCCATCTCGTGCGAGATCAGGGCCGCGGACTGCTCTTCAGAAATAAATCTCACGGCGCATCTCCGGTTTTGAGAGTGGCGGCCCGGTCTGGCTCGCGGACCGGGGGCTGCTGCCAATTGTATATACAGCTTGATCGATACCTGTCTATACAGCTGAGACTGCGCTATCGGTTCTCCATGGACGACACATTAGGTCAGAGCTTGCGATCTCGCATCGCCGCGCACGTCATTTCGCAGATCGTGCAGGGCGTGTGGAAAGAGGGAGAACGCATCCCCTCCGAGAGCGAGTTGACCCATGTCTTCGGCGCAAGCCGGATGACAGTCCACCACGCGCTGCGTGATCTCACCGCCCGAGGCTTTTTAATCCGTCGCAGTGGAGCAGGAACGTATGTGGCGCCGCCGCGGCCTTATGTCGCGACGTACCTACATCGCGACGTGATCAAGGAGATCGAGGGACGAGGCGGAGTTCATGAAGCTCACGTGATCGAACGTCGAATTATCGAGGCGGACTGCGCGCAAGCGGAATTCTTTGGCTGCGCCGCCTTGAAGCCGCTGTTCCACGCGGTCATCGTGCATCTCGAGAATGGAGAGCCGCTTGAACTGGAGGACAGGCTTTTGGACCCAGAAGAGCTTCCCGGATGCATGACTGTAGATCTGAGGCACCAGACCTTGTTTTCGCAGCTAATGCTCATGCGCCCTTATCGAGATGGAAGTGAGAGCACTCGAGCCATCCTTCCAGCGAAACAGGATCAAGTGCTCCTTCGCATCGAGGCGAACACGCCCTGTCTCGAAGTCAGACGAAGAAGCTGGCGTGGCGACACGTGCGTGACGGCCGTGAGGCTTCTACGCGCCGGCAAAAATGCCGTGATGGACGGGCTGGTCAAATCGATGACGTTCTGAAGTAGACGCGAAAACGGGTCGTAGAGGCCGCTGGAGGGTGCTTTGATATCTCGTCTAAGTGAGGAGCCTCTAGTTTTGCCAGCATGGAAGCGCAGCACGCTTCCCGCGACCGCGAACCACGCCTTGCATCAACCACCCCTATGCGGAGGGCGCGCGAGCGCTGGTTGGGTCGATCCGCGACTATTATGCCTTTCTGGACGATCTGCCCGGCGGGTGAGTGCCGACCTCTCCCACTCTCGACGCCGAACGCGACGCAGATTTCCCGGTCCTGCTGGGACTTGCCATTGACCCGGCTTGCTTACTTCCCAACCGCCCAACGCAACCAGCCGATAAGGCTTCGCCGGAGTGCTAGGCTACGGTCAAATGGAACGCCCCCGCTTCTCCTCCGGCCCCCTCCTCGCCCTCCTGTCCGCTGCCCTGTTCGGCGCAAGTACGCCATTTACAAAGCTCCTGCTCGGCGATGGCATCGACGCCTGGCTCCTGGCTGGCCTGCTCTACTTGGGCTCCGGATTGGGCCTATCGCTCGTCAGCATCCTGCGGCGTGGCGCCGGCAACGAGGCGCCTCTGACCCGACGCGATTGGGGTTGGATGGCGCTGGTCGTGCTCGCCGGTGGCGTCACAGGGCCGGTGCTGCTGATGATCGGCCTTTCATCGACCCCAGCATCTTCGGCGGCGCTACTACTGAACGTCGAAGGTCTGGCGACGATGGGCATCGCTTGGCTTGTGTTCCGCGAGAACGTCGATCGGCGCTTGCTGATCGGTGCCGTCGCCATTCTTGCCGGCGCGGTGTTGCTCTCGTGGCGCGGAGGCCCGGGCGGTATCGGTCTCGGCGCGCTGGCCATTGTCGGCGCGTGTCTTGCCTGGGGCATCGACAACAACTTGACCCGCAAGTTGTCCGCCTCCGATCCCGTGCAGATCGCCATGGTCAAGGGCCTCGTCGCTGGCGGCGTCAACCTCGCACTCGGGCTGGCGAGGGGAGCGCATCTGCCTGCGCTGCCGGCGCTTGCCGGAGCCGGACTGGTCGGCTTCCTCGGCTATGGCGTGAGCCTCGTGCTGTTCGTGCTGGGTTTGCGCCATCTCGGCTCGGCGCGAACCGGCGCCTACTTCTCTTCAGCACCGTTCATCGGGGCGATCCTGGCGATCATACTGTTCGGCGAGCCCGTGACCGCACGACTGATCGTGGCGGCAGTGCTGATGTCGATCGGCTCTATCTGCATCTCGCAGAACGCCACGGCCACGAACACGTCCATGAACCGATGGAGCACGCCCACGCCCATGTCCATGACGCGCATCACCAGCACGCGCATGGTCCCGACGACCCGCCCGGCGCACCGCACGCCCACGACCACGCGCACGTGCGATTGGTCCACGCGCATCCGCACTATCCGGACCTGCATCACCGCCACGACCACGAGTAGGCCGGTCGTGAGCGCGTGAGCTTGAGACTCATGCTCAGTAAGGTGAAGCTTAGCCTCATGGGGTTCGCGATCACCCCAGGAGGCGTCAGGCCCAAGCATCGCGTACCATCTGCGCCGCCGCTCCCAGCGCTTCGACGTGGAGCCGCAGCGGAGTGGAGGAAAGCGCTGCTTGAAGCCTGTCAGCGCCTTCGCCTTCAAGCCGTCTGCGCCAGTTACGATGCGCAGCGCGTCGGCGATAAGGTTGGCACCCTCTGTGGTCAGTCGCGGGTAGCGGCCCACACGTTCGAACAGCGCGACCCCAAGCTGCCCCTCCAGGTTGCGCGATGGCGCTGAACCTCGACTCGCACCTTCTCGGCGCACGCGCGATCGTGCCGCTGATGCGCAAGGCCCGCGGAGGATCGATCGTCGCGATCGGGTCGGACGCGGTCGGCATGGTGATGCCGCCCGGCTTCGGAGTCGCCTTCCTAACCAGCGACGATGCCCGTTTCGTCACCGGCCAGACACTGGTGGTCGATGGCGGCTGGCTCCGGCTCTGAAGACGCGGGCAAACGCGAAGCTCGCCGGCACGCCGCCGATGGTCGCGATCTTCGAGCGGATCGGCATCGGCCAGTGGTTCAGGCTGCTCACCGGCACGCTGGCGGTAGCGGGCGGACTCATGGTGCTGGTGCCGCGCGCCGCATCTGGGGAGCGTCGCTGCACTCCATCATGGTGGGGGCAGTGTTCACGCACCTGGTGGTGATCGGCGGCAACCCCGCGCCCGTGCTGGTGCTGCTGACACTGCGCTTGGTCGTGCTGTTGCTGCGTCGGCGAAAACTGCTCGCCTCAGTCGGAGGCTGACGTCAACATCGTCGCACGGGCGCTGCCGGCTGCTCGCAAGCCGTCGCGGTTTTCACTCTGCCACGCACAATCCCCGAGGGATTCGCTTCAAAGAGGTGTATACGGGTGCTCAGCCGGGGGGTGCATAGGAGGATACCATGACGGCCTTGGCGCTTTATGTGGAACTCGAAGCAAAGCCCGGGAAGGAAGACGCGGTTGCCGCTTTCCTGGCGAGCGCGAAGGACTTGGTCGACGCCGAACCGGGCACGATAAGCTGGTTCGCCGTGCGCCTCGATCACAGCACGTTCGCGATCTTCGATGCGTTCGATGATGAGGGCGGCCGGGAAGCTCACCTCTCCGGAAAGGTTGCCGCCGCGCTCATGGAGAACGCGGAAGAATTGCTGGCTGCAACGCCCCAGATCCGCAAGGCAGATGTTTTGGCCGACAAGCTGCCCGGTTGACTTTGCTGCGGCCATAGCCGCGTCAGAGTCTGACCGGGCACGTGGAGCGAAGGCTCATCTTGGAGCCCAAGGAGGACGGAATGACAAATTCACCTATCCGCGTCCTGCTCCAGACGACGATTCCGTCGATCGAGGACGACTGGAATATCGGGCGGTTTTCGATGATGCGAGATTACCTCGCGAGTTTGACAAATGACGATGGCTCGCCTCTCTGCCTTGTCACCGCACGCGACCGCGCTGAGCCTGGCCGGCCTGATCCCATATTGTCGACCATCGATCGATCGGACTTCGACGAGCTTTGGCTCTTTGCGGTCGATACCGGCGACGGCCTTCATCCGGAGGATTGCGCCGCAGTCGGCCGGTTCCGGTCGAACGGCGGCGGCCTGCTGGTCACGCGGGATCACATGGATCTTGGAAGCTCGGTGTGCTCGCTCGGCGGCATCGGCCGCGCGCATTACTTCCACAGCACGAACGTCGATCCCGACGAGGCGAACCGCGTCATCGACGACCGCGAGACGTCGTACATTCTGTGGCCGAACTATCATTCCGGGGCCAATGGAGACTTCCAGGAAATCGAGGTCGTCGGCCCCCCGCATCCGGTGCTGCTTGATTCGGCCGCGCCAGGCGGGCTGATCCGACATCTGCCGGCCCATCCCCATGAGGGCGCGGTAGGCGCGCCGGTCGATGATCAAACCGCGCGGGTGATCGCGACGGGAACCAGCAAGGTCAGCGGCAGGCAATTCAATCTGGCCGTCGCGTTCGAACCATCGGCGAATGGCGGACCGGGGATAGCCCAGTCAACCTTCCACCATTTCGCCGACTTCAACTGGGATCCGGCAGCGGGCTGCCCAAGCTTCGTCGATGAGACGCCAGGCGGGGCGCTCGCGCAATCGCCCGAGGCCCAGCGTTCGATACACCGCTACGTCCGGAATGTCGCTTTGTGGCTGGCCGGCCGGGAGCCATTTGAAGATCGTAAGGACCACCTCGACCGGCAATTGGACGAAGCGCTCGAAGAGAGCTTCCCAGCGAGTGACCCGCCAGCGGTTGACAGCCGATAGGCTCTTAACATGAACTTCGCCTCCCTCGAGAATAGCCGCTTCCGGGGCGAGCGGTCGGCAATTGCCACACGGTAGTTGCCTATCGGACGGGGCTGCAGCCGACCAGATTAAGACGTTCGTTTCTGGTTGCGCGAACGTCGCAGTCTGACAGGAGGAGTCATTCAAGCTGCTTCACGCCGTCCGCGGGGAGCCGCCGACATATCGTCGATGTCACTCAACGATATCCATAGGCATTGCGCAACGCGATTGCCGTGCTGAGGTCGCCCCAGAAAAAACGATCGGCGAAAACCTGATCGTCCGCGAGCGTAACGTCTCGGACGTCGAGCCCGAGGTACTCACGCGCCTGCCATGATCCGAGAGACGCCAACGTCTCCAATTCCGGCCGGTGCGACTGCAGGACGTAGGCGCGCCATTTCGGAAACTTGTCGATCATCGCGAGGGCGCCGTGACCGAGGTTATCGTACCGCATTCCTGACGCCTCGGTGGGGTGCAACTCTCCCAGTCCACGCTCGCGCAATAGCCCAGGGTAATCCGGGACCGTGGCCAAAAGACTGCGCTCACGTTCCCATAGCTGGCGCAATTCCAGCTTAGCGGACTCAAGTTTGAATGGCCCATTCTTCGATTGCATAAGCAACACGAAACGGACGACCGACAATATCTCCAAGGTGTCGAGTTTGATCAAGAGATGACGATCAGGGCTCGACACCGCCTGCGCGAAGCTGAACTCGTTGTATCTATACCTCTCGAGCGCGTGCCATTCCTCGCCGGAACGCTGCAGGCGCGGACTGAGTATGATCATCGCCTTAAGAAGCCGTCGAACACTGTTGGCGTAAAGCAAGACCGCCTTGCGGGCGGGGTCCTCCGCGAAGTGGGTGAGGCTCAGTCGAATCAGCTTTCGTACAGCCGAAGCGCTAGGAGCGCCCGAGCCGGTGCCTTTTCCCAGCCAATGAGGAACCCAAGGCAGATCGTCCTGCTCGACCTCCAAGGACATGAGATAGAAGAGCGCGCTGCTATTGAAGCTGTCGTTGCTGGCACCGGGTTTATCAGGAAAAAGCCTCAGCAGAATCGGAAAAGCCGTCGGATTCCCCGAGCTGATCAGGGACTCTGCGGATGCCTGAATCAGTCGGAACGACAAAGCATGATAGAAGCCTGCGATGACGCCTTCCGGAGCCGCTCCCTTTATCCGCTCGATGTCAGCCCCCTCGTCGTTCCGCTCGGCGCTAACAATTCTCTGGTTTTCGATGATCCTCTGCTGCTTCGCCGTCAGCCTGCGGTCGATCAGATGCCGGAACTCCTCCATGCGACCGAGCTGAAATTCCTTGTCGAAAACCTTATCGACGAGCCGCACGATCCTTCGCTTCTGAAAGAACCAAGCCTGAAGCGGCCCGAGGATAATCCGGATCTTGTCAAAATCACGGACCAGATTTTCGCGTTCGACTCTGAGGATGGGGGCGGCGAGGCTCGCCTCCCGATCAAATATCTCGATCGCGTGGCCGTCGCACAGCACAACTAGCGCAGCATTGATCTCGGGGTGGATCGCGTATTGCACGGCCTGCCATAGTTGAGGGTAGGCGAAGACGCCCTCCGTTATCGAAGGTTTCTTGGCTTCGATGACCCAGAAGTCCTCCTCGTACAATGTCACGCTGTAGTCCGCTGAGAGACCCTTCTCGAGAATGCGCAGATACTTCTCGCGCTTCATCGAGAACATGGTCTCCTTGCTGTACCCCATCGCTCGAAGGATCGGGGTAATAATCTCCTCGCGGACGTCCATTTCGGAGTAACCGTCCAGCTTGCTGAGCCTCTCGATCCTCGAAAGCTCGGCGATCGCATCAGCTGATAGCGGCTCCAGCTCTTTGGAATGCAACCGCAGGTCGGCGGGGTCCAGCATGTCGGATAGCGGATCGAGATGGGACTGAGTCAAAGTGGAAGCCTCTCGGATAGTGCTGTCGGCTGGCGATGGTCGGTCTGCGTTAGCCGGACGGGGCCGAAAGGATCAACGTTCGCCCGCCCATAGGAAGGGCAATGCAGCGCCGACGTTGCGCGTATCCGGGACTCTCTCACCGTCACTCCCGACCGCGCCGAACAAACGCCGCGCCATCATCGGTTAAGCGACATCGCCTGACTGAAGGATTCGCGCGACGTGTCGGCTGTTAACCTAACCCGCCTTGGGCATCTTTTTTATGAGCCAAGTTAACCCGCCAAGCCGCCGCCATTTGACGCAGAGCGAGACGAACTGACCGAACAGTCCAAGCGCGAGCAGGCCGACGACCACGACGTTGACGACCGCGAGAGCCTTTGCATCGTCGAATGGACAAGCCTTCCCCATGCATTGACCCGCCTCGTACAGAATCACGCAAATTTGATGGAGCAGGATCAAGAAAGTGGCGATCGCGGTTGCGAGCAGCGGCAGCGACCGCGTGAACAGCACCCATCGTACAGAGGCCCGCGATTCTCCGTCGTTCGCATTCCCGCCGATATTCGGTTTGAGTGCGAGCGCTGCAGCGACATCTGCCTGCCAAACGACAAATAGCACCGCAAGGCTCGCTGCAACGAGCGTCGCCGCGACAAGTACCTGATCGAGATTGCCTGCCTCAGCCGCCATTCTCGTTCTCGGCGGGAGGAGTGAGTACCTCGATCAGGTAGTCTTTGGAGCTAGGATCCATCCCGTAGAGACTAGCGCTACCCTCGACCAGTCGAACAAGTGTCTTCGGCTCGTCGGCTCCGCGGAGCAGGTCATTGAGTCTGCGGACCATCGCCATGTTCTCGATCGAGACAAAATGCTTTCCGGCTTTCGCATCTTCCTCCGGTTTTGCTGCGGAGACGTAGGCCAGGAGTGCGGCGTTATATATTGGCCCGACGATGACATCGTGCTTCGCCGAAACATTCTGAATAAGTGTCGCGGCGCCAGTCGTGGTCATCTTGAACAACCGGCCGAGCTCTGCCGGCTTAGGGATTACACGGAGGCCGTGGCGAATGATCGCAACCAGACGCCGTTCGCGTACGTCGGTCGCACTGGTGATCGGCGCAGCGCCGGTGAACATGTCGATATATTCGTGGGTTGCGGCCTTTACGTAAGGTTCGAGTTTCGCTCCGAGTTCCTCCTCGGTGCAGCCGAACAAGTCACGCAAGACGCGAGCCGTCGCGTTGTCGAGTTGGAGATTGGTCGTTATCTTCACATCTGCCATGACGATGATCTATCTGTTTCGCCGCAGCGCGCCTCATTGCATGCGGCCGCGCAACGATCAAGAAAAGCGATCCAGTTCGCCGGTGGCTGCGGACATATTGCTCAGCGCTGGCGAACAGCGGCAATTCGCAGGCTGGTCGTGAAAGAGGGTCCGTACCACGGCCGCGGCGGTCGGTACGCGGGATCAGTCAGGCGAACTGCGGGTGTCCGGTATGGCGAAAACCTACCGTTGAACACGTTGGGAGGGAACGACCGGTAAATCCCACTTCCAGTACACATGCCTTAATGCCGTGCCACGGGGCAGTGACGCGATCTGGACCGAGCGATGCACTTTCCTCGCCCCCGCCAGTTGACGGCACCCTGCTCCTAGGATGCAATGGGCTGATGACCGCTTGGCTTCCAATCCTTCAGGACCGGCTCGAAGATGCCGTGGCGGCGCGTGCCCGGCTCGCGGGCAAGGCGCCGCATTACGTTTATGTGCTGTGCCGGGCCGGCGGCACCCCCTTTTACGTCGGCAAGGGTGTGCAGCACCGCTGTTTCCATCATGAGGCTGAGGCTCGGACAACCGATCGTCTGACCCACAAGCTCAACGTGATCCGCGCGATGAGCCGCCGGGGGGAGGCGGTGCGCTACTGCATCGAGAGCACATTCCAAACCGAGGCCGAGGCACATGCGCGCGAGCGTGAGCTTATCAGGCTATTCGGTCGTCACGATCTTCGCAGCGGTCCGCTGACAAACCAAACCGACGGCGGGGAGGGAGCATCCAACCCATCGGAAGAATCGCGCGAGCGCCGCCGAAAGTCGCTCTATGGCGAAGCCGAAGACGAGGAGCGGAGGTCCGCCAATCGCTGGTTTCAGAGCTTGTGCAATGTCCGGTCGGTCCCGATCAAGGCTTTAGGCGGCAGCTTCAAGCCCGGACGGCTACACGCGAACCGCGAAACCTTTCCTCAAACCTCGCGCCAAGCAGCCGCACTCGCGGCGGCAGCTATCGCAAACCGCGTTTTGATCGAAGAGGGCGCCATCATTCCGCGCCTGATGACGGTCGACGGCATCGCCATGTCAATCGAGAATGGCGCTGGCCGCGACATGCTTTCGAGCGGTCTGGCGACCTTGGCTGACGAGACCGTTGGACGCGAACAATTCGCACTGACGCGCGCTGGGTATCAGCTGATGATTGCGACAATCGGCCGCGAGACCCTCGAGGGCGCTGGCGTGCTAGTTCCCACGTTGGAAGCGAAGGAACGGCCGCTATGATCGTCGTGGAAGACCTCATGCGCTTGCTCGCGGCAAGGTTCGCGCAGTAATACTCGCTTTTTCCAACAAGCCTTCCTGGAATGCCGGTTCAGACCGGACGCTCGGGTACGGTCTGACCGAAGTTGCGGTCAGGCAGGACTGTCCGGTTCTGGCGCAAGCAGTCTTTGGCAGCCGCAACTGGGAATGACGGGTTTGTCCCAGAGCACGACGTTCGCAGCCACCTCTAGGCGCGCATGAATGAAGTTCCGCTTTCGGGAGGCCGATGAAGGCCGCTGGATGTGGGGAAAGGTCGGCGGCTAAAGACCGTCCCCGCTACTTGCGATCGTTGGGCCCGTGCTTAAGAAGCTTGCTCCAGCGCGTGTTGAGCATCATCTGCGCATCAGCAGCTTTCGCTCGCGAGACGAGCGAGAG
>Ga0070671_100004875_pt1 | contig 10675 bp, 6 predicted proteins | sample KBSS73metaG_FD_65341 | JGI IMG/M metagenome (GOLD analysis project Ga0070671, IMG submission 65341) | Switchgrass rhizosphere microbial communities from Kellogg Biological Station, Michigan, USA - KBS S7-3 metaG | ecosystem: Host-associated > Plants > Roots > Rhizosphere > Soil ... | reverse complement strand
GGCGAGAGATATTTGATTACTCCGCAAAATTCTAAGATCGAATTTGTAGCCTCTAAAGTCACCGGTAGTCACAACGGCTCCTTCAAAGACTTTTCTGGTGTGGTTGAGTATGCAGGTCAACCGGAAAACAGCCGGGTCAAGATAGATATCCAAACGAATTCGGTCTCGACTGATACCGATCAACTTACTAACCACCTAAAGACACCTGACTTTTTCGACGTAGCAAAATTTCCGCAAGCGACTTTTAATTCCACTCAAATTAAGACCGGTGGAGATAAAGGCGCGTCCCATACTGTCACGGGAAATTTCACGTTACACGGTGCGACTAAGTCGATCAGTTTTCCGGCAACAATCACCGTGGCGCCTGACGCAGTAACAGTTGAAAGCACCTTCTCCATAAATCGAAAAGATTTCGGCCTCAATTACGCGGGGGCGGCAGACAACCTGATCCGTGACGATGTCGTGATTGCATTGCATATAAAGGCAGATAAAGCGAAATAGTGTTTTCGTTATACAGAACAAAGCCATGGGTCGTCTCAGTGGGGGCGACCTTTTCGCTTGCGAGTATGACGCTTCAAGTAGTTTGACAGCGGTATACCCTCCAACCAAAAACACCGCTAAAATGCCGTCAACGGTCCAACCTCAAATTTGCCATCGGCTTTTTCTCGCAAAAATGTTACTTTGCGGCATCAGGTGTTGACTCAGAGACATCTGACGTTTGTCCGCCACTGCGAGGATTCCTCATGGCGGTTTCGAGCGCGAGTTAGTTCATCCCTTCAATTGCGAGTCAGCAGTAAAAAAAAGCAGGACGATGGAAGCACGGAGGTCTTTTTGCATAGGAGTGATTTGTGAAGATCTGTCCCAATCCTCATAAAAAAAATCAGTTTCGCGTAAGCAGTCGGACCACTTTGGTCCGCCGAAATGCAATCCTCATCACAATCATTGCAGTCGTAGTGTCAGTGCTTGGACTGCTGGTTTCAGCTCAAACTGATGCCTCGTTGACTCGTCGGAAGAGACCCACAACGGTGCCAGGAGAGCTGTTAATTCGGTTTCGACCGGCTTCTAACTTTGCGCAGTTGAAAGGTAGCTCGACAGCAAGTTTACGCGTGGCCTTCTCGGGACGATCTATCCAGGTTGAAATCGAATCGTTTGCAGGTTCAGCGCTCGTTGAAGGATTGATGATAGGAAAAGTTGCAGAGGCGAATGCTGTTGATGCCATCATTGCACTCCAGGCCCGACCCGACGTCCTCTATGCCGAATCGAATCATGTCCGCTACGTCAACGCTGTCCCAAACGATCCTCAATACATCGATCAGTTTGCCCTAAAAAACTCTCCCGCCAACGGTGCCGGTATTAGCGCGGAGTCTGCCTGGGATACGACGACGGGTAATCACGCCGTTGTAGTCGGGGTTATCGACTCCGGCATCGATATCAATCATCTCGATTTGAAAGACAACATCTTCGTCAATACCGCCGAAATTCCTAGCAACGGAATAGACGACGATAACAATGGCTTTATTGACGATGTAAACGGCTGGGACTTTCTCAACCACGACAAGACAGTCTTTGATAATGCCGACGTCGATGCACATGGCACTCACGTGGCAGGCACGATCGGTGCTCGCGGTAACAACGGCTTGGGCATTGCTGGTGTGAACTGGGATGTCCAACTCATGCCGCTCAAAGCGTTTGGATTGGAGAGTGGTACCGATGCTTCGCTTTTGGAGGCTTATGCCTACGCAAAGATGATGCGCCAGCGAGGTGTCAATCTCCGGGTCCTTAATAACAGTTACGGCGGCCAAGGCTTTTCTCAGGCGTTACAGGACGGCGTGAAAGAATTAGGAGATGCCGGAATTCTTTTCGTAGCGGCTGCTGGTAACGACACTACAAACAACGATTTCATCCCGCAATATCCGGCGAGTCTTGATTTGCCTAACGTTATTTCGGTAGCGGCCTCAACAAAGTTTGGCCAGTTTGCTTCAGTCTTTTCCAACAAGGGACCTCAGAGTGTTCATCTCGCAGCGCCGGGCGAGGATATTGTTTCAACAACGCCACACGGCTATGCGGGACAAGGACTAATCGCGGGAAAAACCGAAGGGGACGGTTCTACCTACTCATTGTTCAGTGGCACATCGATGGCCACACCTCACGTCAGTGGCGCAGCGGCCCTGGCGTGCGCAGCAGCGCCGGGGATTAGTTTAGAGAAACTTCGAGCTGCAATTCTGTTCAACGGCGACGAAAGCGGTAACTTCGCAAACACAGTAATTACCGGAGCCCGACTTAATGCAAATAAGACGGTCCAAGCCGCTCTTGATACAGATTCCGTTTCGCCAGCCGTCGCAGGTAATTTCAGGATCAATTCGCAAAACGGCAGACGAATCGAATTGCGCTGGACTGAAGCGGGAGACGATGGAACTGTTGGTCGCGCATCATTCGATGAAGTCAGGTTTGTTGATTCCGTATCGGGCAAACAGTTTCGACTTAGCACTACCCGCTCAACTGATCCTGCTCAAGAACGAACCGTCTTTGTTAGCGTTCCCTTCAAACATCCGACGGGGCAATTAGTCCTTCACACCTTTGATAACGTTGGAAACAATAGTGTCGCCACGGTGAGTGTCAGTACGGCCGCTGACGTTTCGGATCCATATACCGTCTCACTTGATTCGCCAACTGCGCTCACACCAAACAACAGTGGCACAGCACTCGGTGTGAAAGCCGACGATACAGCGCTGGATTTTGTCCAGCTTCCCTTTGCATTTCCATTCTTCGGTTTTACGACTACCAGCGTTTCAGTGTCATCCAACGGCGTGCTTTACGTTCCAATTCCGCCGGAGTTTCCTAATCCACATCCGAATCTTGGTGCTGATGATGCTGCAGCGGCCACGACTGCAAACCTGGAAAGCCTCGCGATGATTGCCGGAATGTGGAGCAACCTGCGTACCGACCGTCATGCGACCGATGACGTGTACATGGTGAAACCGGATGTTGACCGCGTAATTTTCCGTTGGCAAGCCGTTACATTTGGAAGTGAAACGCCGGCCAGTTTTGAAATAGAACTTAGACGCAATGGCACGATCCAAACTCGTTATGGTAACGGTAATCAAAATCTGTCGCCGGTCGTTGTAGGTATCTCCGGAGGCGATCCCGAAAGTTATGTTGTTGCTACGCACACGTCCGAAATCGCCCCATTATCTTTGGGCAACGCACAGAGTGTGACGTTTGCGCCAAGCAATCCTCCGCCACCTCCGACGGCAGATCTTTCAATTACCATAAACGCCAGTCCGAACCCATTGTTATCTGGTCAAAATGTTACCTACGACATTTCGGTTACAAACCTTGGTCCAAACCCAACTGAAAACGTAGTCATGACTGATGTGCTACCGGCGGGCGCAACTTTCGTTTCATGCACGTCGGAAAATATTTTTGCCACTTGCAGTAACAGCAATGGCACGGTGACGGGAAGAATTAATTCTTTAGACATAAGTCCAGGAGTGTTCGGAGTCGGATTTAGAATTATCGCGACAGTCACCGCTGGTCCGGGAACATCGCTCCAAAACACTGCGACAGTTTCAGCTTTTAGATCAGATCCAAACCCGGCCAACAACTCGGCGACCAACTCCACCGCTGTAGTAGCAGAGTCGTTTTTCTCTTCTGTGAAAGCGATCTCGGCCGGCCGTTCTCATACGACTACTGTCCGCAATGACGGAACGGTTTGGGATTGGGGAATGGGCGGTAACGGCCAGCTCGGCGACGGCAACATTGGGATCGGCGTTCGCTCAGTCACTCCAATTCAAGTTAGTGGAATCGATAACGTCACAGCTGTGGCTGACGGAAACGTTTTCGTGTTGGCGTTGAAATCCGATGGCACTGTTTGGGGTTGGGGGGTTAATAGCAGCGGTCAGTTGGGTGATGGCTCGACAGTTGATCGATCACGACCAGTGCAAGCGGTTGGACTATCGAATGTCACCGCGATCGCTACCGGTATGTTCTACTCTGCCGCAGTCAAATCAGATGGAACTGTTTGGCTTTGGGGTAATTGCAGCGGCCTTGGATCAACTACCAATGTCACGCGAACGACTCCAGTTCAACTTACCGGTATTGGAAATGTGACCACGTTATCAGCTGGCGGCAGTCACCTGTTGATGCTCAAGAACGATAAGACTGTGTGGTCCGTCGGAGGTAACTCGCGCGGACAACTTGGCGACGGATCAACTACCGATCGACCCTTCCCGGTCCAGGTCGGAAGCCTCACGAATGTGGCGCGAATTGCTGCGGGTGGCGACGAATTTGGTGCTGCCGTGAAGGAAGATGGAACCGTTTGGGCGTGGGGAATAAACTTCAGTGGCGAGCTTGGACCCGGTGGCGGTGCAATGAATTTTGATTCGCATCCGAATCCAGTTCAAGTTACTGGACTGCCCGGCGGTATCTTGAATCTGGTTGCCGGTCAGGACTTCTTACTCAGCCTGGCAAACGATGGAACGGTCTGGTCATGGGGAAGTGATAGTAACGGTCAACTTGGGCAAGGGAATCAGAGTTCGCAGAATAATACTCCTCACCAGATTCCTAATTTCAATAACGTCTCAGCGCTTGCTGCGGGGATCAGTCACAGTGTGGCACTGAAGAGTGACGGTTCCGTTTGGTGTTGGGGAGATAACGCTGAGGGACAACTCGGAGATGCTTCTACTACGCGGCGGTTTAATCCCGTTCGAGTCAGTGGACTGGAAACAGTCAGCTCCCCATCATTGAATCCGCCAGGAGGAAATTTCTTTGGACCAGTTGGCGTGACAGTTACTTGTGCTACTCCAGGAGCAACGATTCACTTCACAGTGAACGGAAATGATCCGACTGAAAACGATCCAGTCGTGATCTCCGGCGACACCATACAGGTGAACACTGGGTTGTTCTTTAGAGCGCGAGCATGGAAGTCAGGATCAATTCCGAGCAGCATTAGTTTTGGCAATTTCAATTTGAACGGGGTAACAAATCCGATCGATGGATCCCAGTTCTTTGCCCGGCAAAATTATCTCGATTTTCTCGGGAGGCAGCCGGACACGTCGGGCTTGAACTTCTGGACCAACAACACTGGCGTCTGTGGTTTTGATCAGCAATGCCTTGCTGTCAAACGCACCGACACGTCAGCTGCATTTTTCTTATCGATCGAGTTTCAGCAGACGGGCTACCTGGTGTTTCGGTTTTACAAGACGGCGTTCGGTAACTTGACGGGTAAACCCGTACCGATCACGTTGCAATCGTTCACGCCTGATTTGCAACAGTTGGGACAAAACGTGATTGTTAACCAGGGTAATTGGCAAGCTCAGCTCGAAACTAATAAGCAAGTCTACACACAGCAATTTGTAACTCGTCCGGAGTTTGTTCAGAAGTATCCGGCTTCGCTGACACCACTCGAGTTCGTTGATGCGTTAAATACGACCGCCGGTTCGGTTCTGACTCAATCTGAACGCGATGCTTTTGTAGCAGCACTGACCGCTGGAACGAAAAATCGTGGGAATGTCCTGCGCGAGATTGCAGAAGGGCCCGCAATTACAGCTCGCGAGTTCAACTCTGCATTTGTGTTAATGCAGTACTTCGGATATCTCCGTCGCAATCCAGATAGCGCCCCGGATACAAACTTCGATGGTTACAACTTCTGGCTGGGCAAGTTGAATCAATTCAATGGAAACTTTCGAGCAGCCGAGATGGTTAAGGCATTTCTAGTCTCAACGGAATACCGGCAACGCTTTGGTCCGTAAGAAACTCATTTCCATTTGGGTTTTTCGAATGTTAACCTTCGCTTCGAACTTTTGAAGTTTGACCGTCTCAAAGGGGACTTTAGAAATGGATCGAAGCCAGGTTTCCGATGAACATCTACTAGCCTTACTAAGTCAACTGACTGAGCTCACCAGGACCCGGTCACTGCATTGGGAACGCCAGCTCGGTTCAGCTCATCGATACGCGCGCTGGAAAAACAATCTTCTAATTTTAGGACCTGCAGCTCCCCTCGATGAGACAAACGTTCCGCGTTATCTCTTCCTTACTCCATTCGATTCACCGAGATGTCTTGAAATTAGCTCTACAAACGAAACGCTGGGACATGCTCTAATGGAACTTGTTTCAGTTGTAGAAGAATCGAGCAGTGCTCAACCTCCAAAAGATCCTTTTGGTATCAGCGCAGAGGAATTAAATCGTATCGTTAGTTGAGGCCTCAACAATAGAAGAGGAGATGCCTTCTTATGTCGATTGACGTCGTGCCCAGCGATGAAGCTGAAAGTCTTTCACGTGTTCCTCTTTTCAGGCGACTCGATCCGAGCGAACTGGATGAGCTAGCCCAGGAAGTCACTCAAGTAAAATATGATGCCGATGAGACCATCTTCAACGAGGCGGATAAAGGCGATGCTCTTTATGTAGTTGAAACTGGTTCCGTCCGTATCTGGGTCTTGGACGAGGATGTGAAACCCGTTACGCTTACCGAACTCAAACCTGGTGAGTTTTTCGGCGAACTGGCAGTGCTGGATCGCGGGCCGCGCTCAACAAATGCCACGTCAATCGAGGTCACTACACTCCATCGATTAAGTAGCGACGATTTTCAAAAGTTTCTGTTGAAGCATCCTGACGTCGCAATTGATGTTATTTGCGAAATTGGCGCCCGCATGCGTCAAACAAATGCTCTCGTTTCACAACGCGCCACCAGGAATATCAACGTCGAGATGGAAGAGCGCTCAACTATCGGCCAACGGATCGCAGATCGAGTGGCCTCTTTCGGTGGCTCCTGGACCTTCATCATTATTTACGTGAGCTTCCTCACGGCGTGGATGTCTTTTAATACTTTTGTTTTGGTTCGCTACGGACATGGTGAAAATGGGGCACAGTTTGATCCGTATCCCTACATCCTGCTGAACCTAATGCTATCAATGACCGCAGCGCTGCAAGCGCCGATCATCATGATGTCTCAGAATCGGGCTGCAGAAAAAGATCGGCTTGCGGCTGAACAAGACTTCAAAGTGAATCTGAAAAGTGAGCTGATGTTAGAGGAACTAATGCGAACGAGTCGCAGCCGAGATCATCAGCTTGACGGCATCGCAGAAGAAATCAAGCGAATCGCGTCGACTGCCACAAGTAACTAAGTCAGGTTTTAGAAGACGGTTCGGCTAAGTCGGATTTTTCTGTCGTCTCTTGGGCCCCGCACAGCGTCAGTTGTACCTAGCAAATTGCGCATCATTATCCTCATAGTGCTGTTTACGGTTTTCGGTACGATCGACGCCTCTGCTCAACTTCCTTTTTATACTGACGACGCTGACACGACTCCAAAAGGAAAATTCCACCTCGAAGTTTTTAACGAGCAAGACGTGCTGCAGCGATCTGCTTATCCAACCAAACATCAAAACACGCTCGTCTTTACTCTCGATTACGGAATAACCGACCGCTTGGAAGTCGGAGTCAATGCTCCGGTAATCACGTTGAGTAATTCACGGGTTGTCCCTAACGGACAATTAAGTGGGGTTGGCGATACGCAGTTTGGACTCAAGTACAACCTTTACGCAGAACACGAAAGGTCCAAAATGCCTGCACTAGCAGCGGTATTTTATGTTGAAGCTCCAACTGGGGACTCTCGTAGGCAGTTAGGATCCGGCTTAACTGACTACTGGGTTTACGGAATCATGCAGAAATCATTAACGACTAAAACGAAAGCAAGACTCAACGGCGGCGTGCTCTTCAGCGGTGACAGTTCGACAGGTTTAATAGGCATTCGATCGACACGAGGTCACATCTACACGGGCAACGGATCACTCGTACGTAACTTTAATGATCGTCTGACGCTTGGTGTTGAACTTTTCGGTGCAGTAACAAATAGCTTCATATTGGATCGCGGACAGCTCACAACGCAGCTGGGCGGCGACTACGCTCTTACCAGAAAATTAACACTGTCGTTTGGCTTGCTCGCTGGTCGGTTTGCTGCCAGTCCGAGAGTCGGTGCTCAGGTAGGATTTGCTTACGACTTCTAAAGTTTAATTACGAGATTCATAAGGCTGTTATTCGTTTTGGGCCCACCAAAAGCGCGACGTTTCTTCAAAAATTACATGACTGATGCATTTTGATGAGTTACTGCCTGACGCCGCTGCCGTGTCCTTCGTTTTGAGTTGGCGCGTTGTGTCCACGATCCTTTTCAGATCGATCGAGACAGTGCGCACCCACCAGAAGAAGCGGAACTGTCAGGGCCAGCAGCACGGTGCCCATACGCTGGATTGCAATTCCATGCCAGATTGGTCCAGTGATCCACGACCATGCTGTTAAGACTGAACCGGCCAGTGGAGAAAGAATACCCAGGGTGAACGCACAAGAAGCGCCGCACGTGTCGCGGTTGAATCCGCGAGCATGAAGCTCACCAAGCACCGCCTGGTGATTGTGGCTATGTTTGAATGTCATTTCACTTGTCACCATCAACCCCGGCGCAACAGAAAAGGCGCGAAGCAACACGCTTCGCGCCTTTACTCACGCCGGTAACTCGTGTCCTTCCTATTAGCCTACGGAGTTAGCTGACGGGCTCGGACTAAGGAAGTGTCCTACGTGAAATTCGCGATTCGCCCCGTGCGTTCTGGTTTTCGCCAGAACATTTGGTTTCTCCGCGCTGCCCGTTTCGATCGATCGTCGAGCAGCCTCGGCAACAAATTGTCAACGCGAGAATGCTAGAACCTGGCGAATAAAAAAGGGGTAAAGAGTTTATAAAGAGTTCGTAAAGACGAGGGCTCGTCTGTGTTCCTCGTTAATCAACTGAAACACACCGGATTGAGTGGATTGGACTTGAGCGGATGAGTGGAACAACTGGCGCTGCGAGCTTTCACGCAACTGTACCGAACGGATCGAAGCGATACCCAACCCAGGGCTCGGTGAGAATGTAACGGCGACCATCGCCTTCCAACTTTTTCCTGAGGTTACCAACAAACACGCGGAGATATTCGTTCTGCTCGACGTAATTGCCGCCCCACAAAGCCGCGAGCAATGTGCGATGAGTAAGCACCTTGCCGTTGTTCTTCATGAAATAAGTGAGCATGTCAAACTCTTTTGGCGTGAGGTGAATTTCATTTCCATGGACCACTACTCTGCGCGTTTCGAGATCGACGCGAAAGTCACCTTCTTCCAGAACTGACGTGACTGTCTCTTCGGTGCTTCGTGTTGACGCGCGCCTGAGCGAAGCACGCACCCGCGCCAACAATTCATCGATGCCGAAGGGCTTCGTTACAAAGTCGTCAGCGCCAAAATCAAGCGCTTCGATTTTTGTTTTCTCTTCATCCTTTGCCGACAGCACAATAATTGGCACTTGCGAGATCTCCCGCAGCCGCCGGCACAACTCGAGGCCATCCATGTTAGGCATTGCAAGATCTGTAATCACAAGATGAGGATGCCAGTCACCAAAAGCTTCGAATGCAGACAGACCATCCGCAGCAACTCGGACATCGTATCCACGCGACTTCAGTCCGGTTCGTAAGACACGGGTTAACTGTGACTCATCATCAACAACCAGAATTCGTACAGGATCGCTCATCTACCTAATGGACTGCTTCGTTGATCGTATTAAATACGTTTGTGCCATCTCTGGAACCGTCCGGTTCGTCATCACCAATTGGTAATGTAAACACAACTCGCGCACCGTGAGTTTTGGCGCCTTCTGCGATCCAGATCTGTCCTCCATGGGCTTCAACGATGCCCTTCGCAATCGCCAATCCCATTCCAGTTCCGGCTGGAACTTTCAAACCACCAGCATTAGTTGCCCGAAAGAATTTGTCGAATACACGTTCTCGCAACTCGAGCGAAACACCGGGACCTTCGTCTTCAACTGCTACCCGAATCTGATCGTTATCAACACGTGTTGCCGAAATTCGAATTCGACTCCCTGCTGGCGAAAACTTCACCGCGTTGTCGAGCAAGGTGTAAATGACTTCGCTGACAGCTCGATCGTCTACCCGAACAACCGGGAGTTCTGATTGGACGTCGACTTCGACTCTGTGCCCGCGCGTGAGACGTTTCGCACGTTCCAATGTCGCCGAAACAATTTCATCTATTGCTCCCCAATGCCGGTGCAAGTGCATCTCTCCCGCTTCAATGCGAGCGAGTTCAATCAGTCCGCTGATAAATCTATTTAGCCGATCGCTCTCCTCGTCGATCACTTCCATCATCTCCATCCGTGATTCAGGATCGAGAACGACAGGCCGTTCAGCATCAGAACCGGTTCGTACTTCATCAAGCAATGTGGTTATCGAAGCTTTAATGGACGCCAGGGGTGTGCGCAGATCATGGGTCACCGCATCAAGCAGTGCGGATTTTAGTTTCTCGCTTTGCTGTAGGGCTTCGGCGTGACTTGCGCGTTCAAACGCATCTCGTAACTCCGCGTACAGCCGCTCAATTTCTTTTCGGCCAGCCTCTGCTTCTTCGGCGCGTCGTTTAGCTCGTGCGCTTAGTTGTCCGGTAGTGACTGCCGCGATCAAGAAAACGGAAAGAGCGACCCAGTTGTCAGTTGCGGCGATTGAGAACGTGCCCAGCGGCGGCAAAAAGAAAAAGTTGAAGCACAGCATTGCGAGGAGCGAAGTAAACAAAGCAGGAACACTGCCCCATCGTGTGGCGGTGAATAAGACAACCACGAGTAGCACCAGGGCTACCGTGGTCGAATTTATATGCACACCGA
>Ga0070671_100004873_pt1 | contig 10676 bp, 10 predicted proteins | sample KBSS73metaG_FD_65341 | JGI IMG/M metagenome (GOLD analysis project Ga0070671, IMG submission 65341) | Switchgrass rhizosphere microbial communities from Kellogg Biological Station, Michigan, USA - KBS S7-3 metaG | ecosystem: Host-associated > Plants > Roots > Rhizosphere > Soil ... | reverse complement strand
CGACATCCGTTTCATCTGGTCGCATGGCGGCGGAACCGCGCCGTACATCACGAGCCGCCTCGGCGCGGCGGTCGGTCCGGACGGCAAACCGAACGCGAACCTGGCCGCGCTGCAGAAGTTCTATTACGACACCGCGCAGGCGTTTAATCCGTACACGCTCGCGACGTTCACCAGGGTCGTGCCGAATTCGCACATTCTGTTCGGCACTGACTATCCATTCGCCCAGGCAGGAACGGTGGCGAAAGGGCTCGCCGAGTTCGACTTCAAACCGGCGGACCTGCGCGCGATCGAGCGGGACAACGCGCTCGAGTTGTTTCCTCGACTGAAATCTGGAAAGACCGCCTGAACGGGCGGTGCGCCGCCTGCAGGCGGCGCCGAGAACTCTCGCGTACGTAGGGTTCGGCTGAGCCGGACCGTCAACGGAGGATTTATATGTTCCGACGGGTTTCCATCGCGGCACTGCTGTTCGCATTGATCGCTGCGGCCATCCCCGCGGCAGCCCAGACGACCAACGGCGTCATCTCGGGAATCGTGAGCGATGCGCAGGGAGGCGTGCTTCCCGGCGTCACGGTGACAGGACGCAACCTCGAGACCGGCATCACGCGGACGGCGGTCACCGAATCGGATGGCCGGTATCGTCTCGCGGCGCTGCCGCCCGGACGTTATGAGATTCGCGCGGAGCTGCAGGGATTCGGAACGGCAAACGTTCCGGAAATGACGCTCCTGACTGGGACCGAGCTCACCCGCAACATCACCATGCAGGTGCAGGGTCTCAACGAATCGGTGACCGTCACGGGTGAAGCACCGATCGTCGAGGTCACCAAGAGCGAAGTGTCCGGTGTCATCACCCAGGACCAGATGCAGAACCTGCCGCTGGCGACCCGGCAGCCGATGGATCTCGCGCTGCTGATGCCGGGCACCAGCCAGGACGCGGCACGTGCGCGAAAGGCGAACTCGAACATCGGCGCCGGCGCGTTCACCAACGGTTCGGCGCTGCTCGTCGACGGCGTGTGGAACAAGGAGGGGAACACCGGCGAGCCCCGTCAGGACTTCCCGCAGTCGGCCATCCAGGAATTCAAGGTCTATCTAAGCCAGTCAACCGCTGAATACGGGTGGACCGCCGGCGGCGCCGTGTCGATGGCGACCAAGAGCGGCACCAACCTGCTGCACGGCGAAGGATTCGAGTTCTATCGCAACAAGAGCATGAACACGATCGACCCGTTTGCGAAAGCGGCGGGGCAGGCGAAGCCCGATTTCAGCCGGCACCAGTTCGGCGGCGCGATCGGCGGGCCGATCGTCAAGGACAAGGTTCACTTCTTCCAGGCGGCGGAACGTCTGAAGAACAACCTGTACGACAACGTGGTGGTGAGGCTGCCGCAGTTCTACGGAAGTCTCAACGGCGCATTTCCGAGCCCCGAATACAACAACATGAGCTTCACGCGCGGCGACTGGCAGATCAACCAGAAGCAGAACCTGTTCGTTCGCTATGCGTGGCAGGTGTCGGATTTCACGTGTGAGGGGTGCGGCGCGTCCTCGCCCACGCCGTGGTTCTCGCCCGGCGGTGGCATCAAGCAGCCGCGCTACTCGTGGGCCGGCGCCCACACATGGGTGATTTCGCCGCGCGTCCTCAACGAAGTGCGCGGGCAGTGGACCACGTATCTGTTCCGCGCGCACATTCCCGGCGTCGAGCCGCTGGACAAGCTGTACGACGAATCGCCGGAGCGCACGGCAGGCACCACACAGATCTACACGTTCCCGAGCCTCGCGTCGTGGGGCGCGAACATCAATCAGTACGGCGACCTCCTGTCTCGTCAGATTCGCGACGACCTGTCGATCACGACCGGCCAGCACGCGTGGAAGTTCGGCGCCGGCTTCCAGAGCCTGCCGATTCGCCAGTCCATTCGCAAGGCGCAGGGCACGTGGGTCTTCAACCAGGATCAGCCGTTCAACCCGTCGAACCTGTCGTCGTTTGTGCCTGTTCCCGGATCGGTGACGCAGTTCACGGCGGCGCTGTTGAACGTGGCGCTCTACGCGCCCAACCAGCTGTGGGACACCTACGTCGAGGACGAATGGAAGCCCGCCGCGGGTGTCACGCTGAACCTCGGGCTGCGCTACGAGTACCAGGGAAAGGTCTTCAACCAGGGTCGTGATCTGAACGACAAGAACATTTTCCCGACCACGGGGACCGCGACGAGCCTGGCGCCGCTCGTGGACTTCTCGAATCGCGGCGACAAGAACAACGTCGGCCCGCGCGCCGGTCTTGCGTGGGATCTGAAGAACGACGGCAAGACCGTCGTTCGCGCGGGCTACGGGCTCTACTACAACCCGATGAATACGCAGTCGGAGCTGTCGGAGATTCAGAATTATCGTCAGCTGAATGCGACGATCGCGAACCCGACGTATCCCGATCCGTACGGCGGCCGCGATCCGTTCTCATTCGTGGCTGCGGGCGTGCAGAACATCGCGGTCGAGGCCAACGATCTCGAGAACCTGCAGTCCGCCGCGTATACGGGCGGCGTCTCGCGTCAGCTCGGCGCCGCACTCGCCATCCACGTCGATGGCGTCTACAACAAGATGACGAAGGTGCCGATGGCGATCGACATCAACCCGCGCAGCGCCGGCACGACCGGCAACCGGGCGCTCCCGCAGTTTGGCCGTGTGTTGCAGACACAATCGATTGGGTGGGCCGACTACAAAGCGCTGCTGCTACGGCTCGAGAGGCGCCTCGATCACAACTACATGTACACGGTCTCGTACACGCTGGCGAGCACCAACGGCAACGTCAGCAGCTCGAGCTTCCTCTCGACCGTCACCGACTCCGCGCACATCGATTACGACGAGGGTCCGAACAACAGCGATCGCCGCCAGGCGCTCGTCGCGAGCGGCTCGTTCCTGCTGCCGCTGGACATCAATGTCGGCGCCGTCTTCACCGCCCGTTCGACGATGCCGTTCAGCGCGATTGCGGGCGTCGATCTGAATGGGGACGCGAACATTACCGATTACGTGCCCGGGACGACGCGCAATGTGTTCAACCGTGGCAACAACGAAGCCATGATGGCGGCCGTGAACGCTTACCGTGCCACGCGCGGCCTTGCGGCACTGCCGGTGTCACAGATCAACACGAACGAGTTCTATGGCCTCGACGTGCGAGCGAGCAAGTCCGTACGGCTCACCGGCAGCCGCAGGGTTGAGTTGATCGCGCAAGTGTTTAATCTGCTGAACCGGACCAATCTGCTGTTCAACGTCAATAGCTCGATCATCACCAATGCGTTGGCGACGAACTTTGGTCAGATCACGTCTGCATACCCGAAGCGGCAGGCGGAGCTGGGAATTCGATTCGTGTTCTGACGCAAAGAGGTATCAGGTATCAGGTTTCAGGGGTGGTCCAGGTATCAGCCCTGATTCCTGATACGTGAGGATTCATGCGAACGATCGGAACAGTTTGTCTCGCCGCCTGCTTCGCGCTCGGTGGAATACTCCACGCGCAGACCAAACTTCTCGCTCCGACGGGAACGCTGCGCTCCTCGTTCATTGCCACGAATCCGGTCCAGGGACGTGTCGATCCGAAGACGGGCGAGACGACCGGGCCCGCCGCGGATTTGACTCGTGAGCTCGCGCGGCGCATCGGCGTCATGGCGGTGGTGACGCCGCTGCCCGATGCGGACGCCGTGCTCAAGAGCGTCAAGACGGGCGAGGTCGACATCGGTTTTCTGGCGGTTGAAGCGGAGCGTGCGCGGCAGGTCGATTTTTCGGACGCCTACTCGAGTTCAGGCGCAGCCTACGCCGTACGCGCCGACGCACCGTTCCAGAAGTCGAGCGACGTGGATCGTGCGGGTGTCACCATTGGTGCGATCACCGGTCAGGCGCCCGAGGTGTACGTGCGTGAGCACGTCAAGAACGCCAAAGTACGCTCGCTGCCGGCGGTGCCGTCGAACGCAGAGATGGGCAAGATGCTGCTCGACCGCGCCGTCGACGCGTTTGCGGCCAACCGCACGCGAATGGAGGAACTCGTCCGTGACGTGGCCGGGCTGCGTGTGCTGCCGGACGACTACATGGTGACGCTGCAGGCGATCGTCGTGGTGAAAGGGCACGAGCGTGAGCTCGCCGAGATCAATCGTTTCCTCGCGGACATGCGGAAGTCCGGATTCGTTCAGACATCGTTGCAGCGCGCGCGAGTCGCCGGCGTAAAGGTCGCGCCGGAACCGAGATAAGGCAATTCACTTCAATTCCCCAGCATTTCGCGTGGCCGCGTCCTCGATCATTTTCCGGCCCTTCACGATCCACTGCGTCAACCCGACGATTCCAAGACCGAGAACGCCGTAGCCCACGAGTTTTCCCTTATTCGCGGGTAGTGCTGGCGTCACTGCCGGCCGCTTCTGTGCCCGGCGTTCGCGGACGGGTATCCATCGTGTTACGTATTCAAACGCTTCGGATGCGCAGACGGGGCACTGCTGCGAATCGTGGATTTCCTCGCAGTCGATACAGAGTCGGGCAATACGCAGCTGCATAGTAGGTATTGGTGCTAATCGGCCTCGACAGGACGATCGTCGTGATCGGTGGCGTTCGATCCCCTCGCCAGTATCCGGACCACGCGCCCGTGCTCCTTCTCCGCTCTGAACTCGCGGAGACGGATCTCCTCGTCGCCAAAGCCCAGCGTCCGCGCGGCGATGTCGATCTGACGGGAAATCAGACGCAGCAGCTTCGGATGTTCGGCTGAACGCTTCAGGTCCGCTTCGCGGCGGCAGAGCGCCATCAAGTCATCCCATTCGCGATCGAGTGCGCTACGGGGCATATCGGCAGTCCAGCGGAAATCCTCACCCTCCGCCATTCGACGGCGGCTGTTACGAGGATACCAGTGATGGACTCAGGATGCGCTTCGCTTGGTTTTGCGGCGGTCCGTTCGTGAGCTTCGGCGCCGATCGTCCGCACCTTCCCGTCGATCCTGCGAGACAGGCCAGTCACGTTGACACGCACTGCACGTCCATCGAAGTGAAACCGCCTGTCCTCTCGTGCTGGACTGAAGCGTGATTGTTCGCTGCGCCTGGCAAAATTCGCAGCGCTCTGGAATGCGAAGCAGAAAGGGGGCCGTTGCCACAACCCGCGTATCGGCGGCAGCGACGGCCGCGTTCACGGCATCGGCTTCACAGCCTCGCGCGCGTATGCAGGGTTTCTCGCGCCCTGCCGCTGCTATCGACTGCGGTCTGCGGCGGCGCCGCGGAGGGGCGCCGTGCTCGTCGCACGCCGATCATGCGCGTCGTCGTGAGCGAGCACGCGATAGCGGGGCGCGTCCAGCGCGCCGTGCTGCTGACGGAGAAAGGCGTGCTCGGTGCGCCCTGGGAGTCGGAGATCGTCCGCGGTCACCGGTCGAGCGAAGCCTTCCAGCACCAGCCGCTCGGCGACGTTCCTCAGCTCGCGAACATTGCCCGGCCATGAATACTCCATCAGCGCGTCGATGGCCGATTCCTCGAGTCGTGGCATCGCCATCGCGTGTGCGTCGCTCGCGCGTTGCAGATAATGCTGGAGCAGCACCGGCACGTCGTCAGCGTGATCTCGCAGCGGCGGAACGTCGATGGCGATGACGTTGACGCGGTAATACAAGTCCTGTCTGAAGGCGCCGGCGGCGATCAGCGCCCGCAGGTCGCGGTTGGTCGCGGAGATCAATCGCACGTCGCTGACCTGCATGACGCCCACTGCGCCGACCGGCTGCGTCTCGCCGGTATCGGCGAACCGCAGGAGCATCGCCTGCATGCGCAGGCTCATTTCACCCAGTTCGTCAAGGAACAGGGTTCCGCTGTGTGCCTGGCGTATCAGCCCGAGGCTGTCCCGGTGCGCGTCGGTAAAGCTTCCACGCAGGTGGCCGAACAACTCGGATTCGAGCAGGGTGTCAGTGATCCCGCTGCAATTCACGGCGGCGAACGGACCTCTGGACCGGTTGCTCTGGCGATGGATGGACCGCGCGACGACTTCCTTACCGGCGCCCGTTTCTCCGGTGATGAGCACCTTCGCCGTGCAGCGCGCGGCGCGCTCGATGTCTCGCCGCAAGGCGAGCATCATGGCGCTGCTGCCCAGAACGCTGACGGCTGCGTCACCGGAAGACGAGTTCACGTCCATCGATCCACTCTCGCCTCGCAGGTGCGGGAGCATAGACGATCTTCCGAGCCATTTGAATGACAAATGGTTTCCGACGCGCCCGGCCGCTACAGGCTGAAGTGAATACCGGCCCCGACGTAGGAAATGTGTTCCTGAAAGAACTGCCCATACGGGGACGGCCCCTTGTACAGCTCGATCAGGATCATGACGAGGCGAACGGGGTGCCCGGCAGGGGCGCGCGCGATTTCCACGCCGCCCCGGGCGCTCAGCGCCTGTGCCCAGTTGTGCTGTTCCGTTGTCTTCAGATCCACTCCGCCGACCAGTTGTACCGGCCCCGCCCGACCGCTTCGAAGCTCGGCGCCCGTGTGCAACAGCTTCAGCGCCACTGTTTCGGGATCGCGGCGAAGGAGGCGCTCACCGCCTCCGTACAGCCGCAGCGGACCGATTTCCTGCGAGGCGAGCAGCTCCAGCGACTCGTACGACAGATTTTCACGCTGAATCGGGGAGCTGCGCAGCAGGTACTCGTCGCCGAGGTGCGAACTTTGGTGGTAGATCCGTGCCCTGGCACTGAAGCCCCTTCGCCGCATCGTGAGCGGTAGCCCTATTTCGTAATCGGCGTTGATCAGATCGTTTGACGCCGAGTCGAGATCGAACTGCGCGAAAATCGCGCCGACCACGTCCAGCTGCACGCCTTCGCCGGCGTTGGGTCCGCCCCACCGCACGAGACCGAAGCTGTCAGCGAGACCAACCGAGGCGATGGTGGTGCCCTTTCCCGACGGCTTCTCAATCGACGGAAAGGTGCCTTGGAGCAGGCTGGCGAACGAGTTCGGCTCTTTCGGGTCGGCGATGAGCGGGCAGAAGATCTGGTCCTGCGGAAACTTGACGAAGCCAAACGCTTCTGATTCGTGCACGCCCGTCCCACATCGTGGCGCATCGATCGGTTGCGCGACCGACGCCGGCGCCGCGCCAAGCAGCAGTCCAAGCAGACACGCAAGCTGCCACCCTCGTCGTTTCATTCTGTTCTCCTGTTGACGTTGGGGGAGGCGGCGTTGCCGCTATCGGAGCCGGAACGCGTAGCCGACGCCGATTTTCAGGTTTGGGCTGTCCGCCAGACCTGCTTTTACCTCGGCGAACAGACCCGAGGTGTGCTGCACGCCAATCAGCAGGTTGAAGCCCCCTTCCGAGTTCGTGTCACCCGCGAAACGAATGAAGTTCAGCGCGGGCCCGCCACCCGCATAGGTGAACCAGTTGGCACCGGTGGGGAAGTGATAGGCGAACTCGATGTTGAACGCGACCAACGTGACGTTGTCGCCGATGCCGATTTCCACATTCGGCCGGAAATGGAGTCTGTCGACGAGCGGACCCGTTTCGAAGTGGCCGCCAAAATAGAACTGATCGGGGTCCGCTGAGACGCCGGCGCGTACGCCAGCCTCCTGAGCCGCAGCGGGAACAGCAAACAGAATTCCGGTGAAGAGCGTGAGGGCGATCAGTCGGTGTCGAATCATGAGCACTCCAGCGCGTTGGAGGAAGCACAGTCATTGTAGAAGCAAAACTGCTTTTTGCGATTCACAAATGGCGAGCGGCACGCGATCTGGGCGCTGTTCGTTACGAGCCTCAGAGACCCAGAGAGGCAGAGAGAAGTCGATTCTCTGTGGTCTCCTGAGTCTCTGTGGCCCGTGACGATGGCTGCGAACTATCGAACGGATCGGCGGGAACTTTCTACTTACTTTTCTACTTTCTACTTACTTTTCCACCTTTCCACTTTTCCACTTTTCCACTTTTCTACCTTACCGTCGATTCCGCACTCGTCGCGCAACGAGGGCCAGGCCGCTCCCGAGCAGGACGAGCGAGCCGGGTTCCGGAACCGTCGGCACTGGGGTGTTGCTGCCCTCTCCCGCGTCGGGCGCATACGCGACGAAGCCCGCATGACCGCCGTCGAGATCATGCACGTGTGCGCCGAAGACGTTCCCGAGCGCGTTGGATTCGAAAAGATCGGAATCGGACGCGAAGCCGCCGCCCCGGGTGACCGTGAAATGCAGCGGCAATGTGGCATCCGAAGCGGAGTGCGGACCGTTGATGACGAACTCGAAGTCTCCGAGGCCACCGCCCAGGTCAGTGACGCCGGGGCCGGCATAGGTGAATCCCGCGGTGAGGTTGGAGATGGATACTGTGTCGTCAGGGTCGACCACATTGAACCCGAACGCGCGGTTTCCTCCGCTGTCGCCGAACAGGCCGAAGTCGTCGCCGCCGGGAACGTTGGCTACGTCGACGTTGATCGCGTCACCCACCAGGGTCGTCGTGATCATGATTTCGCCGATCGTGATCGTGCCTGCCTGTGCGGCATGCGTTCCAACCAGCAGCAAGGAGAGCGTCAATATCGCCGTTGCGGTTTTCGTCATACGCGGCGGAGCAGAGCAACGGAGACTCCGGCGTCAGATGACATGGTGTTGCACGCTGGCGCGTCGCAGCGGCACTCCAGCGGAAGACTTTTCTCGCCAGCGTACACTCCCATCAGACAAATCGAATCTGACGGCAAATGTTGCGTCTTCTGCGGGTTTTGTGAAGATCTCAGTATTTCTGTATCAGCCTATCGACTGTCGAGCGCGCACTTCAGATGCGTGAATGTGCCCGCGCCCTCGCTGACGCGTTCGCTGGCCAGAAACACGTCACCTTCATTGGAGATCGCCACGCCTTCACCGCGCGGCTCGGACAGGAATCTCAGGTCGGTCCGCCAGAAGCTGCTGGTGCGGTGCGCGAATAGATCAGCGCCACGGTAGACGAGCAGGGCGTCGTTGGTGCGGATGGCGACCCATCGTCCGTCGGGTGATGCTTCCGCGTCAGTCACGCGATACCGGCGCGGAATCGTGCCCGGCGGAAAGCCCGCAGTCGGAATCTCGCCGATTTTCTCGAGCGTTTGCATCGTCCCGGCCGTCAGGTCGTGGGGAAACGCAAACAGGAGTGCCGGGTGGCCCTTGGTGATCAGAAACAACTGCCCGTTCAATGCGAATACGGCATCTGATTCGTGATCTTCACCGTCCGGATAAGCTGCGTCGAACACCTCGGCTGGGGCGGTTTCTTTGTCAGTCGAGAGCGGTTCGCGAACGCGATAGACGACCACGTCGTTCCGCTGAGTGCCACCGCCGTTTCCAGTATCGGCAATGTAGAGACACGACTGATTGCCACATGGTGCGGCAGTGATGTCCTCCCAGTCGTTGACGCTCGCGCCCGTGATTCGAACCCGGCTCAGCAGGTCACCTGATGGATTCAGCGCCACGATCGACGGAGCACCTGAATCGTTGAGCGACCACAGAACCTGTGGATCGCGCCGGCTGATGGCGAGGCTGCTCGCTTCCGGCAAGGTCGGCAGCTTGCCACGCGCCACTACATCGCAGGCGAGCGGCGTTACCGCGTCGTCGGAAGCCGCGGCATCGGCTGTGCTGAACGGACGATGGTCCAGGGCGTACCACACCACAACCGCAGCCACAACGAACAGGGTCGCCACATAGGCAATCTCACGCGTTCGTGCACGGATGCTCTCGTACCATGGCATACAAACGTTTGCCTGCAACAAGAACACCGACGGGATAAAATACAGACCAGGCACCGATTCACGTCGAACGGTGACCGGTAACGACCTCACTTCAGGGAGGACCTGATCCATGCGACAGGTACCTATGAGCACGGTCCGCGACTTCGCCCGCTTCAAGGCCGAACACCGCAAGATCTCCATCGTCACCGCCTACGACGCCTGGTCAGCGCAGCTCGTCGAACGGTCAAACATCGACGCGATTCTCGTCGGCGACTCCGCGGCCATGGTGATGCACGGGTATCGCACAACCGTTCCAGCCACCGTCGGCATGATGGCGCTGCACACCGCCGCTGTGGCGCGAGTTGCCGGGAGCAAGTTCCTGATCGCCGATTTGCCCTTTCTGTCCTACCGAAACGGTGTGTCGTCTGCGATGCGCGCGGTCGGCGCGCTTATGCGGAGCGGCGCCCACGCCGTCAAGCTGGAAGGGGTCGACGGGCACGAGGATGTGATCCAGCAGATCGTCGGCTCCGGCATACCCGTCATGGGGCACGTCGGGCTGACGCCGCAGTCCGTGCACGAGTTCGGCGGTTTTCGCGTGCAGGGACGCGACACCTCGGACGCGGACAAGATCGCGCGACAGGCACATGCGCTCGAAGCACTCGGCTGCTTCTCGATCGTGCTCGAGTGCATTCCTGCGCCGCTCGCCGCGCGGATCACGTCGGAGCTGGCGATTCCAACGATCGGCATCGGCGCGGGACCATGCACCGACGGACAGGTTCTGGTGCTGCAGGATTTGTGGGGCATCGGCAACCATGCGCCGCGGTTCGTGCGCCGCTACATCGATGGCGATGCGATGCTGACCGACGCGCTCGACCGCTACGCCGCCGACGTCAAGGCCGGCCAGTTTCCAGGCGTCGCGGAGAGCTATTCGTGATCGCGGCGTTCGCTTCCGTCGCATCGTGGCGCGATCGACGTGTCTGCGACGTGCGTCACGGCATCACGCTCGGGTTTGTGCCGACGATGGGCGCCTTGCACGACGGGCATCTCTCGTTAGTGG
>Ga0070671_100004872_pt1 | contig 10677 bp, 7 predicted proteins | sample KBSS73metaG_FD_65341 | JGI IMG/M metagenome (GOLD analysis project Ga0070671, IMG submission 65341) | Switchgrass rhizosphere microbial communities from Kellogg Biological Station, Michigan, USA - KBS S7-3 metaG | ecosystem: Host-associated > Plants > Roots > Rhizosphere > Soil ... | reverse complement strand
CGCCCGACGATGCCGCCTGAGACGACGCACGCGCGCGCGACGACTCCCCCGCGCGCCGCGGCGCCTCCCCCCGGGCGGCGGGCCGGGCCGATCCCCTCCTTCGGTACGGGTCCCGGCCTCTTCGCGTCGTGGCTCCTGCTGCTGCTCGTGGCCCTGCGCGTCCAGCGCGCCCTGCAAACGCCCCCGATCCCGATCGGGCACGGGGCCTCCCGCGCCCTCACGATCCTCTTTCTGATGGGGTGGGTCTTCGGGATCTTCTGGGCGATCCTGTCGCTCCCGTCCTCCGCGCGCGGGCAGGGACTCGTGATGACGGGGCCCTTCGCGCGCGTGCGCCATCCGCTCTACGCCGTCTCGCTCTTCTTTCTCGGGCTTCTCACGATCGCGTCTTCGCGCTCCTGGATCGTCGCTGCGGCGTGGCCGCTCTCGTACGCTCTGGCGGTCTTCTGGGTCCGCTTCGAGGAGAAGGGTCTCGAGGTGCGATTCGGCGATGCATGGCGCGCGTACGCGCGACAGACGCCGCGCTTCCTGCCGCGGCCGCGCCTGCGCTCGCGGCCGTACCGCTCGGGTCATGCCCCCCGGTAGCGGGACGGCGGGCCCTCGCGTGTCCGCGCGCGGCGATCCGGGCTAGACTTTCTCGGGCACGGCGTGCGCGGCGCCGTGGGGCCCGCGACCGCCTCCGCGTCCGAGGGTGCCTCTCCGAACATGTTCGATCCGAACCGGCCGCACCATCCGCACGACCCGCCCGACTACGGATTCAAGCACTGCCCGAAGTGCGCGGCCGCGCTCGAGGCGCGCCGTGAGGCGGAAGGGGAGCCCGCGTTTCCGACCTGCGTCGCCTGCGGGTTCATCTACTACTTCGATCCCAAGCTCGCGGCGGGCGTCATCCCGCGGATCGGCGATCGCGTCGGGCTCATCCGGCGCGCGATCGAGCCGGGCTACGGCCTGTGGACGTTCCCCGCGGGATACGTGAACCGCGGCGAGAAGGTCGAGGAGGCCGCGGTGCGGGAGACGCGCGAGGAGGCCTGCCTCGAGGTGCGTCTCGATGGCCTCGTGGGCGTCTACTCCTACTCGGGCCGGCCCGTCGTGATCATCGTGTACTCAGGAGAGGCCGTCGGCGGCGCGTTCGGCTGCGGAGCCGAGGCGCTCGAGGCGGAGATGTTCCCCATGGACGCGATCCCCTGGGACGAGCTGGCGTTCCCGAGCGTGCGCGACGGGCTGAGGGACTTCCTCGCGTCGCGGCGGCGCTAGTGTCCCGTCTCCGAAGTCGAAAGAGCGCCGAGGGCGCGGACGCGCCGCGAGCGGCGGACGTCAGTTGAGAAGGGAGCGCGCTTCGCGGATGGAGCGGACCTGCTCCCACACCTCGTCCGAGTCCGGGGCGTCGGGATCCAGGCGCAGGTAGGTCTCGAGATCGACGAGCGCCTTGGTCGCGAGTCCCATTTTCGCAAGGATGGTTCCGCGCTCGCGGATCTCCGAGTGGTCCTCGGGCTCGAGGATGAGGATCCGCTCGACCGCGGCGAGCGCGCGCGGCAGGTCCGTGGCGCGCGCGTAGGCGCCCTTCAGGTTGCGCAGGATGCGGACGAGGATCTCGAGCCTGGTCGCGGAGCGAAGGTGCTCGGCGCGCAGGGTCATCGCGCCTCCCGAGGCGCGCGAGACGATCTCGCGGCAGTCGTCGAGAGTGAGGCGCGCTCCGCCGCGGTAGGCGTCGAAGATCGTCTCGCCCTTGGCGGTGTAGCGCAGCACGAAATGGCCCGGAAGGCCGACGCCCGTGAGCGGGAGGCGCAGGCGTCGCCCCACCTCCATGCCGATCAGGCAGAGGGTGATCGGAATGCCCAGGCGCCGGTCGAGCACCTCGTTCAGGTAGGAATTCCTCGGATCGTAGTAGTTGTCTTCGTTCCCGCGAAAACCCTCGTCGACGTAGAGGAAGCGCACGAGCGCGGCGGCGGCCTCCTCCGGGGGGAGGCCCTGGGTCACGGACGCGGCGCGCGCCGCGAGATCGTCGAGCTTCGCGAGATAGGGCCGGATCTCGAGCTCCGGGTATTCCTCCTGCGCGATGAGGAGAGCCGCCTGCGCGAGGTCGACCCGTCCGTCGGACGAGCGCGACAGCTCGGCGAGAATGCGGCGTGATGGATTCATCGACATTTTCTGTTTCGGCTCCGGGCGACAATATACACTCAGCCATGAGGCCTTACCACGGAAGTCGGAAACGAATGCGGATGGGTCGCCGGGGCGTCCTGACGCGTCCTGCGGGGCGCCCGCCGGGGGTTTTTCGGACGTGAGCGCGCAGGTCCGGACGGGGGAGGCGCTGCGGCGCGACCCGCGGTTCCTGGAGTTCGTCGCGCGCTTCAACGCGGGCCGCTTCTTCGCCGCGCACGAGGTGCTCGAGGAGCTCTGGCTCGAGGTGACGGGGGAGGAGCGCGACTTCCTCCAGGGGTTGGTCCAGGTCGCGGTTGCGCTCGAGCACCGGGCGCGCGGCAACGGCGCGGGGGCCGCGAAGGTGCTGGCCCGCGCCCGCCGTCGTCTGCGAGGATACGGCGCGCGCCATGCGGGCGTGCCGCTGGAGGCGATCCTCGCGGGGGCCGAGGCCTGTCTCGCGGGAACGCAGAAGGATCCGCCGCGCTTCCCGCCGCGCGCGCGAGGCAGGACGCCCCAGAAAGCGACGGGAGCGAAGAAAGCGGTGAAGCGATGAAGGCGGCAAGGGCGATGAAGGCCAAGAAGGCCAAGAAGGCGACGAAGGTGAAGGAAACGGTGCGGGCGGCGAGGCCGTCGAAGCCAGCGAAGCCTGGAAAGAAGCCGGGAAAGAATCTGGAGAAGGTCCGGAAGGCGGCGACGACGATGCGCGCGGCGAAGCCCGCGCGCGCGAAGGCGTCGAAGGGCGTCACGCGGGCCGGCGTGAAGCCGCGGCGGCAGGAGCCGCTCGAAGTCCGCCGCGCGAGGGCGCTCGCGATCCTCGAGGGTCTGAGGCGGCTCTATCCCGACGCGCGCTGCGAGCTCGCGCACGGCAGCGCCCTCGAGCTCCTCGTCGCGACGATCCTCTCGGCCCAGTGCACCGACGTGCGCGTGAACATGACGACGCCCGCGCTCTTCGCGCGCTTTCGCACCGCCGCCGATTACGCCGCGGCCCGCCTCGAGGAGGTCGGCGAGATCGTCCGTTCGACGGGCTTCTACAGGAACAAGGCGAAGTCGATCGTCTCTCTCGGCAAGGCGCTGATCGAGCGGCACGCCGGCGAGGTCCCCGCGGCGATGGAAGCGCTCGTGACGCTCCCCGGTGTCGGGCGCAAGACGGCGAACGTGCTTCTCGCGGAGTGGTTCGGAAAGCCCGGGATCGCGGTCGACACGCACGTGATCCGCCTGACCGGACCCGTCTGGCGGCTCACGAACGAGACCGACCCCGTGAAGATCGAGTTCGCGCTCTACGAGCTCATTCCGGAGAAGGACCGGGCGTTCTTCGGGATCGCGACGATCTTCCACGGCCGGCGGATCTGCACGGCGCGACGCCCCGACTGCGCCGGGTGCGCCTTGAACGCCGTCTGCCCGACCGCGTTTGCGTGGGGGGGCGTCCGTCCGGCCGTGTAGGTCCGCCCGGCGAGATCGTCGCGACGGCTGGCACGGATGCTCCGGCTATGGTAAAAGCGAGGCCATGCTCAAGACGGGATTGATCCTCCTGCTGCTCGCCTCGGTCTCGCTGCCGGCCTCCTTCGCCGGCGAGGTCATCATCTCCGCGGACGACACCAGCATCCCCAAGGACTTCTCCTGCGGGGAGGCGAAGAAGCTCCTGGCGGGGCGCTACGGCCTGGAGGCGGTGTACGAGCCCTCCCCGACGGCTCACAGCGTCCTCAGGGTCACCAAGGGCGGGAAGGTCCTCTGCAGCGTCGAGGGATCGGGGACCAACCTGCACGACAAGATGTCCACCTCCAAGGTGCGCCTGTTCACCCGGCTCGACTCCGAGCGCAAGGCGTTCGAGATCGTGGTCATCACTCCGACGGAGATGCGCGGCAAGGTCCGCAACCAGGTCTTCTACCTGCCCCTCAGCGAGCCGCTCACGGACACGGGGAAGGCCAAGTAGCGCCGTTTCCGCCCCTCGTGCTCCTTCGAGCGGCGCCCCCTGTCAGGCTATCTTCCGGGCGCTCGATCTGCGAGAATGCCGCCGTACATGTCCAAATCCATGCTCATCAACGTGATCCTGGAGGAAGAGTCCAGGGTCGCGATCGTCGACAACGGGGTCCTCGACTTCTTCGAGATCGAGACCCTCACCAAGGAAACCCTCAAAGGGAACATCTACAAGGGCGTCGTCGAGAACGTCAATAGCTCGCTCGACGCGGCCTTCGTGGACTGCGGCTGGGAGCGTCCGGGCTTCCTGCCCCTGGACGAGGTCAACTTCCGCGTCCTGCCCGTTCTCAAGACGCGCAAGGGCGGGTCGAAGATCCAGGAGCACGTGCATCCCGGCATGGAGGTCCTGGTCCAGGTCATCCGGGACCGCATCGGGACGAAGCCGCCCAGCGTGACGACCTACTACTCGCTCCCGGGACGCTACCTGGTGCTGACGCCGTACGCGGACAGCAGCGGGGTGTCGCGCCGGATCGAGGACGAAGAGCGCCGCAGCAAGCTCAAGAAGATCGTGGACGAGCTGCGTCCTCCGGAAAAGTACGGATTCATCGTGCGCACCGCGGGGCTCGATCAGGACCGCAAGGAGCTCGCCCGCGACATGGGCTACCTGCTGCGCCTGTGGGAGACCATCGAGCTGGCCGCAGGGGGGGCGCGGGCGCCGTCTCTGATCTATCGCGAGCAGGGTCTCGCCCTGCGGACGATCCGCGACCACCTGCTCGACGACGTCGAGGAAGTCCTCATCGACGACGAGGAGGTGCACGAAAAGGCGCTCCGCTTCATCCGCGCCGTGGCCCCGCATCAGGAGCCGCGCATCAAGCTCTACACGGGCGACAAGCCGCTCTTCACGCGCTTCAATCTCGAAGAGCAGATCGAGACGATCTACAAGCGCCGGGTCCCCCTGAAATCGGGCGGCGAGATCGTCATCGAGGGGACCGAGGGGATGACCGCCATCGACGTGAACTCGTCGCGCAGCCGCGAGTCGAGCGTCGAGGAGCTGGCCCTTCGCACCAATCTCGAGGCGGCGACGGAGTGCGCGCGGCAGCTTCGCCTGCGCGACATCGGCGGTCTCATCGTCATCGACTTCATCGACATGGAGAAGCCCAAGCACCTGCGGGCGGTCGAGAAGGCGCTGGCGGACGCGATGCGTCCGGACAAGGCCAAATACGACGCGACGAAGATCAGCAAGCTCGGGATGATGGAGATCTCCCGGCAGCGGCTCAAGGCCGCCAAGTCGACCGCGACGTACATCACCTGCGCCGGCTGCGACGGGGCGGGCTCGGTCAAGACGACGGAGGCGGCGGCGCTCTCGGCGCTGCGCAAGATCCAGACGCGCGTCGTGCGAGGGGACATCGGCGCGCTCAGCGCGACGGTCCCCACGGACGTCGCTCTCTACCTGCTCAACCAGCAGCGGGACGAGCTTCTCGCGCTCGAGCGGCGCTACGACGTGCGCGTCGCGGTGACGCCGCGGCCGGACTTCCCCAAGGAGCGCTGCGAGCTCGAATTCACCCCGCGCGAGGGGCCCGCGCCCGCGGTGACGCGCGAGGCCCAGAGGCGGCGGCTCGAGGCGCACGAGGACCACCGCGGCGCGTCGCGGCGCTCGCCCGCGGTAGGAGACGATGCGTCGTTCGGCGGGACGCCCGCGGCCGAGTCGGCGACGGCGAGCATCGGCACGGGGTCCGGCGCGAGCGCACCGGCGGGCGCGCCCAAGGCCGCGGAGACGGGGGCGCCCCACGCCGCCGAGACGGCCGCGCCCCAAGCCGCGGAGACGACCGGGACCCACGCCGCCGAGACGGCCGCGACCCAAGCCGCAGGTCACCCTGCTGAAACCGCCTCAGGCCTCGCCGCACGGACGGCTTCCGGTCGTCCCGCGCCGGGCGCCTCGAGCCCGGACGCGGAGACCTTCGCGAGCGAGCCTCCCGTCCCTTCCGCCGAGCCGTCCGCCCATCCCCAGGCTCCGCTCGGAGGCACATCGGCGTGGCCCGCCCTGGAGGCCGCGCCCCCGGAGCCCGAGACACACCGCGAAGAGCGCGCGGAGCCGCTCCGCCCCGTATCGCCCTATTCGGAGGCCTTCGCCGAGGGCGAGGACGAGGATCGCGAACCCGTCACGCGCTCTGCCGAGGATGCAGGCGAGCAGGCGACCGAGCGACCCGACGCCGCCGCGAATGGCGGTGAAGGCGCCGTCGCGGCCGAAGCCTTCGGCTTCGACGACAAGGGCCTTCCCCTGACCGCGGCCGAGGCCGCCGCTCACAAGCGGCGCAGGCGGCGCGGCGGACGCGGGAGAAAGAAGCACGTTGCGGGAGAGCCCGCCGACACCCTGTCTCCTTCGCGGCCCCCGTCCGCGCCCGATCGCGAAGAGCATGCGGGGGTGATCGTGTGGGAGGACTCGCCGGACGGACCCGAGGAGATCGCGGCATCGGCCCCGGGCCTCCACGGTTCCGGGCCGGGCGGTGATGATTCCGCGGAGCTGGGACCGGACGGCCAGCCCGGCGCCAAGAAGAGGCGGCGCCGCCGCGGCGGGCGCGGACGCGGGAAAGGCGCCGGTGCCGACGCCCCCGTCCGAGTCGCCGCCGAGGGGGGGCGCATCTCGAAGAACGGCCCGGATGCCGCCGAGCGTCCCGCGGGCCCCAAGCCTCCCCGTGCGGGCGAGCACGACGCCGATGCGCACAAGAAACGGCGTCGCCGCCGCGGGGGCAAGAAGCTCGAGACCGCTCACGAGGCCGCAGCCGCCCGGCCCTCCGAGCGCGCGGACCGCGGAGAGACCGTGGGCGCGCGCGCGCCCGCTCCCGTATCCGCGGGCGATGAGGACGTTCCCGGCGGCTGGTGGAGCCGCCTGCGCGGCCCCAAGAAGCGCGGCGATCGGGAAGACTGAGCCCGGCATGCGCGCGCGCCGAGGACGGCCCGCTGCGCGCCAGGCACCCGCAGCTCCGTGCCCTCTAACTAGCCTTCTCTCGCGGGGGTGATGTTCGACGCCACCAGCGCGCGGGGCTGCGCCACGAGCGTATAGAACGCCTCACGCTCGCGGATCTCGCTGCCATAGCGGTCGCTGAAGGGCTCGTTCGCCACCATGCGGCGCCCGATCTCGGTGGGCCCGACATGGTAGGCGGCCAGAGCCGTCCGCAGATCACCGAAGCGGTCGATCAGCAGCCGCAGGTAGCCCGTTCCGAGCTGGACGTTCGTCTCGGGATCGAACAGCCCCAACCCGGTCGGAGGATTGAGCCCCTCCATGGACGCGAAGTGGCGGGCCGTGTCGAGCTGGATCTGCATGAGGCCGATGGCGCCGTCCGGCGACATCGCGGTCTTTCGGAACCGGCTCTCCGTGTGGATGACGGAGAAGATGAGCGAGGGAGGGAGGCGGTACTGAAGCGAGGCCTTTTCGGCGCAGGTGGCGATCCGCAGGAGCTCCGCCCTGTCGACCGCTTTCCCTTCGGCCGCCAGAAGCTGCGCCGTGCGGTCCACCATCCGGCGCATGGCCAGCTCGCGGGGCATGGGTCCCGCCGTCGTCGAGGTCGGGCTCAAGAGGACCGAGTCCATCACCCCGGCCAGGGCATGATCGACCGATCCCAGGAAGCCCGCGGAATAGAGCGGGAGGATCACCAGCAGGCACATGAAGATGAACGACGGTACTCGTCCTTTCATGGTCATGCCGGATGATTTCGCAACCCCTGTGCCGCCCCGGGTCATTGCCACCCCCTTGCGGTTAACCTCTCCAAACCAAGCACTTGCTCCCCTCGCGAGCCGTGGCAGGAAAGCCACGGCCGGAGGCCGGCCGGTAGTTTCGACCTGTAAAGCTCGGTAACAGGTACTCAACCCCAGTTCCGGAGTCCTGTCAAGGCAGGCCGCGTGCCACCCCTGGAGGGCATCGCGTTTCCCCCATGAAATCAGGCGGGATCGGGCTTGATGAGGCGATCGCGCCCCTCCCCTTCTCCCCTCCAGGGCCGCGGTGTAGCTTCCTCGGGAACAGGGGATCCGGATCCCAGGAAGAGACTCTCTCCCCCGGATCCCCGCGGATCAGGGAGCCGGCATGGGGCCGCGCTCCCCACGATCACGGACCCGGCGGGATCTCTCACCCCAGGGCAACCCGCCGGGTCTCCCTTTCAGCACAGGTTTCGGCCGAAAAAGCGAACATAGAGCGATCATGGTGTAACATGAATCGCGTCCGGCACGAGGCGAAATCGCGCTTCGAGCGTCTCTTGAAGTCGGGTTGCAAGTGGCAGAAAGCTCTATACTTAGTGCATAATGGTGACCTAACATACTAAATCTTGGGTTTTGGTTCTTGACACGGAAACGACACAGTCATATTCTCGCGCCCGCTCCGGTGGGGGAAAGCCGGGCACCAGAGCAGCGCCCTAGAGTCGGTACCAAGAACCAACCTTCGCAACACTCAATAGTCGAGGATCGAGCGATGCTGAACCAGGAACCACGCCCCGCGGGTTCGTCCGACAACGCGTCTTCGCACATCTCCTCGAAGCCCGCTAACGGCGTCCGCAAGAGCGCCGAAGCGGGAGCCTCCACCGGGCTCAAGGTCGAGCGCCGGAACACCACCGTGGGAGTGCATCCTTTCGACGAGATCGAATGGGAGATGCGCTCGGCCGCCATCGCCAACGAGCGGGGCCAGGTCGTCTTCGAACAGACCGACGTCGAGGTCCCGAAGTACTGGTCGCAGATGGCCACGAACATCGTGGTCTCCAAGTACTTCCGGGGGACGATCGGAACCCCGGAGCGCGAGCACTCGGTCAAGCAGCTCATCGGCCGCGTGGCCGGTACGCTGGGCCGCTGGGGGCGCGAGAAGGGCTACTTCTCCTCGGACGAGGACGCCCAGGCGTTCGAGCACGAGCTGACGCACCTGCTCCTCCATCAGAAGGTATCGTTCAACAGCCCCGTCTGGTTCAACGTGGGCATCGAGCCGCACCCGCAGGGGTCGGCCTGCTTCATCAACTCGGTCAAGGACACGATGCAGTCGATCCTCGAGCTCGCGAAGACCGAGGGGATGCTCTTCAAGTACGGCTCCGGCACGGGATCGAACCTCTCGACGATCCGCTCGTCGAGGGAGCTGCTCGCGGGCGGCGGCACGGCCTCGGGCCCGGTGTCATTCATGAAGGGCTACGACGCCTTCGCGGGCGTCATCAAGTCGGGCGGCAAGACGCGGCGCGCCGCCAAGATGGTCATCCTCAACGTCTCGCATCCGGACATCATGGAGTTCATCTGGTGCAAGGCGAGCGAGGAGAAGAAGGCCCACGCGCTGATCGACGCGGGCTACGACTCCAGCTTCAACAAGCAGGGGGGAGCCTACGACTCCGTCTTCTTCCAGAACGCGAACCACTCGGTGCGCGTCGAGGACGAGTTCATGCGCGCGGTCGTCGAGGACCGCGAGTGGTCCACCCGGGCGGTGACCGACGGGCGTCCCATGCAGACCCTCAAGGCGCGCGAGGTCATGCGCGCCATCGCCGAGGCCACGTGGCAGTGCGGCGATCCCGGCATGCAGTTCGACTCGACGATCAACGACTGGCACACCTGCCCGAACACGGGGCGCATCAACGCGTCGAATCCGTGCAGCGAGTACATGTTCCTGGACGACACCGCCTGTAACCTGGCGAGCCTCAACCTCATGAAGTTCCGCCGCCCGGACGGGGACTTCGACACCGAGGCCTTCCAGCACGCGGTGCGGATCACGATCCTCGGGCAGGAGATCATCGTCGACAACGCGTCGTACCCGACGCCGGCGATCGGGAAGAACTCGCACGAGTTCCGTCCGCTGGGGCTGGGCTACGCGAACCTCGGCGCGCTCCTCATGTCGCGCGGCGTGGCGTACGATTCCGACAGCGGTCGCGCGACGGCCGGGGCGATCACCGCCCTCATGTGCGGCGAGGCGTACGCGGAGTCCGCGCGCGTGGCGAGCGCCATGGGGCCGTTCACGGGCTACAAGGAAAACGAGCAGCCGTTCCTGCGCGTCATGGAGAAGCACCGCGCGGCGGCGGACCTCATCCCGGACGATCTCGTCCAGTCCGATCTGCTCTCGGCCGCGCGCGGCGCGTGGGCCGAGGCGGTCGAGATGGGCCGGATGTACGGCTACAAGAACGCGCAGGCGACCGTCCTCGCGCCGACCGGCACGATCGCGTTCATGATGGACTGCGACACGACGGGGATCGAGCCCGACATCTCGCTCGTCAAGTACAAGAAGCTCGTCGGCGGCGGGATGCTCAAGATCGTGAACAACACGGTCCCGCTCTCGCTCAAGCGGCTCGGCTACGACCGCCCGCAGATCCAGGCGATCTGCGACTACATCAACGAGCACGAGACCATCGAGGGCGCCCCGCACCTCAAGGACGAGCACCTTCCGGTCTTCGACTGCGCCTTCAAGCCGGCGAACGGCGCGCGCTCCATCCAGTACATGGGACACGTCCGGATGATGTCGGCGGTGCAGCCGTTCCTGTCGGGCGCGATCTCCAAGACCGTCAACCTGCCCGAGGCGGCCACCGTCGAGGACATCGAGACGGCGTACATCGAGGGATGGCGCGGAGGCCTCAAGGCGATCGCCGTCTACCGCGACGGCTGCAAGCGCACCCAGCCGCTGTC
>Ga0070671_100004870_pt1 | contig 10681 bp, 12 predicted proteins | sample KBSS73metaG_FD_65341 | JGI IMG/M metagenome (GOLD analysis project Ga0070671, IMG submission 65341) | Switchgrass rhizosphere microbial communities from Kellogg Biological Station, Michigan, USA - KBS S7-3 metaG | ecosystem: Host-associated > Plants > Roots > Rhizosphere > Soil ... | reverse complement strand
CCCTGATTGCCGAGATGACGACGTTGTAGAGATTGAAGGATTCAGCACGCATGGAAGCGATCGACAACAGCAATGTTGCGGCACCGGGAACTGATGTCTAACCCCGCAGGGTGATGACCCAAGTCGATTAGGTAAGAATTCTCAATACGAAAGGCCCCCAGGAAATCCTAGGGGCCCGTCGAATTAGAGTCAGTGTGGTTTAGTACATCCCGTCCATGCCGCCGCCGTGACCGTGGCCGCCTGCCGGAGCTTCCTTCTTCTCCGGAATCTCGGAGATCATGGCCTCGGTGGTGAGCATCAGACCCGCGATCGAGGCCGCGTTCTGCAGAGCAGTGCGCGTTACCTTCGTCGGGTCGATGACGCCAGCCTTCACCAGGTCCTCGTAGACGCCCGTTCCGGCGTTGTAGCCGAAGTTGGCCTCCTTCGATTCGTGGATCTTACCGATCACCACGGCTCCCTCTTCGCCAGCGTTCGAGACGATCATGCGCAGGGGCTCTTCCAGCGCGCGACGGATGATGGAAGCGCCGATCTTCTCGTCGCCATCGAGTGTCTTGATGAGCTCCTCCACGGCTGAAGCGGTACGCACCAGCGCCACACCACCGCCGGGAACGATGCCTTCTTCGACAGCCGCACGTGTCGCGTGCATTGCATCCTCGACACGAGCCTTCTTCTCCTTCATCTCGGTCTCGGTTGCAGCACCTACCTTGATGACGGCGACGCCGCCGACCAGCTTCGCGAGGCGCTCCTGGAGCTTCTCACGGTCGTAGTCGGACGTGGTCTTGTCGATCTGGGCGCGAATCTCCTTCACCCGCCCCTCGATGTCGCCACCTTTTCCGCCACCGTCGACGATCGTGGTGTTGTCCTTGTCGATGGTGACGCGCTTCGCAGTGCCGAGGTCCTCGATCTTGACGCCCTCGAGCTTGATGCCGAGATCTTCGGTGATCGCCTTGCCGCCGGTCAGGATTGCGATGTCCTGCAGCATGGCCTTGCGGCGGTCGCCGAAACCGGGAGCCTTGACGGCAGCAACGTTCAGGGTTCCGCGCAGCTTGTTGACAACGAGCGTTGCGAGCGCCTCACCGTCCACGTCCTCGGCGATGATGACGAGGGGCTTAGCGGTGCGGGCGATCTGCTCGAGCAGGGGAAGGAGATCCTTCATCGAGGAGATCTTCTTCTCGTAGATGAGGATGTAGGGGTTTTCGAGAGCAACTTCCATGCGCTCCGCGTCAGTGACGAAGTAGGGCGAGAGATAGCCGCGATCGAACTGCATGCCCTCAACTACCTCGAGCTGCGTCTCCATCGTCCGCGACTCTTCGACAGTGATGACGCCGTCCTTGCCGACCTTCTTCATCGCTTCGGCGATGATGGTGCCGATCTGCGAATCCGAGTTGGCCGAGATCGTCCCGACCTGGGCAATCATGTCGCCGGAGACGGGCTTCGAGAGCTTGCTCAGAGCGCCGCCCTGAGAAACGCCGTTCTCGTCGCGCTTACCGACGATGGCCTCAACGGCCTTGTCGATGCCGCGCTTCAATGCCATCGGGTTTGCGCCGGCAGCCACGGTCTTGACACCCTCGCGATAGATAGCCTGAGCCAGAACGGTCGCGGTGGTGGTGCCGTCGCCGGCCACATCCGAGGTCTTCGAAGCAACTTCGCGAACCATTTGTGCGCCCATGTTCTCAAGCGCGTTGCCGAGTTCGATCTCCTTGGCGACGGTCACGCCGTCCTTGGTGATCGTGGGCGAGCCGAACTTCTTCTCGATGACGACATTGCGGCCCTTGGGGCCGAGCGTCACCTTGACTGCGTCGGCGAGCGTGTTGACACCACGCAGGATCGCCTGACGCGAATCTTCTCCATGCAGAATCTGTTTTGCCATTTCTTACTCCTGTATCGGCCTTTAGCCGATGAAAAATTTAAGTCAGTTCGAAAGCGTTGTCTTAAGTCACGGGATTCATTCCAGCCAGAAGGCGGTGAAGCCGCGTTTCGCCAAGCGCGTAGCTTTACTTGAGGATGCCGAGGACTTCTTCTTCGCGCATGATCAGGAACTCTTCGCCGTCGAGCTTGATCTCGGTGCCGGAATACTTGCCGAAGAGAATCTGGTCGCCTGCCTTAACGTCGAGCGGGAACACCTTGCCCTCGTCGTTCGACTTGCCCTTGCCGACCGAGATGACCTCGCCCTGCTGCGGCTTTTCTTTCGCGGAGTCCGGGATGATGATGCCGCCGCGGATGCTCTCGCCCTCTTCCACGCGACGAACCAGGATGCGGTCGTGCAGCGGTGTAAATATCTTCGCCATTGCTTACATCTCCTTGTTACGTTTGGTTTGCCGGACGGGAACGCCGTCCGGGTTGTAACCGCGCAACGTGCTCCCGGGCGACTTCTCGCCCTGTTGCACGATGCAAACTGTTGGAATTGCTACCCGCCGCCTCCCGCGCAAGTCAGTTCAAACAAGACTTCAAGCAGGGCCGTGCAACCGGTTAGCACTCTAACCTTCCGATTGCTAACGATAGGGTAGTGGGGAGGCCTCTGTCAACTGGCTGCGATGAAATGTGAGTGAAACTCGCGCAACTAGGTCTCGCGAGCCAAAGCCGCCTGTAACGTCGTAAAATGAATGGCATTATGCTGTCGCTCCATTCGTATAGGTCCCGCATCGCCCTCGTCTGTGTCACGGCCTTGGTAGCCGCCTCAAGCCTTCTCGCGCAGGACTCTCCAATGAAGCGCGGGCGTAAGTACAAGCCACCGCCGGAGACCTCGAAGATCACGGTGCAGGTCACCAAGAAGTTCAATGGAAAGCCCATCATGAACGCGGCTGTCATCTTCAATCCGTTCAAGGACGGCAAGGACATCGGAAATCTCGAGGTGAAGACTGATCCTGAAGGGAAGGCAACGATCGACATTATCCCTACCGGTTCCCTTGTGCGCGTTCAGGTGATTGCGAACGGGTTCGCGACCTTCGCAGAGGACTACCAGGTTGACGAGCCGGTCCGGGATATCCCGATCGCCATGCTTCGGCCTCAGGAGCAGGTTTCTGCTTACGAAGACAACACGGGCAAATCATCTTCCCGGAAGGCTGGCGTGCAGGAACCCGTCCGTCCGAAGCCTGCCGCTCCGGCGTCAGGGACAGACTCAAAATCGACACAGCCTGCGAAACCTGATGCCACTCCTCCACCAGCGCAGAGCACGACTCCGCAGGCTCCTCAGTAGCGCGGATGGAAGGGTCCTCCATCAAGCTGCTCGCGGGCAAGACTGCACTTGTCACCGGGGCTGCCAGGCGCATAGGCCGCGCCGTGGCTTTGACTCTTGCGGAGCACGGGGCTGACATTGCCATCACCTATTTAGGATCACAACAAGAAGCGGAACAGACCGTTCGAGATCTGGCAGTACTTGATGTCGATGCACTTGCAGTTCGCTGCGATCTTGGCGACCCGAAGAGTATTGACGAAACCGTGGCGGAGGTTGTCAGGCAATTTGGACGGCTCGACCTTCTAGTCAACAATGCAGGTATGTTTGAGTCCGTTGCTCTCGAGGAGATTACCGTCGAGCAGTGGGACCGCATGTTCGCCACCAACACCCGCGCACCATTTCTCGTGGCTCGCGCTGCGTATCCGCACCTTCGAGCCGCGCAGGGCAGGATTGTGAATATCGGGTCGCTGGGCGGAACCCATCCGTGGGCTACACACGGACATTACTGCACCTCGAAGGCCGCGCTGCATATGTTGTCGGAAACGATGGCGAAGGCGTGGGCACCGGAGATCAGCGTGAATTGCGTTGCGCCGGGAATGATCGTTCAGGGTGAGATCGAAGAGGCGTACGAGCACTTTGCTCGAAAGACCCCGATGCAGCGTAACGGTACGGCTGAGGACGTCGCAGCTGCTGTATTGTTCTTTGCTACGGCGCCTGCGTTCATTACAGGGCAGCTTCTGACCGTCGATGGCGGACTAGGACTCTAGTCAGCGCGACGGGTCAATCTCCATGCCGAAGCGCGATAGCTCGCGCTTCTGCAGGTTGTAGTCGACGAAGAATCCAATGCCGATGGCGAGAGGAATCAGGCCCACGGCAGCTCCAGAGAGCACTTCACGTTCGCGGAGGATAATTTCGAGCGAGATGAAGAAGAGCATAATTCCAATGCCTGAGGAGACCAGCACGATTCCTGCGCGGCGGGCGTTGCTTAGGCTGCGCAGCGGATCTTTAGGTGGGCGATCCGCATCGTTGGCTTTGCCGAGAACCTTCTCTATATCTTCAATGGACATTCCGCGGGCGAGCATCGCCATACGCTGATCGGCGCGAATTCGCTTGTTGTTGGCATCGGACCAAATTCCCGAGACGATTGCTACGATCGCGACGACAAATGCTCCAAGCGGTATGACGAGTGGGCTGTGAAAGATTTCCATAGGATGAACCTCCCTTTCCTGCCAGCGTTAGACAACATGGTGGTGGTTAAGTTTCATTCCTCAGCATGAAACTTTCAGCGTACGCTGTGGTCTAACGGTCCTTGTGAGCCTCGATCTCAGCTTCGAGCAGGTCGTGCGGGAGAACCAGGACATGGTGTTTCGCACTCTTTACCGGCTGACCGGCACCCGCGAGCATCTCGACGACCTGGCCCAGGAGGTCTTCCTACGGCTTTACCGCGCTCTGCCGGGCTTCCGAGGCGAATCTCTGGTCTCGACGTATCTGTACCGCATTACGGTCAACGTGGCGCAGAACGAGTGGAAGCGTCGGAAGCGGGCGGACCGGCCGCTGATCTCGATTTCGGATGAGACAAGTGCGTGGGAAGACAGGCTTGAACATCCGGACCGCAACGCGGAGCAGCAGATGGCGGAACGCGAGTTTCAACTGCAACTTGAGGAGCAATTGCAGGAGTTGAGCAACGTTGAGCGGACCGTTCTCGTCCTCTACCATCAGGAGGAGCGCAGTTACGAGCAGATTGCTACTGCGCTCGAAATGCCGATCGGGACGATCAGGACTCACCTTCATCGCGGGCGCAAAAAGTTACGCGAACGTTTGCAGGCAGTGGTTACGTCAGAGAGGAGCATGGCATGTTAGGCGAAGAGATGAATAACCATAACATCGAGGAACTCACTCACGAGACGGAGCGCGCGCTCGACATCAAGATTGTTGCCGCCCTCGAACGCGTCCCTGACGTCTCGCCATCTGTTCCTGCTGATTTTGCCGCGCGGGTGGCGGCGAGTGTTCCTTCGCGGCGATCCATCGCGGCTATGCCTTCGCGCTGGGGGCGAACGATGATGTGGGTCTGCCTTGCCGTCTCGCTGGTCGTTCTTGCGTTTGCGGCTGGCGGAAGGGTGGGGCAGTCGGTTGGCGTGACGACCGCGGTTTGGACGCTCTATCTGGAGTCACTTGCGATTGCGGTCTGGCTTGGCGTTCGGCGGTGGCGGGCGAACTAGCTTTTGCGTTTGTGGTCGCGGACCAGGTTGAGGAAGAGTTGGTGGACGCGTGGGTCGTGGCCTAGCTCGGGGTGGAAGGTTGCGGCGAGAAGGTGGCCCTCGCGGACGAGGACGGGGTCGTTCTCGCGTGTTGCGAGAGTTTCGACTTCCTTGCCAGTCCGGGTAATACGGGGTGCGCGGATGAAGACCATCTCGAGCGGGCCGCCGGGGAGTTTGGATTCGGCGTGGAGAATGGTGGAGTCGATCTGGCGGCCGTAGGAGTTTCGCTCAACCGTCACGTCGAGGGCCCCGAGGGACTTCTGAGTGGGGTTGGTGACGTCGGTTGCCAGAAGGATAACTCCGGCGCAGGTTCCGAAGGTCGGGGTGGTGTGGACGAAGTCTTTGAGGACGTCGAAGAAGCCGCGTTGCTCCAGGAACTTGAGCATGGTGGTGGATTCGCCGCCGGGCATGATGAGACCGTCGAGTCCTTCGAGGTCGGCAGGGAGGCGGACCAGCCTAGGAGTGATTCCGAGTTTCTGTAGGGTCTGAGCGTGGGCCTGATACGCTCCCTGGAGAGCGAGAATACCGATGGTCAGGTGTTCGTCTAGGCTCTGTTCGGTTCCTTCGGTCATGCCCCTCCCCCCGTACTAATTGATGCAAAATATTCCAAAGATTGCACTTAGGCTTGTACCTCGTATGTGAGTCCAGGCATCCGGTGACCATCAAAAGTGCAGGTTTGGTCTCTCTATTCAGTATAGAAAACCCGAAGGAATTAATCGGCAACGCGCAAATGATTTGTTTTGAGAGAGTTGAGCGTTTTCGGGGCTTGACAAGCCATTTTTCCCAGAATTTTGAAGGAAAAATATTTGGGATATCAGAATTCGTAGCTGGCCTCGAGCACGACCGTTGGGGTGGCGATGCCGGGATTGAAGACATAGGTGGTGAAGCCGAGGGTCCTTTCGCTCACTTTGTCTTCGTGAGAGACACCGACGAGGAAGCCTCGCTGAAAGTCCACTTCCGTCTGGTAGGCCTTGGTTTGCTGCGCGACGGCACCGACCTTCAGCCATTCGAGCGGGGAGTAAGTGAGCTGGGGCCACGCATAGTAGTAGCTGTCCGGCCGGCCGGTGGAGGCGAAGACGTATTCGTTGGAGAAGAAGAGCTCAAGCTTCTGCCTCTTTTTCTTATACGTGACCGTCAGCTCGCAGCCGGGAGCTACGCCGGAGGTTCTTCCGAAGACGCCGCCGAGGATAGGGATCAGCCTGACGTTTAAATTTTTGCTTGCTCCGAAGTCATGATCGTAGATGTAGCCGATCCAGAGCGACCCGGTGTTCAGGTCTTCGTAGTTGTAGCGCGCCTCAAGGTGAAGCTTATCGCGCTCCGCGGTGAAGGTGGGATTGCCGTAGGAGACGTCATCCGGGACGAGGTAGCCATCGACTACGACAGAGAAGTCCCAGGATTTGGTGGATGGCTGGGAATGAGCTGCGGAGGTAATGAAGATAAGTGCGACGAGATACAGAAGAGGATTGCGGTTCGGGCTGAACCGGCGTTTAGACGGTTGTGCGATAACGTCAGGAGAGTTCTTCACCAAAGTGAAGCATATTTCCATCAGGGTCGCTGATGGTGAAATCTTTCATCTTCCATGAACGTGGTGCGAGAGGATTGAGGATTTCAATGCCTGCGGCGCGGAACTCGGCTTCGAGGGATTCAGCGGCGCCTTTGATTAGGTAGAAGTAGGCGGCAGAGGGGCTTTGGTTGCCGCTGAGCTTTTCGGATCGGCTCAAGTGGAGTTCAAGGCCGTCGCGTTGGATGAATGCGTAGGTGGCGCCGTTTTGCCATGCCTTGCAGTGAAGCCGAGGCGACGGTAGAAGTCCATGGCGCGTGCCACGTCGCGGACGGGCAGGATTGGGACTACCAGAGCGAGGGCGACAGGGGGTATGCCGGGAGGATAGCAGCGATACTTCCGTTCCCTGGCTAGAATCCTACCAACCCACATCTGGCGATCGGACCCGCCAGATATGGTGCACCCGATTTGTGACACTTCGGCCAGTGTGGGCCACCCAGTCCCAACGCAGTATCCTTTACAGATGAAGGTCAGAACTCTTCACATTGTTGACGGTGAATCTACGGGTGGATCGCTCCGCCAAGCCCGTCTGGGCACGAAGAGAAACGTCCTGTCGTGGCGAGATGCGCTCTATACAGGACCCCCGTGGTCTGACACTCCGCCAGTTGAGCCGATTGCGCTCGCGCTTCTGGACCGGGAAAAGTGCTACCGAGTTTGACCAGCGTGACGCTACTCTTGCTCGTTACGCGGACTACGATGAGGTTGTTCTTTGGTTCGGCCCCACATCCATTTGCCAACTCAGCCTCGTCCAATTGCTGCATTGGTTCGACGCGCACAGCGGAGACAACACAAAGCTCCGCATCGTCTCCGCTTATGGTGGCTGGCTCAAGCCCGAGCAGATTCTTCAGGCTTACAGCGGCCGCCGGCCGATTACTCGATCTCAGATGCGGCTCGGACGGCGGGTCTGGCTTGCGTTCTGCTCGACGTCTCCGAGAGCCCTCTCCCGATTGTTAGCCAGTGACCTTCGCACGTTGCCTGAGATCCGAGACACAATTGGCTTTCTACTTCGCGAGTATCCCGAGAGGCACAGCGGCCTCTCGCGACTGGAACGAAAGCTTCTCCGGACTGTGGATTCTTTGGGAATCACAACGCCAGCGGTGACTGTTGGCACGACTCTACACAACGAGCTTGTAGGCGATACTTTACTGTTCGACATTCTGCGGGCATTTATCACCACACCGCACCCGCTGCTCCGCTTCGCTGCGCCGTTTAAAGGTCCTCTCAGCAATTATCAGTTCAACGGTTCTCAAATCGAGATGACCAATACCGGTCGCATGGTACTCGCAGGAAAAGCTGACCATATCACTCTCAACGGTATTGACCGCTGGATCGGTGGCGTGCATCTATCCGGGCATCAGGTGCCGTGGCGGTGGGAAGAAAGCGTTACGGCGATTATTTCTCGACGTGAACTCGCTGAGTTTTTCCCAGCCTGCTAGGAAGAATCCTGCAAACCCGCATCTGGCGATAAGACCCGTCAGATATGGGGCGCCCGATCTTGGCAGTTCGGTCAGATGTGGGCGCCACGCTATTTCGGCTTGCTAGGCGGGGTAGCGGGTGTTGCTGCCGGAGCTGTTGGCGTTGACGCAGGTTTGGTATCGCGAACGAAGTCCTCCACCATCTGCTTGAGCTGAGGCTGAACCGCGGCCATTTTGGACTGGACGAGCTGGATGCTCTTTGTACTGAGCTCCGGCGATTTCGCGATCATGGCAGCGCCGGCCGGCGTCTTGTAGAAAGCAACGATTCCGTTGATCTCCTCTTCGGAGTACGTGTCCGTGTAGAGCTTGACGTATTGGGGCTCGAGAACCCTCCAGCCGACCTGCGCATCGACGGTCTGAAGGATCTTCTCCTGGAGGACATCAAACTTTGCCTTGTTCTCAGGAGAGATCTCGGGTCCGAAGAGCTGCTTCGGTATCGCGGCGGTCTGACTCATGACGCTGCTCCTGATCTGGTCGCTGATGTGCTCGACGTGAAGTAGCGCAAACAGCTCGCGAACCTTCGCCTGTTTGGAGGCGTCGTCGGCGTGCAGAGTGACGGGGAGACAAAGAGAGAGGACTAGAAGAAGAGTGGGACGCTTCATGGAAACCTTTGGGGAGAGGATGGAAAAGCGGCGTGATGTTCTGTGTAGGGTACATCACGCGAGTGTCGGAATCGAAGGCTGATTTCGTGGGGCTAAAGCCCCACGCTTAATCCGAAAGACAAGTCTTGGAGACCCCTATCAATGGTTTGAAACTGAAGTCCGCACTGCGGCTGCTGGCCGTGTGTGCCCGATGCGGCCAGTCTTACCAGCCGCGGGTCTGAAGGAGTTCGTGTTCTTCCAGAGCGGCGGCGGCTAGGCCCTTCATGGTTCCGGTGACGGACTCAGAGGCTTCGGCGACGATTTTGGGATCGTTGTAGTGGGTGGTGGCGATGACGATGGCCTTGGCGCGCGAGACGGCTTCGGCGCGCTCCTTGGGGTCGTTCTCGACGTCGAGCGGGGTGGCGCGCTCTTTCATGAAGATTCCGGAGCCGACGAAGACGGCTTCGGCGCCTAGCTGCATCATGAGGGCGGCATCGGCGGGGGTGGCGATGCCGCCGGCGGAGAAGTTGGGGACGGGGAGCTTGCCGGCCTGGGCGACCATGCGCACGAGTTCGTAGGGAGCCTGGTGGACCTTCGCGGCGTTGTAGAGTTCGGAGTCGTCCATGACGGTGAGGGCGCGCATCTCGCGGACGATCTGGCGCATGTGCTGGACGGCATGGACCACGTCGCCGGTACCGGCCTCGCCCTTGGTGCGGATCATGGCTGCGCCTTCGGCGATGCGGCGGAGGGCTTCGCCAAGGTTGCGGGCTCCACAGACGAAGGGGGTGGAGAAGGCGTGCTTGTCGATGTGGTAGACCTCGTCGGCAGGGGTGAGGACCTCGGACTCGTCGATGAAGTCGACGCCGAGTTCCTGCAGCACCTGGGCTTCGGCAAAGTGACCGATGCGGGCCTTGGCCATGACGGGGACGGAGACGTTGGCGATGATCTCCTTGATGAGCTTGGGGTTCGCCATGCGGGCGACGCCGCCTTCGGCGCGGATCATGGCGGGGACGCGCTCGAGGGCCATGACGGAGGTAGCGCCGGCCTCTTCGGCGATGCGCGCTTGCTCGACGTTCATGACGTCCATGATCACGCCGCCTTTGAGCATCTCAGCCAGGCCGGTCTTGAGGCGGAGGGAAGAGGATCCGAGGTTGCCGTTCGAGGTGTGGTCAGCCATGACAGTTCTCCTTAGGAGCCGCGGGCGAAGCGTAAAGATTTTTGGACGTTTGCCGCGAGAGACTTAAGTTTAGCAGCTTTGTTGGCGGATGATGAATAGCTGATTTTGGATTAACCAACGGGGAGCGGGGGGCGCGGATTCGCTGAAAATTCAAGAAGGGTTGATACGGAGGGCATGGCGCAGGCTCAAGCTTTCGCTCAAGCAGTGGTGTATGCCGCTGCTGTGGAGGGCAAATGGGCGCTGAGCTGACGATCGTGATTCCGGCAAAGAACGAGGTGGCGATGCTGCCGAGGCTGCTGGCGTCGTTGGCGATCCAGGACTATGGGGGAATGGGTGCGACTCGAGTGATTGTGGCGGACGCGGGCTCGACGGACGGGACGGTGGAGGTGGCGTTGAGCTTTCGGGACAGGTTGCGCGTCGAGGTGATCGAGGGTGGGTTGCCTTCGGTGGGGAG
>Ga0070671_100004867_pt1 | contig 10682 bp, 11 predicted proteins | sample KBSS73metaG_FD_65341 | JGI IMG/M metagenome (GOLD analysis project Ga0070671, IMG submission 65341) | Switchgrass rhizosphere microbial communities from Kellogg Biological Station, Michigan, USA - KBS S7-3 metaG | ecosystem: Host-associated > Plants > Roots > Rhizosphere > Soil ... | reverse complement strand
AGGAAGCGATCGGCGAGCGGCGCGGCGAAGCGGAAGTTCTGCTCGACCATGACGATGGTGTAGCCCTGCTCGCGCAGCGACTTGACGACCTCGCCGAGCTTTTGAACGATCACGGGTGCGAGGCCCTCCGAGATCTCGTCGAGGAGGAGGAGCCGCGCGCCGGTGCGCAGGATGCGGGCGACGGCGAGCATCTGCTGCTCGCCGCCCGACAGGCGCGTGCCCTGGCTCGACGCACGTTCCTTCAGGTTCGGGAACATCGCGTAGATCTGCTCGATGCTCATTCCATTCGCGCCGAGAGTCGGCGGCAGCATCAGGTTCTCCTCGGCCGACAAGCTCGAGAAGATGCCGCGCTCCTCCGGGCAGTAGCCGATGCCGAGGCGGGCGATCCGATGCGTCGCGAGGTGGGCGGTCTCGGTGTCCCTGACCTTGATCGAGCCCTTGCGCGAGCCGATCAGGCCCATGATCGCCCGCAGCGTGCTCGTGCGGCCGGCGCCGTTCCTGCCGAGCAGCGTCACGACCTCGCCTTCGTCGACGTGGAAGTCGACGCCGTGCAGCACGTGCGACTCGCCGTACCAGCCGTGCAGCTTGCTCACTTCGAGGAAGCGGCTCATCTCAATGCACCCCGACCAGCTCGGCCTGCGCGGTTCCCATGTAGGCCTCGATCACGGCGGGGTTCTTCGAGACCTGCGCATACGGGCCTTCGGCGAGCGTCGCGCCGCGCGCGAGCACGGTGATGGTGTCGGCGATCGAGGCGACGACGCTCATGTTGTGCTCGACCATCAGCACCGTCCGGCTCGCCGCGACCTTCTTGATCAGCGCCCGGATCCGGTCGACGTCCTCGAGGCCCATCCCTTGCGTCGGCTCGTCGAGCAGCATCAGCGTCGGCTCCATCGCCAGCGTGGTGGCGATCTCGAGCGCGCGCTTTCGGCCATAGCTGAGCTCGACGGCGGGCAGGCCGGAGTAGGCGCGCAGGTCGACCTGGTCGAGCAGGTCGAGCGCCTGCGCGTCGAGGGTGCGCAGCGACGACTCGGGGCGCCAGAAGTGAAACGACGTGCCGAGCTTTCGCTGCAGCGCGACGCGGACGTTCTCGAGCACCGACAGATGGCCGAACACCGCCGAGATCTGGAACGAGCGGACGACGCCGCGGCGCGCGATCGCCGCCGGCTTCTCGCTCGTGATGTCGGCGCCGGCGAAGACGATCCGGCCCGAGGTCGGCGTCAGGAACTTGGTGAGCAGGTTGAAGCACGTCGTCTTGCCGGCGCCGTTCGGGCCGATCAGGGCGTGGATCGTGCCGCGGCGAACGCGCAGGTTCACCTTGTCGACGGCGACGAAGCCCTTGAACTCCTTGGTGAGCTCGTTCGTCTCGAGGATGAAGTCGCCGTCGCTCATCGCGGCCGCACGCGCGCCGGCGCGGCGTTCGTTGTCGGGTCGGCCCGGCCGCTCATGGATGGGCCTCGCCGCCGAGGCGAAGCGTCAGGCGATGCGCGACGTCGACCGCGGCGTCGCGGTGGCGCGCGCCGCGGTCGGCGCCGAGCTGCGCCTTGTTGATGCAGACCGCGACCGCGGCGACCGCCTCGCCCGAGGCGCCGAGGACGGCTGCCCCGAACGAATAGACGCCTTCGCGAACCGCCTCGTCGTCGATGCTGTAGCCGCGCTTCCTGGTCAGCGCGAGCTCCTTCAGCAGCGACTCGATGTCGCGCGGGCCCTTGCTCGTCAGGCGCGTGGAGAGCTGGCCGGCGAAACGGCGCCGCACCTCGTCGGCGGGCAGCTGCGCGAGCATCGCCTTGCCGCTGCCGGAGAGATATGCGGGCAGGCGCATGCCGACGTTGAAGGCGAGGCCGAGCGGCCGCGCGCTGTTGCGAACGGCGACGTAAAGCGCCTCGTTGCCTGAAAGGACCGAGAGAAGGACCGTCTCTTCGGGCGAGATGCCGCTCGTTCCCCAGAGCGCGTTGAATTCCTGCGCGACGTCGGTGCCGGCGACGAACGCCTCGGCGAGCCCCATCACGCGCGGCCCGATCAGGAACGAGCCGTCGGCCTGGCGGCGCAGGTAGCCGAACGAGACCAACGTCGTGCACAGGCCGTGGACGCTGCTCTTCGGCAGCGCCAGCTCGCTCGACAGCCGCGCCAGCGTCATCGGCTCGCGCCCGCGGGCGAGGCGGTCGAGCAGCGTCAGCGCGCGCGCCACCGCCGGAACGAGGGGCGCGACGGGGGCGCGCTCGCGAGCGAAAGGCAGAGCGTAGTGGGCAGCAAGGTTCATGGCACGAGCGGACCGCGGAGCAAGGAACAACGACGAAAATATTCCGCCGTTCACTGGGCTGAACCGCCTTCAGCAAGCAGGACGCGGAGTCTAGGCAAGGCGCGACCGGCGATGGGCTGCCGCGGCGTTCGATCACGGGTTAGTCCTCTGAGCGTTTGCCCGCATCGCCCCCGGTGGCCGCTACCGGCGCAGAACACCGGGCTGTGAACGATGTCACTCGCGCGCTGGGAGTTCGTCACTGGCCGGCGGGTGCCGCACTCGCCAGACTGACGACGTGTCAGACGCGAAGGTCGCGTCGGCCGTTGGACCAGGAGCCTGCAATGAAAACCATGTACGACGACCTCGCCACCGCCCTCGTCAGCGCGACGCTGTGCGTCGCCGCGGCGTCCATGTTCGTGGTCGTCTTCGCCAACATGGCGTGACGCTCCGGACTCGCGACGATGACGTCGGGCGCCGTGCAGTCGAGCGCCGTGGCGACTGTGCCGCGCGCTGCGACGCAGCCGTCAGCGCGCGGCCGGGAGCTTGCGGAGGATGACGTGACGACCGTCGCGGACAACGACGTAGCCGCCGGTCGTCAGATCCTTCATCACCCGGTTGACCATCTCGCGCGACGAGCCGACGCGGTCGGCGATGTCCTGCTGGGTCAGCTTCTCGCGCACGACGCGCTCCTCGCCGACCGGATCCGAGAGCTCCATCAGAAGCCGGACCATTCGGCCGTAGACGTCCTGCAGCGCCAGGCTCTTCACCTGCTCGGTGAGGCGGCGCACCATCCGCGTCAGCTTCTGCGTCAGGTGCAGCGCGAACTCCGGGTGCTCGGCCAGGAATGCAGGCAGCTGCGCGGCCTGGACGACGCAGCACGTCGTCGCCTCGAGCGTCTTCACCGATGCCGAGCGGCTGGTCCCGTCGAGCGACAGCTCGCCCAGGTATTCGCCCGGACCGAGCTCGGAGAGTACGACGTCGCGCCCCTCCGGCGAGCTGGCATAGGCGCGCAGGCGCCCTTCGATGACGATGTAGAGCGAGCCGCCCGTATCGCCTTCGTTGATGAGGATCGTCTGGGCGCGAAACGCGCGGCTGTTGCCGTGCGCGGCAAGCGCGGAAAGCAGCGTCGGCGGCAGGCGATCGTCCGTCATGGCGCCATGATCGGTGCGATCGACGTTTCCCGCGAGTCCGGCGCCGCCGCCCGCCGGCCATCGCTCAAGCGCCCCACCGCCCAGAGGGCGACGCCGATCGAGACGGCAGCCGCGGCGCGCTCGCTCCAGGCGAGTGCGTGCGAATGCCAGAGGAACAGCGTCGTCGCCGCGAGGACGGCGACGAAGAGGACGAATGCAACCCACGACCGGGTCCGCGAAGGCGCCGGGTCGTAGCGCTCGAACGCGTCGATCGCGAACGGCGCCTTCGGCCAGCGCGAGGCGACGTCGGCGGGGCGCCAGCCGGGCGGCTTCAGCCACACGCGCAGCTTGTCGCTCCAGCGGCGCGCGCGCCAGCAGTCCCGGCCGAGATCGGCGTAGACCTGCAGGTTGGCGCGGATCGGGTTGCAGCTCCTGAGCGGCGCGCGCGTTCCGTAGACGCAGGGAAGCGTCGGATTTTCTTCGACGTAGGTGCCGAACAGGCGATCCCAGACGAGCAGGACGCCGCCGTAGTTGCGATCGAGGTAGGCGTCGTTGACGGCGTGATGGACGCGGTGGTTGCTCGGCGCGCAGAACCAGCGGTCGAACGCGCCGAGCCGGCCGACCTGCTCGGTGTGGACCCAGAACTGATAGAGCAGGTCGATCAGGGCGACGACGCCGAAGACGAGCGGCGGAAAGCCCGCGACGGCCATCGGCAGGTAGAAGATCCAGCCGAACAGCCAGCCGCTCGACGTCTGGCGCAGCGCCGTCGAGAGGTTGTAGTCCTCGCTCTGGTGATGGACGACGTGAGCGGCCCAGAGCACCGCGACGCGGTGGCCGGCGCGGTGATGCCAGTAGTAGAGGAAGTCGTAGGCGACGAGGCCGATCGCCCACGTCCACGGTGACGACGGCGAAAGATGCGCGAGCGCGAAGCGGTCGTGGACCGCGACGTAGATGCCGAGCATCAGCACCGCGGTGAAGACGCCGGCGATCTGGCTCATCGCGCCGAGGCCGATGCTCGAGATCGCGTCGTGGAGGCGATAGCCGGGCCGGCCGCGGGCCCGGCCGATCGCGAGTTCGACACCGATCAGCGCCAGGAAGACCGGCGTCGCCAGGACGATGATCTGCGGTCCGGTCATTGGCGCTCGCTCCGGAATTCTGTCGGCTCAGCTGACGCAGCCGCGCGCCTCGATCGGCCAGATCGCCTCGACGACGCCGCCGGCGAGGCCGCCGCGGACGACGACGTAGTGGTCGTGCAAGTTGACGGTCGGATCGCAGTGGCCGGGCACGAGCCACACCGTCTCGCCCAGCGCCGGCAGGCTCGCGCGCATGGCGTCGGCGTGGGGGCGAAGGACGCCGTGCTCGTCGCCGCCGTTGAAGTAGGCGAGCTCGCGCTGCCACACGCGCGGCAGCCCGCTGTCGATCGCGTGCGACTTGTGGCCGGCATCGACGACCGCGTGCGCAGCGCCGCGGCTCATCACCCGGCTCTTGACGAAGAGCGCGTGCTCGAAGCGCGGCGCGCCCGGGGACTCGCCGTTGTCGGCGTAGTCGCGGTCCATGAAGAGATAGCTTCCGGCCTGCAGCTCGCCCCAGACGCCGCTCGCGGCATCGAATCCGAACGTGCCGGTGCCGGCACCGGTGACGAGCGGGCAGGCGATTCCGGCGGCGCCGATGCTCGCCTGCGCCGCGCGCGCGAGCGCCGCGGCGTGGTGCGACGCCGCTTCGCGCTCGGCACCGACGCGCAGGTGCTGCGCTGCGCCGTGGTACGCCTGCACGCCGGCGAACCTCAGGCCGCCTTCGGGCGGCGCGTGGGCGACGACATGCTGGGCGAGCTGCCCCGCAGCCGCCGCCGGGGCACCGCAGCGACCGTGGCCGACGTCGACCTCGACGAAGACATCGATCGTGCTGCCGACGCCGGCGACGGCGGCGGCGAGGCGATCGACGCCCTCGACCGAATCGACCGCGATCGCCAGCCGGATGCGCGCGGCGAGCGCCGCGACACGCGCCAGCTTGGCCGGGTCGATGACCTCGTTCGAGATGTAGATGTCGGCGATTCCCGCCGACGCGAGCGCCTCGGCCTCGCTCGTCTTCTGGACGCAGACGCCGACCGCGCCGGCCTCGATCTGCAGGCGCGCAATCGTCGCGCTCTTGTGCATCTTGGCGTGCGGCCTGAGGCGAACGCCGTGGCGGCGCGCGAACGCAGCCATCGCCTCGAGATTCCTCTCCATCGCATCGATGTCGACGACCAGCGCCGGCGTGTCGATCGACTCGACCGCGTCGCCCGGCCGGGGCCGCGGCACGAAGCTCATCGCGCGACCCTCGGCACCGTCGGGCAATCGCCTTCGCTGCCGTCGTCGAGCGGATCGCCGTCGAGGTGCGCGGTGTCGCCCCAGCCGACCAGCGTGAAGCGCTCGCCGGTGAAGAGGAGACGATTGATCGAAGCGTTGCCGAGCTCCCACGAACGCGGCGCCGCGAGATCGAGGCCGGCGGCGGCGCGGTACAGGCAGTCGAGGACGCCGCCGTGGCTGACGACGAGGATCGTCCGGCCGCGCGAGCGTTCGGCGATCCTCCTCACCGCGGCGACGGCGCGCGCGCTGAACTCGATCAGGCTCTCGCCGCCCTCGGGCTCGAACGCCGGGTCGTGACGGCGCCAGCGCGCCGCGTCCTCGGGCCAGCGCGCGTCGATCTCGGCATAGGTGTGGCCCTCGAAGATGCCGAAGCTGCGCTCGCGCAGGGCCTCATCCGTGCTGATCGGCAGGCCGACCACGGCGGAGATCGCCTGCGCCGTGTCGAACGCGCGCGCCAGGTCGCTCGCGAAGATCGCCTCGATGCCTTCGCCGGCGAGGGCCTCGGCCGCGCGAGCCGCCTGCCAGCGGCCGCGCTCGCTGAGGTCGGTGTCGAGCTGGCCCTGCATCCGCATCTGCGCGTTCCAGTCGGTCTCGCCGTGACGGACAGCGACGATGCGCGTCACTTCATCGGCGCCGGCCGGCGTCATCTCCCGGCGCGAGAAGCTGCGCCGACCCGCCGGCGCGCGAGAAGCGATGGCCGCGAAGCGCGAACGACGCGCGCTGCTGCGTCGGCCGACATCATCCGAGCCGGCGATTGAGCGTGTAGGTGCCGGAGTGCATCGCCTCGGCGAGCACGTGGCCCTCGATCGCCTTGCGCAGCTCGGCGCCGTTGAAGCGCCCTTCGACCGGCGCGCGCGCGACCCGGAGCGCGTACAACGTGAACACGTAGTGGTGGACGAGCGAGTCGTTCCATGGCGGATAAGGGCCGTCGTAGCCGAAGTAGTCGCCCGCGAGCGCCGGATTGCCGGCGAACCAGCCGGTGAAATCGTTGATGCCCTGGCGCGCCCCTTCGAAGCCCGGCACCGCCACGGCGGGGCCCGGCTTGCCGCGCGCCGAGAAGCCGTTGCTGAACGCGCCCTCGGCGAGCATTCCGGTCGTCAGCGGCACGTCGGCGAGCAGCCAATGGAAGAAGTCGACCCGAGGCAGGTCGGCCGGAATCTCGCGGCCCGCCTGGTTGACGTCGTCGCCGCGGCTGGGAACGTCGAAGTCGTGGCAGATGAGGACGAGCGATTTCGTCGCCGCCGGCAGGTCGCTCCAGGCGAGGTGCGGGCTGACGTTGTCGGAAAACGCGGTGCCGGCCTCGGCATCGAGGCGGCCGCACGCGTACTTCGCGGGGATGCGCTCGCCGTTCGCCCAGCTGTCGCTCCAGAGTTTCATGGCGCTCCTCGATTCGGGACTCTTACGCGGGCCTGGTCATACGCCCCAGACGATGTCGGCGCGCTCGGCGAGCGATCGCCTCATCATCTCGAGCATCGGCCAGGCGCGTTGCTGCAGGCCGATCGCGTTCGCGCCGCCGGATTCGTCGTCGTCGTCGCGGTCGGCGCTCCTGGCGTCGGCTCGCGCCAGCTCGGCGGCGGCGATCGCCTCCTCGAGCGCGGCGATCGCCTGCGGCAGCGCCGCGACTTCGATGATGCCGCGAGACGCCGGCTCGCGGCCGAGGATGCGCAGGATCTGGTCGCCGACCGGGCCCATCATGATCAGATCGCCATCCGCCTTCGACTTGAAACGGTACATCGGTCTCTATCCCAGGGGGTCCCGACGCGGCGGGTACATGTAGCCGCGGTTGAACGGAAACGACGATTGTGCGCCGCGCATCGGCCCCGACTCGACGTCGCCGGTGCGGCGCGCGCAGAGCATCTGGTGCAGCGACAGCCAGGCGCGTTCGAAGCACATCGCGCTGCCGGCAAGGTAGAGCCGGTAGGCGCGCAGCACCGTGTCGGTGGTCAGCGTGCGCGCCGTGCCGAGCTGCGCCTCGAGCGCGTCGCTCCACGCCCAGAGCGTCTTCGCGTAGTGCGGCCGCAGGTTCTCGACATCGACCGGCTCGAGGCCCGCGTCGGCGGTCTGCTCGATCAGGTGCGAGACGTGCTCGAGCTCGCCGCCCGGGAAGATGTACTTCTCGATGAAGTCGCCGAGCCCCGAGCCGAGCTGGTGGTTGCGGGTCCCGCCGGAGGTGATGCCGTGATTGAGAAGCAGCCCGCCGGGCTTGAGCAGGCGGTGGATCTTGGCGAAGTATTCGGGCAGGCGCGCCCGGCCGACGTGCTCGAACATGCCGACCGAGGCGATCCGGTCGTACGGCTCGCTCTCGTCGAGATGTCGGTAGTCGATCAGGTCCATCCGCACCCGGCCGGCGAGGCCGCGCTCGGCGATCAGCTTGTTGACGTGCGCGTGCTGGTTCTTGCTGAGCGTGATGCCCTGGGCGCGGACGCCGTAGTTCTCGGCCGCGAACAGGAGCAGGCCGCCCCAGCCCGCGCCGATGTCGAGGAAGCGGTCGCTCTCCTTCAGCATGAGCTTGGTGCAGATGTGCTCGAGCTTGGCCTCCTGCGCCTCGGCGATCGACATCGCCGGATCGCGGAAGTAGGCGCACGAGTAGACCCGGCGCGGATCGAGCCAGAGCGCGTAGAAGTCGTCCGAGACGTCGTAGTGGAACTGGACCTGCTCGGCGTCGGTCTCGGGGCGGTGGCGCAGGCGCGAGCGCGCCATCAGCGCGGCCTGGCGCACCCAGGCGAGCGGCGCAGGCGGCGTGACCGCGGGCTGGGTCGGATCGCCCGGCATGAGCTCGGCCGCCGCGGCCATCAGCTCGCGCATCCCGCCGTCGAGATCGACCTTGCCCTCGACGTAGTCCTGGCCGACCTTGCCGACCTCGCCGGTGACGAGGTGGACGAGCGGCGACAGGTCGTTCAGCTTCAGCGTCACCGCCGCGTCCTTGCGGCCGATCCGGCGCCCGCCGGGGAGAACGACGGCCAGGGGAAGACTCAGGGACCCGAGGCGCTGCTCGAGCACACCGGCGATCGCGAACATGGTGACGTTCCGGTTGGTCGTGAACGACCCCGACTGTAGCGAGGTCTCTCGCGACGTGGCGTGATCGTCGTCAAGGCAATCCGGAAGCCCGGCGGCGGCCAGGAGCCCGGGCCGCGCCGCGGTCCGCGCCGGTTCAGGACGCGCCTGCGGCGATGACCCGGAACGAAAACACCCGGCCGATCGGCCGGCCGCGGCTCAGCTGCGGCAGCGTCACCCGCTCGAGGACGGCGCCCGAGCGCAGGGTGAGCGTGTCGGTCGCACGCAGCAGGGTCTGGTCCTCGATCTGGGCGAGGCGGCGCATGTACGCTGCCGGCTCGGCGACGCGCTGGCGCATCCAGTCGAAGATCTCGTCGTCGGCGCGCAGCAGGAGCATTTCGTCGGGCAGCTCCCAGAGCGCGGCGAAGCGGCGGTTGAAGTTGCTGATGTGGCCCGCGAGATCGACGACGAGGACGCCGTCGGCGACCGATTCCAGCGTCGCCGCCAGCTCGGCGGTGCTCACCGCGGCGGCCTTCTCGACGCGCTGCTGCTCGCTGCGGTCGACCAGGGCGACGACGTAGAGCGCGTTGCCCGGCGCCGGCTCGATCCGGCTGACGCGGCGAACGACCGGCACCGCCTGGCCGCCGGCGCCGGTGACGAAAGAATCGGAGAGGATGTGGGCACACGCGCCCTTCTCGCCGACGCGCTGCCAGAACGATTCGTCCTCGGGGGTCGGCGCGGTCGCGAGCATGTCGCGGCCGACGAGCTCGGCCGGCGGCAGGCCGAGCAGGCGGCCGGCCGCGCCGTTGGCGGCGACGATGCGCAGGCCCTCGGGCTCGACCAGGCAGACCGCCTCGAGCATCGCCTCGATCAATGCCGGCCAGGTGCGGCGCGCCGCCTCGGCGACGCTGAACGGATCGACCGGCAACGGGTTGTTCATGATGCGGCGCTGCTCATGCCTCGACCTCGACCGGCAGCGACGGCTCGAAGAAGTAGGTGACGCGCGCGCTCGGCGCGAGGTAGTCGAGCGCGGTCGGCGGCAGCTGCTGGGCGCGCAGGCTGCGCCGGATGCCGATCCCGCCGGCGGACTCGAGGTCGAGGACGAGCGCTTCCGGGCGCGGCGTCGCCGCGTCGTGGACGATCACGCTCGGCTTCAGCGGCCGCGCCGAATTGACGGCGACGACGAGGGCATAGCGGTCGTCGGTGAGCTGCACCGTCGAGCCCGGCGGGTAGACGCCCATCATCTTGATGAACGCGCCGAGGATCGAGGTGTCGAACTTGGCGCGCCCCTGCGCGAACAGGAGCGAGAGCGACTCGTGCGGCGTCAGCGCGCGCGCCAGCAGGCGCGGGTTGCAGAGGTTGTCGTAGCGGTTGACGAGGGCGACGATCCGCGCCGCCATCGTCATGCGGTCGCTGTTCAGCTTCTCGGGAAAGCCGCTGCCGTCGCCGTGCTCGTGGTGCTGGGCGATCACCGCGGTCGCGCCCGCCGTCAGGCCCATCCGGCGCGCCTGGGCAACGCCGAGCTCGACGTGCTCCTCGTAGGCGCGCAGTTCGTTGGGCGAGAAGTTCTCCTCGCGATGGCGCAGGCGCGCCGGCATCTCGAGCTTGCCGACATCGTGCAGCATCGCGCCGACGCCGAGGTCCTGCATCTCCTCGTCGCTGAAGCCGAAGCAGCGGCCCATCAGCAGCGAGATTACGCCGACGTTCATGGCGTGCATCGACGCCTTGTCGCCGGCGCCTTCGACGAGCATGCGGATGCACAGGTCCTGCTCGCCGATCATCTTGTCGGTGATCGAGCGCGACAGCGCCTCGGCCTGCGCCCGCGCCTCCTGCGGCCGGGCGGCGACGAGGTCGAGCGTCTGCCGGCAGGCGCGCGCCGCCTCGCCGTACTGGCGCGTGCAGACCTCGTCCGCGTCGCGCTGGCGCGCCAGCTTGCGCGCGCGCTCGGCCTGGGCGCGCTGCGCGGCGTGGGCGGCG
>Ga0070671_100004865_pt1 | contig 10683 bp, 7 predicted proteins | sample KBSS73metaG_FD_65341 | JGI IMG/M metagenome (GOLD analysis project Ga0070671, IMG submission 65341) | Switchgrass rhizosphere microbial communities from Kellogg Biological Station, Michigan, USA - KBS S7-3 metaG | ecosystem: Host-associated > Plants > Roots > Rhizosphere > Soil ... | reverse complement strand
AGCTTTCGGCATATTTGACGAAATCGGGATTGTTGTAGGTCAGGCCCCAATCCTCGAAACCCATATTGGCCTGCTTCCAGCGGATCATGCCATAGCTGCTGTCGTTGAGGATCAGCACGGTGATGTTGAGCCCAAGGCGGACCGCGGTCTCCATCTCCTGGCTGTTCATCATGAAGCCGCCGTCTCCGCAGATCGCCATCACCTTGCGATCGGGATAGACCATCGCCGATGCCATCGCCGAGGGCAGGCCCGCGCCCATCGTCGCGAGCGCGTTGTCGAGCAGGACGGTATTCTGCTGACGAGCGGGATAATTCCGCGCGAACCAGATCTTGTAGACGCCATTGTCCAGGCAGATGATGCCGTCCGCCGGCATCGCGCGGCGGACCTCGCGGACGAGATGCGGCGGAAAGATCGGGAAGCGCGTGTCCGTCTCGAGTCCTTCGGTATGCGCGACCTCGGCGGCGCGCGCCTTGTGCATATAGTCGAAATTCCAGCGGCCCGAAGGAACGATATCCTTCGTGATCTTCCAGATCGCGTTGGCAATATCGCCGATCACCTCGACCTGAGGGAAATAGACCGGGTCGACCTCGGCGGTCCGCATGCTGACGTGGATAACCGGAGTACCGCCATTCTGCATGAAGAAGGGTGGCTTTTCGATGACGTCATGACCGACATTGATGATGAGATCGGCGTGCTCGATCGAGCAGTGAACGAAATCGCCCGCCGACAACGCGGCACAGCCGAGAAATTTCGGGTGGCATTCGTCGATGACGCCCTTGCCAAGCTGGGTGGTGACGAAAGGGATACCCGTCTTTTCGATGAGCTGGAGCAGCATGCGACCCGTCTGCTTGCGGTTGCCGCCAGCGCCGATCACCAGAACTGGTGACTTGGCGTCCTCGATCATCCTGACCGCGGCGCGGACCGCCTTGTCCTCGGCTTCGGGACGGCGGGCCAGCGACGGCTTGAGCGGCTTCGAGTCGGTGTGCTCGTCCGCCACGTCCTCCGGAAATTCGATATGGGTGGCGCCGGGCTTCTCCTCCTCGGCGAGGCGATAGGCCTCGCGAATGCGGCTCGGAATATTGTCGGCGGAGGCGAGCTGATGGGTGAACTTGGTGATCGGCTTCATCATCTCGACGACCTCGAGAATCTGGAAGCGGCCCTGCTTGGACTTCTTGATCGGCTTCTGGCCGGTCACCATCAGGATCGGCATTCCGCCCAACTGGGCATAGGCAGCCGCGGTCACGAGATTGGTTGCGCCCGGCCCGAGCGTCGCCATGCAGACCCCGGTGCGGCCGGTGTGCCGGCCGTAGGTGGCGGCCATGAAGCCGGCGCCCTGTTCGTGGCGGGTGAGGATGAGCTTGATCTTCTTCGAGCGCGACAGACTGTCGAGCATGTCGAGATTTTCTTCGCCAGGCACGCCGAAGATATATTCGCAGCCCTCTTCCTCGAGGCATTGAATGAAAAGATCGGATGCCTTCGTCGCCATGATTTGCTCCCCTATGAGCGACAGCGCCCCTGTTGCGATGCCGAAAAGATGGGCAATTGCTATGTCATTTCAGCGACGGGGGACAGAATTTTTTATAGCCCTTGGTCCGCCACAGCTGTGCGCAATCGTTACAGATCCAAAATCCAGTCCCAAGGCATCGTTCCGGCTCCGTCCATGACCGCCACCCCGCGGTCGGCGAGGGCATCGCGGATGCGATCGGACGCGGCGTAGTCTTTCGCGGCGCGGGCCTTCCCACGCGCGAGCAGCTGGCTCTCGATCTCCGCTTCGTCGATCGAGGCGTCCGCCGGACGCAGGCGCAGGTCGATCCGCGACAGCTGCATCAGGCCCAGGCCCAGCACGAGATCCATGTCGGCAACAAGCCGCAGCCTCGCGTCCACCGACAGCGCCTTGTCCGCGGCAGCCTGCTCCAGAAGCGGGAGCGCCTGCGGCACCATCAGATCGTTCGAGAGGGCCTGATCGAACCGCTCGAGATACGTCAGTTCCTTCGGGCCCAGCTGCGCTTCGATTGCTTCGCGCTGATAGGCGAAGGCGGCCCCCTTGCTCGCAGCACTCTCGTCGACCAGGCGCAGCCAGTCCGGCGTACCGGCCTGCTCGCGCAGCTGCTCGACGGCGAGCACCAGCCGCTGCAGCCGGGTCAGCGCCGCAGCCAGCGCCTCGGGCGAGAATTCGAGTTCGGACCGGTAATGCGCCGACAGGCACAGCAGCCGATAGGCGAGGGGATGAACGCCCTTGTGAATCAGGCCCGCCAGTGTCGCGAAGCCGCCTTTGGATTTCGACATCTTCCCGCCGCGATCTACGAGGAAGTTGTTGTGCATCCAGAAATTGGCGCCCGATGCCCCGCTGCCGGTGAACGCCTGGTTCTGGGCGATCTCGTTGCAATGATGGATCTCGCGATGGTCGATGCCGCCGGTGTGGATATCGAACTGCTCGCCAAGATATTTCATGCTCATGACCGAGCATTCGAGGTGCCAGCCGGGTGCCCCCGGCCCCCAGGGCGACAGCCACTCCATCTGGCGCTGTTCGCCTTCCGTCGAGCGCCGCCACAGGGCGAAGTCCGCCGGATTGCGCTTGCCCTCGACCTCGGCGATGCGCGCGACCAGCTCGTCGCCGCGCGCGCCGGCCAGGCGGCCATAATCGGGCACTTTGGAGGTGTCGAAATAGAGGCCGTTGCCGAGTTCATAGCTCGCGCCCGCCGCCTCGATCCGCCGTGCGAAGGCGATCATGTCCTGGATATGGTCGGTCGCCACGCTCCAGATCGTCGGGGAGAGAATGTTGAGCGCGGCGATGTCCGCCTTGAACGCGGCGGTGTAAAAGGCAGCGACCTCCCAAATCGTCTTGGCCGCCCGCTTCGCAGCGGCTTCCATCTTGTCGTCGCCCTCGTCGGCATCGGAGGTCAGATGACCGACATCGGTGATGTTGATGACGTGATTCACCGGCCAACCCTTCCAGTTGAGGGTGCGACGCAGCGTGTCGGTGAAGACATAGGCGCGCAGATTGCCGAGATGGGCGAAGTTATAGACCGTCGGTCCGCAGCTGTACAGTTGCACCATCGAGGGATCGATCGGCGCGAAAGCGCGCGCCTCGCGCGTCAGGCTGTCGAACAGCGTCAGCGGGGCGCCGGAAGGAGCGGTATCGGTCATGCCGCGCTCTATCCGGGAGCGCGGGCGAAAGGACAAGAGGTCAGACGAAGCCAGCGACCACAGCTGAGTGACACAGCGTGCCCGCTCGTTCGCCTTCAGAGATCGTTACTCGTTCGACGGCCATGGTACGTTCGGAGAGGATGAGGAACGCCAGCGTCCCACCGGGGTGGACCGGAATGGAGCGTTGCTGACGCCATGCTTTCCCGCCGGCGTCGCGACCTTCGACGAGGACGAGCAGTTCGGAGGGGCTGGCAGAATGCCCGCTCCAAAGTAGAAACGGGCGCAACGGCCCATTCGGATCGCGAACGTTGCGATCGCAGGGCAGGTGAGCGCCTGCCAGATCAATAATGGGAGACGCGCCCAAGCCAGCACATAGTGATCGCCATGCGGCAAGGACGTCCGTAGTGGGAAGCTGCACACCCTGCAGCCACGCATGGCTGAGGCCAATTTCGTAGCGCGGCGAAGCGCCGGCGGGCAGCATGGCGCGCAAATCACCGACGATGCGCCGGACGAGCGTCTGCCATGACTCGCTGGGCGCGAGCTCCGATTGCGCCGACCACGGCGCGTGGACGGCCAGGCGTTGCGGTCGCGCTGCGCTCTCGGCGATCGCGCGGCGCACCGCCCCGGCCATGGCGACAAGGCGATCGTCCCTCACGGGCGTGGCGAAGCGCTCGAAATCGGCGACGGTCTTTCCACTGCCGCCGTCAGCCTGACCGCCGGCGATCTTGTCGGCGAACTCGGCTCGGGACTTGGTGAAATAGTGATGTATCCGCATTTCCCCCCGCGACCGGTGCGGGTTGGATCCATCGCTCGAGCGCCCGGTTTCCCGCACTGTCGACGGTACGCCCCTCATGCGTTTCGCAATGGTGGACGCCGACGAGGCGCACCGCATCCGGGCGGACGATCGTCTTTGTCTGGCGGTGGGCCTCGACCGTGCGGTGGATATAATTCTCGATAACGAGGCCGTCCGGACGGCTGTCATGGCCCGAACTGCCGAAATGCCACCAGGGAAGCAATATCTGGTCGGCCTCGCGTCCCACGGCGTCGACACATCGGGCGATGCTCGATCCTGCCGGGGTCGCTATGAACTCGTCCACGTCGATCAGCGCCATCCAGTCACTGTCGCGACCGAAGATCGCTATCGCATGATTATAGGCGGAGGATTGTCCCGGATGTTCCGGCCAGTGCAACAGAGTTACGCGTCCCTGAAGCAAATAGGGTCGCAGTATGTCGGCGGTGCCGTCGCTGCCGCCATTATCGTAAAGATAGAAATGCTCGATGCCGCCGAGCGTATGAAATTCGATCCACTCGGCAAGATAGCGTCCCTCGTTCCTGACGATCGCCGCGATCGTCAGGAAGAAGCGCCTGGGCGCGGTCATGGGGCTCGGGTCCGGCGTTGATCCGGTATGGCGCCAATGCTCCCGGTCGTTCACGCGCGCGAAACCGGCGGAGCTTGCCCCGCCGGCTTCGACGTCGTCGATGCTCAGCCCTTGTTCGAACCGTCGGGCAGGGCGACCGTCTTGATCAGCATGTCGAGCTGCGCGTTGCAGCCGGCCTTGATCAGCGATTGCGCCAGGTCGGTCAGATCAGGCGAGCTGGGCTTGACGACGATGAACTTGAGTGCCGTCGGCGCCTTGGCACCGGCCCAGCTCAGCTTGAACTGGCTGCCGTCGGTGACGGGCAGGCTCGCCGGCCACATCTCGGCGGGCTGGCCGGCGGCAAGCTCGATCTTCCCGGTTGCGCCGTCGCTGCGGGTGACCGTGACGGTCGCCGACGTGGCGGCGTCCGGCCGCCAGATCGTGACGGTCGAGGGATCGGCGACGCACATGTTCGAACTGCGCGAGATATCGACATACCAGACGTTGGGATTGCTCGCCGGACCCGTGTCGGCGCGGACGCTGCGCACGGCACCGATGCGAGCGCGACGCTCGCCGCCGCCCGAGACGAGCGCGCCGAGCGTCGTGCCGGTCGAAGCAGCGGCGGTCGCCGTTGCCGTTGCGTTGAAGCTGCCGGGGCCGCTGAGCGTCCGCGTGCCGCGGCCATCGAGCAGCACGAGCGTGTCGCCCGCCTTGAGCGTGATCTTCGATCCGTCGGCAATCGACTTGCCGGCGGGGTAGCTCTTGGCCGATGGGCCGGCCGATCGCACGACAAGCGGCGCGGCCATCGCCGTTCCCGCCAGCGTCATTCCGAGGAGCGCCGCAATTGCTGCCTGCGGCCGTCGCTTATTTGTCCAAAGCATTATAACCTCCCGGTCCAACCTCACGAAGACGCTCTATCAGATTTTCAAGCGCCTTATCATCAGGATTCGTTACTAACATCTGCTCAAACGTGGTTAACGCCGTCTGATCACCGTCATCGAATCTACGCAGCGCGTCTGTGAACTGTTGCACGACGGCCGCGGAAAAATTGGGGACCGGTTCATAGACCATCATCGGGGTCGACCGGCCCGACACGGCTATACGCCCCATCGGGCGGAAGAAGCTCAGGCTCGACTTCGCGACGACGGTATCGCTCACGAGAGTCTTGGTCTTGAGATATTTGTTGGCACCTTCGAGCCGCGAAGCGGTGTTCATCGAATCGCCGAGCGCGGTGTACTGGATCCGGCCTTCTCCACCGAAGTTGCCGACGATCGCCTCGCCATGATGGACGCCGACGCGGGTGACGCCGATCGGCGGCACGCCTTCGGGTGCATCCTTTCGAAATTTCTCCCCTGCCTCGAACATCGCAATGGCGCACCGGACCGCGCGGTCCGGATCGTCGGGCCGGCTGATCGGCGCACCCCAGAAGGCGACAATCGCGTCGCCGACGAATTTGTCGATCGTGCCGCCATGCTCGAGCACCGTTTCCGACAGCATGTCGAGATATTTGTTGAGCAGGAAGGCGACCATCTCCGGCTCGATCTGGTGGCTCAGTTTGGTGAACCCCTCGAGATCCGAGAACAGCGCATAGATTTCCCGCTTCTCACCATGTAATTGAAGGCGCTCGGGATTTTTCATGATGTCATTCGCGATGTCGCGCGGCAGATATTTGCCGAGCGCCGATTGGGCGAAGCTGCGCTGCTCCGAGCCGATGCCACGCGCCGCAGTGCCGACCGCGGAATAAGCGAAAATCCAGCCGATCAGCCATCCGAACACGGGCAGCCCGATCGTATCCACACCCTTGAACTGCCAGAGGAAGGGAACGGTGACGACTGCCGCCAACTGGACCAGCAGGACGAGCGACAGCCTCCAGAAGCTCATGTCCGCGGTTGCCGTAAGCGCCCCCAGCGTCACCACGCCCAGCGCGATCAGCCACAACCCCCAGTCCGGGATCTTGCGCGGCATCACGCCGTCGAGCATCTGCGCGAGCAGATTGGCGTGGACCTCGAGCCCGATCATTGTTTCACCGACGCGGCCGGTCTGCGGATCCTTCATCGCGGAGGCCGGGGTCACGAACTGGTCGACGTCGGGGATATTGCCGCCGATCAGGACGTAGCGGCCCTCAATCTGGGGCCTGAGCGCATCGAGCACGTCGGGATTGGCGATCAGCTCGACCGGCAGCTTGTCGAAGACCGGGCGCTGATAATCGACCGGCAGCCTGTAGCGGATCGCGCCCTGATAGGAACGGAATTCGGGATAGGCCCCGGTCAGCGAATTGGCGAGGAGCGGCGGCAGGTCGCGCGGCTGATCGGGCCAGCTGCGCATCACGCCGTCCTGATCGGCTTGGAGGCGTATGCTGGTGAAGTGGACGTTGCCCGGCCTGGTCTTCGCCTGGAAATCGCGCAGGAACTGTTCCTGCTCATAGGTCATGAAGGCGGGGTTGCTCTTGTTGGTCGCCAGACCGAGATAGGTCGGCGTCCTCATCGTGCGGAAAGCGTCGATGAGGATCTGGTCCTCCGGGGTAGGCTGATCGATCAATATATCGATGCCGATCGCCTTTGCGCCCATTCTGTCCAGCTGCGTCAGCGCGCGGGCGAGCATCGATCGGTCGAGCGGCGAACGCCGCCCGGTGAGCCGCAGCGTCTCCTCGTTGAAGGTCACCATCGTGATGCGCTGATCGGTCTCCACACGCGGCGCGGCAAGCAGCGCACGGACATCGTAGAGCGCGCGCTCCGCGTCACGGGCCAGCATGATATTCCAGCTGTAGCGGGCGAAGACCAGGCCAAGCACGAGGAACAGCGCGGTGATGATGAGCCGCGTAGCCCCGATCTGCTTGAGCGTCTTGCGGATCTCGGGCTGCAGGGCGCGCCAGCGCCCCGCCAGCGAGCCGTCCTTGACGCTTCCTCCCATTCGCTCGCCCCCTGTTCCGCCCCGCGCCGATATGAACCGTTCCTCGGGCGATGGGAAGCGCCGACTTTGCTTGCAATCCTGTCCAGCTCGGGGCAGGTTCACCGAATGTTCCAAAGGATTTCGCCTTGACTCCGCTTGCCGCTGCGGGGCTTCCGCTTTGCCTCCTTATCGGGCTCGGTCTGGGCTGGCTGCTCCGGGGGCGCTTCGCGACGGGCGCCGCCAACGACGCCGCCGAGCTCCGCCGCGTTTTGGACTCGACGCGCGAAGCGCTCGGCAAATCCGAAGTCGAACGAGCGGCTCTCACTGCCGAGAAGCAGGCGCGCGCCGAGGCTTTCGACGCACAGATCCGCCAACTCCACGAAGCCCGCGAACAGCTTGCGGCACAGTTCGCCGAGATTGGCGGCAAGTTGCTCGACCGGGCCCAGCGCCAGTTCCTCGATCGCGCCGATCAGCGCTTCCATCAGGCCGGTGAAAAGAACGAGGCGCAGCTGAAGGCGTTGCTGAACCCGGTAGAATCGACGCTCAAGCGCTACGAGGAGGGGCTGCAGCGGGTCGAGAAGGAACGCGTCGACAGCTATGCGGGGCTTCGCGAAGCGGTCGAGCTCGTCCGCCAGGGCCAGGGCCAGGTGCGCGACGAGGCGGCGAAGCTCGTCAACGCGCTGCGCGCCAGCCCCAAGGCCCGCGGCCGCTGGGGCGAGCAGTCGCTGCGCAACGTCCTCGAACAGGCAGGACTGTCGCCTTATGCCGATTTCGACACCGAGGTGTCGGTCGACACCGAAGAGGGGCGTCTGCGGCCCGACGTGATCGTGAAACTGCCCGGCGGGCGCAAGCTGGTCATCGACGCCAAATGCTCGTTCAACGCCTATATGGACGCGAGCGAGGAGGTCGATGAGGGCGCGCGGACGACGCTGCTGAAAGCGCATGCGGCGGCGCTGCGGGGCCACGCGACTCAGCTCGGTCAGAAAAGCTATTGGGATCGCTTCGGCGACGCCGCGGACTATGTCGTAATGTATATCCCCGGCGAGCATTTCCTGTCTGCGGCGATGGAGCAGGATCCTGAGCTGTGGGACTGGGCGCACCAGCGCCGTGTACTGATCGCGACTCCGATCAATCTGGTCGCCCTGGCCCGTACCGTCGCCAGCGTCTGGCGGCAGGAGAAGATGGCCGACGAGGCGCGAGCGATCGGCCGGCTCGGCAAGGAGATGTTCGAGCGGCTGTCGGTCGCGGCCACCCATCTCAAGAGGGTCGGTGGCGGCCTCAACAGCGCGGTCGAGCATTATAACAAGTTCGTCGCGAGCTTCGAGGGCCGCGTCCTCGTCACAGGCCGCAAGTTCCGCGAACTCAACGTCGAGACTGGCGACAAGGAGATCGAGGCGTTGCCGCCGATCGAGATGCGGGCGAACGAACGATCGGCGGAGCTGCTAGCTTCGGCCGAAACGGCGCAGGGAATTCCCAACTAGCCGCCGGTCCGCTTCCTTGTCACGTCGACAATCGGCGCGGCGTTCGCAACATCGAGGGGTGGCAAGCGACACCGCTTAGGATATCATGCCCGACCCGCGATGAGCGTTCGAGGCGGCCGACCGGCGAGCCGCCTTCGGCAACGATCTGCCATATCCAAGGCGAGGAGAGGGCATGGAAATTGTGCATAAGCTCGAGATCACCTCGAAGAAGAGCCAAGTTTCGGTCGAGGAGTGGCGCACGCGCACCGAACTGGCCGCGCTCTATCGCCTCGCCGCCGCGCATGGCTGGGATGACGGCATCGCAACCCATATCTCCGCGCGCGTGCCAGGGCCGGACCATCATTTCCTGATCAACCCTTTCGGGCTATTCTTCGAGGAGATCAATGCGTCCAGCCTGGTGAAGATCGACCTCGACGGCAATATCGTCGATGGCAGCCCGTACAAGATCAACGCGGCCGGCTTCACGATCCACAGCGCGGTCCATGCGGCGCGTGAAGACGCGCTGTGCGTGATCCACCTTCATACGGTCAATGGCACCGCGGTCTCGATCCAGGAAGATGGATTGCTGCCGCTGAGCCAGGGCGCCATGGCGATTTACGCGGACATCGCCTATCACGAGTATGAGGGAGTGGCGATCGATCTGAGCGAGCGTGAGCGCCTGGTCGCCGACCTCGGCGACAAGAATCTGATGATCCTGCGCAACCATGGCACGCTGACGGTAGGTGAGACCTGCGCCGATGCCTGGATGCGGATGTTCGCACTCGAAAAAGCCTGTGAAACGCAGATCAAGGCGCTGTCCGGTGGCGTTCCCGTCCACCAGCCGGCGACCGGCATTCCGGCGCGTGTTGCGGAGCAGGTGCTGGCCTTCGGCAGGAATATCGGCGAGGCCAGCTGGCCGGCTACGCTGCGCTGGCTGGACCGGCGCGACCCGTCTTATCGCGATTGAGTATCGTCGGTCCAAGAATGTCCGGCTGGATCTGCAAACTCGCCGTCATGGCGCAATGGAGATGGTGATGGCCGATTTGTCCGCTTTCCCGATCACACGTCGGTGGCCGCCGCAGCATCCCGACCGGATCCAGCTCTATTCGCTGAACACGCCGAACGGCGTGAAGGCCTCGATCATGCTCGAGGAGACCGGGCTCGCCTATGAGCCGCATCTGGTGGATATCACCGACAATCAAAGCCACACTCCCGAGTTTCTGTCACTCAACCCGAACGGCAAAATCCCGGCGATCATCGATCCCGATGGACCAGGCGGCAAGCCGCTGGCGCTTTTCGAGTCGGGAGCGATCCTGATCTATCTCGGTGACAAGAGCGGCCAGTTTCTCTCGCCCGATCCCGCTACGCGCTATGAGACGATCCAGTGGGTCTTCTTCCAGAACGCCGGCATCGGGCCGATGTTCGGGCAGCTCGGCTTTTTCAACAAGTTCGCGGGCAAGGCGATCGAGGACAAGCGACCGCTCCAGCGCTATGTCGATGAGTCAAAGCGCCTGCTCGGCGTGCTTGACCGGCGCCTCGCAGGCCGCGAGTGGATCATGGGGGCCGACTACAGCATCGCCGACATTTCGACGCTGGGCTGGATCCGCAATCTGATCACCTTCTACGAGGCGCGCGACCTGGTGGGGTTCGACCGGCTCGATAATGTGCCGGACTGGCTGGAGCGCGGGCTGGCGCGGCCCGCGGTACAGCGGGGATTGGAGATTCCCCGGAAGCTTTGAAGCTCCGAACCGTCGCGCTAAGCGACGCTGGCGGCGGTTTCAGCCCGTCGCACTGGTCAGGGCGCGTGCGCGCATCAGGGCTTCGGCATC
>Ga0070671_100004864_pt1 | contig 10683 bp, 6 predicted proteins | sample KBSS73metaG_FD_65341 | JGI IMG/M metagenome (GOLD analysis project Ga0070671, IMG submission 65341) | Switchgrass rhizosphere microbial communities from Kellogg Biological Station, Michigan, USA - KBS S7-3 metaG | ecosystem: Host-associated > Plants > Roots > Rhizosphere > Soil ... | reverse complement strand
GACGAAAACAGCTTTGGCTCCGACATTGCTGTTGACGCTAACGGCAATGCGTATCTCACCGGCGACACTCGATCAACGAATCTCCCTGTAACAGTCGGCGCCTTCCAACCATCGTTAGCGGGAGTCAGCGATGCGTTTTCGGCACCAGGAGGCGATGCCTTCGTTGCGAAACTAAACTCCGCCGGAACAGCGCTCGTGTATTTCACTTACCTGGGGGGCAATGCGGGCGACGGCGCTAGCGCGATTGCGATCGATGCGGACCGCAATGCTTACGTGAGCGGCTATACTTTTTCAAATGACTTTCCGCTAACGGCGAACGCTTTGCAGTTCACACAAGGTGGTTCCTTTGACGCATTTCTGGCACGCGTCGAGAATCCATCGAGTTTCACTTCTGCTGCGACTAACTCATTACGTCCATCTACCCAGCCTTTGCCAAGCGAGTTACCGAATCCACTCGACACTCCGCAGAAGTTTGTGCGCCAACAATACATTGATTTTTTGAATCGGGAACCAGATGCAAATGGACTGACGTTTTGGACCAATGAGATTACAAGTTGTGGTCCCGATACGTCTTGCATTGAAGTAAAGCGAATAAATGTCTCCGCTGCATTTTTTCTTTCTATCGAGTTTCAACAGACGGGCTATTTGGTCGACCGACTATATATATCGGCATTTGGACGGACACCTAAGCTACAGGAGTTCTCACCTGATAGCCGGCGAATTAGTGATGGAGTGATTGTTAACTCACCAGGCTGGGAGCAGCTTCTTGAAGGTAACAAGCAGGCGTTTGTCGCTTCGCTCGTTCAGCGGTCTGATTTCCAAGCTGCATTTCCACAGACAATGACAGCTGATCAGTTTGTAACTCAGCTGGACACGAATGCAGGCAATGTTCTCACTGGTTCAGAGAAGGCTACGTTAGTAGCTATGCTGAGTGGATCACCAACCGACGCTACTCGAGCCTCCGTATTGCGAGCTATCGCTGAAAATTCAACACTGCAGAGACGAGAATTCAACAAGGCGTTCGTACTGATGCAGTACTTCGGTTACCTGCAACGGAATCCAGACGATCTACCTGACCATGATCTGAGCGGCTACGATTTTTGGTTGGCTAAACTTAATCAATTCAACGGCAACTTTATCCAGGCAGAGATGGTGAAGGCTTTTATTGTGGCTGGAGAATACCGCAAGCGCTTTGGACAAAACTGAATATGCTTAACGGCAGCCACGTTCAGCAGGCGATGGAGTTATCAGCCAAGCGTCGTTTGGTTGGAAGGTGCTATTAGATCTTTCCAGTTGCACTATCAAATGATCTGATCTATAGCTCTCTCGTCAGCTGCGTCTCCTCTTAGTTCAAGGAAACCAAACACCTACCCGAGAGGTCAGATGCTATGTGGGATATTCTCAAACAAAATCTAATCTTTAGCATTCGCTCCCTCTTAAAAACTCCCGGCTTCACTCTTACGGGAGTGTTGACACTTGCACTCGGCATCGGCGCCACAAGTGCAATCTTCAGTGTCGTGTATGCGGTGTTCGAGCCTATGCCGTATCCCAACTCTGATCAGCTCGTAATGGTATGGTCCAAAGTCAGAGGCAACAGGAATTCAACCGCGGCTGGCGACTATCTCGATTGGAAGCAACGAAGCTCGTCATTTCAAGGCATGGGCGCATGGACGGGCGCATCTTTCAACGTGGGCACAAGCGAAAGACCTGAACAAGTTGCTGGTTCATTACGGACGCCTGGATTCTTCACGATGGAAGGATTGTCTTTCATGTTTGGGCGCGATTTCCTTTCGGAGGAAGGCCAACCCGGCAAAGATCACGTTGTCATACTGAGCAATCGATTATGGAGGCGCGCATTTGAAAGCGATCGCGAGATTCTGGGTAAACAAATTCGAATGAATGGTGAAGGGTACACGGTAGTTGGTGTCTTGCCTCCAGACTTTCATGATCGTTTCAACTCTCAGTTGTGGGTGCCTCTCGCATTGCAGCCAGACCCGACAAATCGTGATTCACGTTCTGTTTCGGTTATGGGCCGATTGAAAGACACTACCTCGCTTGGACAAGCGCAGGCTGAAATGAATGGCATTGCGCAACAACTTCAAAGCGAGTATCCAAAGTCAAACCCGATCGGCGTCAGCGTCGAACCGTTACACTTAAATTTTCTGACTGACGGAACGCGTCGAAATCTCTGGCTGCTATTTGGCGCTGTCGGATTTCTTCTATTGATTGCCTGTGTAAACGTAGCCAATCTCTTGTTCGCGCGAGGCACCTCGCGTCAACGCGAAGTTGCCGTACGGTCCGCGCTTGGCGCTTCACGACTTCGCGTGTTCTCACAACTCATCACGGAGAGTTTGGTATTGGCAGTACTTGGAGGGGCAGCTGGCATTGTTTGCGCCATTACAATCGTTCGTTTGATACAGACAGTCATGCCTCCAGTAGGCACGATGCTGCCTTCTGAAGCGGACATCAGAATCAGTATTCCCGTGTTGATCTTTACAATCGGTGTTACCGCGATTGCTGGCCTTTTGTTTGGTTCGGCGCCGGCATGGCAGGCAACGCGACTCGACTTGAACGAAGTGCTCAAACTCGGAGGACGAAGCAGTGTTGGGGGAACCAAACGCAACGCGCGACGAGCACTCGTGATAATCGAATTCTCTCTTGCACTGACGCTGCTCGCCAGTGGCGGACTTGCACTCAAGAGCTTTTCGAATTTGTCGCAAATAGATCTTGGAATTCGTACTGACAACGTTCTGACGTTTCGCCTGCCGGTGCCGGACCAACGTTTGAAGGAGCCCGATCAAATCAGATCCTACTACCAGCAAATGATCGAAAAGATTGAAGCTGTACCAGGAGTAAGAACGGTTGCGGTTATGACAGGCATACCTGCTAATGGGCCGAGTTCAAGCACGCGTTTCAGCATTGTCGGACAGCCGGTGTCGAACCCCGCTGAACGTCCAGGATCGCCGATTCAAATGGTGAGCGCGGGGTACGTCGACACACTGGGCATACGCGTGACACAGGGCCGCGGCATAGATCAGCACGACACTGACACGAGCCCGCGCGTGGCCATGGTAAATGAATACTTTGTCAAACGTTTCTTACCGGCACTCGATCCGCTGAGCCAGCGGATCACAATCTATGAATCGAGGGCAGGGGAAACAAAACCAACTCCAGTGGAGTTACAGATCGTCGGCGTGTTTCACAATGTTCGAGGCGCCGGAATTCGCGAAGACTATCCAGAGATCGATATACCGTTCTGGCAAAGCCCACGCGCGAGAGCGTCAATCGCGTTGAAAACTGATGGCGACCCAAAAGCTGTGCTGAGGAGCGTCGCCGCAGCAGTCAATTACGTCGACCCGGATATGCCACTGGGCGGTGCCAGAACTGTTGATGAGATCGTGAGCGAGTCGTTGGCAATCGATCGTTTCAGCGTGGTTCTATTTGCTAGCTTTGGCGCTTTGGGTTTGCTACTTGCGGCGGTGGGTATCTACAGCGTGATGGCATTTGGAGTTGTGCAACGCACGCATGAATTTGGCGTGCGTATCGCACTAGGAGCACAGCGTTCAAGAGTTGTTAGCCTGGTACTAAAAGAAGCAACGACTTTAGCTGTCATCGGCGGATTAATAGGACTGATCGGTGCTTACATGGTTCGACGCGCAATGCAGATCACTTTGTTCGGAGTGCCGGCGATTGATGTGTACGCGTTTGGCGGGATGTTTCTGTTGTTACTTATCTCGGCTTGGCTGGCGTGTCTGCTGCCGGCGTTAAGGGCCAGCAGAGTTGAACCACTCGAGGCTTTACGTGGTGAGTAAAGGACGGAAGACGAACGCTCGGTTCATACGCTGGCCGGTCTCAGGTTTGACCCGTCGACGGAGCGAAGTATATAGTTCCCGCCAAACCAATAAAGCTCAGGAGCGCTTCCCCGATGGCCACAAAAAAAGGTAAGAAGACCGCCAAAGTTCAACTCGACGCAGCTACCGTTCATCAATTCAACACCTACTTAAGAGAGGGTCTCGTGTCGTCCGGCGCCCGTATGGCGACGGATAACCCCACCCCCGAGCTCAAAGGCGACGCCAAAGTTGAGCTGGATGCGGACACTGCAGCGCGAGTCTCAGAAGTACTTCGTAAGGGTCTAGTAGGCTCGCAGGTTGTCATGTCAACTGACATTGCACCACTCGCTAAGAAGAAAGCGGCCAAGGCCAAAGCAAAGTCTACGAAACGTTCAACCAAAAAGAGCTAACGCGTGGTTCAAACTTTTCGGATGAGCTCCAGCTTTCGGGCTGAGCCTCTACGAGTGACTTTAGCCAACGCAAAAGCGCTTGCACAACAACTCGGAATTTCCAGAGTCACAGACATAACCTACCTCGATTGGGTTGGTGTTCCTGTATTCGCGAGCATACGTCCTGATGCTCAGCCTGGATCATTGTGTGTGAACGCCGGCAAAGGTATTCGAGTAAATGAAGCGCGTGTCGGCGCTTACATGGAAGCGATTGAATATGCGTTTGCTGAATACAATCGAGCCTCTTTGAAAGTCTCGATGATTCCCGCCGGCAATGTATATCTTGGACGAACGCGTCCAAGATCGATTCTCGATTTCTGCCCGGTGATGAATGCTGAAATCGCTCTCGATGGAAACATCGCTTGCGTTAAAGCCAGAGACATCGCCTCCGGCAAATTGTTTCATGTCCCCGCGGAGTTGGTTTTTCTGCCATTACCGCCGCAGTTCGACGGTAGGTATTTCGGCTCCAATTCAAACGGCCTGGCTTCGGGAAATTCAGTTCTCGAGGCTAGTGTTCACGGAATCATCGAAGTCATCGAACGTGATATCAGCTCGTTTCAGGCAATAAAAGACGACTCAGTTATTATCTCGAATAGCTCTCTTCCCCGCTCCATTATGGATATAGAATCAAAACTCTCATCCGGAGGACTGACTCTTTACGTTCGCCACGTAAAGAATCAATTCGATATTCCGTTTTTTATGGCAGTTGTGAGCGAAACGAAAAGTGATGATCCGATTTACATCAGCGTGGGATATGGCTGTCATCCGTTGAAAGAAATTGCAGTCACCCGTGCTGTCTGCGAAGCACTTCAAAGCCGGCTGTCATTCATTCACGGCGGCCGCGATGATCTGACAGAACGCTACGATCGGTTTAAAGGACGAACTCGGAAATCGCGAAGGCGTTACGCCGAGGGTCTTCTGAAACGGGTGTCTCATGGGGAGTCCACAAATCAATTTGATGACATCTCGGATCTTTCAAAGTCAGTGACGGATCTCCAATCTTCACTTGATGTGCTTCTCACGATGCTCAGACGCGACGGCTTCAGGCATGTGCTGAGAGTCGTTTACACGCCGCCCGAACTACCGCTACAAGTCGTCCGCATTCTGATACCAGGTCTTGAGTGCTTTACAGAAGCCACCGCAAGGATCGGAGTTCGATTGAGAGACTATGTGCGCGCTCAAATCTAACTGCTGGCTCTTTGCTGGTCCGACACTCAATGGAGCGAACACGTTAGCCTACGCGGCAGGAGTAAAAGTAGTTGCGCCAGTGAAACGTGGAGATGTCGAGCGCCTCGTGTTGACTCGCCGGCCTGGTGTTATTGCCATTGCTGACGGCCAATTCCATCAATGTCTCTCAGTGGGCCATGCTGAAATTCGTTCAGCGATAAATAATGGCTGGCAGGTTTGGGGACTCTCCTCAATGGGGGCTATTCGCGCATGTGAGATGCGGCACCTGGGAATGTACGGCTACGGAAAGGTATACGAGTGGTTTTGTCGCGATGAGAATTTTCGTGACGACGAAGTCGCCTTGGTCCACGCGCCTGAGTCTCCTTTTCTTCCGCTGAGTGAACCCTTGATTCACATTCGACTATGGCTGCAAGAACTCATGAATCTTCATGTAATTGATTCGAGTCAAAAGGCAAGAATTATTAAACAGTTGATGGGGATTTGGTTTGGCGAGCGCACGCTGCCTCATGTACGTGAGACGCTTTTGAATGAAGTACCCAATCGGGCAAAGGAGATAGGTCGTTCTCTGGAAAACTTTGATCGGTTTCGTGTGAAGTCGCACGACTTAAGTGCGTTTCTGTGCGAGAAACCATGGCTGCTTAGTGATACCGAGAGGACCCAACGGACAGGAGTTCTCAAACACTCGCGGAAGGTGTGAAGGATTGCTGGCAATAAACTGAAATACAATTCCGCTCTATCAGTGTGGCAAGCCAATACGACGCATCAAATCAACAACACGCGCTTCTGATCTAAAGCTATCAAACTGCGGATCGATCTTAAGGTACACAACGTATGCATCGTGTTCGCGGTAAGCCTTCTCCAACCAACTCAGTGTTTGCTCCTTGTCGCCTAGTCGCGCATATACGCTCGCGATCGAATAGGGAGAGACACTACCTTTTCCGGCATCGTCTTTTAAAAACTCCAATTGTCGGTTCCAAAATCCTTGTGGGCCACCATTAGTGTAGGCCTCCGACAAGGCCTTTGCGCGCTGATCCGCAAGCGAGGCATTTCCGTCAAGTGAGTCTGTGGTTTGCAACTCACTGATCGCTTCTCTGTACATTCCCTTTTCGACGTATGCGTAAGCCAAATAGCGATGTGCCGTAACAAAGTTCTTATCCATTTCAGTCGTCTTACGGAGTTGATCTATAGCCAGGTCATATTGCCGAGCCTTTGTATAGGTATCGCCAACGACCGCGTTGATAATTAGGGACAGGGGATCCAGTTCCTGGGCTCTTTTTATTTCGGCCAGCGCCTCATCGTGCCTACCCATCGTGGATAGATATTGTGCATACCAATGATGAGCTGTTGCGTAGTTTGGATTCAGACTGATGGCTTCCTTCAAAGAGCTTTCGCACCCACTGAAGTCCCATTCATAGTCTGACTTAATTCCCGCCAGTGACGTATGTGCTTCGGCGAGCGAGTGATCTATCTCAAGCGCTTTGAGAGCGGCAGCTTTTGCTTTGAGATAAGCCTCTTGGGCCGGCACGGCAGAGTAGATTGGAAGTACGATGTAACAATCAGCAACGCCTGCATAGGCCAACGCATACTGTGGGTCTTTCGCAATCGCCTGTTCGAAATAGTCGATTGCCTTTTTGAGATCATCGCCTGTTCGCTTGTTCCAGTAATAACGGCCTTTCAGGTACAACTGATACGCTTCTGTATCCTCAGTGTAGTGTTTTGTAATTCTTTTTTGCTGCTCACCTGTGAGCCGCAGGCGCAGCTGATCAGATATTTCGCGGGAGATTTCTGATTGGATCGCGAGGATGTCTGACAAGGTTCGATCGTACTGTCCACCCCAAACCCGGTGATTGTTTCCAACATCTACTAGCTCTGCGCTAATCGACAGTCGCTCACCCCGCTGAATAATTCTTCCAGTCAATACAGCCTTCACACCAAGCTCGCGACCGACCGCTTGCGGATCTGTTTCGCGGCCTTTGAAGCGAAACACGGAACTGCGAGCGATCACAGATACGTTTGGTAATTGAGAGACGCTTTCGATCAAACTTTCAGTGATGCCGTCTGAAAGATATTCCACATTTGGATCGGCATCAGTATTGACGAACGGCAATACCGCAATGGAATCGATCGTCGATTTACCAGAGCGCGACAGGTACCAGTAACCAACGCCTAACGCGAGCACAGCTAGCAGCAGGAAGCCAACTAAAACAACCTTATTGATCTTTCTGATTCCTGCCGCGAGATGACCGGTGCTCGAGAGTTGCTGACTTTGCAGATTTAGATCACGGATCTCTGAAGTAGAGCGATTGGATATCTGCCCGGTTGTTTGCCTCGCGATCTGTGACCCGGAAGCAGTGGAAGAAACACGTTCCAACTGCCGATTTACCTCCAGGTCCAGTCGAAGATTCTCAAGCTCAACTGCAAGATCCTTGATGCTCTGGTAACGCTTTTCACGTTCCTTCGCCAATGCACGTTTCACAATGCGCTGAAGTTCGGCCGGTATCTCGGTGGAGTATTCGGCTAAAGGAAGTGGTTCGCGATCGAGAATTGAGACAATCAGATCGCTAGCTGTAGGACCACTGAATGGCGGATGTTTCGTGAGCATCTCGTATAGCACGACGCCTACGCTCCAGATGTCGGTGCGCGCATCGACCGAAAATCCTCGGGCTTGCTCAGGCGACATGTACCGAATTGTGCCCAGTATTACGCTTGGCTCTGTTTGTATGAAAATCCGTGTAGACGCGTCTGGATCGGAAAATTGTTTATCGACAAATTGTTCAGTGACTTTCGCTAATCCAAAGTCCAGTACCTTCACGATCTGGTCGCGACGTCGGAGCATGACGTTCTCAGGCTTGATATCGCGATGAACAACTCCCGCTTCATGCGCCGCCGCAAGAGCCTCACAAATTTGAACAGAGATCGTGAGAATTTCCTTCAGCGTAAACGATTGCTTTGCCATTTGTTCCCGCAGAGTCACGCCGTCTACGAATTCAGTGGCAATATAGTTAAGTGGTCCGTCCTGACTTATTTCGTAAATCGTGAGGAGGTTTGGATGGTTTAGCGCCGAGGTCGCTTTCGCTTCTTGGATGAAACGGTTCATCCGTTGCTGATCAGATGCTAGTCCGGGCGGAAGAACTTTTAGGGCAACTGTCCGTTCGAGTCGACTATCGTAGGCCAAATAGACTTCACCCATTCCACCGGCGCCGAGATGTGAGCGGATTTCGTAAGGTCCTAGATTTGTGCCGGTTTCTAGCACCTATCGAACCCTTGCGCAGATTGGAATGACCCTTTTGAGAAGTATTTCAGGAGTTGTGTGTAACTCTTGTTTTGATCCATTTAAGCAAACTCGGTTCTACTCTTGGTTCGCTCCGATCCGATGGGAATGTCTGCTGAAGGGTTTTTGAAAGTGCGAGAGGCTTGATCGTCTGATTCGTGGACCAGGCGACGATCTTCAAACCTTAATCGCAGTGTCGGCAAGCGATTCATTGTTCCGTTGTTTTAGAACTTACAGAAGGGTCGGATAAAAATCAATGCAAGCGCAAAATTATTCATATAATCCAGATATGTCGACTCAAACATCACCGATGATGCAATCAAGTTCACCTAAAAACCAACGAATCGCACTGCGGTGCTCAGGATTGGTGAAAAGGTTCGCAGATGTCACCGCTGTCAACGGTTTAGATTTGGAAGTGTTCGCAGGGGAGTGTTTTGGTTTACTTGGCCCAAATGGAGCAGGCAAAACTACCACCGTGGAAATACTGGAAGGACTAACATCTGCCGACGAGGGTACGGTAGAGTTGTTGGGACAACATTGGAATTCGGGTGATCAGCGTGCTTTGCGCGAACGCATCGGCGTACAGTTGCAGGAGACTCAACTCGCCGAGAAAGTAACCGTGGCTGAAACTCTCCGCCTCTTTCGCAGTTTTTATAAACGCGGTCACACTGTCGATCAGGTCATTCAAACGGTAGCACTTGAAGAGAAACGAAATGCGCGCGTCGGTAAACTTTCCGGTGGTCAAAAACAGCGGCTCGCAGTTGCCTGTGCGTTGGTAAGTGATCCGGAACTGCTGTTTCTTGATGAGCCGACGACTGGCCTCGATCCACAGGCGCGTCTTTCACTTTGGGATGTAGTCGATCGATTTCGCGAAGGCGGCGGCAGCGTGCTTCTTACCACTCACTACATGGAAGAGGCGAGCCGTCTGTGTGACCGCGTCGCGATTATGGATCATGGAAAGATCATCGCGCTCGGAACACCGCTCGAGTTGATTGAATCATTGGGTGCGGATCAGATCATAGAATTCCGGGTAACGAAGGAGATTCCCGACGAAGCGTTAACAAGTCTTCCCGCCGTTAGTCATCTGCACAAACGAGGAGATGATTATTCGCTGACCGTTGGGGAAATGGGTATCGCTTTACCTGCGTTGCTCGCTGAGATTAAAAGGCAGGAGTCAGAACTGGTTTCTTTAACAACACATCAGGCGACACTTGAAGATGTGTTTGTTAGTTTGACTGGAAGAATGCTGCGCGAGGGATAGATACGCAGCGAGTCTTAGCCAGGACCAGAAGATTTTGGTTTAGCCAACCATAGTGGGCCAAAGCATGGAGGCTCGGGTGCAGTGAGGCTTTGCGAGCGCAACCCTGGGGTGGGATCGTTCCTGAATCCTTAGCCCACGAAGTGGGCGAAAGCATATAGCCTGGGGTGCAGTGAGGCCTTGCGAGCGAAACCCCAGGGGTGGGATCTGAATCCTTCGCCCACGAAGTGGGCGAAAGCATATAGCTACCACTCAGCAAACATTTTATTGAGTCGCAAAATGAATCACCCTCTAATTGAGCTAACGATTACGCGCATACGTGAGTTCCTCCGGGAGCGAGAGGCAGTGTTCTGGGTCTTCATCTTTCCCGTCTTGATGACCTTTGCACTCGGTATCGCCTTTAGAAATACTGCGCCCGATAAAACGTTAGTTGCGATCGAGAATGACCCGACCAATACCAGCGTGAATGAACTCGCGACAGTTCTCGGTCGCTCTCCAGAAATTACCGCAAGGGTTCTCGCTCCAGAAGAAGCAGCGAAGGCGCTGCGAAGCGGGAAGATTTCGATCGTTGTTAAGCCTACCAATGATTCCTACTCGCTACGTTTTGATCCGACAAGACCGGAGAGTCGTACCGCCAAACTCATAGTTGATGATGCTTTGCAGCGTGCAAAAGGAAGAACAGATGTT
>Ga0070671_100004861_pt1 | contig 10686 bp, 10 predicted proteins | sample KBSS73metaG_FD_65341 | JGI IMG/M metagenome (GOLD analysis project Ga0070671, IMG submission 65341) | Switchgrass rhizosphere microbial communities from Kellogg Biological Station, Michigan, USA - KBS S7-3 metaG | ecosystem: Host-associated > Plants > Roots > Rhizosphere > Soil ... | reverse complement strand
CGCTACGTGACGTCGTTCTCGAACCTCGAGAACAAGGCGAACCAGAACTCGGTGCACGCGATCGTGCCGGCGACCTGGCTCAGCGGCGTGCGCCCGGATCCGAGCGCCACCGGGGCGAGCATGGCGACGACGATCGATCAAATCATCGCGGGCAAGATCGGCCAAGAGACCGCCCTGCCTTCGCTCGAGGTCGCGTCCGAGACGACGACCCAAGTCGCGGCGTGCCCGTCGGGCGCCGGCTGCTACTACAGCACGACGCTGTCGTTCCGTAACGCGTCGTCGCCGCTGCCGATGGAATTCAACCCGCGCAAGGTGTTCACGCAGCTGTTCGGCGAGGGCGACACGCCCGAGGAGCGCGACGCTATCGCGGCCGAGACGAAGAGCTTGCTCGACCTGATCTCCGACCGCACCGCCGCGCTGCAGAAGTCGCTCGGCCCGAGCGACCGCCGCGTGCTCGACGAGTATCTCGACACGGTGCGCGAGATCGAGCGCCGCGTCGCGAAGGCCGAGCAGCGCGACCTCACGGGCCTGACGCTGCCGGAAGCCCCGATCGGCGAGCTCGACAAGTTCGACGAGCAAGTGAAGCTGATGTTCGACCTCGTTGCGCTCGCGTATCAGGCGAACCTCACGCGCGTAGCGTCGTACATCATGGTGGCCGAAGGCACGAACCGCACGTACAACCACATCGGCATCTCCGACGCGTTCCATCCGCTCTCGCATCACGCGAACGACAAGGAGCGCCTGCTGAAGCTCGTAAAGATCCAGACGTACCATGTGCAGCGCTTTGCCGACTTCGTCGCGAAGATCGCGGCGATTCCGGATGGCGACGGCTCGCTGCTCGACCACTCCTTGTTCATGTACGGCTCGAACATGAGCAACAGCGACCGGCACAACAACTACCCGCTGCCGAACATCCTAGTCGGCGGCGCGTGCGGCGCGCTCAAGGGCAGCCAGCACGTCGAGCTGCCCGAGCACACGACGCTCACGAACCTGCATCTCACGGTGCTCAACAAGGCCGGGCTCGACCTCAAGAGCTTCTCGGACAGCACCGGCGCGATCGCGGGCGTCTGAGCCTGCCGATACTCGCGCGCTGAAGACGGAATGTCCCGAGTCCCAACGATTCGCCGTCGAGACGTGCTGCAAGGCGCTCTCGGCGCGTGCGCCGGCCTCGCGTTCACGCCGCTCACCCGGCGCGCACGCGCGGTGGACGCGATCCAAACGACGCACGCAACGGACAAGCTCGCCGTGCTGTCGGGCGCGGGCGGCAACGTGCTCGCGCTCTCGACCGGCGACGGTCTAGTGGTCGTCGATAGCGGCGCCGCGGCGTCCAGCGCACCTCTCGTCGCGGCGCTCGCGGCGCTACCGAACGGCGCGCATGTTCACACGCTCTTCAACACGCACTGGCACTTGGAGCAGATCGGCTCGAACGGGACGTTAGGAAGCGCGGGCGCGCACATCGTCGCGCACGAGAAGACGCGGCAGCGGCTCGCGTACGGCTATTACTTGCCGAAGGAAGACCGCTACCAGAAGCCGGTGCCGAAGGAAGCGCAGCCCGCGGAGACCTTCTACACGACGGGCGAAACGAAGATCGGCGGCGAGCGGATCGAGTACGGCTACCTGCTCGAGGCGCACACGGACGGCGACATCTACGTGCACTTCCGCGACTCGAACGTGCTCGCAGTCGGCGACTCGGTTTCGCCGTTGCGCGATCCCGAGCTCGATTGGTTCGGCGGCGGCTGGCTCGGCGGCCGCGTCGACTCGCTCGCGCTGCTGCTCAAGCTCGGCGACGAGCGCACGAAGATCGTGCCGAGCTATGGTCCCGTGATCGGCCGTTCCGACGTGAAGAAGGAGCACGACATGATGCTCAAGCTGTTCGAGCGCTATGTCGAGCTCGTGCGCAAGGGCAACGGCGCCGAAGACATTTTGGCCGCGGGCGTGATTGCCGACACGGGCCGTGCGTGGCAAGACCCGCACAAGTTCGCATACGACGCGTACAAAGGCATGTGGGCGCACCACAACACGCTGATGCCGGATATCGTCTGACGATGACCGCGCGGTGCAACAAGATCGAGGGCACGCAGACGTGGCGAGCGCCGCTGGTCGCGGCGCTCGTGGTCGCCGCAAGCGTCGCGACGCTCGGCTGCCAGCGAGGTGCGTCGTCCGGCGTCGAGTGGAACGATGGCGTCGTCAAGGAAATCGAGGCCTGGCGCGCAAAGCACGAGGCGGACTACAAGCGCGACTGGGCAACGATCGAGGGGCTGCACTTCCTCAAGCCTGGAACGCACACCGCGGGCAGCGGGGCGAACAACGACGTCGTATTAGCGCCTTCGTTGCCCAATCGAATAGGACGGTTCACCGTCGATCACGACGACGTGACGTTCGACCCTGAGCCCTTCGTCGGCGTGACCGTGAACGGCAAGCCGCCGGCGTCGGCCATGAAGCTGCGCGACGACGGGCAAGACGATACCGACGAGATCCTGGCGAACGGCGTCAGCGTCGTCGTGCACAAGAGCGGCGATCGCATCGCGCTTCGTGTCCGCGACCCGCACGGCGAGAGAGCGAGGACGTTTCGCGGCTTCGACTGGTTTCCGATCAGCCGCGACTATCGAGTCAGCGGGCGCTTCATTCGCGATTCCGTGCCCCACGACGAACGCGTCGTGAACACGTTCGGCGACGTCGACACCTACGTGAGCGAAGGCGTCGTCGAGTTCACGCTGAACAACAAAGTCCTGCGGCTGCGTCCCTTCACGACGCGGCCGAAGCATCTCTACATCGTGTTTAGCGACGAGACGAGCGGGAACGAGACATATGAAGCCGCGCGTTTTCTCACCGCGGAGCTGCGCGACGACGGCACGACGATCCTCGACTTCAACGAGGCGTACAACCCGCCGTGCGCGTTCAACCCGTTCACGACCTGCCCCATTCCACTCCAGCAGAATCGATTGCACGCCAGGGTACTGGCCGGCGAGAAGAAATACCCCGGGCACGTCGAGCCCGCCGCTCCGATCACGCGCTGACGGCAGCAGGATTCGCGCCGCCACCGCGAGCGCCACCTCATGTACAAGGAGCTCCTCGCCGCCGCGGCCATCGTTCTGACGTTCGTCGCGTTCGTGCCTTACGTGCGATCGATACTCGCCGGGCAAACCAAGCCGCACGCGTTCTCCTGGATCGTCTGGGGGCTCGGCACGTTCGTCGTATTCTTGGCCCAGCTCGCGGACCGCGGCGGCCTGGGCGCATGGCCGACCGGCGTGTCCGGACTCATCACCGCCGGCATCGCGGTTCTCGCCTACCGAGGCCGCGCCGACACCTCGATCACGAAGGTCGATTGGGCCTTCTTGGGCGTAGCGCTCGCTGCGTTGCCCTGCTGGCTCCTGACTTCCAACCCGCTAGTCGCCGTCGTGCTTCTGACCGGGATGGACCTGGCCGGATTCGTGCCGACGTTCCGCGTCGCGTTCCTCCGTCCGCGCGACGAGCACATCGGTTTTTATTCGCTCGGCGCGCTTCGCAACGCTGTCGCCATCGCCGCGCTCGAGCACTACTCGTGGACTACCGTCCTGTTCCCCGCGGCCGTCGGCGTCGCCTGCGCGCTGTTCGTCGCGATGGTTGCGTGCCGACGGACTCAGCTTCGCGGTCGGCGAGAGCGTGGCGGCGCGGCTTCGGAGCCAGGCTCGTAATGGAACTCGACCAGATAGACGTTGCGCCCAGGGCCGTGCTTCGCGACCTTGAGTAGATCGACGACGCCCGCGAAACCGGAGCGACGAGCGAGCGCGGGCGTGATGTCGTCGAAATCGATCCGGTGCAGCGCGTCGACGACGATGCTTCCCGGCGGCAGCGCATAGCGATTGCCGACTCGCACGTGCGCTTTCTGCCAGATCCGCACGCTGCACGTGATCTCGCCGCGCTTGATCGGCTCGCGAAGGCGCTTCGTGAACAGCACGATCGAGCGCTCGCCCGATGAAGCGCCGATCGCGGGCTAGCGCGGGACCGGCTTGCCGTAGATCTCGATCTGCGCGACGTCGGACCAGCCGCCGGGACCGTGTCCACTCGCCGGCATCAGATCGACGAAGCCAACCTCGTCGACCTTGCTCAAGTCCGGCTTGTCGACGAAGTTGCCGGTCGTCACGAGCCGCTCGGGATCCAGTTTCAGCCAGCGCACGCTCGCGATCGACAGCTCGCCGACCAGCCAGTCGAGCGACGACGCGTCGGTATGATCGCCGACGAGCCACGTGCCGTCCGCGAGCTTCACGATCGGCCGGATCTCGTGGAAACCCGACGTCTTCACGTTCCAGCGAATCCGCGCGAGACCAGTGAGATCGACGTAGCGCGTCTTGTCGCGCAGCGCGAGCCCGCACGGCGTCGTGCAGAGACCCGTCCAGACGTGTGTCGGGTTGTTCTCGTCGCCATCGGCGCCGGTGAGCTGAATCTCCTTGCTCGACGCGCCGTAGAGCTTGAGCTCGACGTTCGTCACCGTGACGCTCGCGGGCGTCACTGGGTGCTCGCCGCCGCCCGGGATCTGCTTCCAGTCCTCTTTGACGAACAGCGGCGGACGTGCGACGCGCGGCCGTTCACCCGGCGGCTCGGCGGCTCGAGCTGCGGCTGCGGATGCCGGCGGCTGCGCGATTACGGCGAACGACAGGGTTGCGGCGAGCGCCGCCACAAACGACGCGATCACGATCGACATCCGCATGGCATCTCCCCCGAGCTGCGACTCTCGCCAGTATAGCGCTCGGCGACTTTCGTGCGTCTCGTGGTCGGCGCATGATGCCCGCCGACATCGAGGAAGGACGAAACGGAAATGACACGAACGCAGCTTGCCGGCTTCGGGCTCGGGCTCGCACTGCTCGCAGCGTCCGGGCAAGCGCCCGCGCAGACCAATGTCGACACCGTCGTCACGAACGGCAAGATCCTGACGGTGGACGCGACCTTCGCCGTGGTCCAAGCGCTCGCAATCGATCGGGGTCGGATCGTCGCGCGCGGCACCGACGCCGAGATGGCACGCTATGCCGGACCGAAGACCAAGGTTATCGACGTCAAGGGCGCGACGGTAATCCCGGGACTCATCGACAATCATTTTCACTTCACGCGCGGCGTGCAGACCTGGCATCAACAGGTCCGCTTCGAAGGCGTCGACTCGCGTCGAGACGCGCTAGCGCTCCTCGCTGCGAAGACTAAGACCCTGCAGCCCGGCGATTGGATCATGGTGCAAGGCGGCTGGACGCCACGGCAATTCGCCGATGCGCCGGGCGGATTTACGCTCGCAGAGCTCGACGGCGTCGCGCCGAAGAATCCGCTGTTCGTGCAGGAAGGCTATGCCGTCGTCTACGCGAACAGCCTCGCTCTCCGAGCGGTCGGACTCGATCCCGCGGAGGGCGCGCGGCGCAATGCCGCCGGACTCGTGTCGTTCCAGCCGCCGTACGCGCTCTATGACGCGATGCCCGCGACGTCGCCGGCGCAGCTCGAACAGAATCTGACGGACTTCATGCACGAGCTGAATTCGGTCGGTCTCACGGGTGTATACAGCCTCGGCCAATCGCAGCTGCTCGCGGCGCGAGCCGCAAAGGGTCCTCTGCCCGTTCGGCTCTGGGAATCGCTCGCGTACGACGCGCACGATCCCGCTTCGGAGGCCACGGCGGCGGAGCTCATCGCACGCACGCACCCGAATCAATTTGACGGTCAGCACGGCATCTTTGGCCTCGCCGAGGTGCTCTATGGGCCGTTCTTCGACCTCGCTCCGCGCAAGGATCCTTGGCCGGCGGAGATCATGAACGAGTACGGCAAGCTCGCGACGGTCGCCGCGCGCGCGGGGTGGCACGTTCATCAGCACGTGATCAACAACTCCGCTGTGAGCGACCTGCTCGACACGTTGGAGAAGGTGAATGCGACGCAGCCTCTGAACGGCCTCCGCTGGACGCTCGGCCACGTCTACGACATCTCCTCGACGAACATCGCGCGCGCGAAGGCGTTGGGGCTGACGCTCGGCGTGCACGGCGCCGCAATGCAAGCCGGCGCGCACATGCCGCTCCGAAAAATCGCCGAGAGCGGAATCGTGTTCGGGTTGGGAACCGACGCGACGATCGTGTCGCACTACAACCCATTCGTGACGCTCGGCTGGCTCGTGAGCGGGCTCGACGTCGGCGGCAACCGTGTGCTCGACGAGACGCTCACGCCGGAGGAGGCGCTGATCGCACACACGCGTTCGAACGCGTACCTGTTCTTCCAGGAGAACACGCTCGGCTCGCTCGAGATCGGCAAGCAGGCGGACCTCGTCGTGCTCGACCGCGACTACATGAGCGTGCCGGCGGCGGAGATCAGGCGAATCAAGCCGACCCTGACTATGGTCGGCGGCCGCACCGTATACAGCGCCGCGCGCTAGCAAACCGCTTCGTTTGCCGCCCGCTTCGTCTGCCCCCCGCTTCGTTTGCCGCCCGCGGCTCAACGCTGTCGGCTGCTATTTCCAGCCATTCTTCTGCGCCGCCATTTCGGCCGCAGCGTCGAGCGGCTCGTCGGCGATTTGGGCCTCGACGGCAGCGCGCACGGCCGCCGGCATCCCGGAGCCGGCCTGCTGATAGTTCCCGGGTTGCGTCTGAGCGCCCTCGGCACGCGCGAGCACGCGCACGCTCCACGAGCTCGCTTCGCGGCAGGCAACACCGCTCAGCGTGTCCGCCTGGCGGATCGAGAACGTGCGACAGAGCTCGCCGCCTTTCGCTCGGAAGCTCACGCCGATCTGCACCGGCGCAGAGCGTGACTGCTCGCTCGCAAGCTGGTTCGTAAGCGCGTCGTCGAGGGCCGCCTGCGCCACGAGCTTGCCGCTTTCCGTGCCGATCGAAGGTCGCGGCGACGTGAGCACGCCTCGGCCTACGACGACGCCGACGGCGACGCTGGCCGCGATGGCGAGCCACTGCGGCCAGCTCCACGACGCGGCTCGTGTGGCCATCCTGTCTCGGCTGCGCGCCACAGGAGCGCGACCGGTATCCACGACTCGGTCGTCGCGGGCGGCGGCCGGCGCGCCGCGAACTGCGTTTAGCAAGCGCTCGGAGACCGGCTCGTCGAGCACCGAGGCGTACGCGCTGCTCACCTTCGATCGCAGCGCGCGATGCTTTTCGACGCGGCGGGCGAGTGACGGATCGGCGTCGATCGCCGCCTCGACTTGCGCGCGCTCCACCGCGTCGAGCTCACCGTCCGCATACGCCATCAGCTTTTCGTCGGGAATGCTCACGGCAAACCTCCTTCCGCTCCACCGAGCAGAGCCTCGAGCGTCTCGCGCGCTCGCGCGAGCCGGCTCGTGACGGTGCCGATCGGCACTTCGAGCACCGCGGCCGCTTCCTTATAGGCATAGCCCTCGACCAGCACGAGTGCCACGACCATGCGCTGCTCTTCCGGCAGCTGCGCAAGAGCTGCCTCGACGGACAGGCGCTGGATGTGCGCTTCGCTCGCCGCGTCGGCAACGTTCTCGCCCGCCTCGGCGACGGTGAACAGGCGATTGCGTCGCTTCTGCGCGCGCGTCTCGTCGATCCAGGCGTTGCGAATGATGCCGAACATCCAGCTATCCAATCTCGAGTCGGGACGCCACTGATCGAGTCGTGACAATGCGCGCTCGACCGCGAGTTGCACGAGGTCGTCGGCGTCGTGCGAATTCCTCGTCAGCGTGCGCGCAAAGCGCCGCAGCCGAGGCAAAATCTCTACGAGTTGCCGTTGCACCGCTTCTAGCGCGTGACCCATGTCTCAATCTCAATACGATCGGCGAGGTGATTTTCTTCCGAGCCTCCCGGCGGGCCAAACATTCGACTAATGTGGCCGCATGCGCAATGGCCGGATCAGATTCAGAACGGGTTTTCTATCCATTGGCGTGATGCTGGCGCTCTCACACGCCGCGCTCGCACAATTGCCGCGCCTGCCTTCCCCGACGCTGCCCGGCGTGGACCTGCCGAACATCGGCGACACGGTGACCGGTACCGCGAACGGGGTCACGCGCGACGTCGACAGTCGGCGGCTCACGAGTCTGCGCGACGTCCGCGTTCGCGAGCTACTGCGAACCCAACGCGCAACCGTCGAGCGGGACCCGAACGGCGCTCCGGCCATGCGCGCCGAGATCGTCGCTTTCTCGCCCACCGAAAGCGCGATCACGAGCGCGCGCTCCGCCGGATTCGTCGTGTTGCGCGACACGGTTCTGGACGGGCTCGATGCGCGAGTCGTCGTGCTGCGCGCCCCAGCTGGATTGTCGACCCGACGCGCGCTCGCTCGGTTGCGCGCGCTCGATCCGAGCGGCGCATACGACTTCAATCACATCTATCTCGACAGCGGCGACGTCGAGGCCGAGGTCTCGCCCGCGAACGCGGAGCAGACCGATCGCTCCACGCCGACCGAGACGGCGGCGACGCGCATCGGACTCGTCGACGGCGGCGTCGACGCGACGCATCCGGTGTTCGAGGGCGCGCTGATCCACCGGCACGGCTGCGCGGACAAGGCGATCGCGAGCGCTCATGGGACGGCGGTCGCCTCCCTTCTGATCGGCCGGTCCGAGCGGTTCCACGGCGCAGCGCCGGATGCGGAGCTCTATGCCGCCGATGTCTACTGCGGCCTCGCCGACGGCGGCGCCGTCGACGCGGTCGTCGAAGCGATCAGCTGGATCGCACGCGAGCGCGTTCCGGTCATCAACGTGAGTCTAGTCGGTCCCCGGAACGTCGCGCTCGAAGGCGCGGTGCGCGCCGTCATCGCGCGCGGCTTCATCATCGTCGCGGCGGTCGGGAACGACGGGCCGGCATCGCCGCCGCTCTATCCCGCCGCGTATCCCGGCGTCGTCGGTGTAACCGGCGTGGACGCGCGCCAGAAGGCGCTCGTGGAAGCGTGCCGCGGGCCGCAAGTGACCTTCGCGGCGCCGGGCGCCGATATGGCGGCCGCGCTGCTCGCGCCGTCGTTCGCGGCCGTGCGCGGCACGTCGTTCGCGGCTCCGATCGTTGCAGGGCTGCTCGCCGCGCGCATGCGCGAGCCGGACGCCCGGGCTGCGCGGCGAGCCGTCGCTGAGCTCGTCTCGCAAGCCGTCGACTTGGGTGCGAAAGGCGTCGACGAGACCTATGGCAACGGACTCGTCGGCGGCGCGATACGCACCGAGCCCGTCCTCGCGCTGGTCGGGCCGCCCGCCGCGACGGTCGCCGGCTCGGCCCGGCGTTAAGTCAAACGCGCGCACACCGGCGGACCGCGGCACGCGGGCTCGTTGAAGGCGCAGGGAAGAAATCGCCGAGCCGGGTCGTAGTCCTCTTCAGAAGGCCGCGAATGGTTCGCGGACATGGAGGAGACGAGGACCATGAATACGAAGCAAATGTTGATCGCGAGCGCTGCGGTGGTTGCGGTGTTGTCGTGCGCGGTGCCCGCGCAAGCCCAGCTTCTTGGCGGCAACGCCGGCGGCGGGCTCGGCGGCGCGCTGTCGGCTGGGCACGGCGCCTTTGGCGGCGCGGGTCAAGCGACGATGGGCGGATCGATTGCCGCCGACACGCCGAGAATGAACGGCGTCGCCGAGACTTCAAGCCGTGTCGGCCGTCGCGTGAAGAACAGCGCGGAGACGACGGCGGCCAGCGGCGCGAGCAACGCGCGCGGCGTCGCGCATTCGAGCTCGACGGCGGCCTCGAGCACCGCCGATGCCAGCGCGGGCAGCGCGAGCTCGTTCGGCTCGACTCTCGACGCCGGCGTGCAGCGCGGTGCGACGGCACCGTCGGCGGAGCCGGGGCTCAGCGCGGCGGGCGCGATGAGCGGCGCCACGCAAGCCAGTGTGCAACGCACGCAGAAGAGCGCGCCGACCAGCGAGCCTGCGAACGCGCCGCAACATGTCCCGAACGTCTCGGCCGCGGGCGACGGCAACGCGCAGGTGAGCGCTACGCGCAGCGGCCGCAGCGTCGATGCATCGACCTCGGCCGATGCGGCGGCGAGCGCGTCCGTGCAGCGCTAGATCGAGCAACGCGCTGGAGCGCGACACGCGGTGGGGCCTAACGAGGCCCCACCGTTTTTTGTGGTGCTCGTCTCGGCGCAGCTTGTTAGAGATCCGCGACGCCGGTCGGCGGGGCGCAATCGAGCTCGCTAATTCGGCGGCGGCAACGGCGGCCAGTTGCCGTCGAACGGCGGCCAGTTCGGCACGAGCGCGGCGGGATCGGGGTAGTACATGGCCGCGTAGACCTCGCGGATCTTGCCCTGCTCGATGAAGAACCACTCGCCGAGCAGATTGCGGCGCATCTGCACGCCGGGCTTGCGTTGGAACAACGCGAGGCCAAGCACGGCTCCCGCTTCCGGATCGACGACGAGGTAACGGCGTGCGGTCACGGCGAAGATGTTGGTCATCGGGCCCTCGGCCGTGCAGTCCGTTTCCCCGCCGCCGGCGATGGGGCGTTGCGTCGTGAGACTGCCGTTCTCGACTCGCACGCAGCCCGTATGCGCGATGATCAGCTTGCCATCGTGTGCCGATAGCCCGTCGAAGTAGCTGTTCGTGATCGCAACGAGATCCTCGCGCGAGAGACGCTCGCCCTTCGGGATCACGCGCTCCGGCGGCGGATGCGCGATCAGATAGTCGGGATCGTAGAACGCCGCGTTCGCTTGCGCGCCGGCGTTCGGACCAATGCCTGGATCGCCCTTGCGGTTGATGACCCATTCCGCTTCAGTAATCTTGCGATCCTCGATCCTGAGCCGCAGCGTCACGATGGC
>Ga0070671_100004857_pt1 | contig 10689 bp, 9 predicted proteins | sample KBSS73metaG_FD_65341 | JGI IMG/M metagenome (GOLD analysis project Ga0070671, IMG submission 65341) | Switchgrass rhizosphere microbial communities from Kellogg Biological Station, Michigan, USA - KBS S7-3 metaG | ecosystem: Host-associated > Plants > Roots > Rhizosphere > Soil ... | reverse complement strand
CTGCCAGCATCCGTGCTCGCCCAATCCCAGATGCCAACGCCCTTTGTACAATGCTTTACCGCTGCGTCCATGTCGAGCAAGGTGAGGTGCGGCTGCTTGTCCGCGACGATCCGAGGCGGTTCGTTTCAAGGTAGCGTTTCCAGGTAGGCGGCGACCGATTCCATTTCTGCGACTCGCAGATTCTGTGCCACACCGTGCATCACAGCGACGTTGCGCATGTTGCTCTGGAATGACCCGAGTTGTTTCAGCACGTATTGCGCGTGTTGTCCCGACAATCGCGGAAAGTCCCCCGATCCGTGACCTTCGGGGCCATGGCAGCCCGCGCAGGCGGGCACACCCTCCGACTCGATGCCGTGCTGGTAAATCTCGCCTCCGCGCTCAACCTCCAGGGAGTTGCGCTTGCCTCCGGGTTCCGGCCGCTGGGCAGAGTAGTACATGGCGAGTGCGTCTATCGTACTGTCATCCAATTGGCCGGCCATGCCCCACATATAACCGATGGCATCCGGATCTCCGCGCGACTGCTCGCGGAAGGCTTTGAGCTGGGCTCGCAGATAGTTGGCGTTCTGACCCGCAAGGCGGGGGAATTTGGGCTGCGTGCTGTTGCCACGAGCGCCGTGGCAAGCTCCACATACACCTATCGCCAAGTGGCGGGCGTATGTCGTGGAGCTGCTCTCGGGATCGTTCGCAAAGGCCCCTGGCGCCGCGCCAGCCAGTACAGATATGGCCGCCCAGCACATGAGGGTCCGGCCGTTCTGCGGCACTGCATGTCGCTGCCGATCACATGCAAGGAATTTCATCGCAGCACCTCAGTATGAGAACCAAAGAAGCAGGTAGAGCGTGTCATTGTCGGAGGCGTTGCGCCCGACTCCGTCGTAATTCCCGCTGCCGCCGTTGAACTTGGAATACTTTGTGTATTGCAGTGTCAGCTTCGTATTGAGCCACGGAAGGTAATCGAGCTCCGCGATCCACCCGCGGGTGTCGGGTGAGCCGTTCGCGCTCGTGATGGTGCCCCCAGTGCCGGGATCAGCTGCTGGATATATTGTTGTGTCGGCGCGCCCGGTGGTTGAAAAGTAAGCGAGCGTCCCGCCGATTCTGTGCCCGTGGTAGTAGGTCACCCACGCCCGGAAGGTAGTCAGGGTATCGGATGGGTTTGCGGACGCACCGGACGCGAAGCTCGCATCGAGACTCATGGTCTCGTGAATTCGGGTTGCCTCGAGTGTCACGAGGTCCGCTTCCCCGAGGAACTGATACTGAATATCCTGTGCCACGTCTCTGAACCGATTTACGGGCCCTCTCAGGGGTGAGGCGGCACCCGCGTTGCCGCCGGGAAGCAGTTTGAAGTCCGCACCGTACAATCCAGCTTCGAGAGAATGCCGGCCCCAGTTATGCTCGTAAGCGACGCGCCAGTAGGGCGAGACGCCCTGGATTACATTCGAGACGGTTCCATCGAGGGGACCTGCCGCACCGGTCAGTTCGTTGGTCGCTGCCTGCTTGGCGGAGCGGTAGCCGCCGATTTCCGCGTAGACCGACTCGTTCCAGAATGCATACGCGCTCAATCCAGCCACATCTTGTGCGAGCCCGCCGTCGATTGTCGTTGCGGCCAGAGGGGATACCGTCGCGTTGCTTGCCGCATAGGGGAATCCGAACGCGGGCGTGGTGTTCCAAAGATCCTGCACCGTTGGATTGTTGTTCAACGATAGACCGTAAATGAGGCTTTGGTCGTTCGGGAGAATCTTCGTGTCGGCGAAGCGAAGGTCCGTGTTGTCAATGGTTATCGTGCCGCTGTCGTTCGCGTATGTGATCTGGACGAATGCACCGAAGTGCGGGGCGATCTTTCCAGCGTAAAACAAGCTCAACTGCTGTGGAAAGGCGGCCGTCCCATTCTGCGCCTCGCCCGGAACGTCAGCATTCGCCAGGTCCGGAAGGGCCGTCTTCAATTGTGTGTAGGACACTTGAAGCATGATGGACAGCGGAGGTGTCTGCGCGAGCTCCAGGAGCTGAGCCCTCTTTGAATCCACGTCGCGTACCTGCTTGACGTTGTCGAGAACATAACCGCTTGCCTTGAACACTCGTCCGAAGTGCGTGAGCTCCGGAAACACCGTGTGGCACGCCTCGCAAGCCATTCCCGTCTGGCGTGCAAAGCTGGGTACCGCAAATGCCATCCCGGATTGGAGGCAAAGAAACGCGACGAGAACAACAGCGGGCGAAACCGTTAGTTGACGTTGCATCGCAACACTCCTTCCGCCTATAGAGTTGATGCTGAGTGTTATCTTGATGGCGCAAAGTAACTCCGGACAGAGCGGAATTGTACGTATTTGAATGGCCGAGAGCCAGCTCGCCTTCTGCCTACTCGGGCTCGTAGCGCCGTTGCGCCTGTCATGTGACTTGGGCGCAACGCCAGGGATCACCCTTGAAGGTCCGCGGGAAGATTGTGCTCGGATCGGGCGTCGTTTGCGCGCTGCGCCATATTCACATGAGTCCTGCGGATGCCGTGCGGCTGGAAGTCCGGGATCGTGAGGTAGTGGAGGTTGCAATCAACACTAGTGGTCTGACTACGGCTCACCTCATGAGCCGCTCGGCTTCAAGCGGGAGAGATAGTCAGCGATACACCTGCGTTGAAGTGCACTCATTTTAGACCTCCACGCGCTCGCAATCGACGGGCAAGGCGCCGAGCTGGGTATCTTGAACTACAGCAACGCGCCGACGAGCGTGCCGGCAAGTCCGGTGACAGCCATTACCACGGCACCCCACGCTAAAACACGCGCCAGACCGCGCAGGATTGGAGCGCCGCCGGCGCGTGCAGCCATGGCGCCCAGTACCGCGAGAAATGCGAGCGAAACTGCCGCAATGAAAGGCACACGCATTCGACTGGGAGCAAGTACATTCGCGAACAGCGGGACGATACCGCCGAGCGCGAAGCTAAGGGCTGAGGCCGCGGCTGCCTGCAGCGGTCGAGCGGCCATCACTTCTGTGATGCCAATATCGTCCTTCACATGGGCTGCGAGAGCATCATGACTCATGAGCTGCTGCGACACGCGGCCGGCCAGTTCTTGATCGAGTCCCCGACGGACGTAGATGTCGCGCAACTCCGCGTGCTCGGCTTCATAGTCGCTCCGCAATGCCTTCCTTTCAATCTCGATGTCGGCGCTCTCGGTGTCCGCCTGTGAGCTGACCGAAACATACTCGCCTGCGCCCATCGACAGCGCGCCGGCAATGAGTCCGGCCAACGCTGCGACGTATACCTCCCTTGTCCCCGCGTTCGCAGCCACAACGGCGAGCATCAAGCTGGATATTGAAAGCACCCCGTCATTCGCGCCAAGGACGGCTGCGCGCAGCCAGCCGGATCGGTGTGTACGATGGATGTGTGACACCACATTCTGCATGGCGGTCTTCCGGGACAAACGAACCGCTTAGGGCCCCAGGCGCGACAGGCAGTCGGCAAGACCGACGAAGTCGGGACGATTGAAACTCTGCAACGGCCGGGCATGCGCTGTGGGAAACGACGCATGGGCGTGCTCCTGTCTTCCAAAGGATCTTACACGTCGCGCCTGGTCGGCGGATCCGAACATGTACGTATACGCGTGCAACGCGGCTTCGGGCCGGAGGCGCTGCCGTCGGCCGGACTGTTTGTAGCCGATGCCTGGTGTGAGGCTAAGTAGAGTCCACAATAGCGCGAGACGGGGGCACGAGCTAAAAGGTTCCAATGAAGTGCGCAATCCACAAGTTATCGCATTTATGACACCGTTCCCGCATTCGGTCACGGGGAAGAAACCAACTGCGCGGCTTGACTTCCAACGGGAACGATCCGCACCCGTCCGAGGGGCCCCGATGGATGCAGAGCTGCTGGACGTACCGCGTGCGTGACACGCTGTCTCATGTAAGGCAAGCGAAATGTCTCCATTGGCGAGTGAAACTCGGCATCCGGTTGCCATCCAGCTCCCCATTCCAGCGAAGGGCCGAGCTACCTCGGTCTTCGACGCGTTGGAACTGCGAAGGACCACGCGGGAGATAAGTGCGGCGCCATTGCCTTTGCAGGAACTTTCGAATCTCCTGTGGGCCGCATGCGGCTTAAATCGCAAGGCTGGTCCGTTCGGGTTCCGAGGCCGAACCGCCGCTTCGGCCAGTAACGCGCAGGAGATCGACCTCTACGTCGCCATCGAGTCGGGCGTGTATTTGTACGATGGAGTCAACTGCCGGTTGACGCCTATCGTCGGGGAAGATCTGCGCGGCGGCGCTCTCACTCCCGGTCAGCCAGGCGTCGAAGCGAAGGCACCCGTTCAATTAATCTACGTCGCCGACGTTGACCGACTCACCCATGCGACTGGGTTTCACGACCCTGGGTTGCAGGACCCTGAAGTTCAGATGTCGTACTACTATGTCGATACCGGCCTGATAGCAGGCAATGTGTATTTGTTCGCCGCCGCCGAGGGGCTGGCGGCCTGGTTCCATAATTGTCATAGAACCGACCTCGCCCGAAGGCTGGGTTTACGGGTGGAACAGCGCGTGCTATTCGCACAGTCGGTCGGATATCCCGCCCATCCGCGCACATAGTCGGCACATGAGCTACAGCTTATGGCCGTGCAAGGTTGCCGGATCTCGTCACATCCCGGGCGTAGCGCCCAGCGCGGTTAAGCGGGTGTCCGACGTCGCGTCGCAGCGAGCCTGCTACTGCTCGCGCGGCCACGTCCAGTCGCGAATCTCTGGCTTGTCGATGCCTTCTGCGTGGGCGTAATTCAGATGATTGACGATTTGGTCCTTCAGCCAATCCTTCACGTTGGCTGCCGTTCTCTGCAGCCGAGGCACACGATCGATGACGTCGATGGCCAGATTGAACCGGTCAACCTGGTTGATGATAGCCAACTCCAGCGGGGTGTTGATGTTGCCCTTCTCCTTGTACCCGCGGACATGGAAGTTCGCGTGATTCCTGCGGCGATAGGCCAGCTTGTGAATCAGTGATGCATAGCTGTGGAAATTGAAGATGACCGGCCTGTCGATCGTGAAGAGGGAGTCGAAATCCCGATCCGAAAGGCCGTGCGGATGCTCCGACTCGGGCATGAGGCGAAATAGATCCACCACATTGACGAAGCGGATCTTCAGGTCAGGGAATCTCTCCCTCAGAATGGCCGTCGCCGCCAGGGCCTCCATGGTCGCAATATCACCGGCGCAAGCCATCACGACGTCGGGGTCGCTGCCAGCATCCGTGCTCGCCCAATCCCAGATGCCAACGCCCTTTGTACAATGCTTTACCGCTGCGTCCATGTCGAGCAAGGTGAGGTGCGGCTGCTTGTCCGCGACGATCACATTGTAGTAATCCTTCGAGCGCAAGCAGTGATCCGCGACGCTCAGGAGGCAGTTGGCATCGGGTGGCAGATAGATGCGAACGACGTCGGGGCTTTTGTTGGTTACAACGTCCAGAAAGCCCGGGTCCTGATGCGTGAAGCCATTGTGATCCTGGCGCCACACCAAGGAGGTGATCAACAAGTTGATGGATGAGATGGGGGCGCGCCATCCGAGCTCCTGCTTTGACTTCTCCAGCCACTTCGCGTGCTGGTTGAACATCGAATCAATCACATGAACGAAGGACTCATAGGTGGAAAAGAAGCCGTGCCGGCCGGTGAGAACGTAACCCTCGAACCATCCCTCGAGCGTATGCTCGCTCAGCATCTCCATGACACGGCCGTCGGGCGCGATCTCGGTGCCGTCTGCATCCTCCGGCTTGTATTGCGCGATCCAAGTCTTCTTCGAAGCTGCGTAGATACCATCGAGCTTGTTGGAGGCGGTCTCGTCGGGCCCGAAGACACGAAACGTCGTCATGTTCCGTTTCATCACATCGCGCAGGAAAGTTGCGAGCGTCGCCGTCGGGGATACGTAATCCTGGGCCGGAGCCTTGACCTCGACCGCGTAATCCTCGAACGATGGGAGGTCGAGCGGCTTGCGCAGCAGACCGCCATTGGCGTGAGGATTCGCACTGATGCGGCGAGCCGCTTTTGGCGGCAATTCCCGCAGCTCCGCCATGAGCGTGCCGGATGCATCGAAGAGCCCTTCTGGCCCATAGCTGCGCATCCAGTCCTCGACGATCTTCAGGCTGTGGGGATTCGTTGCCGGATCAAGAACCGGAACCTGATGGGCACGCCAGAAGTCCTCGACCTTATGGCCATTGACCTGCTTGGGACCGGTCCAACCCTTCGGCGATCGAAGCACGATCATCGGCCAACGGGGACGTTCGAATGAGCCCGCGTCGCGCGCCTGCCTTTGAATGGAACGGATCTCGAGGACGCACTTCTCCATCGTGGCAGCCATCTGCCGATGCATGGTGTCGGGATCACTGCCCTCGACAAAATAGGGCGTGTAGCCATAGCCACGGAACAGGTATTCGAGCTCCTCATGAGAGATCCGCGCAAGAATGCTGGGGTTGGCGATCTTGTAGCCGTTCAGATGCAGGATCGGCAGAACCGCCCCATCGCGAATCGGGTTCAGGAACTTGTTGGAATGCCACGCCGTGGCCAACGGGCCGGTTTCCGCTTCGCCGTCGCCCACCATGCATGCGACGATCAAGTCCGGATTGTCGAACGCGGCACCATAAGCATGCGAAAGGCTATATCCGAGTTCCCCTCCCTCATGGATCGAGCCTGGCATCTCGGGGGTGCAGTGGCTGCCGATGCCGCCCGGAAACGAGAATTGCCGGAATAACCGCAGCAGTCCCGCCTCATCCTGGCTGCAATCCGGATAGATTTCAGAGTAGTGCCCTTCCAGATAGCAGTTGGCCAACGTTGCCGGCGCGCCATGTCCAGGCCCTGATACGTAGATCACCTGCAGGTCGTATTTCTTGACCAACCGATTCAGGTGTATCCAGGTGAACGACTGTCCAGGGTCTGAGCCCCAATGTCCGAGGATTCGGTTTTTGATGTGCTGCGGTTTCAGCGGCTCCCGCAACAATGCGTTATCTCGCAGGTAGATCATGCCTACCGCGAGGTAGTTGCACGCCCGCCAGTAGGCGTTGATCTTTCGAAGCTCCTCGGATGTGAGCGAGGCTTGCACTACAGCGTCCATGTCAGTGACATCCGTATGAGCTACTGATGCATTCCAGGCCGCAGCTGTGATCGCCTGCGATCGTCGACCTTGAAAAACTTCCGGGCAAACGCGAGCAACTGACCATCGCTGGGATGATCCAGCGGCTCGACACCCGCGACTCTTGCGGCCAGGCTCGGCTCGTTCTCGGTGAGGTAGGCGGCCAGCTCCTGCTTCGCACTCGCAGGTCCGGTGATCAACAGGATCCCAGCGTTCGACAGGCCTTCGGCGACGTGCTTGAGGAAGGCTCGGTCAACAGACGCGTGCCCACTATCGCCGGAATTTGCCTTGTGATGGATATGTTGGTGCGGGTGAGTACTGTTAACGGTCGTGAAGTCGACGTCCGCGGCGTCGAATTGAAAAATTCTGGCTTGCTGGTGGTCGATCCAGACGATGGCGTGATAGTGGTCGCTCACGATGATCCTCGGCGTTGCTCATTCAAAAAAACTATACCCTGCGTAACGAACCACGCTGTACGTAGTTTCCGTCATATGTGCCCGGGATCTCGATCCGGGGATCAATGTGCTGCTATTATTGGCAAGGTATTTCAAGCAGGTGGCAGACCGTGTCCCACGACAGCGGCCGTCGAATTCGCCCGGTAGTCAGGCGCCGGGACTTCCTGCGGGGAGTGGGCTTTGCGGCCCTGGGCCTGGCGCCTCTGGGGGTGGCCTACGCACGGGCGATGGAGCGCCGCTCGTTGTCGTTCGTGCACACCCACACCGGTGAGACCCTCTCGACCGTTTATTTCGAAGGCGGCGCCTACCGGACAGCCAGTCTGCAGCGCGTCAATCATCTGCTGCGCGACTTCCGCACTGATGATGTCCATCCCATCGATCCGCGTGTGCTGGACATACTGTTCGATCTACAGGTGCTCGCGAACCGGGATGAGCCCTACCAGGTGATCTCGGGCTACCGGGCGCCGGTGACGAACGCAACACTGCGCAAATCTTCAGGCGGCGTGGCGGAGCACAGCCTGCATATGCAGGGGCAGGCGATCGATGTGCGTCTCGGGGGATTTTCGACGCGCAATCTGCGTGAGCTTGCCTTGAGCCTGCAGCGCGGCGGCGTGGGTTTCTATCCGAAGTCGGATTTCGTACACCTCGACAGCGGGCGGGTGCGCTTCTGGTAAGCGCCGGGGCCTGACTGGCTCCTCGATACGTGCGGGCCCTGATGCGTGCCGATTCCGAGTGTACGGCCTGTCTGTAACGACTCATGGCCTCAGGACGGCGGCGCCCGTCAAGCGTCCCTCTCGCAATCGGGACAGAGCCTCATTCGCCTGTGTCAACGCAAATTCCTCTACGCTCGGCCGCAGGTCAATTCGTGCCGCGACTTGCATGAACTGCTCGCCGTCTTCGCGCGTCAGATTGGCGACCGAACAGATGGAGCGCTCGCCCCAAAGCAACTCGTACGGAAAGCTCGGTATATCACTCATGTGGATGCCCGCGCAGACCACGCGCCCGCCCTTGTGCACGGCTTTTAAAGCCGCCGGTACGAGCGCTCCTACCGCGGCGAAGATGATTGCGGAATCCAACTCCTCGGGTGGCAACTCGTTCGATCCTCCCGCCCATTTCACGCCCAATCTGCGCGCAAACTCCTGACTTTCCAGATCCCCTGGGCGCGTGAAGGCAAACACAGTTTTGCCTTCGGCGTGCGCAACCTGCGCAAGCAGATGCGCTGCTGCTCCAAAGCCGTAGAGACCCAGGTGGGTTCCCGAGCCCGCCGCTCGATAGGCGCGGTATCCGATCAGGCCTGCGCATAGCAGTGGCGCGGCCTCGAGGTCCGAGTAACCTGCGGGCAGGGGCAGGCAATAGCGGGCATCGGCGACTGTGAATTGCGCGTACCCGCCATCCAGGGTGTAACCGGTGAACCGTGCGCTGTCGCAAAGGTTCTCCATGCCTGCCAGGCAGTATCTGCACCGTCCACAGGTATATCCGAGCCACGGCACACCAACTCGGTCTCCAGGCTGCAGGTTGGCGACAGCCGGCCCGCAGTCGACTATGCGGCCGACGATCTCGTGGCCGGGTGTGATGGGGTGGGGCGTATGGGGCAGTTCGCCGTCGACCACGTGCAGATCCGTGCGGCAGACCCCGCAGGCTAGCACTTCGATGAGGACCTGGTTGTCGCCGGGAACCGGCTTCGGGACCGAATCGAGTGAGAGTGGCGAGCCGGCAGAGTGCAGCCGCATCGCGGTCATGGATTCTGAACTGTGTTCCATAGGTACTTTACCCTCAGCGCCTCCAGCACAATCACTATTATCATGCGACGTGGCTGCAACGACCCTTAACGATCTGTTCCGAGAGCGCGTTCTCCTGACGCCCGAGCGCGAAGCCTACCGCCAGTTCGACGCTAAGTCACAACAGTGGATCAGCTACTCCTGGGCCCAGATCCATCAGCGTGTGCTGCGCTGGCGCACTGCATTGAAGCAGGAGGATCTGCCAACAGGCGCTCGAATCGCAATTCTCGTGCCGAACAGCATCGAGCATGTGTGTATGGATCAGGCAGCCCTGTCGCTGGGATTTGTGCCAGTTCCCCTGCATGTCGTGGACAATCCCGAGAATCTGGCGTTCGTCATCGGTGATTGCGGCGCCTCCTTGCTGCTGGTCGATTCTGCTGAGCGTTGGGCTGCTCTGGAAAAACTCGTTGAGCGGATGCCGGCTTTGCGGCGGGTGGTCTACCTGAATGGGCCGGACGGGAAGTTTGCGCGCTGTGTCGATAGCTGGCTGACTTGCTTAGATCGCGATTCGGATCAGATCGAGAACGGGACGGTCGTGGAGCCTGATTCGCTGGCAGCTATCGTGTACACCTCAGGTACTACAGGCCGGCCCAAGGGAGTGATGCTATCCCATCGCAATGTAGTGTCGAACGTTAACGCGATCAAGGCCGTCATGCCGCTGCAGGATGGCGACCTTTATCTGTCGTTTCTGCCTTTGTCCCATACGTTGGAGAGAACGGTTGGTTATTACCAGCCAATGGCCGCCGGTGCGACGGTCGCATTTGCTCGATCTATCCCGCTTCTCATGGACGACATGCGCGTAGTCCGTCCTACGATGATGGTGTCTGTGCCGCGGATCTATGAGCGGGTGTTCACCGGTGTGCAGGAGAAAGTCGGGACGAGCGCCATGCGGAGGCGATTGTTCGCGCTGCTGACCGACCTGGGATGGCGTCGCTTTGAGCACACGCAAAGTCGTGGCCCGAACTTGTCGCTAGCCTCTCGTGCATTGCTGGTGATGCTCGACTGGCTGATTGCCAGGCCGGTTCGTGCGCGGTTTGGCGGGCGTCTGCGGGCCGCCGTGACAGGTGGGGCCGCAGTCCCAAGTGAGGTCGCACGAACGCTGCTGGCCTTGGGAATACCTCTTGTACAAGGTTACGGGTTGACGGAAAGCTCTCCTGTGATCGCTTCAAACACTCTCGAGAGCAATGACCCTTCGTCTGTCGGACACGCGCTGCCAGGTGTTGAAGTGCGGCTCGGCGAGCAGGACGAGCTCCTGGCACGCAGTGACAGCGTGATGCTCGGTTATTGGGGGCGTCCGGAAGACTCAGCCAAGGTGCTCGAAAAAGACGGCTGGCTGCATACGGGAGATCGCGCGCAGATCGAGAACGGGTTGATTCGCATCAAGGGGC
>Ga0070671_100004854_pt1 | contig 10691 bp, 10 predicted proteins | sample KBSS73metaG_FD_65341 | JGI IMG/M metagenome (GOLD analysis project Ga0070671, IMG submission 65341) | Switchgrass rhizosphere microbial communities from Kellogg Biological Station, Michigan, USA - KBS S7-3 metaG | ecosystem: Host-associated > Plants > Roots > Rhizosphere > Soil ... | reverse complement strand
GGGCTGCTCGCCGGACCGACCGTGCTGCCGCATGTGCGCGCCGGCAAGCTGGTCGCGCTCGCCGTCTCAGGAAGCCGCCGTTCGCCGACCCTGCCCGACGTGCCGACGATCGCGGAAGCGGGCGTTGCCGGCTACCAGGCCGACTTCACCCTCGTCCTGTTCGCGCCGCGCGGCGTCCCGGACGCGGTCGTCGGCCGCTTCCGCCAGGCGTTCGTCGATGCGATCCAGTCGCCCGACGTCGTCGAGAAGCTGAAAGCCGGCGACCAGACGGTCGTCGGCAGCACGCCGGCCGAAGCCGCCGCCGTGCTCGGCGCCGATTCGAAGAAATGGGGTGCGGTCGCGCGCCGCATCCAGCTCGGCCTCGACTGAGGCGAGCCGTCGGCAGCGGCGCGCCGCTACGGCGTGCCCATCGCCTCGCGCCAGCGCATCGCATCGTGGACGCGAAAGCGCGTGCTCGGGTGATCGAAGAACACGAACTCCTCGAGCGGCGTCGGGTCGGGCTTGCGGTATTCCGTCAGCTTGAGGTCGACCTCGGCCTCGCCGTGGGGGTCGCGGGCGAGGTTGAGCCCGAAGCGATCGGCCTCGATCTCCTGGATCCGGATCAGGGTGTTGGTGATCGGCGTGGCCGCGAACGTGAACACCGAGATGACGGCGATGAGGAGCGGGAACGCCGCGACGTCGCTGACGCCGCGCAGGCCGAAGCGATCGCCGAAGCGGGCGAGCAGGATCGTCATCGCCCATTGGGTGAACACGAATCCCACGAGCAGGAGCAGCGTCATCGCGGCGATCCACTTGTAGACGTGGTTGAGCACGTAGTGTCCGATCTCGTGGCCCATGACGGCGCGGATCTCGGGCAGGCTCGAGCGGCGCAGCAGGTTGTCGTTGAGCCGGATCGCGGCCGAGCCGAAGATGCCGCTGACGTTGGCGCTGACGCGCGTCGTCTGCCGTGACGCGTCGAACTCGTAGATGTCGTCGGCCGGCACGCCGTTGGCATGCGCCATCGTCAGCACGGCGCTCTTGACTTCGCCGTCGGCGACCGGCTTGTAGGTGTTGAAGAGCGGGTCGATCGCCACCGGCGCGACCAGCACGAGCAGCACCAGGAACGCGACGGCGACGAAGGTGCCCCACAGCCACCAGCTCGCGCCGACGCGGCGCAGCACCGCGTAGAGGACGGTGGCGACGAGCGCGAGCGCGACCATGGCGACCGCGAGGCCGATGAGCTGCTCGACGAACCACGGACCGAAGGTCTGCGTCGCCATCGCGTACTGGTGCTCGCGAAAGTAGCCCTGGTAGATCGTCAGCGGCAGCGACAGCAGCCAGGCGGCGACCGCATACAGCGCGCCGAAGATCGCGTCGCGCAGGAAGGGCTTGCGGCCGACGCGCTCGGCCCAGTCGCGCATTCGCGCCGAGCGCCGGCCGGCGAGCAGGAACACGGCGATCGCCAGGCCGAGCAGGAAGTTCCACAGCTGCAGCCAGTAGCCGCCCTCGAAGTACGCGTTCGACCGCGCGACGACGTCGGCGGGCAACCGGTCGAGGTAAGCCTGGGTCGCCGCGTTCGCGTCGCGCGGCAGGCTCGCCGCCCAGCCCGCGTCGACGGGGCGAATTCGGAACTGCGGCCGAGTGGCGGGATCAGCGGTGCCGGCGCCGGCCGCAGGGGCGCCGGAATCCGCCGCGGCAGGCGACACCGCCGCGGCGAGATTCGTGAAAGCGAGCAGTCCGGCAAGGATGACCGTCGCCAGGCCGCGAATGGAAAACGCACGCATGATCGACCTCCCTTGAGGGGGTTCGATTGTGTGGGCTTGGATCCGGAGTGGGACAGGAGAACTGCCACCCACAGATCTGCGAGGTCCCGGCTGCGAGCTGTCATGGGTCGCGCGATCGGCCGACGGAATCGCCGCAGCGTAGACTTTCCGCACTCTTCAGGAGAGGCGCGTGCACGGAGCCAAGCGCAGGGACTTCGTCGTTGCCGCCGGGGCGCTTCTTGCACCGCTCGCCGCCAAGGCGCAGCAAGCCGCGAAAGTCTTCCGGATCGGCTATCTGAGTGCCCCGACGCGCGAGTCGGTAGAGGGCATCCTCCAGGCATTCCTGCGCGCGCTGCACACGCTCGGCTGGATCGAGGGCCGCAACGTCGTCATCGAATACCGCTGGGCCGAGGGTCACCTCGATCGGCTGCAGGGTCTCGCCGAGGACCTGGTACGGCGCAAGGTCGACGTGATCGTCGCGCCCGCCGCATCGGCGGCGCTGGCAGCGAGGCGTGCGACCCGTGCCATTCCCATCGTCATGATCTTCCCGAACGATCCGGTGGGCGAAGGACTCGTCGCCAGCCTGAGGCTACCGGGGGGAAACGTCACCGGGACGACCAACATCCCGATTTCCGACATGCTCGGCAAGCGGCTCCAGATCCTGAGGGAAGCGGTGCCGAACTCAATGCGGGTCGCCATGGTGTACGACCCGACCGATCAAACGTCGATGCCGCCGCAGAAAAGCTTCGAAGCCGTCGGCCGCTCTCTGGGGGTTCAACTTCAATACGTCGAAGTGCGAGGCGCGGAAGATTTCGACGCTGCATTCGCGGCCATGCAGCGACAGCAGGCGGACGGGATTCTCGTCGCCGGCGGAACGACGTTCTTGGTGAACCGGTCGAAGTTCAACGAGCTCGCGGTGAAGCACCGACTGCCGACGATCTTTGCCGTGCGCGAGGGGGTGGAGGCGGGTGGTCTGGTTTCCTACGGAGTCAACATGACCGACTTCATCGGCCGGTCCGCGGCGTACGTCGACAAGATTCTCAAGGGCACCAAACCCGCCGACTTGGCGATCGAACAGCCGACGAAGTTCGAACTGATCATCAACATGCACACGGCAAAGGCACTGGGACTCAAGATCCCGCCATCGCTGCTGGCGCGTGCTGACGAAGTGATCCAGTGACCGACAGGCCCGACGGCTACCGATTTGCTATTGCGGAAACGCGTCGATCCCCGCCTCGCCGGCCTGCGCCGGCGTCCGCGCGACGTTCATCAGCCACGACACCATCGCGAAGTAGCCGACCAGGGTCGTCAGCTCGACGACGCCGCGCTCGCCCCAGCGCGCGAGCGCCGTGCGGTAGGTCAGGTCGCTGACGCCATGCGTCGTCAGAAGCTCGTCGACGAAGTCGAGCGCGTCTTGCTCGTCAGGCGCGAGCGAGCGTGGCGCGGCGCCCTGTCGCAGCGCCTCGATCGCCTCCCTCGCGACGCCTGCCTTGACCGCGAGCGGCGCGTGCATCGTCCACTCGAACTGGTTGCTGACGCGACGCGCGACGACGCAGGTCGCGAGCTCGCGCAGCCGCGCCTCGAGAATGCTTTCGAAGCGCAGGAACTCGCCGAGCCGGGCGACGCGATCGAGCAGCACGGGACTGCGGAGCAGGGGCAGGAACGGACCGTAGACGCCCTTGCGCGGACCGTCGATCAGCGCTTGCGCCGCGGCGCGCTGCGCTTCGTCGAGCGAGTCGACCGCGGGCATCGGCAACCGCTCGGCGGCACCGGCCGCATGGCCTTGGGGATGCGAGGTCGGATCAGCCATTCGAAAGCTCCTTGGAAAAGGGTGGTTGCCAACTCGCGTGCCACAGCCACGCCGACGTCGCGAGCAGCGCCGCGGCGCCGCTGGCGAGCGCGAGCGCCAGCCCGTTCGGACCGAGCCGCACCAGGACGGCCGAGACCACGGGTCCGGCGATCTGGCCGACGGCGAACGCCGCGGTGATGCGGCCGACGCGCGATGCTGCATCCCCGGGCGAGAGCGCGCGGGCACGCATCTCCTGCACGCCGGCCAGGGTGATCGTCATGAACGTCCCGCCGACGAGAAGCGCCGAAGCGGCGATCGTCCAGGCGTTCGCGCGCAACGCCGGCAGCAGCACGCCGATCCCCATCAGCAGCTGGCACGCGGCCCACGTCCGCAGCCGGGTGGCGGCGTGCAGGCGCCTGGCGGCGAGCAGCGTGGCGACGGCCGCGGTTGCGCCGAAGATCGGCCACGCGACGCCGAAGATGCTCGGGTCGTCGACCACACCGCGCGCGAGCACGGGAAGGAACGTCGCCGGCAGGACATAGCCGAAGCCCATGCAGCCGTAGCAGACGACGATGCCGCGCGTGCTGGCGTCGACCGACGAAGCGTCGCCGCCGGCCGCGCGAGCGGCGGTGGCGTCCGCGCTGTCGACACGAGCGAGCACCCAGAGCACGGGCAGGGCGAGCACCACGGCCAGGCCACCCAACTGCAGCCACAGCCATTGCGAAGCGACGCCCGCCGAGGCGGCGAGAAGGCAGTGAAGGCCGACGAGTGCGATGCCGCCGCCTACCCCGGCGTAGACCCACCCGCTCGCCCCCGCTCGGCCGCGCGCAGCCAGCGCGCCCAGGCACCAGACGCTGGTCGCGACGAAGACGCACGCCGAAGCCGCCCCGGCCAGGAATCGCAGCGGCAGCCACAGCGCCGGCACGGGCACCGCCATGGCGGCGGTGAGTGCCGCCGTCGCGACGAGAGCGGCGATGGCGAGCGCGCCGGCGCGCAACGGAATGCGTGACGCGGCGAGCGCACCCGCCAGGTAGCCCGCGTAATTGGCCGCCGCGAGCCATCCGCCCTGCGCCACGTCGATCAGGTCCTCGCGCAGCATGAGGGGCAGCAACGGGGTGAACGCGAAGCGGCCGATGCCGATCGCCGCGGCGAGGGACAACAGGCCGGCCAGCGCGAGCAGCGCGCTGCCGACGGGACGCTCGTTCGTTGTCATCGGCACCGATTGAACCGAGAATGCGGCTCCAGCACAAATGAATTAATCTGGAGCAGCATTCTCTCCATGAGAAGCATGGACCTCGAGAGCCTCGAGATCTTCCGGGCGGTCGCGACGGAGGGCGGCGTCATCCGCGCCGCGCAGAAGCTCAACCGCGTGCAGTCGAACGTCACGACGCGGATCAAGCAGATGGAGCAGCGCCTCGGCCGGTCGCTTTTCCACAAACAGGGGCGCGGCCTGGTCCTGTCGGCGGAGGGCGAACTGCTGCTCTCGTACGCGCAGCGGCTGTTACGCCTCGCCGACGAGGCAGAGCACGAGCTGCGCTCGGGCCGCGCGATGGGCGTGCTGCGCATCGGCTCGCTCGAGAGCACGGCCGGCAGCCGCCTCGCGCCGATCCTCTCGCGCTATCACCGCGAGCATCCGGGCGTCGTCGTCGAGCTGGCGACGGGCACCACGGCAGCGCTGCTGCAGCGGGTCGCGCATTTCGAGGTCGAGGCGGCATTCGTGTCCGAGCCGTTCACGCCCGACGGCCTGTCGACGATGAAGGCGTTCGAAGAGGAGCTCGTGCTGATCACCGGTCGCGGCGTTGCGCCGGTGCGCGCCGCGGCCGACCTCGCCGGAATGAGCATGGTCGCGTTCGCGGCGGGCTGCTCGTATCGCAAGCGCCTCGAGGACTGGCTCGGCGCATCGGCGCTGCTGCCTTCGCGAACGCTCGAGCTGGCCTCCTACCAGACGATGATCGCCTGCGTCGCCGCCGGGACCGGGTTCGCGGTCGTGCCGCGCTCGCTCCTGCTCGCGCTCAAGGCGGCCAGGGAGGTGCGCCAGCACGAGCTGCCGGCGCGCGTGCGGCGCAATCACACGCACCTGGTCTGGAAGGGCACGCCCTCGGCTGCGCTGGCGCGGCTCCAGGAGATGCTTGCCGGCTAGCTCGAGGGCGGCAGACTCGGGCACACTCGAACGAACCGCCATGACGACCCGAGATCGCATCCGCCGCCGTCCGAACGTCGTCTTCATCGTCGCCGACGACCTCGGTCATGCCGACCTCGGTTGCTACGGCGGTCGCGCGGCCCGGTTTGGCGCGGTGTCGCCGACGCTCGACGCGATGGCGGCGAACGGGATCCGCTTCACGCAGGGCTACGCGAATTCGCCGGTGTGCTCGCCGACGCGGTTCGCGCTGATGACCGCGCGTTACCAGTACCGCCTGCGCGGCGCGGCCGAAGAGCCGATCAACAGCAGGTCGCGCGGCAGCGCGACGCTCGGCCTGCCGCCCGACGTGCCGACCTTCGCCTCGCTGCTGCGCGCATCGGGGTATCGCACCGCACTCGTCGGCAAGTGGCACCTCGGCTACCCGCCGCACTTCGGGCCGTTGCGGTCGGGCTACGAGCGCTTCTACGGGCCGATGTCGGGCGGCGTCGACTACTTCACCCACTGCGCCAGCAACGGCGCGCACGACCTCTGGGAAGGCGAGGAGGAAGTCACCCACGCGGGCTATCTCACCGACCTGCTGTCGGAGCGTGCCGTCGCGACGGTGCGCGAGTTCGCATCGGGCGAGGCGCCGTTCCTGCTGAGCCTGCACTACACCGCGCCCCATTGGCCGTGGGAGGCGCGCGAGGATGCCGATCGCGCGCCGGTCGTCCGCGACAACCTGTTCGACCTCGCGGGCGGCAACATCCACGTCTACCAGCGGATGATTCGTCAGATGGACGAAGGCATCGCGCGCGTGCTCGAGGCGCTCACGGACGCCGACGTGCTCGCCGACACGCTCGTCATCTTCACGAGCGACAACGGCGGCGAGCGCTTCTCGGACAGCTGGCCGCTGGTCGGCGGCAAGATGGACCTCACCGAAGGCGGCATTCGCGTGCCGTGGATCGCGCAGTGGCCGGCGCTGATCGCGCCCGGCCGCGTCACGGCGCAGCACTGCCTGACGATGGACTGGAGCGCGACGATTCTCGATGCCGCAGGCGTCGACGCCGCGCCCGACCACCCGCTCGACGGCGTCTCGCTCCTCGGCGTCCTCGCCGGCGAGCGCGAGTTCGATCGGCCGATGCACTGGCGCATGAACCATCGCGACCAGCGCGCGCTGCGCGTCGGTCGCTGGAAGTACCTGCAGGTGGACGGCCACGAATACCTGTTCGACGTCGATGCCGACGAGCGCGAGCGCGCGAATCGCGCGCCGCTGGAGCCCGACCGGCTGGCGCGGATGCGCGACGACTGGGTGCGCTGGAACGCCGCCATGCCGCCGATCCCGCCCGACGCGACCGTGAGCCTCGGCTACTCTGTCAAGGACATGCCGCAGCGATGACGTCACCCATGAAACAGTTGCTTCCTGAGAGGTCGAGAGCGGCGCGCTCGCGCGCGGTGGCCGGCCTCGTCGCGCGCGGTGCGCTCGTCGCCGGCCTCCTCGTCTCGGCCGTCGCCGCGTCGGCGCAAGGCGCGATCACCTTCTACGGCGGTGCGCGCGGCGGCGGCGAGTTCGATGACGCCAGCGGCAACGGCAACGTCTTCAAGCTCAAGAGCGGCGCGGCGTGGTCGACGAGCGTCGACTGGCCGCTCGACGACGGCCGCCAGGGCCAGCTCTTCTATTCGTACCAGCGCAGCGCGCTGCCGGGCAAGGCATTCGGTCAGCCGACCGAAGTGGCGGTCAACGTCAGCTACCTGCACCTCGGCGGGCGCGTCTTCTTCGACGGCGATGCGACGCACGGCGGTGGCTACGTGGTCGGAGGGCTCGGAGCGACCTACTTCTCGCCCGGGCTTGCCGGCTTGTCCGACGAGGTGCGCGCGTCGATGAACGCCGGCGTCGGCTGGCAATGGAATCTAGCTCGCAACGTCGCATTGCGCAGCGAGCTGCGCGGCTACTGGACGCTCATCAACTCGAGCGGGCAATTCTTCTGCTCCGGCGGGTGCGTCGTCTCGATCCGCGGTCAGTCGCTGCTGCAGGTCGAAGGGATGCTCGGCGTGTCGATCGGCTTCTGAACGGCGGCTGCTGACGCAGCCAGCGGGGCCCTGTGCTCGGCACGGCGTTCGGCGATCGGGCTGGGGAAGGGAAACGAGATGAACGGCGCCAAAAGCCTGGTTGAAACGCTGTTGCGGTCCGGGGTCGATACCTGCTTTGCCAATCCCGGAACCAGCGAAATGCACTTCGTGGCCGCTCTGGATCAGAGCACGGGGATGCGCTGCGTTCTCGGGCTGCAAGAGAACGTCGTCACCGGCATGGCTGACGGGTACTACCGCATCGCCGGCAAACCCGCCTGCACCTTACTGCACTGCGGGCCGGGACTCGCCAACGGACTGGGGAACCTGCACAACGCTCGCCGAGCTCGCAGCGGCATCGTCAACATCGTCGGTGACCAAGCCACCTACCATCGCCCGCTCGATGCCCCGCTGACCGCCGATACCGAAGGGTTGGCTCGGACCGTTTCCGGCTGGCTGCGCACGAGCACGAAAGCCGTGGATGTCGGCCGAGACGCCGCCGCCGCCGTGCAGGCGGCTCTCACTGGCCCAGGGCAAATCGCGACTCTGATACTTCCGTCCGATGTCTGTTGGGACGAGGGTGGAGTGGTCGAAGGTCCACTCACCCGGCTGCAGCCTGCGGCTGCCGATCCACTCTCAATCGATGAGGCAGCGCGTGTGCTGCGAGAAGGCAGGAACGTTCTATTGCTGCTCGCGGGTCGTGCGGTATTGAGCGAGGGCCAGGCACTGGCTTGGAGGATCGCCCAGACGACGGGTGCCAGTCTCATGGCCGAATACGGGGCGGCGCATCTCGCCCGGGGGCGGGGACGCTTGCAGCTCGAACGCGTTCCGTACAACACCGACTTGGCCGTTGAGGCATTGCGGCGCTTCGATCACATCGTCTTGGTCAACGCAAGGCCGCCTGTGGGATTCTTTGCATACCCTGGCAAGCCATCGACTCAATACCGTTCAGACACGCAGCTGCATGTGTTGTCGAGACCAGATCAGGACCCTGTGCAAGCCCTCGACCTGCTTGCGCAGTCGCTCCAGGCGCCTCAAGTGCCGATTCCCTCTCCAGGGCCTCAACCGACCATTGCCATCGGCCCTCCGACGTCGGACAAGCTCGCCTGCACGCTGGCCGCGCTGATGCCGGAGAACGCAATCGTGTCCGACGAAAGCATTTCGTATGGCCGCGGCTTCTACCGTCATACCCATGCGGCGGCGGCGCACGATTGGCTGCACTTGGCCGGCGGTGCGATTGGCGACGGCCTGCCGGTGGCCACCGGCGCTGCCATCGGGGCGGGGGGTCAGCGCCGCGTCATCAGCCTGCAGGCAGACGGCTCCGCGATGTATTCACTCCAATCGCTGTGGACGCAGGCTCGCGAGCGCCTTCCGAACACCACCATTCTGCTGAACAACCGCAGCTACGCGATCCTTGTCGGTGAGTACGCGAGTGTTGGAGCCACGCTGGGTCCCACTGCGATGAGCATGCTGGACCTCGGAGATCCTCTGATCAGCTGGACAAGACTTGCAAACGGCATGGGGGTTGAGGCCGCGCGCGCGGAAACCATGGAAGAGTGCGCGGACCTCATGGCCTTCAGCTTCGGCCAGCCGGGCCCGTTCCTCATCGAACTGATGACATCGAAGTGATCCGTCGCATGGCCATCGCAGGCAGGACGTTCACCAGCGACGGTGATGCGGACGCCGTGACAGCTTGACGCTATTGGCTTGTCTGAGAGATATTGCGACTCGAGGTAGGTAGGTTGCAGTCGAGCGAGCCCGCCACTTCCTGCAGTCCGGCGCCGCGCGCCAGGTCATCAACGATGTAGGGGCCGCTCGTGTGCCGATTCGCTCGCGCATTTCTTGCGGCATTCCCCGTGTCGGGCCTCGTGCTTGGCCTCCTGCTCGCCATCCCTCGGGATGGCTCGGCACAGTCGTCCGAGAAGGTGTACCGAATCGGCATACTGACCTCGGGCGAGCATTGGCGATTCGCCAAAGCTTGCGCGAGCTCGGCTACGTCGAAGGCCGGAACGTCGTTTTCGAGGCGCGGGATTCTCAGGGCGAAGCCGAACGGCTCGAGCGCTCGCATCGGAACTCGCGCAGCGCAAAGTCGACGTGATCTTGGCCACCTATCCGGGCGCGGTCATCGCCGCAAAGCGAGCAACCACCACGATTCCGATCGTCATGGTGAACACGCCGGACCCAGTCGAACTCGGCCTCGTCGCCAGCCTCGCGCGTCCCGGCGGAAACGTCACGGGCACCACGTCCCTGAGCGTGGATGTCAGCCTCAAGCAACTCGAGATCCTCAAGGAGGCGGTCCCCAGCGCGTCGCGGATCGCCGTTGTTTGGAACCCGCGTAGTCCCTGGCACCCGTTCGCGGTTGCCGGGCTTCGGGGTCAGAACCGACTGGCCGGCGTTCAGCTTCACTTTGTGGGCATCCGAAGTCCCGATGAAATCCAGGGATCCATTGCTGCGCTGGTCAAGGAACGTGCCGATGCCGTGATGATCCTCGCAGACCCGATGCTGATGGCACCGGTCAACCGCAGCAGGCTGGTGGAGCTCCTGAACCTGAACCGCCTTCCGTCGATCGGCGGGCTGCGAAGCTATTCGGAGGCGGGCGGTCTCTTGTCGTTCTGGGCAGAAGAGGCCGAGTTGTACCGGCGCGTCGCCGGATACGTCGACAAGATATTGAAGGGCGCGAGTCCCGATCGTCTGCCGATCGAACAGCCGAACCTGTACGAACTCGTGGTCAACCTCAAGACGGCCAAGGCGCTCGGACAGCGAATCCCGTCATCGGTGCTCCTGCGAGCGACAGTGCTCGAGTGATCTCGCTCGCCTGTCAAGACAGACCGGGACGATGAATGCCTCGTTGCTTCCGGTGTTGGATCCGGCTGTGCGATGGGCCGCTCGGGGTGGTCACCAGCTATTCGGCTGAGGCAGCTACCGGGCCATGAGCTGACGCTCCCCCGCTAGCGGCGCGCCGGCGCGGCGCACCGAC
>Ga0070671_100004853_pt1 | contig 10691 bp, 10 predicted proteins | sample KBSS73metaG_FD_65341 | JGI IMG/M metagenome (GOLD analysis project Ga0070671, IMG submission 65341) | Switchgrass rhizosphere microbial communities from Kellogg Biological Station, Michigan, USA - KBS S7-3 metaG | ecosystem: Host-associated > Plants > Roots > Rhizosphere > Soil ... | reverse complement strand
ATGCTCTATTTCGCGACCTACTATCTCGACGTCGACGGCGGCATCCAGGTCACCGGCAGCCACAATCCGGCTGACTACAACGGGTTCAAGTTGCTGCTGAAGGGCCGCTCGGTATTCGGGCAGGAAATCCAGGGCATCGGCGCACGCGCGGCACGCGGCGACTGGACCAGCGGACAGGGCACCACCGAAGAAGCCGACATCCGCGAGGCCTATGTGAACCGGCTGCTGGAAGGCTTTTCGGGCAAGGCCTTCCGCATCGGCTGGGACGCAGGGAATGGCGCCGCCGGACCGGTCCTCGACATGCTGGTCGAGCGGCTGCCGGGCCAGCACCACGTCATCTTTTCCGAGGTCGACGGCCGCTTCCCCAACCACCATCCCGATCCGACGGTCGAGAAGAACCTCGCCGACCTCAAGCAACTCGTCGCGGACAAGGGCCTCGACTTCGGCGTCGCGTTCGACGGTGATGGCGACCGGATCGGCGCGGTCGACGGCAAGGGCCGGGTGATCTGGGGCGACCAGCTGCTGATGATCCTTGCCGGTCCCGTTCTCGAAGAGCAGCCCGGCGCCACCATCATCGCTGACGTGAAGGCCAGCCAGAAGCTGTTCGATCGCGTCGCCGAAATGGGCGGCGCTCCCTTGATGTGGAAAACCGGGCACAGCCTCATCAAATCGAAGATGAAGGAGACCGGTGCGCCGCTTGCCGGCGAAATGAGCGGCCACATCTTCTTCAAGCACCGCTGGTACGGCTTCGACGATGCGTTGTACGCGGCGGTCCGATTGATTGAGGCGGTGACGCAGAGCAGCAAGAGCCTGACCGAAATCATGGACGCGATGCCGGTGTCGGTCGCCACTCCCGAGCTACGCTTCCAGGTCGACGAGGTGCGTAAGTTCGCGATTATCGAGGAAGTGCGCGAACGGCTGTCGAGCGCCGGTGCCCAGGTCGATGCGACCGACGGCGTCCGCGTCAGCACGAGCGACGGCTGGTGGCTCTTGCGCGCATCGAACACGCAGGACGTGCTGGTCGCGCGGGCGGAAGCGGAGGATCAGGGCGGGCTGGACCGGCTCGTCGCCCAGATTGACGGCCAACTTGCCGAGTCAGGAGTCGAGCGGGTCGAAGCGGCGCACTGATCGGCGTTATCCGCCCGCGAACAGCAAAGCGACCAGGGTGAGCACCAGGCCGGACATGGTGAACACTATGACGGCGCACGCCGCGCCGACGCGCCAGCCGCCCTTGGTCTCGCGCGCGAACCAATTGGCTTCGACCGCGACGTAGAAGACGGTGGCGGCCACCAGCATGGCGCCGGCGATCGCATCGGCGGCGGGCGCGGCGAGACGCGAGAGTGTGACGGCGCTGCTGTAGAGAAGGACGGCCGGCGTCGTCATGAAACATTGCGCGTAAAACAGGGGCTGGAGCGTCAAGCGGTCGAGCGGGCGCTGGAGCACGCGAAGCGCGAACGCGCCGGCGATCATCGGCAGTGACGCAAATGCGATGATCCGGAAGATGATGAGGCTGCTGTTGTCCGTGATCAAGCTGGCGAGCCCGCTGTCCAGCTCCAGCACCTTGCTATTGCCCACCAGCACCATCTGGAACCCGAGCGCAATGAGGACGGTGAGCAGCAGGAAGATGGGCGGGCTCAGCACATCGAGGAACTGTTCCTGGGGCGGGCGCGCTAACTCCTGCTCGGCCCGCTGCATCATGATCAGGGGATGACCGACGCAGCGCCACAAAGTGCGCGGATAAAAGATCAGCCACGACATGATCTGGTAGAGCAGATCTTCGATAGTCTTGAGGAATAAAAGGAAAGGCACGCGCACCCCCGCCGCTGCACTTGCAACCTGTAACGCAAGTCAGCCGCGAGGACTAATCGGGATCAATCGTCCTCGTCTTCATAGCCGACGAGATTCAGCTCGCAGGCCTTAATCTGGTGCGTCATGCACCAATGCTTGAGCGCTTCCTCGCGTCCGTGGGTGATCCACACTTCGCTGGGGGCGAGTTCGCGGATGGTCATGGTCAGCTCGTCCCAGTCGGCATGATCGGAGATGATCAAGGGCAGCTCGACGTTACGCTGGCGAGCGCGCTGGCGGATCCGCATCCAGCCCGAGGCCATGGCTGTTACCGGATCGGGCAGCCGCCGCGACCAGCGGTCGTTGAGCGCTGACGGCGGGGCAATGACGACATGGCCGGCCATCTCCGCCTTGGTCGCTCCACCAGCGTGACGGAGCTCACCGAGCTCGACGCCCAGTTCCTGGTAAAGCTGGTTCAGCCGCTCGATCGCGCCGTGGAAGTAGATCGGCTCGTGATGTCCACGGGCGCGGAGCTCGGTGATGATGCGCTGCGCCTTGCCGAGCGCATAGGCGCCGACCAGTACGCAGCGGCTCGGATCGGCGTAGAGCCGATGGAGCAGCCGGTCGATCTCGCTTCCCGTGTCGGGATGGCGGAAGACCGGGAGCCCAAAAGTCGCCTCGGTGATGAAGACGTCGCATGGCACCGGCACGAAGCAGGGGCATGTCGGATCCGGTCGCCGCTTGTAATCGCCCGACACGACCACGCGCTCGCCTTTGTGCTCCATCACGATCTGCGCTGAGCCGAGCACATGCCCGGCGGGAACGAAGCGCACGTCGACCTCGCCGACGCGGAGCCTTTCGTCATAGGCGACCGGCTGTCCGTTCTGCGGTCCGTAGCGCGTCGCCATGATCGCCAGCGTTTCCGGGGTCGCGAGAACCGCGCCATGGCCGCCACGGGCGTGGTCGGCGTGGCCGTGCGTCACCCACGCCCGCGCCTTGGGCTCCGACGGGTCGATCCAGGCGTCCGCTGGCTCGACATAGATGCCCTCAGGTTGAGATTTGATCCAGGAACCCAATCGCGCCATCGCGAGCTATATATAGGGTCAAGCGACACGAAGTTCCCTCAAGGAGGACGCATGGATCAGGCCAATTGGTGGATTATCGACGTGCTGGGCCCGGCGATCCTGCTGGTCGTGCTGGTCTGGCTGGTGATGCGCCGCCGCTCCACCGGCAAGACCGGCCGCACCGAGCAGGCGACGCGCGAGCTGTACACCGAAGAAGAGCGGCGGCGGCGCGAGGGGACTGACGACCTCTGACGGACGTCGATCTTCCGGGGGCGGTCAAACGCTGGTTTGAAGCTAAGGGCTGGCAGCCTCGCCGGCACCAGCTGGAAATGCTCGAACGGGCGCGGGCCGGCCGAAGCGCGCTGCTGGTCGCGGCGACGGGCGCGGGCAAAACGCTGGCCGGGTTCCTGCCGACAATCTGTGGGCTTGCCGAGCAGCCGGCCGAAGGGCTGCACACGCTCTATGTCTCGCCACTCAAGGCCCTGGCGGTCGACGTTCAGCGCAATCTGATCGGCCCGGTCGAGGAGATGGGTCTCCCAATCCGGGTGGAGACGCGGACCGGCGATACGCCATCGGATCGCAAGGCACGGCAGCGGGTGAAGCCGCCGCAGGTGCTGCTGACGACGCCGGAGTCGCTGAGCCTGTTGCTGAGTTATCCGGACTCGCCGCAGATGTTCGAGAACTTGCGGACGATCGCCGTCGATGAGCTCCACGCTTTCGCCAAGGAGAAGCGCGGTGATCTCCTGTCGCTATCGATGGCGCGGCTGCAAAAGCTCGCGCCCGGGCTGCGCCGCGTCGGCCTGTCGGCGACGATCAGTGACCCCGATGCCTATCGTTCCTGGCTCGCGCCCGATGCCGACATGGAGCTGGTCGACACCGTCCTCGGCGACCCGGGCGCGGAGCCCGACCTCACGATCCTGATCCCCGAGAACAAGATCCCGTGGGGTGGCCATTCCGGCTATCACGCGATCGCCGATGTCATGCGGCTGATCGAACAGCACAAGACGACGCTCGTCTTCTCTAACACCCGCGGGCTCGCCGAGCTGATCTTCCAGAAACTGTGGGACGAGAACGACCAGGCGCTGCCGATCGGCATCCACCACGGCAGCCTGTCGGTAGAGGCGCGGCGCAAGGTCGAGGCGGCGATGGCTGCGGGCAAGCTGCGGGGACTCGTCGCGACCGCCAGCCTGGACCTCGGCATCGATTGGGGCGACGTCGACCTCGTCATCCAGATGGGCGCACCCAAGGGCAGCTCGCGCCTGTTGCAGCGGATCGGACGCGCCAACCACCGCCTCGACGAGCCCAGCAAGGGCGTCCTCGTCCCCGGCAACCGCTTTGAGTATCTGGAAGGCCGGGCTGCGCTCGACGCGATCGACGACGGGGAGCTCGATCCCGAGGTATTCCGGCCCGGGGCGCTCGACGTGCTCGCGCAGCATATCCTGGCCATGGCCATCGCTGCGCCTTTCCAGCAGGAAGAGCTGCTCGCAGAGGTTCGCTCCGCCGCGCCTTATGCGGGCTTGAAACAAGAGACGTTCGAGGAGATCCTGAACTTCATCGCGACCGGCGGTTACTCGCTGAAAGCCTATGACAAGTTCCGACGGCTTGTGCCCGAAGCGGGCGGAATGTGGCGGATCGCCAAGCCGAGCATCGCGCAGCAGCATCGCCTCAACGCCGGCGTGATCGTCGAGCAGCCGCTGATGGCCGTCCGTTTCAAGAACGGCCGCAAGTTGGGAACGGTGGAGGAAGGGTTCGCCTCGGCGCTGACGCCCGGCGACCGTTTCTTCTTCGCCGGCCTCAGCCTCGAGGTCGAGCAGTTCAAGGACACCGACATCATTGTCCATGCCAGCTCGAAGCGCGGGCAGGTCGTCACTTACGGCGGACAGCGCATGTCGATGTCGACCCACCTAGCGAACCGTGTCCGCAACATGCTCGCCGACCGCAACGACTGGAGCCGCTTTCCGGACGACGTGCGCGAGTGGCTCGAGGTTCAGTCGGAGCGATCGGTGCTCCCGGAGCCGCACCAGCTGCTGGTCGAGACCTTCCCGCATGAAGGCCAGCATTTCATGGTCGCCTACAGCTTCGAAGGCTGGAATGCGCACCAGTCGCTTGGAATGCTTCTGACCAAGCGCATGGAGAAGGCGGGGCTGAAGCCGCTCGGCTTCGTCGCCAACGATTACGCGCTCGCCTGCTACGGCCTCGAGCCGATCAAGGATCCGAAGGCGCTGTTCACGGCGGACATCCTGGAGCAGGAGTTCGTCGAGTGGGTCGAAAGCTCCTTCCTGCTGAAGACCGCCTTTCGCGAAGTCGCGGTCATCGGAGGGCTGGTCGAGCGCCAGCACCCGGGAAAGAAGAAGACCGGGCGGCAGGTCAGCTTCTCGACGGACCTTATCTATGATGTGCTGCGCCGCTACGAGCCGCAGCATCTCCTGCTCCGCGCGGCGTGGGACGATGCTCGGCGGCGAATGACCGAGCTCGGGCGGCTGGTGCGCCTGGTCGACCGCGCGTCGGCGACCATGCTGCATGTAGAGGTCGATCGGATTACGCCGATGGCAGTGCCGTTGATGGTGATCGTCGGCCGCGAAGCGCTGCCGCCCGGCGCTGAGGCGGACGAGGCGCTGCTGACGCAGGCCGAAGCGCTCGCCGAAGAAGCGATGAGCCTTGGTTAGTGGCCGTCAATCATTCTGAACGGGCTCCAACGAAGCACTCAGAATTCGTTCAAGCGCCGAAACGAGAATCGCGGCCAACGAAATCGAACAAGGGGTTTGTCATGAAGTCTCGTTTCCTGATCGGCGTGGCGCTGCTCTCCGCAGTTGGCGCAACGATCGGCGGCACGGCCGCGGCGCAGCGGCTCGAACGGATCCGAGAGTTGATGCGGCAGCCACGTGCGCCCTCCGACCCCAATCCGACGCCGATCACCATGCCGGGCGATTATCGCTTCAGCTTCGTCCATGGCGGGATCACGCGCGAATATTTGGTGCACGTGCCTAAAAGCTATCGCAGCAAGCCGACGCCAATGCTCGTCGCGCTCCATGGCGGCGGCGGCGATGCCGACTTCCAGGCCGACGATTCCAAGTACAAATTGATCAGCAAGTCGGAAGCGGCAGGCTTCATCGCCGTTTTCCCGAACGGCTATTCGCGCTTTCCGAGCGGAATCCTCGCGACATGGAACGCCGGCGCCTGCTGCGGCGGCGCGCAGAAGAACGAGATCGATGATGTCGGCTTCATCCGGGAGGTCATCGCGCGGGTCGAGCGCCAGGCGAGTATCGATCCGAAGCGCATCTTCGCGACGGGCATGTCGAACGGCGCGATGATGAGCTGGCGCCTTGCCTGCGAAGCGCCAGAGATACGCGCAATCGCACCGGTCGAGGGAACGGACAATACGGCGCGCTGCACGCCGTCACGGCCTGTGCCGGTGATCCAGTTCCACGCGGCGGACGATCCCAACGTGCCGTTCAACGGCGGTATCGGAGTCGGCCCATCACACACAGATTTCGTCTCCGTCCCGGCGACTCAGGCGAAATGGGTCCAGCTCAACCGCGCCGATCCCAAGGCGAAGCGCGTGCTGACGGTCAGCGGCGCGCATTGCGACCTCCACGCCGCGAAGGCGGGAGGCGCCCCGGTCGAGCTGTGCCTGACCGACACTGGCGGCCACAGCTGGCCGGGCGGCGGGACACAACAGGGGCGCAAGCAGCCATCGATGGCGATCAGCGCAAACGACCTGACGTGGAGCTTCTTTTCGTCGCTTTGACGTTGCCAGCGCTGAGCAGGCAGGCGAGGATGAGGCATGCGTAACCTGTTCATCCTCGTCACCGCCTTCCCGCTCCTGTCGGGCTGCGTGGGCACCATTGCCAAGACCGCGGTCGATGTCGTCACTTTGCCCGTGAAGGTGGCCTCGGCGGGCGTGGACGCCGTCACGACCAGCCAGAGCGAAGCCGATGAGAAGCGGGGGCGGCAGATCCGCAAGGAAGAAGAGGAGCGCGGTCGCCAGGTTCGGCTTGCCGAAGAGCGCTGCCGCAAGGGCAAGCCGTTGCCGACCGACAATTGCGCCGCGGTACAACAGCGCTGAGGTACTTCCTCGACACGGAATATAATGGCTGGGGCGGGACGCTCATCAGCCTGGCTTTGGTTCCGGACGATGGCGAGGAATTGTATCTGACGCTCGACTGGGACTGCGCGCTCGAGGAATGGGTCGAGCGCAACGTCGTCCCCTATCTCGACATGGTGCCGCAGCCTTTGGTCTCGCCCCGGTTGAGCCGGGCGGACGCGGCCCGGGCCATCGCTCACTACCTCGCCGGCGATCCCGATCCGCTGATCGTCGCCGACTGGCCCGAGGACATTGCCTTGTTCAACGCTTTGCTGGTGACCGGACCGGGAATCATGGCCGAAGTGCCGGAGTTGAGCTTTCGCGTCGTTCAGTTACCCGGGTTCAGCACCGCCGCGAACAGCAGAGTGCCGCACAATGCGCTGCATGACGCGCGCGCGCTGCGCGATCACATCGTCGGGCTGGAGTGATTATTCGGCCGCTGGACGCAGCAGGCCACCGTCTTCGCGCTCGATCCAGGTCAGGTCTTTGAGACTGAGCTCTCGCCCATCCTGCGACAGGACGCAGATCCTGCGCACGGGCTTGCGGTCTCTGATGTCGGCCAGCACGACCTGCATACGGCCGTAGCCCCATTGCTCGCCCCATTGGCGTAGCGCGAGAACGACCGGGAGCAGTCCCTCGCCTTTCGGGCTCAACGAATAGATCACCCGGCGACCGTCCTGGGGATCGGGCGCCCGCTCGAGGATCCCGCCGGCAACCAGCTTCGACAGGCGGTCCGACAGGATGTTGCGGGCAATGCCCAACCCTCCCTGAAACTCCTCGAAATGCTTGAGGCCATTGAAGGCGCCGCGAAGGATAAGGAACGCCCATTTCTCGCCAATCAGCTCGACGGCCGCGGGAAGCGGACACGCCAAGGCGGCTTCGCGGAACGCATCGAGATGCGTGGTCAGCGTGTCACCAGGCATAAGCCCTTCTCTCCCCTACGATTCTCAACAAAGCACAGAAATGGGTGAAAGAACAGTTGCCAAGTGAAACGGATTATTCTATTTCGTAGTTAATCGCAACTGAAACTGGGGACCCCGCCATGCTCCGTTCCGCCTTCGCCATTTCCGCCCTCCTGCTGGCTGCCGCACCCGCCGTCGCTTCGACCTATTCGGCCAAGCTGTCGGCTCCGACCTCAGAGCGGATCATCGCCCGCGACATCGTGTGGAACTGCGGTGCCGGCGCCTGCCAGGGCTCGACCGACGAGAGCCGGCCGGCCGTCCTCTGCCAGTCTCTCGCCCGGCGCGCGGGCAAGGTCGACAGCTTCCTCGCCAACGGGCGCGCCTTCACGCCGGCCGAGCTCGACACATGCAATGCCTCGGCCAAGGCCGCTGCCGGCAAGGCGCTCGCAGCCCAATAAGCTGCCCCACGGGCTGCCGATCCTCCCTCCCAACCGGCAGCCCCTCATTCGCGCTTGCACAAAAGGCGCCCCTCTGCCCATCTTAGAGGCGTGCTGAGACAGTACGAACTGGTCGAGAAGGTCCGTTCCTACGATCCCGATGCGGACGAAGGGCTGATCAACCGCGCCTATGTCTTCTCGATGAAGGCCCACGGGTCGCAGATGCGCGCCTCGGGCGACCCCTATTTCAGCCATCCGATCGAGGTTGCCGGGATCCTCACCGACCTCAGGCTCGACGACCAGACGATCGCCACGGCCATCCTCCACGACACGATCGAGGACACGCTGGCAACCCCGCAGGAGATCGAGAAGCATTTCGGGAAGGACGTCGCACGGCTGGTCGACGGGGTGACCAAGCTCAGCAAGATCGAGGCGCAGTCCGAGAATGAGCGCGCCGCGGAGAACCTTCGCAAGTTCCTGCTGGCGCTCAGCGACGACATCCGCGTGTTGCTGGTGAAGCTCGCCGACCGGCTGCACAACATGCGGACGCTCCATCACATCCCATCGGAGGAGAAGCGCCGACGGATCGCGCGCGAGACGATGGATATCTACGCGCCGCTCGCCGAGCGCATCGGCATGTACGAGATGATGACCGAGATGCAGACGCTGGCCTTCCGCGAGCTGGAGCCGGACGCCTTCGCCTCGATTACCCGCCGGCTGAAGCAGCTGACTGAACAGGGCGGCGACCTCGTCAACCGCATCGGGCTCGGGCTTCAGCTTTATCTCGCCGACAATGGCCTCGTTGCCGAAGTCACCGGCCGCCAGAAGCATCCCTTCTCGATCTGGAAGAAGATGGCCGAGCGGCACATCAGTTTCGAGCAACTGTCGGATGTCATGGCGTTCCGGATCATCGTCGACGACGTCGCCGAATGCTATCGCGCTCTCGGCCTCATCCACCGCCGCTGGCCGATGGTCCCGGGCCGGTTCAAGGATTACATCTCGACGCCCAAGCGCAACGGCTACCGGTCGCTACACACCTCGGTCATCCACGATTCGAAGATGCGGATCGAAATCCAGATCCGAAGCCGCGACATGCACGAGCAGGCAGAGCGCGGGCTTGCCGCACATTGGGCTTACAAGGAAGGCAAGCCCAAGGGCGACCTCGTCATCCCGTGGGTCGATGACCTGGTCGAGATCCTGGAGCACGCGGAGAGCCCCGAAGAGCTCCTCGAGCATACGCGGATGGCGATGTACCAGGACCGGATCTTCGCCTTCACGCCGAAGGGCGAGCTGATCCAGCTGCCCAAGGGCGCGACACCGGTCGACTTCGCGTATGCCGTGCACACCGACTTGGGTGACCGAACCGTTGGCGCCAAGGTCAACGGCCGCGTGGTGCCGCTACGGACCATGCTGGAGAATGGTGATCAGGTCGAAATCCTCGCCTCCGAGGCGCAGCACCCGCAGCCGAGCTGGCTGCGGTTCGTGGCAACCGGCAAGGCGCGAGCCGGGGTGCGGCGCTTCGTCCGCCACAAGGAGCGCGACGAGACCATTCAGCTCGGCCGCAAGATCTATGACGAGATTATCGCGAGGCTTCCGGCCGAGCTCGACAAGGACGCTCTGAAGCGCGCGCTGAAGAAGCTCAAGATCGAGAATGACGACGAGCTGATGATCGCCATCGCGCGCAAGCGCGTCACCGATGAATCGCTCATGGAAGCCCTGATGCCGGGCAGCGCTGGAGGTGATGTTGCGCCGCGTCCGATGGGCCAGCGCAAGGCGATCTCGATCAAGGGCCTGACGCCGGGCGTCGCCTACCATCTCGCTCAATGCTGTCATCCGATCCCTGGCGACCGCATCGTTGGACTGCGCCGCGAGGACGAGGAGATCGAGGTCCACGTGATCGGCTGCGACACGCTTGCGAGCGGGGTCGATGCCGACTGGCTCGACCTCGCCTGGGGCGAAGGCTCGGACGGCGGCGCTGCGCGGCTGTCGGTGATCCTGCGCGACATCCCGGGCGCGCTCGGCACCATGTCGGGCATCCTCGGCACCAAGCACGCCAACATCATCAACCTCCAGCTCGCCCATCGCGACGGCAGCTTCCAGACCTTCCATCTCGACATCGAGGTGCATGATCTCGCGCACCTCCACGGGATCATCGCTGCGCTGCGCGACGCCGAGCCGGTGTCGAGCGTGGAGCGCATTTGAGCCCTTCGGCGACGGCCCGCCGCGCCGGGCGCGAAGAGATTCCGATCGGCGCTTTTGCGGCGCTGGCGGTAGTGACTGTCCTTATTCTCAGGGTGCTGGCGGCGCGCGGCCTGCCGCTGACGATGGACGAGACGTTCACGGCGGTCATCACGAGCCAATCGAGCCTTGCCGATTTCATTCGGGAGGCGCGTCGCGATGTAGCCGCCCCGCTTTACTA
>Ga0070671_100004851_pt1 | contig 10693 bp, 8 predicted proteins | sample KBSS73metaG_FD_65341 | JGI IMG/M metagenome (GOLD analysis project Ga0070671, IMG submission 65341) | Switchgrass rhizosphere microbial communities from Kellogg Biological Station, Michigan, USA - KBS S7-3 metaG | ecosystem: Host-associated > Plants > Roots > Rhizosphere > Soil ... | reverse complement strand
CGGCCACATGCAGCCCGAGGCCTTCGCGCCGCTGCTCGCCGGCAGTTTTAGCCGCATGCTCACGCTCTGGCGTTCAACCGAACCGTCGGCACTCGTTCGCGCTTGGGAACACCGCGCCCACCTCGTTGGCACCAAGCTCAGCGTTCACTTGAGCAAGGACGAGCAAATCGGCGGCCGTTTCGCCGGCCTCGACCCTGACGGCGCGCTCCGTCTGCTGCTCGACGACGGGTCCATGGAGGTCATCCGGGCAGCCGACGTTTTCCTGAGCTGAATCGTCTGAGTCGTGTCATTTCGCTGACATGGAAATCCTGTTACGGGCCCGGCATCGTCACGAGCGATTCCGGGCGTTTGACGGACCAGTAGTAGCCCGCCCTTCCGGCTCATCGAGACCGGCGCCGGCCCCGCCGGTCGGCACACCCAGAGCGGGAGGCATCCCCAATGCCATTCATCACGACCCAAGACGGTGCCCACATTTTCTACAAGGACTGGGGTCCCAAGGAAGCGCAACCGATCGTGTTCCACCACGGCTGGCCGTTGAGCGCTGACGACTGGGACAACCAGCTGATGTTCTTTCTAGGTGAGGGCTATCGCGTGGTTGCTCACGACCGCCGCGGGCATGGCCGCTCGAGCCAGACAGACGCCGGGAACGAGATGGACACTTATGTCGAGGACGTGAAGGAACTCGCGCTGGCGCTCGACCTTAGGAACGCCATTCACGTCGGGCATTCGACGGGTGGCGGTGAAGTTGCGCGTTATGTCGCTCGCTCGGAACCTGGCCGCGTCGCTAAGGCGGTTCTACTCGACGCTGTCCCGCCTGTGATGGTCAAGAAGGACTCAAACCCTGGCGGAACACCAATCGAGGTGTTCGACGGATTTCGCTCAGCCTTGGCGCACAACCGGGCGCAGCTTTACCTCGATATCCCGTCCGGCCCATTCTACAACTTCAACCAGACGGGCGTTGCGCCGATCGAGGGGCTCATCCGCAACTGGTGGCGGCAAGGCATGATGGGAAGCGTCAAGGCCGGCTACGAATGCATCAAGGCGTTTTCCGAAACCGATTTCACCGATGATCTGAAGAAGATCGAGGTGCCTGTGCTGGTCATTCACAGCGAAGCCGACCAGATCGTGCCCTATGCGGACTCCGGACCGCTCAGCGTCCAACTGCTCAAGAACGGCAGGCTCAAGACGTACAAGGATCTGCCGCACGGGTGCCATTCTACGCATCCCGATCTGATCAATGCGGATATTCTCGAGTTCGCCCGCGGAGGCGACGTGGGCTTGAAGAAGGAAGACGCACCCGCTCTCGTCGCTGAGCCGATTCCGGTTGCTTGAGATGTTGATCGCCGGGCCGACATGTCGGCGGCCCGGCGGGATCTACACGGGGGAGAAATGACGAGTATGCCGCGTACGCACCTTGTGTTTGCCATGGGAGCGGCCCTGCTTTGTGCTGCGCCAGCGCTTGCTGCTGTTCAGCCTTATCCCTCTGGATTTCGCACGCAGGAGATCAACACTTCGGGGGCCATCATTCATGTCCGCGTTGGCGGCACGGGCCCAGCTGTAGTGCTGCTTCACGGCTTCGGGGACACGGGAGACATGTGGGCGCCGCTCGCTGCGCGTCTCATGAAAGATCACACGGTTGTGGTTCCCGACCTGCGTGGAATGGGCCTCTCGTCGCATCCCGAGACGGGCTATGAAAAGAAGAGCGAGGCGCAGGACATTGCCGCGGTCTTGAGTGCGCTCAAGATCGATGGCCCCGTGGCCCTCGTCTCGCACGATATCGGCAATATGGTCGCCTATGCCTTCGCCGCCCAGAACCGCGACAGGGTCACACGCTGGGTCGTGATGGACGCCCCGCTCCCTGGTCTCGGCCACTGGACCGACGTTCGTCTCGACCACCGGACGTGGCATTTCGACTTCTACGGACCGGATGAGGAACGGCTAATTGCCGGCCGCGAGCGTCTCTATCTCGACCGCTTCTACAATGAATTGTCAGCGGATCCGCGCCACGTCGATGAGCAGACGCGGACGCACTATGCGGCGCTCTATTCGCGGCCGCATGCGATCCATAACGCCTTCGCCCAATTCGCGGCCTTCCGGCAGGATGCGGTCGACAACCAGAAATTTCTGGCGGACGGCAAGCTCAAGATTCCAGTGCTCGCGATCGGTGGGGAGAAGTCATTCGGCCAGGGCTTCGCCAACGAGATCGGCTTTGCCGCCGACAATGTTCGTGGGCTGAGCATCCACGACTCCGCTCATTGGCTGATGGAGGAGCAGCCGGAAGCAACGATGAACGCCATTCTTTCCTTTCTCGCCGAGACCAACGGGTCATGACGAATCAGCTCGGCGATACCTACGCGACCCGTGGAGCGCAGATGTTCCTGCGCTTCACCGATGATGAAATTGCGCGGCTCGCCCGTTTCGGTAAACCGCGCAGTTACAAGAAGGGCGAAATGCTCGCGCGGGTCGGCGAGGTCGGGCCTGGACTGATGCTGATCCTGTCGGGCCGCGTCGACGTGACTCAGCCCAACAGCGGCGAGCCGACGCACATCGTCACGCACGAGCGCGGCAATTTCATGGGGGAGCTCGCACAGCTGTCGGGCCGGCCATATCTCGTGAACGAGAAGGCCCTGACGGATGTCGAGGCCGTGGCGATTCCTTCTGAGCGGTTGCGCGCCCTTCTGATCGCAGAAGCCGATCTCGGCGAGCGCTTGATGCGCGCGCTTATCCTTCGGCGCGTCGGTTTGATCGAGTCTGGTGCGGGGCCGATCGTGGTCGGCGCCGAAGCCGACGGTGACGTGCTGCGCCTGGTGAATTTCCTCCGCCGGAATGGGCATCCGTACAAGAGCCTCGATCCTCAAAATGATTCCTGCGCGCGCACGCTCGTCGAACGCTTCCAGGTCTCGCCTGAAGAACTTCCAATTGTGCTCTGTCCCGGCGGCCAGATCCTCCGCAATCCGAGCGAGGACCAGCTCGCGCGGTGTATCGGACTTCTTGGGCCGATTGATGGGACCAAGCTGTATGACGTCATCGTAATTGGTGCAGGCCCAGCCGGATTGGCGACGTCCGTCTACGCGGGATCGGAGGGACTTTCCGTCCTTACCATCGATTGCCGCTCGTTCGGAGGACAGGCGGGCGCATCGGCGAGGATCGAGAATTACCTTGGCTTCCCCACGGGGATTTCGGGAATGGCTCTGATGGGGCGGGCGTTCAGCCAGGCCCAGAAGTTCGGGGTGCAGATGGCCATTCCCGACGAGGCGGTGAAGCTCGAATGCGGGAACGAGCCGTGCCACATCCAGCTGGCCACCGGCGAGCGCATTCAGGCGCGGTCCGTCGTGATCGCGACGGGTGCGCGATACCGGCGCCTGGGTGTCGAGCGACTGGACGAGTTCGAAGGCGCGTCGGTTCATTACTGGGCGTCTCCGCTCGAAGCCGACCTTTGCTCCGGTCAGGACGTCGCCTTGGTCGGGGGCGGCAACTCCGCGGGTCAGGCGACCGTATTTCTCGCTAGCCGCGCCCGCATGGTGACGCTCATCGCGCGCCGTCCGCTGCGCGAGACGATGTCGCAATATTTGGTCGACCGGATCGAAGCCCAGCCGAACGTCGAGGTCGTGATCGGCTGCGAGATTTCGGCTCTTGAAGGTTCGGAGGGTGTGCTCGAGGCGGTTTGCTGGCGCGACCGCACGGCCGGCACCAAGACGGAGCGGCCGGTACGTTACCTCTTCTCGTTCATCGGTGCGGAGCCGAACACCGACTGGCTCAGCAGTTCAGGTCTCAAGCTGGACGAGCGCGGGTTCCTGCTGACCGGCATCGACGTCGAGCAAGACCGCCTACCGCTGGAGACGAGCCGCAAAGGCGTGTTCGCGGTCGGAGACGTTCGAGCCTGCTCTGTCAAACGCGTCGCGGCGTCCGTGGGAGATGGAGCGCAGGTTGTCGCCGCCATTCATGCCTATTTGGCCAAGCAACAGGAAGCCGCGCCGCCGCGCGTCGTTCAGCAGGTTGTGGCGACCGTCTGACCTTTGCGGGACCGCGGTTCTTCCCCTAAGGCGCGCCGATGCTGCTCGCGGTCGATGCCGGAAATACGAACCTGGTCTTCGCGCTGGTCGACGGCGAGGCGATCAAGGCACGCTGGCGCATTGCTACCGATCCTCGGCGCACGGCCGACCAGTACGCAGTATGGCTGCACCAGCTGCTCGAGCTCGAAGGTTATTCGAGAGCCGACGTGACCGAGGTGATCATCGGGACGGTTGTGCCGCGTGCGCTCCACAACCTCGAAGTGCTCGCAAGCAAATATTTTCATGTCGAACCATTGATCGCCGGGCAGGGCAGGGCGGAATGGCCCCTCGAGCTCGACGTTGACGAACCGCAGAACGTGGGCGCCGACCGCGCTCTCAACGTGATCGCGGCGCACGCGAAGCATCCGGGAGACCTGATTGTCATCGATTTCGGGACCGCGACGACGTTGGACGTGGTTGGCTCGAGCGGCGCTTACAGGGGGGGCATCATCGCGCCCGGGATCAATCTATCTCTGGATGCTCTCGTCAACGCAGCCGCCAAGCTGCCGCGGATCGCGATCGAAGCGCCAGCGACGAAGACCGTCATCGGCCGCACGACCGAGAGCCAGATGATCATCGGCATCTACTGGGGCTATGTCGCGATGATCGAAGGACTGGTGGAGCGGCTGAAGCAGGAGATCGGCGGCCCGGTGACGGTTGTCTCCACGGGCGGTCTCGCCACGTTGTTCGATAAGCACACGAACGTGTTCGATGCGATTGAACCCGATCTGACCATCCAGGGGTTGAGTTTGCTGCACGACATGGCGGCAAGCGTTTCCCGATGATTCCAGGCGAAGAACTGATCTTTTGCGCACTCGGCGGGTCCGGCGAGATTGGGATGAACGTCAATCTCTACGGCTGCCGCGGCCAGTGGGTCATGGTCGATCTCGGGCTCAACTTTGCCGGGTCGGACTATCCTGGGATCGATCTCATCCTGCCGGATTTGGAATTCATCGAGGACCAACAGGAGCGGCTCGCCGCTATCGTGCTGACTCATGGCCACGAAGACCACATCGGTGCGCTTCCGTACCTGGCCGACGAGCTGAAGTCGCCGCTCTATGCGACGCCGTTCACGGCAGGTTTGATTGCCGGGAAACTCGAAGAGGAGGGGCTTACCGGTCAGGTGAAGCTCAACATCGTCCAACGCGGCGGCAGCATCGATCTGGGGCCGTTCCGCGTGAGCTTCGTTGCGCTGTCGCACTCGATCCCGGAAGGCAATGGCCTGCTGATCGAGACGCCGTTCGGGAACGTCTTCCACACCGGGGACTGGAAGATCGACGAGACGCCGGTGATTGGCGAGGCGCCGAGCCCCGAAGTGCTGACGAAAATCGGTGACGAGGGCGTGCTCGCGCTCGTGTGCGATTCCACCAACGTGTTCCAGGACATGCCATCGGGCTCGGAGGAAAGCGTACATGCAGGTCTTCTGGCGCAGGTGCTTGAGGCCAAGGGCCGTGTACTGGTCACCACGTTCGCCTCGAACGCAGCCCGGTTGCAGACGATCGGGCGCGTTGGACGTGAGACGGGGCGGCAAGTGTGCATCGCCGGCCGTTCTCTCGATCGCATCCTTCGCGTTGCCCAGGCGACCGGCTATCTCAGGGACTTCCCACCGCCGATCGGCTTCGACGAAGCCATGCGTCTGCCTAAGCATGAGGTGCTGATTATCGCCACGGGCGGGCAGGGCGAGCCACGCGCGGCACTTGGACGCATCGCCTCGGGCACGCATGAGCTGAAGCTGGGCGCGGGGGACACGGTCATTTTCTCCTCGCGTATCATTCCCGGCAACGAAATCGCGATCGGCCGGATCATGAACCAGCTGTCCGAACTTGGCGTGAAGATCGTCACCGAGCGCCAGGCGCATGTCCACGTTTCCGGTCACCCGGGCCGCCCCGAATTGATCGAGATGTACGATTGGGTCCGCCCGCAGATCGTCGTTCCGGTTCACGGCGAGGCGCGGCACCTGGCCGAGCACGCCCGCGTCGCGCTTTCCCACGGCGTGCCGCATGCGATCGTGCAAAAGAACGGCGATGTCATCCGCCTTGCACCCGATGGGCCGACGAAGATCGACGAAGTGCGCGTCGGCCGGCTCGTGCTCGACGGAGACGTTATCCTGCCCGCGGACGGGGCAACGGTAAACGAGCGCCGCCGCATCGGTTACGGCGGGCTGATTACGGTAGCGCTGCCCATTGGCGACGATGGCCAGCTCGCTGGAACGCCGCTCATCCGCCCGTTCGGCGTTCCCGTGGAGGAGGACCGCGATGACTTCATCAATGACGCGACCGATGCCGCGACGCGCGCCTTCAGCAAGGGCGACGAGGAAGCCATGCGGGAGGCGGTCCGCCTGGCCGTGCGCCGCTGCGCGACTCTGTGGACCGGGAAGAAGCCCGTCGTCGACGTGATGCTGCTCCAGGTCGCGTAGCAAGGCGCTCCATGGCGTTCACGTCGATCCTGGCGATCTATTTCCTGTTTTTCGCTTTCAGCGCCTTCATTTTGTTGCCTTTCGGCGTGAAGACGGATGAGGACCTGGGCAATCCGAAACAGGCCGGCCACGCCGAGAGTGCCCCGCACCGGTTCAACCTCAAGCGCCATTTGGTGAAGGCGTTGATTGTCGGCGCTCTTCTGTTCGCGATCTATTACGCGAACTGGACCTTCGGCTGGATCACGCCGGACGATCTCGACTTCTACAACGGGCGCTGATTCTCAGCGGCGACGATCGATCTGCGCGAGGGCGGCGTAGAGCTTGCCCATGTCGGACGACATTAAGGTGACTGCAATGATCCCGCCGTCACGCTCCGCAACGACCCGCCGAAGCATCGTTTCGAAATCGGCGATGTAGCGGTTCACAGACTGCTGAAACTCGGGATCGCTGTCATAGTGCGCCTTGATCGCGCGCGTCTCGCTGCCGCCCATCAGGCGCACGGCGCGTCGCGTGAACACCCCACGGTTGCCCTTGATGTAGCTGTCCCACGCCTTGTCGTCGATTTCGTCGGACAGGATCTTGCCGACATCGATCGCGGCCGAGTTCATCGAGTCCATCAACAGCGATACGCGGCGGGCGAAAGCCTCGCTGTCTTTCTCGCGCTGGTTCTCGCTGGTCTGCTCCATGTGCTGCTCGAGCGCCGCTGCGGTCTGGCCCAGCGTCAACATCTGCTGCGTTAGCCGATCGGAAGCGGCACGAGCGGACTCCACCGCACGCGCGGCGACGTCCTCGACGCTCCGGAGGCGTTCCTCGACGCTTTCGCGAACAACGCGCTCGAGAGCCGCTCGCGTTTCCTCCGACAGTTTTCCGGCGCTTTCCGGGATGATGCTCTCGATCGCCTCACGCGCTCGGTCGGCGGCGTGTGCGGCGGCTTCCTTGACCTGCAGCAGTGCTGAGACAAGCGCCGGGCCAGTTTCGGCACTGAGGCTGGTCGCTTCGCGCTCGACCTTCACGATTACCGAGGCGAGCTCCGTGAGCTTCGACTGTGCAGTGCCGACGCCGTCGTCGACAGAAGCAAGGAGCGCAGCGAAGCGGTCTTGCTGTTCGGCGATCTGACCGCCAGCTGCGGAGATGCGGTCGCTTGCTTCGATGGACGCCTCGCGGATCCAGCCAATCTCCGGCCGGATTGCGGCAGTGCTCGCGAGCAAGCGGTCGGTGCCGCCCTGCGCTTCACCGAGCATTGTGCCGACACCGTCGCGGATCTCGCCTGCCAACCGCCCGATGCTCTCGCGCAGGGCTTCGGTGCGTTCAGCAATCGAGCCGATGGCGTTGTCCTGCATTCCCGCATCGGCGGCGAGCGTGTCGAGCTCGGTGCGAGCGCGAGTGAGGGATTCGAGGAAACGGTTGGCGCGCTCATCGCCATGGGATGCGAGCTCAGCGAAACGCTCGTCGATGAGAGCAAGTCCGCGATCGATCTCGGCGATCATTCGCTGGGACGCGCGGTCCTGCTCGGCGACGCGGTTGGACAGGCCTTCGATCGAGCTGTTCGCCCTCTCGATGTTCGCCGCGAGCGATTCAGATGCTTCGGCGCCCGCCTTGCCGATGCCCGCGGAAGACTGCGCGACCAGCGCCGCAACAGCCGCGGCCTGCGCATCGATGCCCGATCGAATCTCGTCGAGGCTCGTGGATGCCCGGTCGAGCAGCAGGTCGAGCGAGCCATGAAAAGCCGTTTGCGCCTCGCCAACGCGTGCCGCTGCGGAAGTCCCCGCCGCGTCGATTTCGGCAAGCCGCACCGCAAGACGATCCGTCGCTTCCGAAATCAGCCGGTCGGCATCCATCGTACGTTCGGCAAGCGCGGAGACCTGCTGACCCAGTTGCGTTGTCTTGCTTCCGGACTCGCTTCCGACGGAACGAAGCTGCTCGGCGACCGCTCGCGCCGTTTCCTCGGCTCGCGGAAGGTCCTCGAGCAGCACAGCCATATCGTTGCGCGCGGATTCGGCTGCGCGATCGAGAGCTTCGCCATGTCGTTTCAGCCGCTCGGTGCTGGTGTCGAACTCACGCGTGATGTTGCCGAGCTTGCCGGTCGCGTCGTCTCCGAGCTGCATCAGGTGTTGGGAGATCATGGTCAGCTCGATGCGGCTGTCCTGAATCCGCTGGGACAGGACCTCGAGCAGAGCTTCGAGTGATTGCGCTTCGGTTCGCATCGCGACCACCGAACGAGTGAAGCGCTCTGCCTCCTTGCGGCGGGTGCGGCCGAACATCAGCCATACCAGCCCCAGAAGCGCCAGCGGCGTGGCGGTGGCCGCGATCCATTGCGCAAACGCAGGCGACGCTAGCGATTGTCCGCCGAGCGAACGGCCGGCCGACCAGGCGCTGAAGGCAAGCCAGACCACCGCGAGCAGCCCGAGGACGGTTCCGAGCACCCGCCTCCCACCGGCGCCGTGTTGCTCGGCGCGGCTTTCCGCCCACTGCTCCTGGTCGAACGACGGTGTGTTGGCCACCAACTCATCTGTGAGATCCAGGGGCTCAGCCCCGACGTAGGCCGGAGACAGCGGCTCGGCGCGCTTTGCGAACGGATTCATATCAAGTCAGTTTACCATCTTTGACGAAGCGCGAAAGCAGTTAGAGAGAGATTGCCGCGCATGCGGTAAAGGGGAGGGACGGGATTGGCGGTCGGCGCTCTGATCGGGGCCTATCAGGAGGATGATCAAGGCGGCCTCCGCGCGCTGATCCCGCTCTCCGGACGAACCCTGATCGAATATCAGGTTCGCTGCGCCTCGGCAGCCGGGACTGCGCCCATCGTCGTCATCGTCGAGCGCGTGCCGCAAGCGCTTCAGGATGCGCTCGAGCGGCTGCGGCTAGACGGAATCGGCGTCTTTCCAATCAGCGACGTGCAGGAGGCGCTGAGCCGCTTTGAGGCAGGCGCGACGATCATGCTGATTGGCGACGGGATCGCGCCGACGGCCGACCTCGTCGCGAGGTTGGCGGAGGAGCCCGAGCCGGTGGTCGTGACGGTCCCTGACGACGAGGCTCACGAAAACTTCGAACGGATCGATGCCGAGTCGCGCTGGGGCGGCGTCGCCGTCGTCGATGCGCATCTCCTCGGCTCGACCGCCGCGATGCTTGGCGACTGGGACCTGCAGTCCACCTTGCTCCGTCGCGCGATCCAGGAGGGCGCGCTCCGGCTTCCGTCCGAGCAAGTGAGCGCCGAACCTATCCTGGTAGAGCGGCCGGAAGACCTGGAGACCTTCCAGCGCCGATTGCTGCAAGCCTCGCGCGGGATACGGACGGACTGGGTCAGCCGATACGTGCTGCCGCCGATCGAGGAACTGGCGACCGAGCAGTTGATGGAGACCAGCGTCCGGCCGGTCTGGCTGATCTGGGCGGCGCTGGCCCTCACCATCGCGGCGGGGGTCTGTTGCTTGAAAGGGTGGCTCGGGGCAGCGCTTGTCCTGATGCTCCTGACGGCGCCTCTCGACATTGTCGCCACCCGTCTCGCGACGCTGCGGCTCCGGCCGCTTTCATCTCGACTAATGAGCCGGCGCTTCCTTGGCCCGGCCGCGGGGTTCCCGCTCATGGCGATCGCCTGGTGGGAGATGAACCACGGGCATGGCTGGGGAACGCTGCTGGCCGGCGCTGGAACGATCGCCTTCTCCGAAGCGGCGCGAATCGAGAAGGTCGGCTTCCCGCCGGACGCGGATCAGTGGCTCTTTTCGCGCCGAAGCGCGATCGTCGCCGCGATTCCGTTCGCTCTCGCGGGGTCGTGGACGGCTTACCTCGTCGGCTTGCTCCTCTACGCAAGTGTCTCATTTTTCATCATTCAGCGCGTCCGGCATTCAGAGTCGAGTTGACGGGAAGTTAACAGAAATTCGATAACCGTCCCTGAGATGATGCCGGAAGAATGGCCGATCGCTGCCTCGGCAGCCGACCAGTCCCCGCCTGCGCGCCGCGCGGGAGGCGACCGGCTGTCCACCGTGCGTGTCGACTTTTTCCTTAGCTCCGCCGACCGTTTGAGCGAGCAGGAGCGGGCGCTGATGACGGCGATGCTTCATTGCCTCGTCAGCGACATCGCCGATGAGCTCCGCGCCGCTCTGCCAAACCTTGCCTCGCCGGCGAATGACGAGGGCAACCTCGCGCTCATCGACCTTTTGTCCTCGGTCGGCCTGCTGGATCGAGCGGGCCTGGTTCGGTTGCTGCTGCGCCGCGCCGACGAAGAACGGATCGC
>Ga0070671_100004847_pt1 | contig 10697 bp, 9 predicted proteins | sample KBSS73metaG_FD_65341 | JGI IMG/M metagenome (GOLD analysis project Ga0070671, IMG submission 65341) | Switchgrass rhizosphere microbial communities from Kellogg Biological Station, Michigan, USA - KBS S7-3 metaG | ecosystem: Host-associated > Plants > Roots > Rhizosphere > Soil ... | reverse complement strand
CAGGAGATCGGCCTCGACATGAAGAAGTTCACCGCGGACATCGACAACGACGCCCACAAGGGCGAGATCGCCGCGATGACGAACGAGGTCATGAAGGTCGGCGCCACCGGCACACCCGCGAGCTTCATCAACGGACGCTACCTCTCGGGAGCCCAGCCGATCGAGGCCTTCAAGAAGCTCATCGACGAGGAGCTGGGCAAGGCGACCGTCGCCGGCGGGACGAAGTAAAGACCCTCGATTCATCAATCCGGCCGATCAGCCGGACCGGAAGCATTCGAACACGGGGCATCGCCGAAGCGGCGCCCCGTTTTTCTTTGGCGGAGGCGTGTGGGAATCGAACCCACCCGGCGCCCCTCTCGGGACGCTACGTCGGTTTTGAAGACCGGGCCAGACACCAGCCTGGATCCACCTCCGCGGGGACGCGCATCGTAACCCGGAAGGTGCTCCGCGCGCCGCAGCGCCGCGGGCGCTGACCGGTACTCCCAAACTCTCCGTAGGTCCGCGCATCCGGCCGAGCACGGTCGGTCGAGCCGCGATCCACGAAAAAAAGCGGCGCCGTCCTTCCGGCGTGTCCGCAACGGCTGCCCCGGGAGATACGCGTCGGGGCGGTCGCTGCGGCCCGCCTGAAGGAGGGCGCCGCGGGGCGAGGAAGGTGAGGCTACGCAGGAATCGTGATGTTCACGAGCTGGATCGTGGAGTGGCCCTGAGTGTCCGTGACCTTCAGCTGGGCCGTGTAGGTGCCGGGCACCCAGTTGGTGTTCGGGCTCAGCCAGAGCTGGTATCCGCCGCTGCCGGAGTTCACGACGAAGGTGCCGGTGCCGCATCCCGTGTCGCCGGCCGTGCAGAACACGAGGTTCGGGGTCGCCGAGCCGCCGCCGCCGGGCCCGAAGTCCGTCGTGAGCGTGAAGTTCGACGCGGTCAGGTTCGTGACCGGGGTCGAGCCGTTCATCACCAGGACGTTCAGCGCCACCGGGTTCTGGTTGGTGCTGTTGGCCGCCGTGGCCGAGGCGCACTGCGGAGCGCCGGAGACGCATGCGGACTCGTCCACCACGACGCTGGCCTGCAGCGCATTGATGCCCTGGGACTGGAGGGTCACCTGGATGTCGGAGATGTCCTGCTCCAGGGTGTCGAGGGTCGAGGTGATCGTGTCCAGTCTCGCCCCGAAGGTGTTGATGTTCGCGGTGATCGTGTCGAGCCGGGAATTGAGGGTCACGATGGATGCGTTCACCGTATCGATCCGGGAGCCGAGGCCGCTCACGTTGGTGTTGATGTTGTTGACGTTGGCGTTGATCGTGGCGATGCTCTGCGTCAGGCCGTTGATCATCGACTGGAGCTGATCGATGGTCCCCTGGAGGTCGCGGCACGCCGGCGGGCCGCCGCCCTGGCTCGAGCTGGTGTTGTTCGTGCTGCTGGTGCCGGAGTTGTTGTTGCCGTGCCCGTTACCTTGCTTCGCGAGCGTGGGAAGCGCTGCGGCGGACAGGAACACGAGGGTGGCGAACAGGGCGGTTTTCGGTGATGGCTTGAACATGGTAGTGACCCTCTCTTCTGGAAGAAGTGTTGGTGACTGAAGGACGACTCCGCGCCGCACCGGCGATCGGTTCATCCTCCTTGGTTAGCGAGCGTGTCGAGTAGCCCTCCGCTTCAACGACGAGCCGAACATTGCAGGATTCGTGCACGGCCGAGCAGCCGCTCTCGCACTGAGTGCGAGCCCGCGAGATGTGCGCGAGGCTTCGCGAAAATTCGAAGGCGTCCCTCCGCGAGACGGACTCCCTTACTCCTCGGGCGGTAGCGGAGAAGCGGACTTCACGTGAGGGCGGAAGTCTCCTGACGCGCGGGTTTTCCCCCCGTCAATGCGGACGGATCGTGACGCTTTCGTGGGAAACGTCTCGATGCAGCCGCCGTCCGCTCTCGGTGCCACGCATGAAGCAGGCGCGGGGAGGGAGGGAACGTATAATTCCTTCGTGACGAAGCTCGCCTTCGCCGTGCACGGCGGCGCCTACGACATCCCCGACGATCAGATCGATGCGCACGCGCGCGGCTGCGCCGCGGCCTTGGAGATCGGCTGGGGGATCCTCGCCGCCGGGGGGGCGGCCCTGGACGCCGTGGAGGCGGCGGTGCGCCATCTGGAGGACGATCCCGTGTTCGACGCGGGGAGGGGCTCGCACCTGACGCGCGACGGGCTCGTGGAGTGCGACGCCGCGATCATGGAAGGGACGGGGCTGCGGGCGGGAGCCGTGGGAGCGCTCCGGGAGATGCGCCACCCTGTCTCGGTCGCGCGCCGCCTGCTCGACGCCGACGGGCCACTCTTCCTGGCGGGCGCGGGGGCGCTCGAATGGGCCGTCGAGAACGGCTTCGAAAGAGCCGACCCGGAGTCCCTCGTGACGCCCCGCGAGCGCGCGCGCTGGTCGCGCAACCGCGTCCGGCGCGCGGAGACGGCCGGGAGCGTCTTTGGCGGGGATTCGCGGACACCCCTGGGGACCGTAGGGGCCGTGGCGCGCGACCGGGATGGTCGAGTGGCCGGGGCGACCTCCACCGGGGGGACCCCCGACAAGCACCCCGGCCGCATCGGCGATACGCCGCTGATCGGGTGCGGGACCTATGCCGACGATCGCGCGGGCGCAATCTCATGCACGGGATGGGGGGAGTCGATCCTGCGCTTCGTCCTCGCGCGGCGGGCCGCGGAGCGCCTGGAGCGCGGAGATTCCCCGACAGTGGCGGCGGCCCACGTCGTCGCGGAGCTTGCAGCGCGCGTGAGAGGGCTGGGCGGGGTCATCGTCGTCTCCTCCGGCAGCGGCTCCTCCGGCGGCGGTCCCTCGGATCCGGCCGGATCTCCTATCGGCATCGCCTTCAACACGCCCCATATGGCGCGCGCCTACCGCGTCGAGGGTGAGAGCCCCTTCGTCGCCGTTCTTCCCTGATGGCCATCTCGAGACGCCTGGCATGGGCGATCCTGCTGGCGGCGGTCGTGACCGCCGGGCTGTTGCGCCAGTTCCACGCCGCGATCCCGTCCTCCCCGTTTCTTCCCGCGCCGTTCGGCTCGCTCCTCTTCTTTCTGATCGTGATCCTCTTCCTCGTATTCGCGAAGGGATGGGGGCGCCGTCAGGAGATCCCGTACGCGGGCGAGGGGCTCGGCCGGGTCAACTTCCTGGCGCTGCTGCCGCTCCTCATCGCGCTCATGCTCGAGAAGTGGGTCTCGATCACGATCTACGGGCCGCTCTTCAGCGCGATCAACGGCACCCGCCTGCGCGCGGACCTGCACAACGTCCTCTACCTGATCGAGTCGGCGACGGGACTGCTGATCGTCTCGGTGGCGCTCCTGCCCCTCTTCCGGCGCCTGCTCCCTTTGCTGCGCAAGTTCCTGCGTCCGCGGCGGATCCCCTTCGCCGGCGCGTCGATCGGCTTCGCGCTCCTGGTCCTCTACGGCGGCCTCTGGGCCTTCTTCCGCGTCTTCAGCAGCGGCGGCGCCGGAGGGATCCATCTGCGCTGGCTCGGGTTCGGACGCTACACGGGGCTCGTCCTCCTGGCGCAGGGGCTGATCGCCTTCGCGGAGGAGCTGTACTACCGGGGCATCCTCCAGACCGAGCTGGCGTTCCTGCTGCCCGCGCTCGGCGTGACGCGCCAGCGCACGCGGCTCGCCCTCGCGGCCGGCCTCATCTCGATCGCGTTCGCGCTCGAGCACTTCGTAGGCAGCGGAACCGGGGGGGACGTGCGGCGGATGGTCTTCACCCTGACCTGCTCGCTCCTTCTCGGAGTGCTGCTCATCCTCGCGGACAACCTGTGGCTCTGCGCGGGCTGCCACTTCATCGTCGACGTCCTCGTCCTTCCCTCGGGGCGCGCTGCGCCCTCCGGACTGCAGTTCGTCGATGGCGCGGGACGGATCCTCCTGGATCCTTCGCTCTACGTGTCCGTCTTTTTCTCGCTGATCTTCGTCTGCGCCTACGCGCGGATGGGGATCGGTGTGGCGCTGCGGAAGCGCGGCCCTCTCGGTGCCGCGCTGGCCAAGGGTCTCGCGTAAGGCGGGGCAGCAGCCGGGGCGGCAGCCGCGGCGGTCGCGGCGGTCGCGGACCTACAGGCGCGAAACGAAGGACGCGGGGATCCGGGTCGTGACGCGGACGCCGCCATCGGTCCGGTCCACGCGCGTCTCCCTGAGGACGCCGGCCAGCGAGGGGTCTGTGACCGAGGCGCGCAGACCGCTGACCGCGATGAGGCCCTTGAGCGTGAGAGCGAGCGCGTCGGCGTCCTCGCCGGCCGCCTTGGCCTCGGAATCGATCGCCAGGTCGGCCGCGATCCGGAAGGTCGCCACCAGCGTCTGGATCGCGGCGAAATCCTCACCGCCGAGCTGTCCCGAGGACCACCCCGTGCGGATCTTCTCCGAGACCGCGCGCCCGGCCGCGGCCGACCAGATCGTCGCGCGCGCGTCGGCGCGGCCCACGAGCGGCAGGAGGGGGCTCGCGGCGGCCCCTGCTCCCCGCCCCTGGACGCGATCGATCGCTCCACTGACCCACCCCCTGGATCCCACCAGCGCGATTCCGGGGCGCGGGAAGGCCACGACGGTCTCGGCCGCGCCTCCCCCTGCCGTCGCACGGCCGGGGAGCGCGTAGACGGGCACCTCGCTGTAGGGCGTGACGCGGGCGCCGCGCTTCTCGAGCCGGGGGCCGAGCGTCCCGCCGTCCAGCCTTCCGGACAGGACCGCGACCGAAGCGCCCCCCTCGCGCCCGTCGGTGCCGATCCAGCCGAGGTCCAGATCGCGCCCGAGATCGAGGCCCGCCTCGGAGGCGAACCGCTCGACCGGAGCCAGCTCCGCCGCGAAGAGCGGCTTGGACGTCATCAGGGTGCGGAACAGGGCGCAGGTGCGCATGTCCGAGAAGCGCAGGCGCACGACGAGCTGCGCACCCTGCGGCATCCACCGGACCGCGGACTCGATACCGGATGTCGATGCGGGCGAAGGCGCTCCGGCGGCCGCGGTCGGCGGCGCGGAAGCCGCGGCCGGCGCCACGGGGGTCGCAGCGGGAATCCCGCCGGGCGCGCCGGGGACGGCCGTCGCGCCGAGGACCGTCAGGAGGATCGCAGAGAAGGCGAAGGAGAGGGCGGGAAGACGCAGGGGCTCTTTCACGCCTGACATCTTCCCCCGGCGCGCCCGGACGCGCAACGCGACCCCCCGGCGGGGCCTCCGCGTCAGCGTGAGGTGACGGGCGTGGACTCGAGCGAGACGAGCGCGGCGGCTTCGTCGGGCTGGATCTCGAAGACCGTCGTGAGGCGGATGGTCTTGAGGACGGACATCACCTGCGGATGGACGCCGATCAGAATCATGCGGCCCCCGCACCGTCGGACCGCCTTGAGAACGGCCACGAGGGCGCCCACGCCGGCGGAGTCGATGGTCTGGACCGTGCCGAAGTCGAAGACGAGCCGTCCCCCCGGAGCGAGGGCGCCGACGACCTCCTCACGGCAGAACATGGCGTTGGTGTGGTCGAGGTTGTCGACGCCGGCGAGCGTCACCTTCAATCGCAGCGCGGAAGTCTCGCGAAGGACCCTCATCGCGCACCCGCCACGTTCGCCGACCGGGACGATTCCCGGAGGGAGCGTCCCGAGGGATCCGAGCGCAGGCTGCCGAGGACGGCCTGCAGCTCGTGCAGCTCGAACGGCTTCTGCATCACCATGGCCGCGCCCGTCTCGAGGCTGCGCCGGATCGACCCCTCGTTCGCCTGGCCGGTGACCATCACGATCACCACGCCGGGTTCCAGTGCCCGCAGCCGTCCCGCGAGCTCGAGCCCGTCCATACCGGGGAGGGACAGGTCCGTGAAGACCACGTCGAAGCGATGGGCGCCGAAGGTGCGGATGGCCGAGGGACCGTCGGCCTCGCAGTGGACGCGGCAGCCGGCCTCGGAGAGCACCTCGTGGAACAGCTCGCGGATCGGCGGCTCGTCCTCGACGACGAGGACCGTCATGGCCCCGGGGGAGTCCCCGGGCTTGAGTCCCAGCCCTCCCGCCATCGCCGCGGCGGCCATCCCCGTCGCCGCCGTGCGCACGTTCGCAACCGCGGGATCGCGTCGCACGGGGAACCGGCAGCCCATCAGGAAGCCCGCTCCGCTCCGCTCGAAGGAGAACGCGCCGCCCTCGCGCTCGGCGAAGCCCGCCACCTGCTCGCGCGTCAGGTCCCCGGGCCGGATGGGGATGTCCTCGGCCTTCGTCCCTTCGCCGGGCATCGCATGCACGCCGAAGACGATCTCGGAGCCCTCGCTGGACGCTTCGAGCCGGGCGGTGCCCCCGCCCGCGACCCGCAGCGATTCGAGGGCGAAGCGGAGCATGTACAGCATCGGCGGCGAGGCGCCTCCGGGATCGCACCAGGTCATCGGCAGGTTTCCGTAGCGGTGCTCCACCGTGATCCCCGCCTTCAGGTACGACCGCTCCATCATCCCGAAGAGCGTGCGGAAGATCTCGAGGAGATTGGTATTCCGCGTGCTCGGCTCGACGAGCTTGGTGAAGACCATCAGCCGTTCGGTCACCGCCTTGAGCTCTCGCGAGCTCTTCACGATGGCCTCGAGCGACGATTTCATCCGGGCCGGGTCGTGGGAGAGCAGACCGAGCTCGGCCTGTCCGAGGATCCCGGCGAGAAGGTTGTTGCTTTCGTGCGCGACACGCGAGCTGAGTTCGCCCACTGCCGCCCAGCGCAGGGCCTGCCGCAGCGCTTCGTCGTTCGTCATGGTGCCGTCTCCAGTGTCCCCGCGCGAACGTCGCTCGATGCGAGGCGCTCCGCCACAGGAATGTAGATTCGAAAGTCGCTCCCCGCACCGGGCTCGCTGTTCACGCGCAGATCGCCGCCGTGGCGCCTCGCGATCTCCCGCGCGATGGAGAGCCCCAGTCCCAGTCCTTCGGGCTTGCCGGTGAGCAGGTCGCCGAGCTGCTCGAACTGCTCGAAGATCCGCGTCTGATCGAGCATCGCGATCCCCGGTCCGCGATCGCGCACGGAGACGACGAGGAACCGGCTCCCCTCATCGTTGGCCGAGCTGCTCTTGCGGACGAGCTTTTCGCGCGCTTCGACCTGCACCAGGCCGCCGCGCTGGCTGAACTTGACCGCGTTGTCGAGGACCTCGCGCAGCGCGAGCGCCACCGCCTCGCGCTCGACCTCGATGAGGGGCATTCCCTGCGGGAGATCGACCGCGATCTCGACGTCGGCGACCGCGGCCTTGTCGATCACTTCCATCACCGCCCGCGACACGAGGTCGAAGGATTCGACCTTGGCGGGAACACCGTCCGAGGCGCGGCGGCGCAGGACCTGGAACCGCAGGATCCGGTCCACCAGGGCGCTCAGGCGCTGAGCCTCCACCTTCACCATCGTGAGGAACTCGCGCGAGTCGTCCTCGTCTCCCTTGAGCGAAAGAAGCAGCTCGGTGCCGGAGAGGATCCCGGTGAGCGGCGTCTTCATTTCGTGCGACACCGAAGAGAGGAAGCGGTCCTTCATCCGGTCCAGCTCCCGCAGGTCCTCGTTCGCTTGCTCCAGGTCGCCCGTGCGCGCGCGCACTTCGTTCTCCAGCCGGTCGTTGACGCGCGTCAGGCTCTCGGTCATCACGGCGTTGTCCAGACACACCGCCGCGTGGGAGGCGATCAGCCCGAGGAAGCGCAGGTCGTCGGCCGCGAAGATCTCCTCCGCATAGGCGATCAGAAGGCCCGCGGGACGCAGCGCCGGGTGCAGCGGTACGACGAGGGCCGAGCACAAGGGCCCCGTGTCGATCAGGAAGGACCCTCCGGAGACGGGAAGCGTCTCGAGAAGCACGGCCTCGCCGCGGTCGAGGATCTCCTCGGCGGAACCGCCGCCGATGCCGGAATCCGCGAGCGGGTCGTTCTCGAGCCCGCGCGCGACTTCGAGGCGCAGCGGCTCGCCGGGGGCCGGACGGAAGAGGATCGAGGCCGCACGCGCGGAGGGGATCGATAGTGCGGCGTCCACCAGCCCCCCGAGGATCGAATCGGTGTCCCGGCGCATCGACAGGTCGCGGGCGAGCGCCTGAAGGCTCTCGAGCTCGCCGATGCGGCGCGCGAGGCGGTTCTTGATTTCCCGCATCTCGCCGAACTGCTCGGCGAGCCCCAGCGTGGCGCGCAGCGAGCGCACGAGCAAGTCCTCGCCCGCCGTGTCGTCCGGGAACGTGAGGGTCGAGGAAGAGGATGCCGGCGGCACGGGAAGCATCGGCTGCGCGGGCGCGGAGTGCGACGGTGCGGGGGCCGGCCGCGCGGTGGTCGCGGATGCGGCGGACGCGGGCTTCATCGCGGCAGGCTCAGCCGTCGTGGAGGGCGCGGCAGGCGCGCCGCCGGCTATCGTAGCGGGATTCGCGGGGGTAAGGGGCAGGCGGCGCACGCTCGCCGGGGCGGGCGGAAGCGTGATGGGCGCGGGGCCCTCGGTCCCCTCGGCGCGCCCGTCGGGCACGTCCGGCCCTTCCGGCTCGAAATCGCGGGAGAGCCCGTTGGCTTCCCCGCCGAGGTCGTCGTCGCTCACCGGCACTTCCGTGATAGCGCTCGCGATGGGCGCGCCGGCGAGGGCCGCCGCGCTTCGCGCGTAGCGCTCGAACACACGGCCCACCTGGTTCTCGAGCGACTCCATATCGTCCGCGCGCCGGCGTCCCGAAATCGTCGCCAGGCGCTTGAGCATCTCCAGGACGGCCGACTGGAAGGTCTCGAGCACGCCGAGGCCCTGGATGGCGGAGGCCGCTATCCCTTCACGGCCAGATTGCAGGGTGGCCTCCACCTCGCGCGGCGTCAGACAGGCCGCGAGGTCCTGCTTGTTGTACTGAACGATCGCCGGTACGGCGAGCGGGTCGAGCCCAATCGCCTTCAGGTTGGTCCTGAGGTTCTCCCAGGCGGCGCGATTCTCCGCGCCCCGGCCGCGCTGGCTGTCCGCGACGAAGACGACGGTATCGGCCCCGGAGAGCACGATGCGGCGCGTCGCGTCGTAGCGGACCTGCCCGGGCACGGTGTAGACCTGGATCTTGAGCGTGTGCCCGAAGATCTTCCCCAGGTCGAGCGGAAGCAGATCGAAGAACAGGGTGCGATCGCTGGCCGTGTTGAGCGAGATGAGACGGTTCTCCCCTGCCGGATCCGTGAAGGCGTGGATCTGCTGCAGGTTCGTCGTCTTTCCGCACAGGGCAGGACCCCAGTAGACGATCTTCGTCTGCAGGGTCTTGTCCGTCTGGTTCCACTGGGCCACGGTCGCTGGCTCCCTCTCCTAGTTGAAGACCAGATGACGGCTCATGATGCGGATGAACACCTTCGTATCCATCGGCCGCGGGAAGATCTCCTCGCCGAGGTACTCGATGCGCTCGCCTTCTTCGCTCTCGAAGGCGCGCGCGACCTCGGCTCCGATCGCCTCGATGCGCCTGTCGATCTCGCGCTTCGTGAGCCGGCGAAGCCCCGTCCGTTCGGCTGGCGCACTTCCTCGCAGCATGACCATCCCATCCTCCCGTCTCATCGATGACCTCCCTTGGCTTCCTTCACGGCTTCTTTGCCGGCTTCCGTCGCAAGCACCGACATGATTCGCGAGAGCAGCTCCGTGGGCGAGTAGGGCTTGGCGAAGAAATCCACCGCCCCCAGCTCCATCCCCCGGTTGACGTCCTTGTTCTGGCCCTTGGCCGACAGCAGGATCACCGGCGTGCGCGCGAGCGTCCCCCGCCGTCCCATCTCCTCGAGCGTCGAGAAGCCGTCGCGGACCGGCATCATCACGTCCATGCAGACGAGGTCGGGCTGGAACCTGTCCATGGCGTCGAGCGCGGCCTGCCCGTCGGCGGCGATCTCGGTGTCGAATCCCGCCCTCTTGAGCAGGAACTCGAGCGGGCGCCGGATGAAGGCGTCGTCGTCCACGATCAGGATGCGCTTGCGGTTCATCGGGGGATCTCCGTGGCCTCTTTGCGGGCCACCACCAGGGTCAGGTCGTCCACGAAGTCCGGGGCCCCCCGCCAGCGCGTGACTTCCTCGACGATCGCGTTCACGGTCTGGCGGGCGCCCATGTGGCGGCAGCGCTGCAGGGCCGCGGTCAGCCGATCGATGCCGAACATCTCGCCCTTCGGGGAGCGGGCCTCGGTGAGGCCGTCGGTGTAGAGCAGGAGCATGTCGCCCGGCCGCATCGTGCAGGTGCGGTCGTCGTAGCGGGTCTCCGGAAGGATCGCGAGGGCGAGGCTGCCCCGCCCCAGGAGCGCCACATTGCCCGAGGACGCGCGCAGCAGCAGCGGCGGGTTGTGTCCGGCGTTGGTGTAGGCGATGCGCCCGCTCGCCTCGTCGTAGACGAGCAGGAACGCCGTGACGAACATCCCAGGGTCGGTGAGGTCGCGCGCCAGGAGCGCGTTCACCCGCGAGAAGATCCGCGAAGGCGAGATGCTCTGATGAGCCTCGGACTGGATGAGGCAGCGCGCCATCACCATCCCGATGGCGGCGCCGATGCTGTGGCCCGAGACGTCGGCGATGGCGATCCCGAACCGACCCGGACAGACGTGCGCGTAGCCGAAGTAGTCGCCTCCGATGTCCTGCGCGGGACGGCACAGGCCGGCGACCTGCAGTCCGGGCACCTTCGGATCCTCGGACGGCAGGAGCCCCTGCTGGATCCGGCGCGCGATGTCGATCTCGCCGCGCACGCGCTCGGTGCGCTTCATGTCCAGGGCCAGACGGCGGTTCTCGAGGACTCCCGAGCCGACCGACGCCACGGCGGCCACGAGGCTCAC
>Ga0070671_100004846_pt1 | contig 10698 bp, 8 predicted proteins | sample KBSS73metaG_FD_65341 | JGI IMG/M metagenome (GOLD analysis project Ga0070671, IMG submission 65341) | Switchgrass rhizosphere microbial communities from Kellogg Biological Station, Michigan, USA - KBS S7-3 metaG | ecosystem: Host-associated > Plants > Roots > Rhizosphere > Soil ... | reverse complement strand
GCCGTCGCGCTGGCAGAGGCGGAAGGGCTTCCTGCTCACGCTGCCTCGGTGGCGGTACGGCTGACCTGAGCCCTGCTCTCTCAAGAAATACTGCCCTTCGACAAGCTCGGGGCGAACCGCTAAATGGAATTCTTATGAACGATCGCGCCAAATCCCGCTCCGCCGCCCGCCTCGCCGCGGTCCAGGCGCTGTATCAGCTGGAAATGGAAGGCACCCCGCTTGCCGCCCTGCTGCATGAATTTCACCAGCACCGCCTCGGCGCGACGATTGAGGACGTCACTTATGCTCAGGCGGAGGAAAGCTTCTTCGACGACATCGTGACCGGCGTCGACAAGCGCCGCGACGAAATCGACGGTGTCATCGCGGCGCGCCTGTCCCAAGGGTGGAGCCTGGAACGGCTCGACAAGCCGATGCGCCAGATCCTCCGCGCGGGCGCTTATGAATTGCTCGCGCGCAAGGATGTCTCGACCGGCACCGTGATTAGCGAATATGTCGATGTCGCCCACGCCTTCTACGACAAGCGCGAGGCGGGCTTTGTGAACGGCTTGCTTGATGGTGTGGCCAAGGATGTGCGGAAGTAGGTCCGGTCATATCGCGGGAGCGTGATGAGCAATGTCCGCTGAATCCCGCTTCCTGACCCTCCTACGCCTGCTGGCGAACGACCCCGCCGCGCAGGGCCTGCAGGACGATGTCGCCGTCTTGGAAGTTGGCGATACCCGGCTCATCCTTACCAGCGACACCATGGTCGAGGGGGTCCATTACCTCCCCACCGATCCCCCTGCCGACATCGGCTGGAAGCTCGCCGCCGTGAACCTTTCCGACCTCGCCGCAAAAGGCGCAAAGCCGGTTGGATGCTTGCTCAACTACGCCCTTTCAGGCGAGGAGGATTGGGACACCGCCTTCCTCGAAGGACTGGGCGAGGCGCTTGGCCGCTACGCCATGCCGCTGCTCGGCGGCGACACGGTACGGATGCCCGCAAACAGCGCCCGCAGCTACAGCCTCACCGCAATCGGCGAAGCGAACGGCCTTGTGCCAATCCGCACAGGCGCGCGTCCTGGCGACCGGCTTTATATAACCGGCCCGGTGGGCGATGCCGGAGCGGGCCTCGACCTGCTCCGTATCGACCTTGCGGCGTCAGGCCCCCTGGTCGACGCCTATCGCCGCCCCAAACCGCGGCTCGCCGAAGGGGCGCTGCTCTCCCCCCATGTCCACGCGATGATGGACGTATCGGACGGCCTGCTGATCGACGCAGCCCGCATGGCGCAGGCGAGCGGGCTCGCAGTCACCATCGACCACATACCGCTATCCTCCGCATTGGAGGCAGTCCGCGTCGCCAGCACTGCGGCCCAGATCGCGGCCGCGCGGGCAGGGGACGATTACGAACTGCTCTTCGCCCTGCCACCCGCGCTCAAGCCTCCGGTCAGGGCTATTCCGGTGGGCCATTTCTCCGCCGGATCGGGGATCAGCCTCATCATCGATGGCGCGGAAATGCCGTTGCCTGCGCGCCTCGGCTGGGAACATGGCTGACCGGCACTCCGCCAAGTCGCTGATTCAGGTCAATTCCGTAACAGCTTGACGCGGCCCGTGCTGCCTGTAGCTTCCCCGCATCCTTACTTCAGCCCGGTTGGACGCTCATGATGTGCGTGACCCTGATGCTGATTGACGCGGTGCCTGATGCCGGATGCGTGAATTCCGGCCGCCCGCCCTTATGCCTTTCGCTCGCCCGTCATTCCCTGCGGAGCGGCCGATGACAGGAAAAACAGGGGGAGAGGAACATCCATGCAGATTGTCTATATCGCCATAGGGTGCGGCCTGCTGGCCGTGCTCTACGGCCTGTTCACCAGTCGACAGGTGCTGGCGGCATCCGCCGGCAATGAAACGATGCAATCCATCGCCGGCGCCATTCAGGAGGGGGCCAACGCCTATCTTGGCCGCCAATATACGACCATCGGCATGGTCGGCGTCGTTGTCGCGGCGCTGGTCTTCTTCTTTCTTGGCGCAACGTCCGCGATCGGTTTCCTGATCGGGGCGATCCTGTCGGGGGCGGCGGGGTTCATCGGCATGAATATTTCGGTGCGCGCCAATGTCCGCACAGCCGAAGCCGCGCGCACCACGCTGCAGAGCGGCCTCACCGTCGCCTTCCGGGCAGGAGCCATCACCGGCATGCTGGTGGCGGGCCTTGCCCTGCTCGCGATCAGCGTTTTCTTCTGGTATCTGACGGGCCCTGCTGGTCACGCGCCTGACGATCGCCTTGTGATCGACTCCCTGGTGGCCCTGGCCTTCGGCGCCAGCCTCATCTCCATCTTCGCGCGCCTGGGCGGCGGCATCTTCACCAAGGCGGCCGACGTCGGCGCGGACCTGGTGGGCAAGGTCGAGGCGGGCATCCCCGAAGACGACCCACGCAACCCTGCCGTCATCGCCGACAATGTGGGCGACAATGTCGGCGACTGCGCGGGCATGGCAGCCGACCTTTTCGAAACCTATGTCGTGACCGTGGGTGCGACCATGGTGCTGACCGCGCTGCTGGTGAAGGGCGTGGATAACGCCTTCCTGCAACAACTCATGTCGTTGCCGCTGATCGTTGGCGGCGTGTGCATCATCACCTCGATCATCGGCACCTATATGGTCCGCCTCGGCTCCAGCCAGTCGATCATGGGCGCGCTCTACAAAGGCTTCTGGACCACCGCGATCCTGTCGATCCCCGCGCTTTATTTCGCGGCGCAGTTCACCCTTGGTGATCTCAACGTCCGCTTCGGCACGGATCTGGACGGCAATGGCGGTTATACCGGCATGGCGCTTTTCTGGTCGATGATGGTGGGCCTCGCCGTGACCGGCCTCATCGTCTGGATCACCGAATATTATACCGGCACCAACTATCGCCCGGTGCGCAGCATCGCGCGGGCGTCGGAGACTGGCCATGGCACCAATGTGATCCAGGGCCTCGCGGTCAGCCTGGAGGCGACCGCGCTTCCCACGCTGGTGATCGTCGCGGGTATCATCGTCGCGCATCAGTTGGCGGGCCTCATCGGCATCGCCTTCGCCGCAACGGCGATGCTGGCGCTGGCGGGCATGGTCGTCGCGCTCGACGCATACGGCCCTGTCACCGATAATGCAGGCGGCATCGCGGAAATGTCGCACATGGATGACAGCGTGCGCGTCAAGACCGACGCGCTCGACGCCGTGGGCAACACGACCAAGGCGGTGACGAAGGGTTACGCCATCGGTTCCGCTGGCCTCGCCGCGCTCGTGCTGTTCGGCGCTTACACAGAGGACCTTAAATTCTACAATTCGGCCCTTGGCCTCACTGAACCGGTCGATTTCAGCCTCTCAAACCCTTATGTCATCGTCGGCCTGCTGCTGGGCGCGCTGCTGCCTTATCTGTTCGGGGCGATGGGCATGACCGCCGTCGGTCGTGCCGCCGGCGATGTGGTCAAGGACGTGCGAGACCAGTTCGCCACCAACAGCGGGATCATGGAAGGGACCTCGCGTCCTGACTATGCCCGCACGGTGGACCTCGTCACTCGCGCCGCGATCAAGGAGATGATCATCCCCAGCCTGTTACCCGTGCTGGCTCCGATCATCGTCTATTTCGCGATCTCTGCCGTAGCGGGGACGCCTAATGGCTTCGCGGCGCTCGGCGCATTGTTGCTGGGCGTCATCGTCTCGGGCCTGTTCGTCGCCCTGTCGATGACCTCGGGCGGGGGCGCCTGGGATAATGCGAAGAAGTTCATCGAAGACGGCAATCACGGCGGTAAGGGATCGGAAGCGCACAAGGCGGCCGTGACCGGCGACACAGTGGGTGATCCTTACAAGGACACGGCGGGCCCCGCCGTCAATCCGATGATCAAGATCACCAACATCGTTGCGCTGCTCCTGCTCGCCGCATTGGCGCACGCTGCCTGATAAACCAAGAAAATACAGGACAGTAGGATTGCCCCGCCCTATAATCAGGGCGGGGTTATTCGTTGGGGGTAAATAGCTTGAATAAGATCGTTGTTGCCGCGAGCATCCTGCTCGCGCAGCTTCCGTGCGTCGCGCTCGCGCAAGCCGATGCCGCAAAATCCGTCCCGACCAAGGAATGGCCGATCGAGGCCTTCGCCGAACTGCCGCTGATGGAGCAGCCGGAAATGTCGCCGGATGGCAGGCGTATCGCCGCGCGCGTCGCGAACAACGGCGAGTTGATGCTGGTCATCGCCGATATATTCGATGCCAAGGCGTTTCACGGCCTGCGGCTGGGCGAAAATGACCTAAATTGGTGGTCGTGGGTGAATGATGACTGGCTGATCGCGGGCCTGGGCGCGGAAAGCTTCGTCGAAGGAATGCCCTTTCATCTGAGCCGCGTCGCCAGCATCAAGCGGGACGGGACGAAGATCAACCTGCTCGCCAGGAATAGCGCTGCTCAAAGTGCCGATGATGTCATTTGGGTGGCGCGGGACGGGACGCCGCGCATTCTGCTGTCCTACCAGACGTCCATCTACATCAACGAACCTGGCTTCTGGCCGCAGGTGGATGAAGTCGATATCACCACTGGGCGGATGCGCAATGTGGTCGCGCCCCGCGCAAGTGTCCTGTCCTGGCGTGCCGACGCCTCAGGCGCTGTGCGGATGGGTGTGGGCTATGTGGATGCCACGCGCACCTTTAAGCTGTTGTACCGGCCAGACGCCAAATCCAGTTTCCGCGTCATCGATCGCGCCGACAGGCGCCGCGATGAGTCGTTGGTGACTCCGCTGCTTTTCACGGCAGACCCCGGTAAGGCCCTCGCCAGCGACGACCATGAAGGGACTGGTGCGCTCTACGAATATGATCTGACGTCGCTGCAACTGGGGCAGAAGATTTTTTCTGCGCCGGGCTTTGATTTAGGCACGGTCGTCACGGATGATAGTCAGACCAGCCTATCGGGCGTCTATTACACCGCCGATGCGCCCACCGTGCACTGGTTCGACGCTTCGCTGGCGCAGGTTCAATCGGATTTGGACAAGGCTGTCGGCGGCCGACGGGCGACGATCGTATCAACCAGTCGCGATCACAAGAAGATGATCGTGCACGTCGGCAGCGCTGATCAACCAGGGAGCTATTATTATTACGACATCGACTATGGCGTGATGAAGCTTCTGTCCAACGTCAGCAGCAGTTTTCAGAGCGCGCGTCTCTCTCCGGTCAAGACGATCCGGTACAAGGCACGTGACGGGCTGGAAATTGCGGCAGTTCTGACCCTTCCTGCGGGGAAGGACCCCAGGAAGCTGCCACTGATTCTCATGCCGCATGGCGGCCCTTTCGTTCGCGACAGTGAGAATTGGGACTGGCAGGTTCAGTTCCTCGCGAACCGCGGGTACGCAGTGCTGCAACCCAATTATCGCGGCTCCTCGGGCTATGGAACCGCGTTCGCAGCCAAGGGAAAAGGGCAGTGGGGCCTTGCCATGCAAGATGACCTGAACGACGCCGTCGACTGGGCGGTGAAGGAAGGGCTCGCGGATGAAAAACGGGTCTGCATCGTCGGTGGATCTTATGGCGGCTATGCAGCCATGCGCGCGGCGCAGCGAGACGGCGCCAAATATCGCTGTGCGGTCTCATATGCCGGCGTGTCGGACCTCTCTGCCATGACGCGATATGATCGCCGTTTTCTCAACAGCGGAGGTCGAGCGGATTGGCTGCAGCAGCAAGCTCCCGACTACGCGGCGGTGTCACCCATCAACTATCCGGGTCAATTTTCCACACCGATCTTGCTGATGCACGGCAAGAAGGATCGGCGCGTTCAGGTTGGCCAATCGCGCGAGATGGCTGAAAAGTTGAAGCAGGCTGGGAAGATCGCTGGTCGTGACTTCATTTATGTTGAACAGCCGCTCGCCGATCATTTCTTTTCCCGGCAGGCGGACCGTCTAGACTTTCTTCAGCGGCTGGACGCCTTTTTGCAGGAATATAACCCCGCTTGACCGCCTTGATCCGTGTCATTGGTCCGCCGCCGGTAATTGGGGGTGGGCCTTCGCGCATCTGTCATGTCATGAAAGTGACATAAAAGAGAAATGATGAGGTAATATTTGAGTCATAGTCGGCGCACCACGCCACCGGGCGAGGGAGAAAAATTTCAATGCGACCGACCTTCAAGCTTGTCCTGTCCGCTCTGGCGGTGCTCAGCCTTCCGGCGGTTGCGCACGCCAGCGAGGATGAGCAGCTCTGGACCACTGCCGCTGCAACTGTGAAGCTCAGCGACAAGTGGCGCTTCTCGCAGGAAGTAATCGGCCGCTTCAGCAACGACCGCGATGGTCTGTACGAAGTCGAGATGAACTCGCTTATCGGCTACAAGGTCAGCAAGAAAGTCACGATCTGGGCAGGCTATACCCACGATCCCAATTATGTCAGCGGCGACTTTACCGTGATGGAGCATCGCGGGCGCCAGCAGGTGACGTTCGATAATATCGTGAAGATCGGCCCGGGCCAGCTCAGCGCCCGCCTGCGCCTGGAGGAACGCTGGCGCGAAGGCGTCGATGGCACAGCCTGGCGTCTGCGGCCCTATGTCAAATATGTCCTGCCCTTCAAGGAGGGCGGCAAGACGGCGCTGGTGCTGAGCCATGAAAGCTTCATCGACCTCAACACCACCAACTTCCAGCGCGTCGAAGGTGAGGAGCGGATGCGCAACCTGATCGCCATTACGACCCCCGTGGCGAAGAATGTGAACGCCGAAATCGGTTACCTGCACCAGCATGGCTTCCGCCCCAACGCGGATGACCCGAACGACAATGTCGCGTCCTTCGCGCTGAACTTTTCCTTCTAGCCCATCTACCAGCGTCACCCCGGCTCAATGCTGGGGTGACCTATCCCTGCAAGTCAGGGCGCTTCCTCCACCCGCCTTGCTCCTTCACCATCCACGGGCCTATAGGCCCCGCATGACCAGCGAACCTTTCCGCTCGCAACTGGCGGCCCTCGACAAGCGCGGGCGCCTGCGTCGTCTGGTGCCGCGCGCCGGGCGCGACTTTGCCTCCAACGATTATCTTGGGCTCGCATCCGATCCGCTGATCGGTCAGGCCGTCGCCGACGCGGTGGCGCGCGGCGTCCCGGTGGGCTCGGGCGGCTCCCGCTTGCTGCGTGGCAACGCTCCCGAACATGAAGGGTTGGAGGCGAAGGCAGCCGCCTTCTTCCGCACCCAAGCCGCGCTTTTCCTGGCGAATGGTTTTGCCGCCAATTGTGCGCTTTTTTCCACGCTGCCGCAGCGGGGCGACCTGATCGTCGCGGACGAACTCATCCATGCCAGCGTGCATGACGGCATCCGTCTGTCCAAGGCTGCGACCGTCTTTGCCCGCCACAATGATGTGCAAAGCTTCACCGATCTCATCACCGCCTGGCGGGCGGAGGGAGGCAAGGGGCGCATCTGGATCGCTGTCGAAACCCTCTATTCGATGGACGGCGACATGGCTCCGCTCAGCGATCTGGCAACGCTCGCCGCGAAGCAGGATGCGATGCTGATCCTGGATGAGGCGCATGGCACCGGCGTTTTTGGCCCGGGTGGCCGCGGCCTGTCGGCGGGTCTCGACGGCCTTCACAATGTCGTGACGCTGCACACCTGCGGCAAGGCGATGGGGGTTGAAGGAGCGCTCATCTGCGGGCCGCAGATCATCATCGACTATCTCATCAACCGCGCTCGCGCTTTCATCTTCTCGACCGCGCCCTCGCCGCTGATGGCGGTCGCCGTGTCGGCGGCGATCGACCGGATAGAGCAGGCGGACGACTTGCGCGCCCGGCTCAAGACATTGCGAGTCGATGCGGCGGAAGCAATCTGCGCGCCGCTCCGCCTGCCCCAGCCGCGTAGCCAGATTGTCCCGGTCTTGCTGGGCGAAGATCGAAGGGCAATGGCGGCAGCCGCCGCTCTGCAGGAAGCCGGCTTCGACATACGCGGTATCCGTCCGCCGACCGTGCCCCCCGGCACCAGCCGATTGCGCATCTCGCTGACGCTGAACGTCGGTCGCGCCGATATCGTGGCGCTCGGGGAAGAATTGCAGCGAGTGTTGGCATGACCAATTTCATCGTCACCGGCACCGACACCGACGTCGGCAAGACAGTGTTCGCCGCTGGCCTTGTCGACGCTCTAGGAGCCTATTATTGGAAGCCCATACAGGCGGGCATAGATCCGGAAGGGGATAAGGAGAGCGTCGCACGCCTCGCAGGCCTCCCGCAGGACCGCATACTCCCTGAAGCCTACCGCCTCAATACGCCCGCTTCGCCCCACCTTGCCGCGCGCCTCGATGGGGTGGAAGTCAGCCTTGATAACTTGGCTCTGCCTTCTGTCGATGGTCCGCTGGTGATCGAGGGCGCCGGGGGTGTGCTGGTCCCGGTCAGCGAGACGCTGCTGATGGCCGATCTTTTCGCTCATTGGGCTGTGCCGGTCATTCTCTGCGCTCGCACCGGCCTTGGCACTATCAACCACAGCCTGCTCAGCATTGAGGCGCTGCGCAGCCGCGGCGTGGCGCTTGCGGGGATCGCCTTCATCGGCGACCCTCATGCCGAAAACGAACGGATCATCCCGGCTCTTGGCGGGGTCCCCAGCATCGGTCGCCTCCCTCGCCTCGATCGGTTGGACACTCAAAGTCTGAGGCAAGCGTTCTCCGCGAATATCCGCTTGCCCTGAAGCGCTGTCCCGGCTCAACTCCCGGCAATGGGTCAAGCAAGGGACGCTTCGATGAAAATCCTCCTTTTTGGCGCAGCAGCTTCGGCGCTGATACTCGCCGCTTCAGTTGCGCAAGCTGATCAGGCACCCGCCGAAAAGCCGACCTATGGCAGTTACGGCTTCGACACCAAGGGAATGGACCCCGCCGTTGCGCCAGGCGATGATTTCTACCTTCACGCTAACGGCGGATGGGCAAAGGCCACGCCCATCCCGCCGGACAAGTCCAATTACGGCGCGTTCAATGTGCTCGACGATCTGTCGCGTGAACGGACGAAGGGCATTTTGGAGGCAGCCAAGTCGGATCCTGTGAGCAAGATCGGCGTTGCCTATACGAGCTATCTGAACGCAGCCCCGGTGGAGGCGAAAGGACTTTCCCCCGTACAGCCTTGGCTCGCGAAAATTCAGTCTATCACTGACAAGCGGAGCTATGCCCGGCTCGCGGCTGAGGCGGCGCGTGCTGGCATAGCCGGCCCCTTCGCCTTTCATGTGGGCCAAGATGACAAGGACCCGGAACATTATATCCTGAACTTGCGGCAATCGGGTCTGGGGCTTCCCGATCGCGACTTTTACCTCCAGCCCGACGAGAAGATGGCGGCGATCCGCGCCGCCTATGTCGCGCATCTTGAGCAGATGCTGACGCTCGCAGGGCAAACCAACGCAAAGCGCCGCGCCGCCGCGCTCATGGCTTTTGAAACCGAAGTGGCGAAGCTGCATTGGAGCCAAGTCGAAAGCCGCGACGCGGACAAAACCTATAATAAGATGACGCTGGCCGAACTGCAAAAGGCCGCACCGGCCTTCCCGTTCACCGACTATTTCGCAGCAAACAACCTAAGGCCCGCCGCCCTGATCGTCGCTCAGCCTAGCGCCATTTCCGGCGAGGCCGCGCTGATCGCCATGACGCCGTTGGAGCAACTGAAGGACGCGCTGCTGCTCCGCAGCCTCCACGCTTATGCGACCTATCTTCCCGATCGGATCGCCGACGCTGACTTTGCCTTCTACGGCACCACCCTGTCCGGCACGCCACAGCGGGAGGAACGGTGGAAGCGCGCCGTCGATTTCGTAAAGGAGTCCATGGGCGAGGAAGTAGGCAAAATCTACGTCGCCAAATATTTTCCGCCGGAAACCAAGGCGGCGATGGACCAGCTGGTGAAAAATGTCATCGCCGCCATGGGCCGAAGGATCGATGGTCTGATCTGGATGAGCGATGCGGCCAAAGCCCGCGCGCACAAGAAGCTTGCCGCCTTCACGCCAAAGATCGGCTATCCCGAAAGGTGGCGCGATTATAGCGGCCTGACCGTCAAACCGGACGATCTGTTTGGAAATGCGCTGCGCTCGAACCAATATGAATTCGACTATCAGATGGGCAAGCTTGGCAAGCCGATCTACCGTTGGGAATGGCAGATGACGCCGATGGAGATCAACGCCTATGCGGACTTCTCCATGGTGGAGATCGTCTTTCCGGCCGCTATCCTTCAGCCGCCCTTCTTCGATCCTCATGCAGATCCCGCTGTTAACTATGGCGGCATCGGCGCGGTGATCGGCCATGAACTCAGCCATCATTTCGACGACCAAGGGGCGAAATATGATGAGACTGGCAAGCTCAACCAGTGGTGGAGCGATGCCGACGTAGCCGCGTTCAAGGGGCTTACCGACAAACTGGTCAAACAATATGACGCCTATGAACCCTTCCCCGGCGCGCATGTGAAGGGGGCCTTCACCTTGGGCGAAAATATCGGAGATCTTGCTGGCGTGGCGGTTGCGCTCGACGCTTATCATGCCTCGCTCGGTGGCAAGCCTGCGCCCGTGATCGACGGTACGACCGGCGATCAGCGCTTCTTCCTTGGCTGGGCGCAGGTGTGGCGGCGCAACTACCGTGAACCTAACCTTAGGCAGCGGCTCGTCACCGATCCTCATTCGCCATCGCAATATCGTGCTGATACAGTGCGAAATTTCGATCAATGGTATGGCGCGTTCAAGCCTGCTCCTGGCAGTAAGCTCTACTTGGCGCCACAAGATCGCGTGAAAATCTGGTGAGCCATTCT
>Ga0070671_100004845_pt1 | contig 10700 bp, 8 predicted proteins | sample KBSS73metaG_FD_65341 | JGI IMG/M metagenome (GOLD analysis project Ga0070671, IMG submission 65341) | Switchgrass rhizosphere microbial communities from Kellogg Biological Station, Michigan, USA - KBS S7-3 metaG | ecosystem: Host-associated > Plants > Roots > Rhizosphere > Soil ... | reverse complement strand
AAGACCTCTGTCAACAAACATTTGGGCTGTGTTTGGCACGAAACTGTGCTTTTTTGGCAGGGTCAGCAAGATCACGGTTGGCTCTTCTATGCTTCGGCTTCCTAACGCCGAGGCTCAAACTCAAATAAAAATTTACGGAACAACTTTACGGCTACGAGTGACCGGCTTGGGGGTCGACACCTCTGTCGTGACGGGTTCTTTCTTGATGCTAACGGAACCCTTTTCGTTGAGTTCGGCTTGCTCGTAAGGATCAAGCCGAGCAAAAACGTAGAATACTTCACCAGATCGAACGGTCCCAAGAAAACGGAACGTGTTCTTTATGACGTCTCCCACCTTGAGCGTGCTGGCCGGCTGAGGATGCTCAAAGAGAAGCCGAAACTCATCGACCACAACTGCCTCAAGCTCGGGCAAATAGTCGTTATGACTCTCCCTGGCTAACCGAACCGCCATCTGACGTAACGCCCTTATTCGATTGGAATTTCGGCGATAATAAGTACTACTAATTTCTCGACGACTGACCCGATCGTCAACGACCTCTTGTTCATTTTTTAAGTATCCGAGGTAAGCGCGCACGACTGGTCCGAATTCATCGTCCGAATACCTTCCCACTTGATCAGCCTGGACTGCAAACGAAAGGAAAAGGACGACGGCAAACGCCGATAATAATTTCACCTTAAGAGTAGACATGAACGACCGGATTAACTCTGATGATTGTGATCTTTTTCTTACAGCCGCGAATTATAACAGCATGTAGGATCACAAAATTGCACCCGCCTTTCGCCAATGTTACATTGATCTTCAGTTTCAGTGAAAGCACTCATGAATCCGTCAGATCCGTACCCGGTCCCAACTAGAAAGAAAGTCGCACTCGGTGTAAGCGGCGGAATTGCCGCCTACAAAGCCGCCGAAGTTCTCAGGGGATTGCAACGCGCGGGCTGCGAAGTGCGGGTCGCAATGACAAAACGCGCCTGTGAATTTGTGCAGCCACTCACCTTTCGCGCATTGTCAGGTTCACACGTGATTGTGGATGACTACGCACCCGATAACCCCGATCCAATCGCGCACATCACATTTTCGCAGTCAGTAGATTTGCTGATCGTCGCTCCGGCAACTGCAAACATCATCGCCAAGTTTGCGAACGGCATCGCCGACGATTTTCTAACTTCTACGTATCTGGCATGTACTGCGCCAGTTTTAATCGCGCCAGCGATGAACACCACGATGTGGCAACAACCTGCGACTCAACGAAATCTGAAACTCCTGGAGGAAGATGGCGTCCACATCGTTGAACCAGATGCGGGTGAAATGGCATGCAGGACCATTGGACCAGGTCGGTTAAGCGAGCCCGATAGGATCGTATCGGCAGCCCTCGAGATGCTAAACCGTTCGCCGGCGAAAGATCTAAGTAGTGAAAAGTTTCTGATAACAGTTGGCGCAACGCGTGAGGAAATCGATCCCGTCAGATTCATTTCAAATCGTTCTTCCGGAAAGATGGGCTTCGCTTTAGCTGAGGCTGCTCGCAGACGTGGTGCGCAAGTTACGGCAGTGGTTGGCGCCACAACATCAAAAGCGCCAAGTGGTATTGATTTAATCAACGTGACTTCGGCGGAGGAGATGGCCCAGTCGGTTGCTCACGAGCTTAGTAGCGCCACAGTATTCATCGGTGCGGCCGCAGTTGCAGACTATCGACCAGCAAAACGATCCGATCAAAAGATAAAAAAACTGTCCGAATCTCTTTCGATAGATCTTGAGCGAACGCCCGACATTCTCTCTCAAGTTTCTTCCCAGCGCGGCGATGGTTTACTTGTCATTGGTTTTGCAGCCGAAACTGAAAACGTAATCACTAATGCTGAATCGAAACTTTCATCCAAGCTTCTCGATGCGATCGTTGCTAACGATGTAACTCGCGCGGATGCCGGGTTCGATTCGGACAACAACGCAGTTACCATCCTGACCCGTGCAAATGGCAACGCACCGATTCAGTTGCCCCTCATGTCTAAGACGGACCTGGCAGATAAGATTTTAGATATAGTCGTACACTTACGTGCCCAAAGGACAACGACTAAAACATCTTCACGTTAGACATGGACCAATCGAGAGAGTTCAAATGGACGCTTCCGACATCGACGACTTAATAAACGAAACTAAGAAACAGCTGCTCCACCTCCAAACACTCGGTATTGAGGGACTTCAGCTGCCGAACATTCCAACTCCGAAAACTAAACCAAAAGTCACCGCACCAATCTCGGCGGTTCCAACGACGACGCCAACCAAAGTAGTTACCCGTCAGGAGCCGGTTAACATTTCAAAGCCTGCGACGTTGGATACTCTCTTCAGTGAGGTCAGACGGATGACTGAACAGATCGCTGTCTCCAGTGAAACGTTTGAACAAATTCACGAAGAGGTCGGCAATTGCACTCGGTGTCCTTTACACGTCGGACGCACAAACATCTGCCATACCGAAGGCAATCGCAAATCTCGCTTAATGTTTGTTGGCGAAGCACCTGGCGCGGATGAAGACGCTCAAGCCCGACCTTTTGTGGGTCGCGCCGGTCAACTCTTAACGAAGATCATCGAGGCTATCGGATTCAAACGAGAAGAAGTGTTAATTGGCAATGTGAACCGCTGCCGGCCTCCAGGCAACCGCGCTCCGCTGCCCGATGAGGTCGCAATGTGCAAGCCATTTTTGTTGCGTGAAATTGCGGCAGCGAGACCCGAAGTTATCGTCGTGCTCGGCAACACCGCGATGAAGAATCTGCTGGACACGCGAGAGGGAATAACTAAGCTTCGCGGAATTTTTCAGGATTACAAAGGAATCAAAGTGATGCCGACGTTCCATCCAGCTTACCTTCTACGTGATCCCTCGAAGAAGAGAGAAACCTGGGAAGATTTAAAGAAAGTTCGCGCCTACCTTGATCAGACTGCGTAATGAAGCGCGTCGCTATCATCGCTAATGAATTTGCGTTAACTTCTCGCCTGTGCCGAACGATTCCGGAACCGCAATCTCAACTTTAACTCAGGTTAGCTTGACGACTTCACACCCTCAGTACGCCGAGGTCGCCGTGCCTTTGCACGTCTCGAGAACGTTTATTTACCGTTTAGATCAGACAGACTTTTATGCAGAGGTGGGCGCACGGATCGTTGTGCCACTAGGACGCAACCTCGTGACTGGTTATATCGTCGCCCTTCACAACCAACTTCCGAGTGAGCAGGGTCTAGTCGAGACTGACATTAAGGAAGCCGAGTCAGTCGTCGATAGCATTCCCGTCTGTACTCCCGAAATAATTGAAATCACGCGCTGGGTTTCAGAATACTACGCGTCTCCTTGGGGAGAGGTAATCAAAGCTGCGCTACCTCCTGGAATCAGTCCTGCAATTCACGAATACTTAAGTCTCACTGCAGAGGGAAAGACTCAACTCGAACAAGTAACTGCAGACTCAACGTTACGAAGCACAATCCTCTATCAACTCGGCCCCAATGAAACAACTCGACGTGACGCTCTCGGAAATCTTGGGACTGCCAGTCAAGTCGGGCGGGCAATTAGAGACCTCGAGAAGGCTGGATTGATTGAACGGACACAGTCTCAAAGCAATTCGTTCGTAAAAACGAAATTGGTCCGCTTCGTGAGTCTCAACGCAGACAGCCCGGAACTAATAAAACCCACAGAGGCTCAACAACGGGTATTGAATACATTAAGACAGAGTGGTCCAATGCCGTTTCCCACACTTTTGCGAACGGCAGGAGTTAGTTCATCAGCAATTGCCACATTAGAAAGAAAAGGACTGCTGAAAATATCTAACGAAGCGGTTCGACGTGATCCGTTTTATTTACCAACTAAACTAACGACGACGAACTATGTTCTAACCGAAGCGCAGCAATCCGTCTTGGATGAGATATCGAAAGCCATAACTAAAGAATCGTACAGTGCGTTTCTGCTGCACGGCGTGACGGGAAGTGGAAAGACTGAAGTTTATATTCGGGCGATGCGCGCCACTTTGGCTCTGGGCAAATCGGCGCTCATGCTCGTGCCTGAGATTGCCCTAACACCGATGTTTTCTCAGCGGTTACGCGAACACTTCGGAGATGAAGTAGCGATATTTCATTCTTCTCTTCAACGAGGTGAACGTTTCGACGAGTGGAATCGTGTGAAAAGTGGAGACGCACGAATCGTCATAGGCACTCGTTCTGCAGTGTTCGCTCCCATTCAAAACCTCGGTCTAATCGTCATTGATGAAGAACATGAATCCAGTTATCGGCAACAGGATTCTCCTTACTACAGCGGACGCGACACAGCGATCGTGCGAGCTCAAAAAGAATCTGCCGTTGTTGTGCTCGGTTCGGCGACTCCATCGCTCGAATCGTTTCAGAATGCGCGCAATGGTAAGTATGTCTACCTAAGTCTGCCCGAAAGAATCGGCTCAAGGCCGATGGCAACTGCAGCGATTGTTGACATGCGAAGTGTCTTCAATAGACATGGCAAGCCTCGCGTGTTTTCAGACGAGTTACTCGAGGCCGTTAAGCAAACTCATGAACGAGGCGAGCAGTTGATTGTGCTGCTGAATCGACGTGGCTATTCAAGCTTTGTCCTCTGCCGATCGTGCGGCGAATCAGTGCAATGCCCAAACTGCGACGTCACACTTACGTATCATCGCAGCGAGCGCGTGGTTATTTGTCACTACTGCAATCACCGGCAAGCTGTACCTTCACTTTGTCCGCATTGTGGAAAGAACTATATCTACTTTGTTGGAGAAGGAACCGAACAACTTGAGGAGTTGTTAAAAACTGAATTCCCTTCTCTTCGAATCGCACGAATCGACCGCGATACCACTTCGAACAGAAGACGCTTTGAACAGTCTCTTCGGGACTTTAGTGAAGGGCGCCTTGATGCACTCGTCGGCACGCAAATGCTTGCAAAGGGACATGATTTTCCAAACGTTACACTCGTGGGAGTTGTCAGCGTAGATGCGGGACTAGCTTTGCCGGATTTTCGAGCTGCTGAACGCACCTTTCAATTGATTACCCAAGTTGCTGGACGGGCTGGACGCGGAGATCGTCCTGGCAAAGTTCTAATCCAAACCTATCATCCTGACCACTATGCTTTGCGTCATGCATGTGCTCAGGATTACGAAGGTTTTTACAACGAAGAGATTCGTTACCGGCAAAACCATTCTTACCCGCCGTTTGTCGCGCTTGCGAGTTTGCTGGTTCATGGACCAGACCTCAATAAAGTTCGGACCGATGCTCAGGAGGTACGCAAGCAGCTTGATTTGGCAAACCGTGATCGCGCTTCCCGGATACTTGGTCCTGCACCTGCACCGTTGGCACGCTTGAAAGGCGAACACCGTTTCCAACTACTGATGAAATCGAGTAGCCGAAAACGGCTGCGCGAGGTAGCGGATGCAGCCTTGAAAGCTGCTGCTGATCGCGGTGTAAACCTGCGTTCAGTGAGTTTAGAAATCGATCCGGTGTCGATGATGTAGGTGCGTGCGCAGCCTGAATTGATGCGCTAAACTCCGCGACATGAAACTCTCAGAACTCGCAAGTCAAACAGGAGCGTATGTCGAAGGGAATGACATCGAGATAACGGGCGCCGCCGGATTGGAAGAAGCTGCTCAAGGTCATGTCACATTCCTCGCGAATCCGCGTTACACACCTAAAGTCAATACAACATCCGCATCGGCAATTTATTTAGCTGAAGACGTAAAGACTGAAAAAGCCATCTCGATATTGAGAGTCAAAGATCCTTACCTTGCTTATACCCGCGCGCTCAGAATTTTTTATCCGGAGAAAACTCTTCCGCCATTCATTCACCCAAGCGCTGTCATAGATCCGACTGCCAGAGTATCGGCCAACGTCTCAATTGCAGGTTGTGTGGTGATTGGCGCGAATGTGGAAATTGCTGAAGGAGTCTGTATTCACCCTAACGTCACGATCTACGAAGATGTAACAATAGGCAAAGACTCGGTAATTCATGCCGGCGTAGCAATACGTGAACGAACGGTCATCGGCGAACGAGTTGCTATTCACAATAATGCTGTGATTGGTTGCGATGGTTTCGGCTACGCAAAAGACGAAGAAAAGCATTGGCTGAAAATCCCACAAGCTGGTCGAGTTGTTCTTGAGGACGATGTTGAGATCGGTGCGGGCACCACAATTGATCGAGCTTCGGTTGGAGAAAGTCGGATTGGACGAGGCTCCAAGATCGACAACCTCGTTCAGATCGGTCACTCGTGCACAGTCGGTGAAGACTCGCTGTTATGTGCGCAGGTGGGCCTCGCTGGTAGTTCTCACATCGGAAGCCGCGTCATTCTGGCAGGACAAGCGGGAGTTGCTGGTCACTTAACAATCGGTGATGACGTAGTTTTAACTGCTAAGAGTGCGACGAGTCATGACATACCGGCGGGCAAAGTGATATCAGGAATACCAGCCTTCGATAATCGCGATTGGCTGCGATCAACTGCTGCGTTTCGTCGATTGGGTGATATGCAGCGAACAGTTAGGGAACTTGAGCGCCGATTGAAGGAGTTGGAAGCCGCGAACCAGGAGAAGTAACGCTCGATTAAATTCTAAGTAATTCCACCTCCGTCAACGATCACTACTTCACCATTCATGAAGCTGTTGCGTTCACTCACCATGAACGCCGCGTACTCGGCGAGTTCTTCAGGCCGACCAAGACGACCTTTAGAAACCCAGAAGTCATGCATCTGTAGCAGACGCTCGGGAAGACTCTGAGCCAGATCCGTATCAAATATTCCCGCAGCAATTGCGTTGACCTGAACACCAAACGTCCCTGCTTCACGAGACAAACACTTTGTGAATCCGATCATCGCGGCTTTGGACGTTGCGTAGTGCACAGCGGTAGGCAGAGCACGCATTGCTCCAATTGAAGTGATATTGAGGATGCTTCCCTTTCGCTGCCGAATCATCTGTTTGTAGATTGGTTTGGTGACCGCAAAAAGACTGCCCACGTTGGTATTGATAACTTCATCCCAGGCGCGATCAGTCGTAGTCGCGAAATTGTCTCCGCGATTGATCGCAGCGTTGTTTACCAGGATGTCGATACCGCCCCACTTTTCGACAAGCTCACGCGTGAGACGCTTCATTCCCACTCGATCGGTGATTGAGACTTTTGCCTTGAAGGCCTTTCTTCCATAGCCCTCGATCTTCTGGATCATTGTTTCCGCGAGATCATCGCGAGTCCCGTAGTTGAAACCGACATCTGCGCCTTCGCGTGCGAAAATTTCACACAACGCAGCACCGATACCACGCGTTCCACCAGTAATGAACGCACGTTTTCCTTCAAGCAAAAGACTCACGTAGCTATGTTTCTCCTAAAGATCCGCTAGTAGAGACAAACTCGGTTGTCACAGACTTAGTCTGAGCAAAAAAAGCGCAGGAAGCTACTAGGGGTAGATTTTGTGCCGGGAGATTAAACCGTGAAAAGCTCCGGCAGTCAATTTGGGAGTTCAGGCAGAGGCGACTTCAGCGCCGGTGGAACCATCTGTTTTGGGATAAGTGCCGCTATTTCTTCAACGATAAGGCGGGTTGAGTTTGGGATCGCCAAGGCAACGGTTGCGGCGCGTAATCTTGAGTAGTGGAGCTCGTCTTCCATCATTCGGCGAACGATGGGAACGATGTCAATCGAACGTCGGAGCATCACTCCAGCGCCACGCTCGGCTATCAGGTTTGCGGTGCCCGCCTCTTGAGGCATCGGTTTGGTAATAACGTCTGCGATGATGGGCACACGACACGCGAGAGCTTCAAACGTAGTTAAACCGCCGAGCTTCGAAATCATGACGTTGGCCGCGCTCATCAGTTTCTCAATTTCATCTGAGTAGCCAATAACTTTGATCGGAAACGGAGCGTCGAGAGCTAGTGATTCGGCCGCAACCCGCAGATCCTCGTTTTTGCCGGCAAGGAAAATTGCCTGCACGTCTAACTCGCCGCGGATAAGTTCCTTGAAAATTTCCTTTATGTTGCCCCCGCCTGCCCAGCCGGCATTAACAAAAACGGTGAACTTCTCAGGATCGAGTCCTAATGCACCGCGTGCTGCCTTCGCTGCCTCTTCACCCGGGTAAGCGAATTTTGGATGAACGGGCATTCCGGAAATCTTGATACGTTCTGGTGAAACTCCGTAGTCGATTAGTTGTCGCCTGGCTTCGTCGCTCGCTACTAGATACAAACTGACGTCATCACAGGCCCAACCTTTCCAGAAGCCATAGCAAGGATCGGTTACCACTGAAACGAGCGGTATCCGGTCCGCAAGTTTCAATTCTTTGAGCACTCGACCAAACAAATGTTGGGTTAAAGGATGAACACTGACGACAATATGTGGACACCACCGTTCAAATAGGCCAGCGACGTAACCGATGCAACGCTTATGAAAAAACTCCCGCGTCTCGGGTCTAACGTGATTCATGCACCAGTAGAAATATTTCATCCATTCCTGGCGATTACGAAGAATCCAGTTGTACAAGCGCACAAGTTTGGCGGTGAGGTGATGTGACTCTTCGACAGCTCTCACAACCCGAATTGCGTACGATTCACTCTCGAAAAATTTCTGCACACCTGCAACGATCGCAGCTGCAGCTGAACGATGACCTCCCCCAGTGTCGGAAGAGATTATTAGGATTTTGGGATTGGGATGCGAAAGTGCGGAGGTGATTAGGGCACTTTCCTGAGCCTCGAATTGTTCCCTTTGACTGAGCATCTCTTAAGAACCGTCGATCCTTTAGCGTTAGAAACCTTCCGCGTGCACACCGTCAGGTTGTGGGTCGACGCGATCCATTCCTTTCCGCGCCTTCTTCATTTCCCTTTCCAGCTTCTTTATCTGGATCAGATGCCCGGGATTGAATGGCAATGACGGGTAGTAGCTATTTGATTCGTGCGTGCAAAAACAACCAGACGCAGCTTTCTTTCGACGCTCTTTCATTGCTGGAGACAGCCAGAGCTTTTGGAAGTCCCAATTGAAGTCGCGCAGATTGCCGATGGGATCGAGGTTTTCACAAGACGACACCGTTCCCTCGTCGTAGATTACTCCGCCCGCGGTGCCGGCGTAACACTTCATCTGGGCTGTTTGGGTCTCCTGTGTCTTGGCAATTAAGCCGTGCATATAAATATCGATGGCTGCTTTAAAGAATCCAGCCTTGCCACCGTAATTATTCTTGAGTACTGCGTGGCGAGAGTCGTCGTCGATCATCTGCGCAAGTTTGGCGTATCGCGAGTGATCGATATCGAGTTCTGTAGGATCAGCTGACGGAGGCCGAATGTAATTGAAGTTAACCTTGTCAGGCTTCAAGTCGTACTTCAGGAAATCGTACCATTCGAAAATGGTGTCCTGGTTAGAATTCATGAAACAGGTACAGGTTTGAATATCCAGGCGTGGGAATTCTTTCTTTATTCCCTGTAGCTGACGGGCCGTATCGATTGCGATATCCCATGAACCTGACTTCTGACGTATCTTCTCGTGCTCTGTTTTCAGGCCGTCAATCCCCAAAGCAACTGTCACATTCAGGTTTGGGCACTCCTGCAGAACTCTCGTCACATCTGGAAAGATTCGCTTTTGAATCTGACCATTCGACATGATGTAAATGGATTCGAGCTGGTTGTTTTTGTAGAAAGCCCTGGCTATTTCCGGAAGATCCTTACGAGTGAAAGGCTCGCCACCAGCCAGAATAAGAACGCCGAGATTACCTCCCAGCGTTTCCGAGATCTTTTCGATCTCATGAGTCTTCATTTGCAACTTCTTGCGAGGTCGATCATCCAGCTCGTCGGTGAAAAAACAATGGGTGCAGCGCATGTCACACACCGACGTAACGAGAATGTTCAGCAAAATTGGCGAGAACGGCTGACCGACAGCCAACTTCGCGTAACGTTTCAAAAGCTCTTTAGTGGTAAAGTCCATTGCTTCCTCAAACTGACGCTCTCGTCAATAAAAATGGCGAGAATCTTACAGATAAGCTATTTAACTCTTCATTGTCAACGGAATGTTCAGATGTACGTACGATGCCTGATCGTTGCAGGTTAAGTCGGCGCAGTTGCTTGGAATAGAATCATTTAAAGAGTTTTGGACACGCAAATGGGGCGGCTGTAAACCGCCCCTGAAAATTCCCCAATGAAGTTATCCTAATGCAAGACGTCACCTTGTTTTGATGTATCGCCTGAATCCCTCGAGCTCGCTTCATTGAAGCGAGGCGCCTCAGCAACGATCACATCCATGACTCTAAAAGCACCACCAGATGGAACGTCGAACTCCACATCCAAATAACCACTCTTGCTTTCCACGACTTCCGAAACAACTTCACTAATGCGTTCTGGTTCCAGTGTTCCCATGGACATTGCGCCGTGAGCTGAATCCCCAAGGGTCCAGTTCACCAGTCCGCGAGACACACTGACGCGGGCATACAACAAATACCGGCAGTTAGGCTTTGCCTTTATTCTTTGCCACAACTTTCCACCAGGAAGTGCAGACATCGCTTGGCCGCCTGACACCGTCATGGCTTCTACTGGTCCAGTGACTGACCAGTCATCAGCGAGTTGATTTGAGCGACTCGTCATCCGGAAAGAGGGATTCTGTGCCAGGTTTTGAGCACTGAATAGACCGAGGTCTTCGGCCCGTTGATGCAGATAGGCGCACCCTTCCACTGTTCCGCTTGATGACCTCACCCGAATTCCCTGCGATCGCTCACGTCGATCACGGA
>Ga0070671_100004843_pt1 | contig 10703 bp, 9 predicted proteins | sample KBSS73metaG_FD_65341 | JGI IMG/M metagenome (GOLD analysis project Ga0070671, IMG submission 65341) | Switchgrass rhizosphere microbial communities from Kellogg Biological Station, Michigan, USA - KBS S7-3 metaG | ecosystem: Host-associated > Plants > Roots > Rhizosphere > Soil ... | reverse complement strand
TCGCGCACGGCAACGGTCCGCAGGTCGGCCTGCTTGCGCTGCAGGGCGCCGCGTACGAGAAGGTCGAGACGTATCCGCTCGACGTGCTCGGTGCGCAGACGGAGGGGATGATCGGCTACATGATCGAGCAGGAGCTCGGCAACCTGCTGCCGTTCGAGCGGCCGTTCGCGACGATGCTGACGATGGTCGAGGTGGACGGCGGCGATCCAGCGTTCAAGGACCCGACCAAGTTCATCGGCCCGGTCTATCCGAAGGACGAGGCGGACCGGCTGGCAAAGGAGCGCGGCTGGGTGGTCAAGGCCGACGGCGAGCACTGGCGCCGCGTCGTGGCCTCGCCCGAGCCCAAGCGCATCTTCGAGCTGCGGCCGATCAAGTGGCTGCTCGAGCACAACACGGTCGTCGTCGCGGCGGGAGGCGGCGGCATTCCGACGATGTACGAAGCCGGGGAAGCGCGCAAGCTCGTCGGCGTCGAATGCGTCATCGACAAGGACTTGGCGTCGGAGCTCCTGGCCCGCGAGCTGGACGCCGATCTCTTCATCATGCTCACCGACACCGACGCCGTCTACGTCGACTGGGGCACGCCGACGCAGCGCGCGATCCGTCGCGCGTCGCCGGATGCGCTGGCTGCGATGAAGTTCGCCGCGGGGTCGATGGGGCCGAAGGTGGACGCCGCGTGCCGCTTCGCCCGGTCGACCGGCAAGCAGGCGGCGATCGGCGCGCTGGCCGACCTCGACCGCATTCTCGCCGGCCAGGCGGGGACGACCGTCGCGATGGCGCAGGCGGGGGTCGCCTACGGCTGACGCGGTGCGCTCCTCGCGCGCCGGCGCGCCCGGCGAGAAAAGCAAGGACATCGCGGCCGCGATCAGGCAAGATGCGCGCCGGCAATCCCGCAGCGGGCGCCCCGGAAGCCCGGCACGCCGCGATCGCGGCCATCAAACCAGCACTGACAGGGACTCGACATGAAGACGAACATCGGCAGGGCCGTCGCGTTGATCGCGGCGGCGTCATTTGCCACCGCGGCGCTCGCGCAAAACGCCGCCGTCGTCGGCGGCACGGCGCCGGGCAAGGCCGGCGTGGCGCGTACGCTGAACCTGACGGCCGCCGTCGTCGCCGTGGACAAGGCGACGCGCGACGTGACGCTCAAGGGACCGCAGGGCAACGAGGTCACGCTGACCGCCGGCCCGCAGGTCAAGAACTTCGACGCGATCAAGGTCGGCGACCAGGTCAACGTCCAGTACGTCGAGGCGCTGACGCTGGAGCTGAAGAAGGGCGGCGGGATGGCGGTGGCGCGCACCGAGAAGGACGGCGCGGTCAAGGCGAAGCCGGGCGAGACGCCGGGCGGCGCCGCCGGCCGCCAGGTCACGATCGTCGCCGACGTCGTCGCCGTCGATCCGGCCACGCAGGTGGTGACGCTGCGCGGCCCCAAGCGGACGGTCGAGATGGTCGTCGCGGATCCCGAGCAGTTCAAGCGCATCGCGAAGGGTGACCAGGTCGAGGCGACGTACACGCAGGCGGTTGCGATGGCGCTCGAGCCGGTTGCGAAGAAGTAGCGGCGTCGCCGAACCGCGTGCCATGACGAATCGCACACAGGGTATGACCCGCTCCGGCTGCCGGCGAGCGCCGGCGGCCGTGGCGCGATGCGCAGGCGCGCTGGGCGGGGTGGCCGGCGCGCTGCTCGCACCGGCCGCGCACGCGTCGTTCCTGTCGGGCGACGCGCTCGACACCGCCGCCGACTGGCTGGCGATCTTCATCCTGATCTTCGTGCCGATCGGCGCGATCGTCCTGTTCTGGCTGGTGCACATCCTGCCGGAAAAGGTGGCGGAGAAACGCCATCACCCGCAGCGCGACGCGATCACCACGCTGTGCCTCCTGTCGCTGGTGTTCGGCGGCCTGTTGTGGCCCATCGCATGGCTGTGGGCGTATACGCGGCCGATCGGCTACAAGATGGCGTACGGCACCGAGAAGCACGAGGATTACTTCACCGAGATGGGCGAGCGCGCGAAGTCGGGCGCGCTGGTCGAGCACGACGTCGCGCATCTTCGAGACGAGCTCGACGCGATGGCGAAGAAGGGCACGCTGCCGCCGGAGCTGCGCAAGCTTCGCGCCGAGCTCGATGCGCTCGGCGCGCCGGCGGCCGATAACGGCGTGGCGGTTCGCGCTGCGAAGGACGCCGGCTAGATGGAAGCCATCCTTCTCGGGATCTACGCGTTCTTCGTCTGGCTGATCTTCATCAAGCTGAAGTGGCTGCCGTGGAACATCACGTCGCAGGTGATCGTCGCGGTCATCCCGATCGTCGGCATCACCGCGCTGATTCTCACCCTGAATGTCGTGGCGCCGTCGTCCGCGAAGTTGCGCGTCTATCGCTTCGTCGTGCCGATCGTGTCGCAGGTGCGCGGTCGCGTGATCGAGGTGCCGATCGAGGAAGGCAACCGGCTGGTGAAGAAGGGCGACGTCCTGTTCCGCGTCGATCCCGTGCCCTACCAGCTCGAAGTCAACTCGCTGCAGGCGCAGCTCGCCACGGCCGAAGCATCGCAGAAGGAGCTGGTCGCGTCTCAGCGGGGCGCGAACGCCAAGACCACCGAATCGCGGGCGGCGATCCTGCAGGCGGCGTCGAAGATCGCCGAGGTGAACGCGCGCCTCGACCTCGCGCGGAAGCGCGTCGCGCAGAATCGCGAGCTCGTTGCCACGGGTGCCGGCAACCGCTTCGACCTCGAGCAGGCGGAGACCAACCTGGCCGAGGCCGAGACGCAGCTCGCCGCCGCCAACAGCCAGATGGCGCAGGCGCGGGCCGGCGAGGCCCAGTCGGTCGCGTCGGCGCAGCAGGTGGGCGAGAAGCTCGGCGCGTCCGTCGACGGCCAGTTCGCGCAGATCGCGCAGATCCGTGCGCAACTCGAAAACGCGAAGTGGAACCTCGACCAGACGACGACGCGCTCGCCGTGCGACTGCTACGTGATCAACCTGCAGCTGCGGCCGGGCGGCTTTGTCGCCGCTTTTCCGGTGAACCCGGTCATGTCGCTGGTCGAGGCGTCCGGCGACGTCATCGCGTTCTTTGCGCAGAACGAGCTCACGAAGGTGCAGCCGGGCGACGAAGCGGAGTTCGCGCTGGAGACCTATCCGGGCAAGATCATCAAGGGCAAGGTGGACTCGATCGTCTGGGCGATGGGGCAGGGCCAGCTCCTGCCGAGCGGCACGCTTCCGATGTCGACGCTCGCCAACCAGCCGCCCGGCCTGTTCTCGGTGAAGTTCGACGTCGCGGAGCGCGACAAGGACCTGTTCCTCGCCGCCGGCGCCGTCGGCACCGCGGCGATCTACACGCAGTCGATCGAGATGATCCACATCCTGCGCAAGGTGATCGTGCGCGTCGGCTCGTACACGAACTACCTGATCCTCAAGCTGCACTGACGCGATGCGACAGGTGGATCGACGAGTCGTAGCCGCCGCCGCGCTCTCCGCAGCGCTGACGGGTGGCTGCGCGCTCGACTCCCCGCCGTCCGGCACCGCGCTGCGCGACGACGCGCTGCCGCACGTCGTGACGCCGCCGGCGTGGGCGTCGCCGGGCGGCGCCGCCGGCAACGTCGTCGACGGCTGGCTCGCGGCGTTCAACGATCCGACGCTGACGGCGCTCGTGCAGGAAGCGCTCGCGTACAACACGGACCTGCGGATGGCCGCGGCGCGCGTGGAGACGGCCGCCGGCTACGTCAAGCTGAGCGGCGCCACGCTGTACCCGCAGGTGAACCTGATGGCGCGCGGCGGCGGCAAGATGAGCGGCGACTCCTCGGGGCTGTCGGGCGGCGGCTTCGTCGCCACCTGGGAGCTCGACCTGTGGGGACGCGTGCGCGCATCGCAGGAAGGCGCGCGCTCGGGATTCGACTCCGCGGAGCTCGACGCCGCCTTCGCGCGACAGTCCATTGCCGCGCAGACGGCCAAGGCCTGGTTCCTCGCAACGGAGGCCGACCTGCAGCTCGCCGTGGCCGAGGAAACGCTGCAGTCGTCCGATCGGCTGCTGGGCTTCGCGCGCGATCGGCTGCGCGTCGGCAAGGGCGACGACTACGAAGTCGCCACCGCGCTCGCCAACGTCGACACGTATCGCGACGTCGTCGTGCAGCTGACGCTCGCGCGCACGCAGGCGTTGCGCGCGCTCGAGACGCTGATCGGCCGCTATCCGGCGGCGGCGCTGCGGCCCGCGACGCGCTTCGCCGACATGCCCCCGCCGGTGCCTGTCGGGCTGCCCTCCGAGCTGCTCGAGCGGCGTCCGGACGTCGTCGCCGCGGAACGCCGCGTGGCGGCGGCGTTCTACGGCATCGAGGAGGCGAAGGCGGCGCGCCTGCCGCGCATCTCGCTCACGGCCAGCCTCACGAGCGTGTCGAGCGACCTGTTCGTGCTGAAGGAGCGCGACAACCCCATCGCCAGCCTCGGCGGCAACCTGCTCGCGCCGATCTTCCTCGGCGGCGCGCTGCAGGCGCAGGTCGAGATCCGTACCGGCGAGCAGGCGCTGGCGGTCGCCGACTACGGTCGCGTGGCGCTGCGCGCGTTTGGCGAGGTGGAGAACGCGCTGTCGTCGGGCTTCACGCTCGACCAGCGCGCGACGGTGCTCGACCGGCTCGTGGCCGACAACGAGCGCGCGCTTGAACTGTCACAAGTGCGGTATCGGGTGGGCGCCGGCGACCTGCGCGCGGTCAATCAGCAGCAGCTGGCGCTGTATTCCGCGAAGAGCGCGCGCCTTCACGTCGAGGCGGACCGGCGCGTGCAGCGCGTGAACCTCCACCTCGCGCTCGGCGGCGCGTTCGAGGCGATCGCGACGCCGGAGAAGCAGGCGCGCGCGTCGGATCCTCGCGCTGCCGATTCGGCCGCGCTGGCAAGCTCAGCGGCCGCCGCTCCCGGACGATAGAGGACGGGGGTGCGCGTGGCGCGCGACGCGCACGTGCGCGTCGACGACCTTGACCGCATAGCGGTCGATCCACAGCCCGGGCACTTGCGGAACGCACCCCTGCGCCAGATCGTAGCGCCAGCCGCACGCGCAGATGACGTGGATGCCGTCGAGCGTGCCCCGCACCAGCGAGTCGCCACAGCGCAGGCACGCATCGTCGACCGCGAACCAGCGCTCGTCGACGCGGAACACGGCGACGCTGACGTCGTCGACATGGCACGTCCGCCCGGATCCGCGCGGGATCTGGTCGATCGTCCCGACCTCGATGAAGCTCCCCTGAGACATCTTGGCTGCCGGATTTCTTCCGCCTCTCCAGGCTGAATCCGTTCATTTGACGAAATCCTGGCATCGGCGCGTAATCGCGTCCTGTCAATTCCGGACAGTTGTGCGGGTGCGCCGCCGAACGGCGCGTCGTGCAAGCGGCGCCGAAATGACATTTCTTGACAAAAGGCAAAGATCGCGCGTGCGCCGCTGCGTACCCTTGAGGGGCAGCCGCTTCAGGGAGGCAGCGATGGACGACAGAGTCAGGACCCAGTCCGCCCAGTGGTCGCAACGGGTTGGGGCCTACACGGCGCTTCCCGCGCTGATCCGCAGCCTGGGGCTCGATGACGGCGACGCGCTGGCGCGCGTCGGGCTCGGGCCCGCGGCGCTCGACGATCCGCACGGCCGCATCGCGTATCGCGCACTGGGAAAGCTGTTCCATGACGTCGCGGCGCGGTCCGGCTGTGATCACGTGGGCCTGCTCGCCGGCCGCTTGTGCCAGCTGTCCGACCTGGGCGTGGTCGGCGAGCTGTGCCGTCATTCGCCGACGGTCGGCGAGGCGCTGAACGCCCTCGTGTTCCACCAGCACCTCGACAACGACGGCGGTGCCGCGTTCCTGGTACGCCGCGACGGCTGGGTTGACATCGGCTACGCGGTCTATTGCCCGGACATGGCGGGCGTCACCCACATCTGCGACGCGGTGGCTGCCGGCGCCGTCAACTTCATCCGCGAACTGTGCGGCGCCGCGTGGCGGCCCACCGACGTGCTGCTGCCACATGCGCCGCCGGCCAGCACGACCGCCCACCGGACGGTGTTCAAGGTGCAGCCGCACTTCGACGCCGACTACTGCGCGCTTCGGCTGCCGGCGGAATGGCTCGAGCGCCGCGTCGAGGGCGCCGCGCCGGCGCGCTTGCGTGCGGCTGCGGCGCTGGTCGCGGGGAAGGGCGGCGCCGGGGTGGTGCAGCGCGTGTATCGAGCGATTCGCGTCGGCCTGGTCACGGGCGAATGCTCCGGCGACAACGTCGCGCGCACGCTGGCAATGCACCGCCGCACGCTCAACCGCCGGCTCGAAGCGGAAGGCACCACCTTCCAGACGCTGCTCGACGAGGTGCGTCACGAAACCGCGCGGCAGATGTTGTCCGGCTCGCGCCTGTCGCTCGACGACATCGCGGCCGCCCTGGGTTATGGCGGGGTGACGCAGTTCATGCGCCGCTTCCGGCAGTGGACCGGCATCGCGCCTGGCGCGTGGCGTCGCGTCCAGGGGCAGGCGCCCGGCGCTAGTGCGACATCAGCACCGGCACGGTCATTGCCCGCAGCATCGTCCGCGTGACACCGCCCAGCACGATGCTGCGCAAGCGCGGGTGCGCGTAGGCGCCCATCACGACGAGGTCGGCGCCCAGATCCGCGGCGCGCGAGAGAAGCCGCTCGCCGACGCCTGTTTCGGCGTCGCCCTCGATGCTGACGCCGGCGGCGACGTCGTGGGCGCGCAGATAGGCGATGCCCTGCGCGAGCGCCGCGTCGTCCTCGCTGCGGTCGGTCGCTGCCGGGCGCGCCGCCATCAGCGTCACCTGCCGCGCGCGTTCCAGGAAGGGCATCGCGTCCGCGACGGCGCGCGCCGCCTCGCGGCCGCCGTCCCACGCGACGAGCACGTGGGTACCCGTCGTGGCCGCTGCGCCCGTGTACGGCACGACCAGGACCGGCCGGCCGCTGGTGAGAATCGTCGTGGTCAGGAGCTCGCCGTCGAAGCGCTGATCGCTGTCTCCCGGCTCCGCCTGGCCCATTACGAATAAATCGCCGCCGCGCGCATGCGCGACCGCCGCCTCGAGCGGCGGCCCGGCGGGCGCTCGCCATTGGGCGGCGACGCCGGAACGCGCGGCCGCATCGCGGAAAAGCTGCTCCGCGGCATGCTGCGCGTCGCCGTCCCGGCGCAGCGTCGCGTTGACGACGTCCGCCGGCAGCAGCGCAGCAACCGACGGTGACATCGCGTTGCCTGGAACGAGGTAGACGCCTACGAGCTCCGCGTGGAAGCCGGCCGCGACCGCCGCCGCCAGCGCGGCCCGCGCCGCGCTGCGCTCGCTGTCGTCGACGTGCACGAGTACGGTCCTGAGCGACATGATTTTCGGTGCCTTTCCGATGGAAGCGCGCCGTCTGGGCGGTGACAATGATGCTACCGCACGCCTCCTCGCGGCCCTTGACGCGCGTCAATCGACGAGCGAGGCGTCGCAAGCGTTGCACGAGACGATGTCCGGCGAGGGGATGATCATGTCCGTGGTCGAACTCGCGGAAGCGCGCGACCGCATGGTCGACCGACAGGTGGCGGCGCGCGGCATCCGCGACGCTGCCGTGCTCGACGCGATGCGCAGCGTGCCGCGCGAGGCGTTCCTCCCCGAGTCGATGAAGGAGTTCGCGTACGAGGATTCACCGCTGCCCATCGCCGAGGGGCAGACGATCTCGCAGCCGTACATCGTCGCGCTGATGGTCGAGGCGCTGCGCCTGCGCGGCGGCGAAGACGTGCTGGAGGTCGGCACGGGGTCGGGGTACGCCGCGGCGGTGCTGGCGCGCATCGCGAAGAACGTCTACACGGTCGAGCGGATCGGGCCGCTGGCGCAGAAAGCGGCCGACGTCCTCGCACGCCTCGGCTGCTCGAACGTGCACGTGCTCCACGCCGACGGCACGCGCGGGTGGCCCGATCACGCGCCCTACGACGCGATCGTCGTGGCCGCGGGCGGCCCCGATGTCCCGCCGTCGCTGAAGACTCAGCTCAAGGTCGGCGGTCGGCTGGTGATGCCCGTCGGCGTCGATCGCGAGGTGCAGGAGCTCGTCCGCGTCACGCGCACCGGCCCCGACGCGTTCGAGACGGAGGACCTGGCCGACGTGCGCTTCGTGCCGCTCGTCGGAGACGAAGGCTGGGCGGACGCGCGGAAGGCAACGCCGGCGTCGAACGCGCGTGCGGGCGTCGAAGGCGACCACAGGCGCGACGACGCCACGGTCGCTGTGATTGCGCGCGCGTGCGAGCGCTTCGACTCGCTCGAAAGCGCCGACCTCGAGCCGCTTCTGCGCCGCATCGGCGACGCGCGCGTCGTGCTGCTCGGCGAGGCCACGCACGGCTCGTCGGAGTTCTACCGGATGCGGGCGCGCATCTCCCGTGCGCTGATCGCGCGCAAGGGGTTCTCGCTCGTCGCCATCGAAGGCGACTGGCCCGATGCCGCGCGCGTCGATCATTACGTGCGTCACGCCGAGTATCCGCCGTCCGAGTGGACGGCGTTCGCGCGCTTCCCCGCGTGGATGTGGCGCAACGAGGAAACGCGGGCGTTCGTCGACGCCTTGCGCGCCCACAACGCGGCGCTGCCACCGGAGCGGCGCGTTGCGTTCCACGGCCTCGACCTGTACAGCCTCTACAACTCGATCCATTCGGTGCTCGCGTATCTCGACCGCGTCGATCCGGCGGCGGCGCGGGTCGCGCGCGAACGCTATGGCTGCCTCACGCCCTGGCAGTCCGATCCGGCGACGTACGGCCGCGCCGCGCTCTCGGGCGCCTACCCGACGTGCGAGCGCGAAGTCGTGACGATGCTCGTCGACCTGATGCAGAAGGAGCACGCGTACGCGCGGCACGACGGCGAGCGCTTCCTCGACGCGATGCAGAACGCGCGGCTCGTCGCCAGCGCGGAGCGCTACTACCGGATCATGTACTACGGCTCGCGCGCCTCGTGGAACCTGCGCGACGGTCACATGTTCGAGACGCTCAAGACGCTGCTCGAGTTCCGCGGTCCGTCGAGCAAGGCGGTGGTGTGGGCGCACAACTCGCACGTCGGCGATTCGGCGGCGACCGAGATGGCCTCGCGCGGCGAGTACAACATCGGCCGCCTGTGCCGCGATTCGTTCGGCGACGCCGCGTACGCGATCGGCTTCGGCACCGACGCCGGGTTCGTCGCGGCCGCCACCGACTGGGACGGGCCGATGGAAGTGAAGGCCGTCCGCCCGGCGCTGGCGGGCAGCTACGAGGCGTTGTGTCACGCGACCGGGATCACGGGCTTCCTCCTCCCCCTTCGGGGGGCCGATCCGGCTCTGGTTGAGGCGCTGGCGCCACCGCGTCTGGAACGCGCGATCGGCGTCCTCTACCGACCTAAGACCGAGCGCCAGAGCCACTATTTCGAGGCCGTGCTGCCCCGCCAGTTCGACGAGTACGTCTGGTTCGACCGGACGAGCGCCGTCACCCCGCTCGCGACGACGACGATCGCCGACCTCCCGGAGACCTATCCGTTCGGCGTCTGACGACTCGATGACGCGTCCGCCTTCGCGCCGCGGCGCCAGGCGGCGAGCGAGGCGCCGGCGCCGTCCGCCAGCGCATCCTTTGACGTGGTGCAAGGCACGAGCACCGCGCCGGGCTATCATGGCCGTGTCACGAGCGCAGGAGACATTCATGGCCGAGAAGCCCGTCGAGATGAACGGAAGGTGGTATGCCCGCAGCCTGAGCGAGGTCGACCGCGAGATCGCGCGTCAGGCGTCGATCTGCAACGTGCAGGTGCTGGACCCGGGCGTGATCGAGCGCGTGCTGAAGAACGACGCGAGCGTATGCGGCAGCGCGAACCCCGTCGCGTTCGCCAAGCTGCGCAATACGCTGATGATGCATTATCGGATTCGCGACCAGGCCGTCGCCGACATCGGCGAGACGGCCACGCGGCAGCTGGTCGAGGCGGTCGTCGACGATCTGCGCAAGACCATCGGCGACCGGCTGGGCGGCACGCCGGCGTCGAAGGGGTGAGAATGCACACCGTTTGCGGGACGAGGAGTCGAGCATGAAGGACGCAGGACAGCAGCTCGCGCGGAGCCACGACGTCGGGACGAAGGTTGCGACGCTGCTCAAGAAGCGCACCGATCTGGCGCGCGACCACTATGCGGCGCAGCTTCGCAGCGCCTACGAGGACGTCGCGCCGCTGATGACGAACCCGATCGCCGCCGCCGGGCTGTGGACGGGCGCGTACGACTACGCCGTGGACGCCGCCCAGCGCTCGATCCTGTTCTGGGACACGATGCGCCAGCGCGGCAACACGTTCATCGAGCACACGAGCGCCGGCCTGCCGCCGGTGCTTCATTTCGCGTACGAGACGGTCGTCGACGGGCGCACGCTCGCGCGGCCGGTGAACTACGCGCTGGTCCGCATCGTGCCGCCGGAAGGCGTCACCGTGGATCCGCTGCGCCGCCCGTACGTGATCATCGACCCGCGCGCCGGCCACGGTCCCGGCATCGGCGGGTTCAAGGACGACTCGCAGGTGGGCGTCGCGCTGCGCGAAGGCCATCCGGTCTACTTCGTGATCTTCTTCCGCGATCCGGAGCCGGGGCAGACGCTGCTCGACGTCTGCGAGGCCGAGAAGGCGTTCGTGCACCGCGTGCGCGAGCTGCATCCGAAGAGCCCCAAGCCGGCGATCGTCGGCAACTGCCAGGGCGGCTGGGCTGCGATGATGCTCGCCGCCGCGGACCCGGACGAAACGGGGCCGATCGTCATCAACGGCGCGCC
>Ga0070671_100004840_pt1 | contig 10706 bp, 6 predicted proteins | sample KBSS73metaG_FD_65341 | JGI IMG/M metagenome (GOLD analysis project Ga0070671, IMG submission 65341) | Switchgrass rhizosphere microbial communities from Kellogg Biological Station, Michigan, USA - KBS S7-3 metaG | ecosystem: Host-associated > Plants > Roots > Rhizosphere > Soil ... | reverse complement strand
GATACCTACACCACCAATGTATTCGCAGGCCTTGGAGCCACATTGGGGAGAGATTAGGCCATTGATACTTGATTCTGCTGCACAGGTGGCGCCGCCGCCGCCACCTTTATTTGACATGACGGATAAAAACAGCCCATTTTACAAAGACATACTAAATGTTGAGTCAATTGGTGCAAATCTTACCACAGAACAAAAAGACATTGCGGATTTTTGGGATGACAACGCATTTAAGTTAAATGTGGTGGGGCACGCGACCTTTGGAACCAAGAAATTTTCCCCGGGTGGGCATTGGATGAATATTGTAGGAATAGCCTCAGAAACCTGTAAAGCCGATTTTAGCAGTACTGTATGTGCATATACTGAAACATCAATTGCTTTATTCGATGCATTTATCAACTGCTGGTATTTTAAGTATAAATATAATTTAGTGCGGCCTGAAACTGTAATTACAAAATATTTGGACCCTGATTGGAAGACATATATTCAAACACCCTCTTTCCCAGAGTATGTAAGTGGCCATGCTGTTATCTCGGCGGCGGCAGCCGAAATTTTGACCAACCAATTTGGAGACAATTTTGCATATCGGGATACTTCGGAAAGTGAGTTTGGACTAGCCCCCCGGAGCTTTAAATCATTCAGAGAAGCTGCGAAAGAAGCTGGCATATCACGCGTCTACGGCGGTATACATTTTAAAAATTCCTGCGAAGTTGGGACACAGGAAGGCCGGCAGGTAGGGCAGCTGGTGCTAAGCAAATTACAAATGAAGATCAAAAAGAAATAGCATATTAAATACCTTACTAACCATGATTTTTCCGATTTGAATTCCCACAATCATTAAAATACTGTCTTTTTATTAAAAACCATTTTAACATTAAAATTTTTGCATTCGAATTATCATGAAAAAAGCAAAATATATCATAGTTATATTTCTTATCAGCTTTTATGCGTCAGCAAGAGCTCAAAGCTATACCAAAACAGCCTTTGGCATCAAAATGTCGGTAAAAGGCACCGATATCGAAATTCAGTTTTTTACCCCCCGGATTGTAAGGGTATTAAAATCTCCGTCTGGAACATCTGCTGAGAAGAAAAGTCTGTCGGTTGTCCAAAATCTGAAAAAGCAGGAATTAAGTATTCGTGCAGATGGCTCCTATTTTACTATTAGTAGTAGTGCCATTAATGTAAAGGTCAACAAAACAAATGGGGGCGTGACCTTTAACGATGCCAAGAACACTCTTCTTTTAAAGGAGAAACCAGAAGGCATAAAATTTAGTCCATTTAAAGATTCACTTGAAAATACTTTTTCAGTAACCCAGACTTTTCAATTGGAACCAAGTGAAGAAATTTATGGTTTAGGGCAGCATCAGGCTGGCCACATGAACCAACGTAACCAAAAGATCACTTTGAAGAATGAAAATATGCAGATAGGTATACCTTTTATGCATTCGTCAAAAGGCTATGGTTTGTTTTGGGACAATTATTCAACAACCGTTTTTGATGATAATGCGTCTGGAACTTCATTTTCATCGCAAGTAGGTAATTGCGCCGATTATTACTTTATATATGGTGGCAATGCGGACAAAGTGATTGCCGGTTACCGGTATTTAACCGGGCAGGCGCCAATGTTTCCGCGTTGGGTGTTTGGCTACTGGCAAAGCCGCGAACGATACAAAAGTCAGCAGGAAGCAGTTGGTGTCGTAAAAAAATACCGAGAACTAAAAGTTCCTTTTGACGGCTTAGTACAGGACTGGCAATATTGGGGTGTGGATGAGGCGCAGTGGAACTCTACCGAGTTTGGCAATCCCAATTATCCAAACCCCAAAGCAATGATTGATAGTGTACACCAATTGAATGCTCATGTTATTATTTCGGTATGGCCTTCCTTCGGCAACAAAACCAAAATATTTGCTGACATGAAAAGTAAAGGATTTTTGTACAGCAATAATTTCGTAACATGGCCTCCGAAACCCGTTGTCCAGGTTTATGATGCTTTTAATCCCAAAGCCCGCGATTTGTGGTGGAGCTATACCAACAAGAATATTTTTTCTCTCGGAATGGATGGCTGGTGGCTTGACTCTACAGAACCAGACCATGTAAACCCTAAGGAAAGTGATGACAACACGCCAACTTATCTTGGAACTTTCAGAAAAGTGCGTAATGCATATCCCTTGATACACACCGGCGGCGTTTATCAGCATCAGCGCGAAACAAGTTCAGCCAAACGTGTATTTATCCTGGCCCGATCAGCATTTGCCGGACAGCAGCGTAATGCGACAACAGTTTGGTCTGGCGATATACAATCGGACTGGAGCGTGTTGCACAATCAAATATCGGGAGGCCTTAATCTTTCCCTAAGTGGCATTCCATACTGGAATACAGACATTGGCGGATTCTTTGCCAATGTACATTATCACAACGGCATCGATGAAGCTTTTAAGGAGCTATATGTACGCTGGTTGCAGTTTGGTACATTTTGCCCGATGATGCGCTCGCATGGGACAGACCTGCCGCGGGAAATTTACCAGTTTGGTAATAAGGGGACCTGGGCTTATGATGCTATTGAAAAATTTATTAATCTGCGCTACCGTTTACTGCCTTACAACTATTCTAATGCCTGGAGCATTACAGCTAATGCTTCAACAATGATGCGGGCGCTGGTGATGGATTTTCCCGAGGACAAAAAAGCACGCGATATCAATAACGAATATATGTTTGGCAAAGCTTTTTTGGTTTGCCCGGTAACCGATTCCATGTATACCAGCAAAGTCAGCAACAAAACTGATTTTAACAATATCAAGTCACAACAAGTATATCTGCCGGCAAATCATACCTGGTTTGACTTTTGGACTGGCAACCAGATCAAAGGCGGGCAACTTATTAAAAAGGAAACGCCAATTGATATACTTCCATTATATGTGAAGGCAGGTTCCATTGTTCCGTTGGGGCCATTTCAGCAATACACTAGTGAAAAAAGTCTTAAAAATATTGAATTAAGAATATATGGAGGCGCTGATGGCATATTTACACTATATGAGGACGAAAATGATAACTACAATTATGAAAAGCATATTTACTCGACCATCGAATTTAAATGGAACGATAAAGCAAAAGTGCTCACTATTAACGCCCGAAAAGGAAGCTATCCGGGCATGTTAACAAGCAGAAACTTTAATGTGGTATTAGTAAATTCTAAAAATGGTAGAGGGGCCGGAATAGCAAAACCAGACAAGACTGTAGTGTATACCGGAGTCAAAAAAATGGTGCAGTTTTAAAATCGGAGGTCGAGTTCACACGGTGCATGGGCGAACCGCAGGCCTGGTGAAATGACCATTTGGTTGCCTAAATCTGCCTCGAACATATGAAATAATAACCATGAACATTTATTAATGACAGTTCCGCTAAACAGGACATGGTAGAATATTGCAGGTTGGGATCTGCAGTTTAGTTGTTAGTTAGGCGCTGCCCGATTGGGCAGCGTTTTTTTTTACCAAGTGACTGCTGAGTTTTTTAGCGCTGACAAACTTATAAGCTTTCCGGTGACCTTTGGAACTTGCTGTCAAAAGGTCCACCGAAGGATGCGATTTTTTGGTTTCAGTTGAAATTTAACTTGCGGGGGTGAATGGGTCTCTATTAGAACACCTGGACGGTATTTTAATAGTTGTTAGAGAAATTATCAAAACTGAAACAAATCATGCCTTAGCAGCCGCCTTTGCGAGGGGTACGTTTATAAATTATTTTACTATCTCGTTCTACATAGTCGCCTGATACGATTGGATATGAATACTTGGGCGCGTACGATACGCTATGGCTTCTTATAATTATTTTGTCGTTAACTTTCAGGCTATGCAATTGCTGAAATTCATCGTTAAAGTTCCAAAAATTCGTGTCAGAATTTTCCGGCCCGAAATTAAGAATATAGTCGTCACCATTAATCCTGACCATTACACCGAAACCTAATCTTGATCCTGGCGGAAGAGAAAGAGAGGTTACAACGGCCTCTATATTGGTAGAATCCTTAATGTGCTTCATTATTTTAGCAGCACCGGCAAGCACTTTTTTACCTTCAGGCGACGCCTCCCATTTTTTGAGCTTTATACCATCAGGGCTAGCCTCCCATTTTTTCAATGCAGTTTCCCTTTCAGCAGCAGAGAGTGGTTTGGGGGGTGACTTTTTTGAAGTTTCATTTTTAATTTCACTATTAGCAAATACTAGTCCGCTTACCACAACCAGTGATAAGATCAGCACATAAATGATTTTTTTCATATTTTTTCAAATTTGATTCAACAAAATTACTTTGGTATTTTTCAGCCTGAGGCATCCAGATTGTAAATAAAAATGTAAACTTTGTAAATAAAATCTTGACACTATGCTTGATAGCCGAACTCTCCTGTCCGGGAAAGGCAAGTATCTCTTCGGATTCGTGCTGCTATTGTTTGTTTCTGTGATCTGCGCAGCTTTCAGTATGACCGGCAATGACGACTTTGATATCGCCAGGAGAGAAATTTTGCTCCGCAACATCGGCCATGAAATACTCTTGCAGTCGGGCGACAGTACATCAAGGGTACTGCCGGTAAAAAAGATAGCGGAAAATGAATACCAGATCAGTTTTGAGAACGAACTTACTTTTCAACCCGCCTCCCTGGTAAATATTACCAGCCGTTTGCTGGACAACGCCCCCCTGGCAAATGATTACGTTGTCAATGTTCTGACCCGCGACAACTCCAGTGTAGTTTATGGATACGCCATATCAAAAAATAAAAAAAATGATATTGTACCATGCAGGGGAAGAAAGCAACCAAAAGCATCTTATCTGATCAATGTCAAATTCAAACCGACGAGTATAATTACGGCGAAGAAAGGATTTCTCCTGGGCAGCCTGCCCTTATTAGCATTTGTTGGTTTTATCCTTTTGAGATCTGCTAAGCCCCGGAAAGCCTTACCTAACGATAAGTACACTAAGACGTTCACTTTAGGCTCGGTCCTGTTTGATCCACAGGTACGACAACTGAAGATAAATAAAGAGACCATAGACCTGACTGGAACTGAAACCCGGCTGCTGCTCATTTTCGCATTGTCTCCTAATGAGACCATAGAGCGAAGCCGCCTGCAAAAAGAGATATGGGAAGATGAAGGTATTATTGTAGGGCGTAGCCTGGATATGTTCATATCAAAACTCAGAAAAAAGCTGGAACCTGCCCCTGATATCAGTATAGTCGTAGTGCGTGGTAAGGGATATATACTGGAAATCAATTCTTAAAAAGAGCGCCCCAAGGATCCAAAATTGATTTTTACCACTAATGCTTAGCTAATGATTAAGGAAGAGTCCTTGAAGACATTAACATTTAATAAGCCTAAAAGAATTTGAGAGAAAACGTTCGCAAGTGTTCCGGTACTTGCGAACGTTGCGGAGAGAGAGGGATTCGAACCCCCGGTACCTGTTACAGTACACCTGATTTCGAATCAGGCACATTGAACCGCTCTGACATCTCTCCGGGTTAAATGGGCTTCAAAAGTAAATAAAATCTTGCTGAGTATAAATCAACTTTTATTTAAAGCCTCAGTTTTCCGCCTTCCCTTATAGCTTCGGCGCAATAAATGATAATATTGTCCATTTACTGTGCTGAATTATCCATTTTATTTCGCATTTATTTTCCGAAAATTGTATTACCAGTTATTAAACTATGGGAATGATGCGTAATAGTTCCAGCACAATTCCGCACATGTTTTAATTAATTTAAAATTAGTTTTTCGCAACTAAAATCATTTATAGACCATAGAAATATTCAAATGCGTTTAGCTGTTATTTGTGTAGCGATTTTTTTTGTTGATGCGGTCATTAGTCTTAACGCTTGCCATAACACATCCGAAAGCTCTGTTGCTACCGAAGAAATGCCTGATGTAGTCAGCTATAATTTTAATATCCGGCCTATATTATCCGATAAATGCTTTAAATGCCATGGACCCGACGCCAATAAGCGCCAGGCGAGTCTGAGGCTCGACATACCCGAGAGCGCATATGCAGCATTAAAGGACGAGCCCGATAAACATGCACTTGTTCCAGGCGACCCGGGGGCATCAGAAGTTTATCGCAGGATTACCACTACCGACTCCAGTGATATGATGCCGTCAGTAAAGTCGAACCTGAAGCCGTTAACTTCATATGAAGTAAAGCTGATTAAAAAGTGGATAAAACAGGGTGCCAAATACGAGAAGCATTGGGCTTTTGTACCTCCCAAATTACCACAGGTTCCTGAAGTGGAAGATAAATCGTGGCCTAAAAATACCATAGACTATTTTGTATTGCACAAACAGGAACAAAAAGGCTTTAAACCCAATCCGGAAGCGGATAAGGAGAGATTGCTAAAGCGTTTGTGCTTCGATTTGAATGGATTGCCACCCGATGTTGCTTTGATGGATCGCTTTTTGGCTGACAGTAGGCCAAATGCTTACGAAAAGATGGTAGATGAGTTGATGGCGCGTCCACAATATGGCGAAAAGATGGCATTGCATTGGCTGGATATCGCACGTTATGCTGATTCACACGGTTACCAGGATGATAATTATCGTACACAGTGGCCATGGCGGGATTGGGTGATGCATGCTTATAATGAAAATCTTCCTTACAAAGAGTTTATTACGTGGCAACTGGCCGGTGATCTGATCCCCAATCACACCAAGGAGCAATTACTGGCAACGGGCTTTAACCGTAATCATAAGATTACGGAAGAAGGCGGAGTGATTGATGAAGAATACCGCGTAAATTATGTAACCGACCGCACCAATACCTTTGGCAAGGCCATAATGGGCGTAACCCTGGAATGTGCCCATTGCCACGACCATAAATACGATCCTTTCTCACAAAAAGAATACTACCAGATGTTTTCTTTTTTCAATAGTGTGAAAGAACCTGGTTTGCAATCAACTGTTGGCGGTCCGGAAACTTATGCCAAACGACCACTGATGCAGATCAGCAATGAGGATGTGAAAAGTGTAATGAAATATATCAATAAGGCAGATACCGGCAAACTTATTGTTTCGGTAATGGGAGATAGCGAAGTTTACAGGAAGACCTATATATTAAAACGGGGCGCCTATGATTCGCATGGTGACGAAGTATTTCCAGGTACACCAAAGGCGGTTCTGCCATTTAATAGTGCTTATCCAAAAAACAGGCTTGGCCTGGCGGACTGGGTTTTTGATGATAAAAACCCATTAACAGCAAGGGTATACGTTAATCAGATATGGGAAGAGTTTTTCGGTAGAGGTATAGTAAAAACTTTGGGCGATTTTGGTATGCAGGGCGATCTGCCTTCAAATCCTGAATTGCTCGACTGGCTCGCGGTTGATTTCAAAACACACGGCTGGAACATCAAGCGATTGGTTAAACAAATTGTGATGTCGGCAACCTACAGACAATCCGCAGTAGTAACTCCCGATAAATTGAAAAATGATCCCGACAATATTCTGCTTTCTCGCGGTCCACGCAACCGCCTGCCTGCCGAGTTTATCAGGGATATGGTCTTAGCAAGTAGTGGGTTGCTGAACAAAACGATAGGAGGGCCAAGCGTTAATCCATACCAGCCGCAGGGCTTGTGGGAAAACACTACGTCCGGTCGCGGACAATTAGCCAGCTACCGGCAGGTACATGGAGCAAATTTGTACCGACGGGGAATGTATACACTCATAAAACGAACCTCGCCGCCAGTTGAAATGGCCATTTTTGATGCCAGCAACCGTGATCAGTGCGAAGTACAACGCTTGCGTACCAATACTCCGCTGCAGGCACTTGAGATGATGAATGATCCGACTATGCTGGAATCTGCACGGGTATTGGCACAGAAGATGTTGCAAGATAACAGTCAGCCGAAAGATAAAATATACACCGCTTTCAGAAGGATAATTTGCCGTAAGCCGACCGCTAAAGAGATGAGCATTTTAACGTCCTATTACGAGGATCAGTTAAAGTCAATCAATAAAAGAGATGCGAAAAAATTATTAGCAGTCGGTGAATATCCAATGCCCGCAGGGGTGGATGAAATTAACCTCGCGGCAATGATGAAAGTGATTGATACGATTTATAACTTAGAAGAAGCCATTACTAAAACCTGATTATGGAAAAAGAATTTCTGGAGCATGGTCTCGGTATCAACAGGCGTAAGTTCCTGTCCCGGCTGAGTTTGGGTATAGGTAGTGTGGCCTTAGGTTCGCTACTCATTCCTGACCTGTTATCCGGTATTAATAGTGATAATGGGGCTGATTTTATTCCGGGTGTGCCAAATTTTGCGCCAAAAGCCAAGCGGGTGATCTACCTATTCCAGGATGGGGCGCCTTCGCAACTGGAATCTTTTGACTATAAACCCAAACTTCGCGAAATGTTTGGGCAGGAGCTGCCGCCTTCGGTTCGCGGCGGGCAAATCCTGACTGGAATGACAGCTTTACAAAAATCATTTCCGTTGGCTGGTTCCTATTACGATTTTAAGCAATACGGAAAGTCAGGTGCATGGGTAAGTGACCTGTTCCCACATATAGGCAGCATTGCCGATGATATCTGCATCATCAAAACACTTTATACTGAAGCCATTAATCACGACCCGGCGCTTACCTTCTTCCAAACGGGCGCACAACAGGGCAACAGGCCAAGCATGGGCTCGTGGGTGAGCTATGGACTTGGCAGCGAAAATAAAAACTTGCCCGCATTTACAGTTCTTCTGTCAAAAGGTAAAGGCAACGGGCAAGGAGTTTATTCCAAGCTATGGAGCAATGGTTTTCTCGATTCAATACACCAGGGAGTATTATTCAGCAGTAGTGAAAATCCTGTACTGTATCTGAACGATCCGGAAGGATTGAACCGTCATGAGCGCCGTAAAATGCTGGATAAACTATCGGAACTAAATGAGTTATCCTATAATGAATTCCAGGATCCGGAGATCACTACTAAAATAAAACAGTATGAAATGGCTTATCGGATGCAGACCGCGGTACCCGAGATCATGGATGTTTCCAAAGAGTCGGATGATATTGTGAAGTTATACGGTCCTGAGTGCCTGGTGCCAGGTACTTACGCAGCCAATTGTTTGCTGGCGCGTAAGCTGTCTGAAAACGGCGTTCGGTTTGTGCAGTTGTATCATCAGGGATGGGATCAGCACTCAAATCTACCGATGGAAATGGCCGGTCAGGCTAAGGATGTTGACCAGGCGTCAGCAGCATTAGTCACCGACCTGAAACAACGTGGCTTGCTGGATGAGACACTGGTAATATGGGGCGGCGAATTTGGCAGGACCAATTACAGTCAGGGAAAACTGGAGAAGAAAAATTATGGGCGCGACCACCATCCGCGTTGCTTTAGTATATGGATGGCAGGCGGGGGTATCACTCCGGGAGTAGTTTACGGCGAAACAGACGATTTTGGCTACAATATCGTGAAAAATCCGGTACACGTTCATGATTTTCATGCAACAGTGTTAAACCAATTGGGCGTCGATCATACCAAATTAACTTATAAAAATCTTGGCAGAAGATACAGGCTGACCGACGTAGCCGGAAATGTGGTAAGAGATATTATTTCCTAAAATTTAGATAGTCATGGAAAGAAGAAGTTTTATAAAGACATCAGCAATTGCTTCGGCAAGTTTTTTTATTGCAAAAGATCTGTTGGCAAAGAATGACGGGCCGATTTACGGGCATGGCAACATGCGTTATCGCATGGATAACAAATGGAGCAAGGCCGACCCCAATATTAACCCAGTGAATGACTGTCATGAGATGGTTCAGGATAAAAAGGGCAGGATATTGCTGCTGACTAACGAGACGAAGAATAACATCCTGATCTACAATAAATCAGGCAAATTGCTGGATACCTGGGGGCATGAGTTCCCCGGCGCGCATGGTTTGACGCTGGTTAATGAGAATGGTACTGAGTTTTTGTTCATCACCGATACCGTAAAGCACCAGGTATATAAAACTACTATTGATGGCAAAATACTGATGACCATAGACGTACCGCTGGAAACTGGTGTTTATAAAGAAGCCAAAGATTTTATTCCAACTGAAACTACAGTAGATACCAACGGCGATTTCTTTATTGCCGATGGTTATGGTTCACAATACGTTATTCACTACGATAAAAACGGGAAGATAAAAAACTATTTCGGGGGACGAGGGGACGGCGACGAACACCTGGATAATGCGCACGGCATTGTGATAGACCGGCGAAATGCGACGCCTGCTTTATTGGTTACGGACCGCACCCGCAATTGCTTTAAACGGTTTAGCATGGATGGGAAATTACTGGAGGTGATCAAACTGCCGGGCGCATGTGTGTGCCGCCCGGTAATAAAAGGCGATCATTTATATGCGGCCGTGCTGCGTTCCCCTGATTTGGGCAGGGAAAATTCAGGATTTACTACTATTCTCGATAAAAATAACAAGGTGATTTCCAATTTAGGCGGAACCGAACCAGTGTATAATGACGGCTTGCTGCAACCCATGGGGCAAGCCGAAAAAATATTCCTTAATCCGCATGATGTTTGCGTGGATGATGATGAGAATCTGTACGTGGCACAGTGGGCTTCAGGCAAGGTGTATCCGTATAAATTTACTCGTGTTTAATTATTTGCCGCCCGCTAAATGATAAAAAACAACTACAAGGGTGTTGCGAATAATTTGTTATTTGCGCTGAATATTTTCATTATCGTTTTACTGATTGCCGG
>Ga0070671_100004837_pt1 | contig 10707 bp, 8 predicted proteins | sample KBSS73metaG_FD_65341 | JGI IMG/M metagenome (GOLD analysis project Ga0070671, IMG submission 65341) | Switchgrass rhizosphere microbial communities from Kellogg Biological Station, Michigan, USA - KBS S7-3 metaG | ecosystem: Host-associated > Plants > Roots > Rhizosphere > Soil ... | reverse complement strand
CGGTACTCAACTGAGCATGAATCTCGAGGCCGATTATTGTTTCCCAAGACATAAGTTAAGTTTCGCGTTTAGGTGTATCGGAATTGACAGCAGCAACAGTGCAGCCACGAGTTTTTGTCGAGGACTAATGCACATCGCCTTCACCCTCGAAACAAATTCCAATTTGTCGACGACTGTGGAAAGTATAGCACTCACTCAAAAGGCGGCAGCAAATCTGACTAGCTCTCCGTTTTTTCCGAAATTCTTTGCAAACGTAAAAGCACTCTGATATACAGGCGCCGCAATAACAACCCTCCAGTGGAAAAGATGCTGCCTAGCAGGAACTGTTGAGATCTTAACCTTCAGGTTGCAAGGCTGGGTTCGATAAGTTGACGCACTCGCGCCCACGAATCTTCAAACCTTGCAACCTGATCCTTGCTAGAACTTAGCCTTCACGCCGCCTCGTCCGAGTGCACCAGGCGCAAGAAAACCATTCTCGTAGTATTTCTGATCGAACAGGTTTTCGACTCCACCAAAAAAAGTCAAAGTTATGTGTTCAGTAACTCTGTGCTCATAGCTAGCGAAGGCGTCCGCCTTTGTGTAGCCGTCGAACTTTAACTCAGCCATCCGAAAAGGAAAATTACTTTCGAAGACTGGAGCGAGATAACTCCCCGTGTGATTGATATCTAAGCTGAGCAACAATGCATGGAATCGCTGGCTCCATGTCAAACCAAAAAGGTGTTTCGGTATGACGTACTCAGGTTGTAGCCCCCGCGACGGTACAAAACGATCGCTGTTCGTAAATGTATAAGCGCCGCGCAGCGACATTCCTTTCATCGGGGTGGAATCCACCGATAACTCGACACCTCTCGACAGTCCCCCAGGCCGATTAAGATAGCCACTGAACCTTCCAAGACCGAGTGGATCTACGGCAAATCCCGTGAACGCAACAACTCGTTGCAGTCTGGTGTAGAAGTAGGTAGCACTCAGCGAAACGCGATCATTTGCGAACCGCTGGTCTAAGCCTCCATCGACACTAATCGATTGCTCTGCTTTCAAAGTTGGATCGCCAAACCGGACGTTGCCTGCGCTGCCGAAAGTCCCCTCACCAAATCTCTCAAACAACGAAGGCGCGCGAAAGCCGTTGCCAACGTGAGCTCGCAGCTTTGTGTTGCTGGAACGTATGAAGTACGCCACTGATCCATCACCAGTCACTGAGCTTTCAGCATTGAGGCTCGCCAAAGACCCGGGACGATCGGCACTGCGAATGCGGTACGACTGAGTGCGAACACCAAGTGAAAATCGCAAGCGATCACTGAGTAGTGAAAACTGATCCTGGCCGAATACCGCGAACGTGCGCTGACGATCAGTCGTGTTGTTAAAGCTGCTGAACGAAGGGTTCGAACTCTGGAAAAAACTTTCGTGTTCAAATTCGACGCCTGCAGTTGCAAGATTGGTCCTGGTAATTTGCAGGTTAACTCTAGCGTCTACCGTATCTATTGTTCCGCTGTTGATGTTGAGAAATTCAAAATCTCCAAACGGCACAAAGGAAGTGAAACGTGGATCGACTAGCGGTCCATTGTAGTTGCGACGATTTGTTGCCGCTCGCTGGTAAGCGACTGAGTAAGAAACGCGATCGTTAATGATTTGCGAGAATCTTCCAGAACCCACTAACAAACGATTGCGACGCCCCTGATCTGGGTTGTTGAAGTCTGGTTGAAACGTAACACCGACCACGGCTGCGGGATACAGCGATCCAGTGAAAGCGCCGGTTAACGCAAACGGACTGTCGTTTACACGTGCATTTGCGACGTTGCCAAAGAATGTTCCGGCAATCGTGATAGTTTGAGTAGGATTGAATATGACACGACCTGCGAAGGATGAATTTCCATAAGCATCATCACCATCAATTCCATTCCTCACATCAAGACGGTCGACTCCAACATTAAGACCGTATCGAGTTCCGCCTCCGCTTGCATTTAGTCGTTCCCGATAAGTACCGAGCGTGCCACCTTCGAAACCTGCGCCAAAATGCAAACCTTTTTCGCCGGCATCAGGAATCAAATTAACAACACCTCCAATCGCATGAGTTCCATAGATCGATGAACCTGATCCGCGCAGAATTTCAACGCGATCGAGTGATACCGGAACCAGATCTGAGATAAGCGAAACGGCTGAACCGTTAATGTCACCAGCGTCTCGCACTCTCAGTCCATCGAGCAGAATTGAAGTGTCGAAAGTTCTCTGACCGCGCAGACGCAAAGAAGTTAAAGCCCCGGGTGATCCCTGTTGCTGCACTCTGATGCCAGGTGTTCCTCTTAGTGCTTCGGCCACATTCATCTCGTGTCGAGCTTCAATATCGTCTTTGTCCATCACTGAAATTACCTTGGACGAGTCCTCTTCTCTTTGCACCGTGCCAGTTGCCGTCACAACTACATTCGCACTGATGGCGGCAACTTCGAGTGTGATGTTCACAGTTTTATTTTCTGAACCTTCCAGTCGAAGTTCATCATGCCCGTAAACGGAAAAACCGCTGGCTTTTACTTCAATGTAGTAAGTACCACCGACAAGATTCTTAAACTCAAACTTGCCGGATGTATCGGTTACCGTCGTGAGTTCAAAACCTGAAGCTGAACGAAGGACGACTTGAGCGGCAGATACTTTTGCGTTTTGCGCATCGACAACCGTGCCTTCGATACCGGCGCGGTGTTGTGCGTTGATGGTGGTTGAAAGTAAAAAAGTGAAGAGAGTCAGAAAAACGAATCGAACTAAATTACGTCTTCTCATGTTAGCTTCTCCTGCCCGTCGCAGTGCGAGCTGAAATCGAGTTATTACAGGTGTCCTGACTCGCGGTTGTGATTCCCTTGAATCGCCTTCGCTCCTCGCCTTCCCGGTAAGTACCAGTGGCTAAGACCTTGAAGAGCGTCGTTACCGCATACAGTTGCGCGGGCAGTGGCGGCTTCTAACCGCCTTCCCTGTTAACAACTCATTGGTTTTCAAAATGCCGGAGCGTCTCGTGAACCGGCGTTACTCGAGGCACACCTGAAATGGGATGTGCATCAACTAAAACACTGACATCAAAAACTTTTTCCAAAAGTTCGGGAGTCAAAACCTCTCTCGTAGTTCCTGTCTGGACCAACTCACCAGCTTTCATTAGTACGACAACGTCGGCGAATTCAGAAGCGAGGTTGATATCGTGCGTAACCACCAGCGCTGCTGCATTCTTCGAGTCGCATCTCTTTCTGACCGAGGCGAGCAAGGTGGCCTGATGTGACAAATCCAGGTTAGCGGTAGGTTCATCCAACAATAGAATTGGCGCTTCTGTAGCGAGAGCTCGAGCCAACACAGCACGTTGACGCTCACCGCCTGAGAGTTCGCTCATCAGTCGTCCACTTAGTTCTCGTAGTTCTGTTTCAGCCAGGACCGACTCAGCGACTTCGAGATCGTGTTCGCTTTCCCAACCCCATCCACTATTGTTGGCCCAGACGAAACGGCCGCCTAGAACGAACTCAATTACAGTTACCGGAAAACGCAGCTCCGATTCTTGAGCCACAACCGTGATCTGCCTGGCGATAGCACGTCTACTAAACCTTTCGAGCGACTCCTTATTGAGCAATATGCTGCCGCCGGCTGGTTTCAGCTGACCATTGAGGGCGCGTAACAAGGTCGACTTCCCAGCTCCGTTTGGTCCTATGAGCGCAGTTACCTTCCCACCCTGGAGCGATAGCGACGCTTCTCGCACCGCAACGCGATCGGCATAGCGGATTGTAAGTTCATGAACTTCGAGCAAGTCAGTCTCTCTTCAAAAGATAGATGAACAAAGGCGCACCGATCAGTGCCGTTATTGCTCCAACGGGAAGTTCCCGAGGCGCGATTATTGTGCGAGCTACTGTGTCAGCAATTATGACAAACAGCGCACCGAGTATTGCGGCCGACGGAATGCTGATGCGATTGTCGCTGCCGAGTGAAAGCCGAGCCAGATGTGGAACAACAAGTCCGACGTATCCGACCGAACCGCTCGAAGCCACTGAACTGCCAACTAATAGGCTGGCAACTAAGAAAACCGTGATCCTTACACGACTCACTTCGACACCGAGATCAAAAGCATCTCGTTCTCCAAGCATTAATAGATTCAACGATCGCGCATTGAGCGTGAGAATTACGGTGCCTATGACGGCCACTGAAATCGTCAGTGGAAGTAGACGGCGATTTGCACCGGAGAGATCGCCCAACAACCAAAATGTGAACGAGCGGATGCGAGTTGCGTCCATCAGCGTCGTTACAAACACGATGACCGAAGACAGAAGCGTTGTAACGATGACTCCAGCGAGAATCAGCCGTTCCGGAGTAGCGCCAACCCTTCCGCGCCCTAATCGGTAAACGGCAAAGGTTGCCAACAACGAACCAACGAACGCCATGAAAGGTCTACTCCATTCAAACGTTCCGAAAAAAACCAGAGCTAACATCGTTCCTACCGCCGCTCCATTTGAAACGCCCAACAGATACGGCTCTGCAAGTGGATTCCGAAGTAATGCCTGGTAACTCGCGCCCGCTGTTGCAAGCGATCCACCTACGGCGGCGGCCAGCAAAATTCGCGGCAAGCGAATCTGAAAAAGAATATCCAACTGATCCCTAGTGAGACCACATGGATTCATCCCAACCGATAATATCGAGCATGCGGACGCGTTGGTTGGCAGCTTTTCACTGCCAATGAGTGCAGCAATCAAAACAGTCAACAGCAACGCTACGATTAGTGCCGCACACCAGACCATTGTCTTGCGCAGCGTCACTCGCCCTTGCCGAATTGAAAGGAGCGCAGTCGTCATTGCTGGAATGCATCCGGGTGCAGCGCCTTCGCCATTTCCTCAAGACCGTCGACAGCTCTTGGCCCAGGTCGAACGAGGTGATCATCGTTGATCTTGTACACGCGACCTCGTTGTGCAGCGGGAGAATTTCGTAAAGCTTCCGCAACCATGCTATTTCCTTCGCCCATCGAGCCACCCGTTGGCAGAATGATCGCGTCAGGTTTTGCGGCAAGCGCTGACTCTGCGCTGTATTTCGGCCATGCTCCAGGAACACTAGCCGTCACCGATTCTCCGCCAGCTCGATTGATTAAGTCCGTAACAAATGAATCGTGCCCTGCGGTGTAAAGCGGCTCAGCGGAAAGTTGGTAGAACAGTCGCACGCGAGGCAACGGTCTGACGGCAGATTCAACGTTGGCAGCGCGCTCACGTAATTTGTCGACCAGACTCTTTGCTTCGGAAGTTTTTCCAACGATGTCCCCGATCTGAGTCACTGAACGAAAAACACCTTCAAGATCCTTGGGGTCTGTGACGAAGACTTCGATGTTGTGAGCCTTCAACTGTTCGGTAAAAACTTCGAGCTGGGAGGCTGTCGAGACCAGAACCAATTGCGGCGATAGCGCGATAATTCGTTCCAGACTTGGGTGCAGTGTGTCGCCAACTTTCTCGATGCCTTTTGCTTCGGCAGGGTAATCACAGTACGTCGTATCGCCAACTAAGGTGTTACCTGCTCCAACAGCAAACAGAATTTCCGTGAGGTTCGGCGCAAGTGAAACGACACGACCAACTTTAGCGGGAATAGAGATGTGTCGACCGGCGTCGTCGACGATTTGTCGCAGTCCAGCGCCGGCAGACGACTCGGACTGTGATTGTCTGGTAGAGCAGCTAAGCGACGAGAGTAAAAGACACGTCGTCACTAGTAGCGCGATATTTGAAAGTTTTTGGAAGCTTGAAAGCAAGAAGCCCACCGAACCAAAATTTTCCAGCAAAGAAAACAGGCTTCAGCGGGATTTTAGAAAGGAACCCGAGGCCGCCTGAACACCTTTGCGCGAGTGTTGAAAGGCTGCGTGTTCAAGGCAGGTCTCCTGGCTCAGAGAGTTCAACTCTCATTACAGTGGCGCGACCGCGCGGGAATTTCACCCGCTTCCCTATTCTCCCCTTTTCGGGGCACCCGAACACTATCTGAAAAAGAACACTATCGATTGATGGCCCGGACACTAACACGCGATTCTGACACTGTCAAACCAGGGTGATCTGATGATTTAAGCCCAGTTTGCCTCGTCATTCACTGTCCAGTAAGATGCGCGTCTAATTCAAACCGACAGGACGAAATCAAATGATCAAAACAGTCGAATGGACAAATGAAGGTGTTCGTATGTTGGATCAGCGCCTTCTACCTTCCGAAGAAAAATATTTGATGTTGCGCAGTTATGATGAAGTCGCCGAAGCCATTACCAAGATGGTCGTGCGCGGCGCTCCCGCCATCGGAGTATCAGCAGCGATGGGAATCGCGCTCGGAGCAAATCAGTCGGTGGGTATGTCCGTTGCAGATTTGGAGGATGATTTCGCATACATATGCGAGGTGTTGGGTCGCACACGTCCAACTGCTGTGAACTTGTTTTGGGCAATCGAACGCATGCGTTCGACATTTCAACGCGCCAAGTCCCTCGGCGATGTCGATTCGATCAAGAAAGTATTGACCGATGAGGCTCTCGCTATTTTTGAAGAAGACATCGCAGCCAATCGTTCGATCGGCAGACATGGTGAACCATTGATCGCCGACGGTGCCACTGTGCTTACGCACTGCAATGCGGGCGCCCTCGCGACTGCTGGCGACTACGGAACAGCGTTGGGCGTGATTCGAGGAGCCAGAGATGCAGGAAAAAAGGTTGCGGTCATCGCCGACGAAACAAGACCGTTTCTGCAGGGCTTGAGATTAACTGCCTGGGAACTGGCAAAAGACAATATTCCGGTAACTGTGATCACCGATAACATGGCAGGCCACGTTATGAAAACGGGCAAAGTCGATGTGGTTGTCGTAGGCGCCGACCGCATTGCGGCGAATGGCGATACCGCTAACAAGATTGGTACATACATGGTCGCCGTGCTCGCGAGAGAACATGGAATTCCATTTTATGTCGCCGCTCCCATGACAACTTTAGATCTTTCGCTATCGAGTGGCGATCAGATACCTATTGAAGAACGCGATCGAACAGAAGTGACGCATATTAAAGATCATCAGTTGGCGCCAGACGGAATCGAGGTACGCAATCCAGCGTTTGATGTAACGCCAAATCATTTGATTGCAGCGATAATCACAGACAGGGGTGTGGCACGTGCTCCGTATATCGAGAGTCTGAGAAGTCTGAGTGAGATGCCTCAAAATGAGGCGAAGGAAGCTGCTATCTAGGAATTGGCGTAACGACTCGTCTTCCACCAGTCGATAGTGCGTTGAAGACCTTCACGAAGGCCGACGGTTGGTTCGTAACCTAGAAGTTCGCGCGCTCGCGTCGTATCCGCAAGACTGTGTCGAACGTCTCCGACTCGAGACTCACGGAAATCAACTTTGATATGAGGCTTGCCTATCAGGTCTTTCAGTTCATCAAGAAGTTGATTCAGCGTAATACGATCACCGGTCGCAACGTTAACGACTTTTCCGATACCTCCGGTTGTCGTCGCAGCTTTCAAGTTTGCTGAGACCACGTTATCGATATACGTGAAGTCGCGTGATTGTTCTCCGTCTCCGAAGATAACCGGCCTTTCATCCGAGCACAGCGCACTGATAAATCTTGAAACAACTCCTGAGTACTGTGAGCCAGGATCCTGACGTGGTCCAAAGACATTAAAGTACCGCAAAGAAACTGTTTCCAACCCGTAAACCCGCGTAAAAACCTGACAATAGTATTCGCCGACGAGTTTCGCTACGGCATAAGGCGACAGTGGATCGGGAGACATATCCTCAACCTTCGGTAGCGTGGGCTGATCTCCATAAGCTGAACTCGACGCGGCGTAAACCACGCGTCGAACATTTTGTTCACGAGCTGCAAGTAGTAAATTGAAAGTGCCGTCAACTGAGGCGACGTGAGACTGAGTAGGGTTTTCGACTGAACGAGGGACTGAAGGAATGGCGGCCTCGTGAAAAACTACTTCCGCACCATCCAGCACACGATTCATCAACGCAAGATCTGCAACGCTACCCTCGATGAATTCAATATTTCCAGAAAGACCTTCAATATTTTCCCGGTGGCCCGTCGAAAGATCATCAACGATCCGAACTTTTGCGCCGTTAGCCGCAACTGTGCCTGCTATGTGTGAACCAATAAAACCGGCTCCGCCTGTGACAACGACTACACCCGATAGTGACATTGGATTTATTCGACTCGCTCCTGCTGCGATTAGCGACCTACACCTGCATATTCAAACCCTAGCTCACGCATATCTTCCGGATCACAAATGTTTCGAAGATCGGCGATACGAGGCTTTTTCATGAGATCTCGAATGCGAGTCATATCTAAAGCCCTAAACTGATTCCACTCAGTAACGAAAACTAACGCGTCTGCATCGGTGACGGCTGCGTACTCGTCATCAACATACACGATGTCAGGAAGAATTTTCATTGCTTCTGACTTAGCAACCGGATCATAGGCACGCACTGACGCACCACTGGTACATAAGCCTCTAATAATTCCTATCGAAGGGGCCTCACGCATGTCGTCCGTCTCTGGTTTAAATGCTAAGCCTAAAATCGCAACAGTCTTGCCTTTAAGATCGCCGACCAGGTTCTTGATCTTAGTTAACATTTCTTTTCCCTGCCGCGTGTTCACCTCTATGACCGCATCGACAATTAGGGAGTCTGAACCAAAAGTACGTGCCACCGAGGCCAGGGCGCGAGTGTCCTTTGGAAAGCATGATCCGCCAAAACCAGGTCCCGGGTGCAGAAACTTACTCCCGATCCGTTTATCCATCCCGATTCCGCGCGCGACATCGTGAACGTCGCACCCAATCTTTTCACAAAGATTCGCAATCTCGTTGATGAAAGATACTTTCGTAGCGAGAAATGCGTTCGCAGCGTATTTCGTCAACTCAGCGGCTTCAAGAGACGTGATTACAAACGGCGCTTCGATCAAATATAAAGGTCGATACAAGTCTTTCATTATCGCTATGGCTTCTTCATCTCGACTGCCAATCACGACGCGATCTGGACGCATGAAATCATTGATTGCTGCTCCCTCACGAAGGAACTCCGGATTTGAAACCACGCCAAAATTGGAGCGCGTTTTCTTTCGTTCATTAATGAGCTCGCGAATGCGTTCACCAGTTCCGATGGGCACAGTAGATTTGGTGACTACAACTTTGTAGCCGTTGAGATAATCCGCAATTGAACACGCTGCCGCTTCGATGAAGGTAAGATCCGGCGATCCATCTGTCTTGGGAGGTGTGCCTACAGCAAGGAAAACAACCAGCGCCTGCTCAACTGCTTCCTGAACATTGGTGGTAAATCTGAGGCGACCGGCTTGAGAGTTTTTTGAGACGAGTTGCTCTAGTCCGGGCTCATAGATGGGCATGACGCCCCTTTTGAGTCGCTCGATTTTATCCTCATCGACGTCGACGCATGTAACATCAACGCCGAATTCGGCGAAGCACGCTCCAGTAACGAGGCCGACATAGCCAGAACCAATGACTGCAATATGCATTTAGAATCTTACCCGGAGTGTTGTTCAGATGGCCTTACAATCAAAACCTTGCGGGCCCACGATTAGATATCGTGTGACCCGCAAGGTCGATTAGATAACTGCGGCTCTGGATTCAGTGCCACAGTTTATTGAAATGACTCAATCAACGAACTACTTCGTCGGGCTGACGACAGTCACTGAACCGCCAAAGTTGAGATCGTTGTTATGAAACGCTGCATAGAGAACGCCTGCAACTGCACCACCGACAGCCAAGAGCAACACCGCCAAGGCGCCGCCACTCAAATGGTGGTCATCGTCCGTATCGGCGGGGCTCGGTGTTCCTGCCATTGCGCTCTCGCCAGCGGCGATCTGTTTGACGTTGCTGCCGGTACGCAGCTGAGCCAAACCGGATTCAGTCGAAACTGAAGTCCGACCGTGTGACGCAGTAGCCGTAAATGAAGTGGCTTGACTACCATCAACTACGACCGTGCCATCTTTGGTGGTTAAATTGACTGAGATACCGGCAAGCGTCGAAACATGCGCGCTTCCAGTTTCCAGCATCGCATTAATGCTGTTGTCCGAAAATGTCAGACGGAGATTGCTATTAGGGGCGAGTTCAACGCGTCCCAATTTGCTGATGCTTACTGATGCGCTGCTATGATCCGCCGTGCTGATCGTCGAGTCTGTGAACAAGGTGCCGCCAGAAATTACTTTCTCGCCATTCACGGTAACTTGTCCGGAAACCGACAATTCACCAGATGCCTTGGCCCCCGGAGCGGCCAATACAACCATTGAGTAAACACTCAAAACGGCAACCGCTACACAGACCGCGATGAACTTGCGGCTCCAAGTTGTGCTAGTCATTAACTTTCCTCCCGTTAAGTGAAACGAATATCTTTATTGCGTGCCTTACAGTGTGAGAACCAAGTGCAAAAACCAATTGCGTCAGAACCCAGTGGGAAGCCTTGAAGTTATTGGAATGGCCCACAAAGCCGCTAACACATGGCATTTATTACACTAATCTAAGACCTCTGTCAACAAACATTTGGGCTGTGTTTGGCACGAAACTGTGCTTTTTTGGCAGGGTCAGCAAGATCACGGTTGGCTGTTCTATGCCTCGGCTTCCTAACGCCGGGGCTCAAACTCAAATAAAAATTTACGGAACAACTTTGCGGCTACGAGTGACCGGCTTGGGGGTCGACACCTCTGTCGTGACGGGTTCTTTCTTGATGCTAACGGAACCCTTTTCGTTG
>Ga0070671_100004824_pt1 | contig 10721 bp, 13 predicted proteins | sample KBSS73metaG_FD_65341 | JGI IMG/M metagenome (GOLD analysis project Ga0070671, IMG submission 65341) | Switchgrass rhizosphere microbial communities from Kellogg Biological Station, Michigan, USA - KBS S7-3 metaG | ecosystem: Host-associated > Plants > Roots > Rhizosphere > Soil ... | reverse complement strand
TGCTCGATCATGAAGGGCGGGCTGCAACTGGGCCAGGCTTTCGCGAAGGCGCGGGTCGGCCGCCGCGACCGCCGGGTTATCGTCATCGTCGCGCACAATGGCGTCGCCGACTTCAGTCTCCGGCAACTGCGACTGGCCGATATCGTGCTCGGCGGGCGCGGGACGCTGTCCGAACCCGCTGGTGTCGATGACGGCCGCTTCGGGTCCCCTCCGCTCTGAGTGAATCCGGATCGGCGGCAACGCGGAATGCGAGTCCGTGAGCCGGCTCGGCGAAGGTGCGGGCAACACCCAGTCGGCCGCCAGAAGCAGCAGGAGCAGCGCGCCTCCAACGGAGAGAAAATACGCCCGCAGGGGTAGCTCGGGCTCGACGACGGCGCGCGCACGCGACAGCACAGACTTCCTGCTCACGGCCAGTTCCCAAACATGAAATGATTCCGCCTCGTTTTCAGAAGCTCGTGGGCCGCGGGTGCCGGCACGCGCGTTCGGCGTCGAGATAGCCGCGCTCGTCGAGCCATTCGATCGGGCAATAGGCCATCGCCTTCGGGTCAATCATGTGCCCGTCGCGCTCGAGGGCCGCTCGCGTGCCGGTGAGTCCGCTCCAGACCGAAGAGCCGGTGGCCGGCTCCACGTCCATGACGTCGAACACTTCGATGAAGTTGAGCATGTCGAACGTCCAGGATGCTCACGTGGCGGGCGGGGAAGGGGGCTCGACGCCTTCAAGCGCGACGCCTCTGCGGACGAGTTCGGATTCGATCGCGTCGAAGATGGGTTCGACCGGCGCGAGCCACACCGTGACCCAGCAGATGATGCAATTGCGCGCAAGCAGCAGCCCCGACGTCATGCGAGGCTCCTCCGGCTGGCCGCATGCCGCACCGGCGCGGCTTCGCCGTCGGCGAGCGCGTGCACCCAGGCGAGCACCGAAATGGTGAGACCCAGCAGCAGGCTCACGCCCACGAGCGACAAGGCCACCATCAGATTGAGCGCCGCGACGGCAATCCCGGGCCAGGGATTTTCCCGCACGAGCGCCAGGAACAGGCTTGACATCTTCGGTCTCCTAAATAAACTACACCGTATATTTCATATACAGCGCGGATCGCGGGATGTGTCAAGAGCCGAGACTCACAAGCCCGTGTTCGTCCTGGTCGGACGAGGGAGACTCCGGAGTGAGGCCAAGGGTCCCCTTTGAAAGCAGATGCCTCAACTCGAGAAAGGATTCGATATGTTGAAGAACAGGTTGGTGCTCGCAGTGCTGGTGCTCGTTGCGTGGGACGCTGCTGCGTTCGCGCAGGAAGACCGCGGCACAGCTGAGCAGAGAGCGGCGTGCACCTCTGACGCGTTTCGCCTGTGCGCCGGCTACATCCCCGATCCCACCAATGTGGAAGCCTGTCTCAGGCAAAGAAAGTCGGACCTGAACGAAGCTTGCAGAGCCGTCTTCGACCACGCAGACGCCGCGGTTCCGGTCAGGGCCGTGGGATCGCACCGATAGCGCGACGCCAGGAATGAGGAACGATCGTATGAATACAATATATGCTCCTGCTTTCGCCGCGTTCGGAGGTTCGGCCTTCGGAGCGATTTCCACGATCGTGACGGGATGGATGAGCCGGCGCCGCAGGCTCCGCGAGCGCCATCACGCGCACGCGACGTCGAAGCGTGAAAAGCTCTATCGAAGCTTCATCGAGGAGGCGTCCCGACTTTACGCGGACGCGCTCACCAGCGACAAATCCGAGATCCCCGCATTGGTGAACTTGTATGCGCTCATCGGGCGCATGCGGATTCTGTCCGACGATGGGGTGGTCCATGCCGCAGAGCGGGCAGGCCGGCTGATCATCGAGACCTACCTCGCACCGAACACGTCGTTCGTCGACCTGCCGGGCTTCCTGGAGGAGATGGATCCGTTGCGTGAATTCGGCGAGGCCTGCCGGCGTGAAATGCACGCGATTCCGTTGCGGTGAGGCCGAGCATGCCAGAGGCGCAGACGCCCCGCCAGGCTGGATTGTCGTGCACGCGTGAACGAATTGTGCAGGCTGCAATCCGCTTGTACCGGGAGATCGGGTACCGAAAGACCACGGTTGCCGACGTCGCTCGCGACGCAGCAATGTCCCCCGCAAATCTCTACCGGTTCTATCCCTCCCGCCGAGCGCTCGAAGAGGCCGTCGTGACGGAGCTGCTCGAGGAGGTGTCGGCGGCGGCCGCAAGTGCAGCGCGAAGCGGCCGCTCGGGCCTGGAGCGCCTCAATGCAGCGTTCGGTGCGATCTCCCGGATGAATGAACATCGGCTGGCAAACGATATCCGATTGCACGAACTGGTGGTGGCCGCGGGACAGGCGAACTGGCTGGCCTGCCTGTCTCATGCGGATCGGCTTCGCGGCGTCGTGCGGTCGATCATCGCGGCCGGGCAGGTGAACGGGGAGTTCCGGGGCGGCAGCCCGATGGCGCTCGCCTGCTGTCTGCTGGACGCGATGGATGCTTACCTCAATCCTTCCCGAGTCAAGGCGACCGCGCTTCGGCCGGCGTTCGACGAGATGATGCGCTTTTGCGCGGGGGCGCTTGGCAACGCGGCGTTCACTGGCCCGGCGCCTCCTCAACTCATCAACGTTCAGGCCGGCTTGCGCCATAAATCGACCTGTTAAGCCCCGCGCTCGACGGCTCACGGCGTCCAGTCTGCCTCACAGGCCGCAAGGAAGAAGCCGACACGTTCGCGCATGAAGGACGGCAGCTCCCGTCTCAGCTCCTTCGGTGTCTCCCCGACCAGCGAACGAAACAGCATCGGCAACAGGATCAGATCCAGGAAGATCTGAGCGGTGGCAAGGCTTCGCTTGCCGCTGAAGGGCCCCTTAGGAGCGCGCGCCAGCTTCTGCGTCGTTTCATTCAAGAGTTGGGAAACGGCATTGACGGAGCGATCGCGCGCGGCGTCGTGGACGTTGCGGCTCAACTCGGGAAAACGCTGCGCTTCGGCGATCGTGGCGCGAACCATGCCCAACGATTCCTCGATGAGATTTTCCACGATGGTGGTGCCGAGGTTCGAGAGCTTGTCATGAAGGGTGCGGCCCTCGGGCTCGATGCCTTCGAAATCCGTCAGCCTGCTGATGGTGCGGGCCACCACGGCCGCGAACAGCGCCTCCTTGCCGGGGAAGTGCGCGTAGATGGTCGGCTTGCTCGCCGGCGCCAGCTCGGAGATGTCGTCGATGCTGGCACTACGATAGCCCTTCTCGAGAAAAAGCTGCTGGGCCGCGTCAAGGATCCGGACCTGGACGTCGCCGGCAAGGTCTTTGGGCGGTCTGCCCCGTTTCGGGGTGCTCTTCTTGGTCATCCGTCGATCCTCCAGTCACGAGTCTGTGCGCGCGCAGATCGCACTTGACATGCCCGGTGGGAAAAGGCAACAAAAAGAAAATATACGGTATAGTTTATTTAATCGCCGCGACGTCCATCGGGACCAGCGGCGGCACCTTCCGGACAGTCGAGGCCGCAGACCTTGGCCCAGCGATCGTCCGGTCGACCTCAGGAGAGAGTGAATATGTCGTGCCCCGACCCGGACCGCCCACACCACGGCATCCTGCTGCGCGAGTTGCATCACAGGGTCGATAAAGGGATCGCCTCGGCGATCGATCTGGTCTCGGCCGCGGTCATCCGCGCCGACGGAGCGGAAGCCAAGGCCGCGTTGAGCGACGTTGTCGAGCTGCTGCACGGACATGCGGAGCTGCATCGGGCGCTGGCCATGCCGGAGGGCGATATCCTCAACGATGCCGCGACTTACATTCGCAGGCTGGGCTGTGCCATGCGCCAGTCCTTTCTGGACCGAATGGGGATCCGGCTGGCGCTCACCACCGAGTCTCTCCCGCTTCAGCCAGAGCGGTGCGGACGGCTTGGCCTGATCGTCCACGACCTCGTCGTCAACGCCGCGAAGCATGCGTATTTCGACGCGCGCTCCGGCGAGATCAAGGTCAAGCTGTCGCGCATCGGCTCGGTCGCGAATTGCGTGGTGCTGGACAACGGCTCGCGGCCGGCGCGGGCCTTGTCGCGGGCCTCGGGCCGGGAGTTCCAGATCAGCAATGACCTTGCGAGGGGGCTCGGCGGACGGATCGAGCACGGCTTCGCTGCCGAGTTCACATCCGTCGTGGTCTCGTTTCACCTGAGCGAGCGGGAGCGGCAGGCAAGCTGGTCGATGGCGACGCGCCGCATGAGGCCGCCGCGCCGGCTGAAGACCAACGCGTCCGTGACGCCCGGCTCCGGCCTCTCGGATCAGGTCGCGCGTCCGGCCGCGATGCGCGCGGATCCGAATTCCTTGCGGACGCGTCCGAACCAACGGGGCGCGCTCGGCACGGGTCCAGACGCCCTGGGCAATCTCCTGTCACCCTCTCACCACACGGACGCGCTATGAGCCCGCGCTATTTGAACCTCTCCAAAATCGGTCGAACCGAGCGCTTGCTGAGGCCTCTCGGCGGCGTGGCCCTGGCGCTTATTGCTGCCGCGCTCAGCGGCTGCGACGATCGCACCACCATTCCTCCCGCGCGCGCCGCTGTCGTGCGCACGGAAATCGTGCAGCCGAGGGACCGGCAATCCTCGCTTACCTTGACCGGTGAGGTGCAGGCCCGCTTCCGGGCGGATCTCTCGTTCCGCGTCAGCGGGCGCGTCCTCGCGCGCTATGTCGATGTCGGGACCCACGTGAAGGCCGGCGAAGTGCTGGCCATTCTCGACCCGGCCGAGCAGGAGGCCGATGTCGACGCCGCCACCGCCGCCGTTCTCGCCGCAGAATCCCAGCTGCGCGTCGCAAAGGCGACTTTCGATCGGCAGACGGCGCTGATCGCAAGCGGCTTCACCACGCGCACGGCCTACGACCAGGCGCAGGAAGGGTTGCGAACCACGGAAGGTGTGCTTGAAGCGGCAAGAGCGCAACTCGGAACCGCGAAGGATGTGCTCGGCTATACCGCGCTGCGAGCCGAAGCCGACGGCGTCGTCACCGCACGCAGTCTGGAATCCGGTCAGGTCGTACAGGCTGCCCAACCGGTATTTTCGCTGGCGCAGGACGGGGAGCGGGACGTCGTCTTTGACGTCTATGAGTCCATTTTCCTCGGAACTGCCGACCGAAGCAGCGTTTCGTTGACGCTGGTCTCCGATGCGACCGTGACCGCAAGCGGCGAGGTTCGGGAGGTTTCGCCGGCCGTCGACGCCAGGAGCTCGACCATTCGGGTCAAGGTGGCGATCAAGGACCCGCCTGCCGCAATGACGCTTGGAAGCGCCGTCGCGGGGACTGTGAGACTGACGGCCGAGCGGCAGATCGCATTGCCCTGGCGTGCATTGATGGCGGCGGGCACCAGCCCTGCGGTCTGGACCGTCGATCCGGTGACGCGTACCGCCTCGCTGAAGCCGGTGACGGTCGGTGGCTACGAGGCCGGAGAAGTATTGATCAAGGCAGGTCTCGATCCGGGCGAGCGCGTCGTCGTCGATGGAGGCAAGCTTTTGAGCGTGGGCCAGCTCGTGACTTATGAAGGAGAACCCTCGTGACGGGTCGCGCAATGATCGTGGCGGGTCCGCTTGCATGCGCGCTCGCGCTTGCCGGATGCCAGCAGGAGACAAAGGCGCCCGAGGCCGTGCGGCCCGTCCAGTCGCTGCTTCTCGCAGCGGACCACGGCGACGATGCCGTTGCGGTGGGCGTTATCGAGCCACGCTACAAGACCAATCTTGGCTTCCGCGTGCTGGGACGTCTGATCACGCGTCCCGTCTACGTCGGCGATCTCGTGAGTGAAGGACAGACGGTCGGAACGATTGACTCGACCGCCCTCGAGCTTGCCGTTCGTGCCTCCAAAGGCCAGCTTGCCAAGGCCGAGGCGCAGTTCGCGACCGCGCGCGCGACCGAGGAACGGCAGCGAACGCTCATTGCCACCGACGCAACCACGAGGCAGACGCTGGATAACGCCGAGCAGGCGCGTGCCGGCGCCGAAGCGACGGTTGCGCGCGAACAGGCAAATCTGACCAAGGCGGTCGAGCAGCTAAGCTATTCGCAGATCAAGGCCGACTTCGCCGGTGTGGTCACCGCAGTCGGGGCGGACGTCGGTCAGGTGGTGTCCCCCGGCCAAAGCGTGGTGACGATCGCAAGGCCCGATATCCGCGAAGCGGTCGTCGATATCGGACCCGACTTTCCGCTGCCGCTGGAGGTCGGTCTGCCGTTCACGGTCAGCCTGCAGCTCCTGCCAGCGGTTCAAGTGGAAGGCAGCGTTCGCGAGATTGCGCCGCAAGCCGATCCGGTAACGCGCCTGCGGCGGGTCCGCATTGCACTCAGCAATCCGCCCGACAGCTTCCGGCTCGGCGCGACCGTCACGGCGAAGCTCGGCAGGCAGCAAGGCCCGGTCCTCCGACTGCCTTCGTCGGCGCTGCTCGCCAGGGATGGCGCCAATTTCGTCTGGATCGTCAATCAGCCCGCCAACACGGTGTCGCTGCAAAGGATCGATGTGGTGGCTGGCCAAACCGGAGCGCGCGTCATCGGCGGACTCGCTCCTGGCGCACGCGTCGTCACCGCCGGGGTCCACAGTCTCAAACAAGGACAGCAAGTCCGCATCGAACAGGATCAGCAGCCATGAAGTCGTTCAATCTCTCCGACTGGGCGCTCGGTCATCGCTCGCTCGTCTGGTATTTCATGATCGCCTTCATGGCGGCCGGGCTATTTGCCTATCTCCAGCTGGGACGGCAGGAAGACCCCGACTTCACCATCAAGACCATGGTCGTCCAGGCGCAGTGGCCGGGGGCGTCACCCGAGGAGATGACGCGCCAGATCACCGACCGGATCGAGAAGAAGCTCGAGGAGCTGGAATCGCTCGATTACACCAAGAGCGTGACGGTCGCGGGCCAGACCACCGTCTTCGTCTATCTGCGCGACAGCACCAAGGCTGCCGACGTGAAGCCAACCTGGATCCGCGTTCGCAACATGATCGCGGATATCAAGGGCGACTTCCCGCAAGGGGTGATCGGACCCGGCTTCAACGATCGCTTCGGCGACGTGTTCGGCAACATCTATGCCTTCACCAGCGACGGCCTGAGCCAGCGTCAGCTGCGCGATCATGTGGAGGACATCCGTGCCAAGGTCCTGACCGTGCCCGATGTCGGCAAGGTGGACATCCTGGGCGCGCAGGACGAGGTGATCTATCTCGAATTCTCCACCCGCAAGATCGCGGCCCTTGGCCTCGACGTTCACGCGATCATGAGCTCGTTGCAGGGGCAGAATGCGGTTGCCCCATCCGGCGTATTCCAGGAGGGGCCGGAGCGGATCAGCGTACGCGTGAACGGCCAGTTCACGTCGGAGGCAAGTCTGAAGGCGGTCAATCTGCGCATCAACGATCGCTTCTTTCCCCTGACTGACGTCGCAACCGTCACGCGCGGTTATGCCGATCCTGCCAAGACCCTGTTCAGGTACAACGGGGAGCCGGCGATCGCCCTTGCCATCGGCATGAAGTCCGGTGCGAATCTGCTGCACTTCGGCGAGGCGCTGAAGGAGGAGATGTCGAGAATTACTGCCGACTTGCCGGTCGGCGTCGGCGTTCACCTCGTCGCCGATCAGCCCGTCGTTGTCGAGCATGCCGTGTCCGGCTTCACCGAGGCGCTGTTCGAGGCCGTGATCATCGTTCTCGGCATCAGCTTTCTCAGCCTGGGCATGCGCGCCGGCCTCGTCGTGGCGATCGCGATTCCGCTGGTTCTCGCCATCACCTTCGTCGTGATGGCCTATGCCGGCATTTCGCTGCAGCGAATTTCGCTGGGCGCCCTGATCATCGCACTCGGCCTGCTGGTCGATGATGCCATGATTGCCGTCGAGATGATGGTCGCGCGGCTCGAGGTCGGCGATCCCCTGGAAAAGGCGGCAACGCACGTCTACACCTCGACCGCCTTTCCCATGCTGACCGGAACGCTGGTGACCGTGGCCGGCTTCATTCCGATCGGGCTCAATAGCAGCAATGCGGGCGAGTTCACCTTCACGCTGTTCGTGGTCATCGCCGTCTCGCTGATCGTCTCGTGGATCGTGGCGGTGCTGTTCACGCCGTTGCTCGGCGTCACCATCCTGCCCGCCAGGATGAAGGGCCATCATGAGCAGAAGGGGCGCGTGGCGCAGTTGTTCGCGCGTCTCCTGCTCTTCTGCATGCGTCGCCGCTGGACGACGATTGGCGTTACGGTTGCGGCGTTTCTGCTGGCGCTGTTCGGCATGAATTTCGTGCAACAGCAATTCTTCCCGTCCTCGGATCGCGCCGAGCTCGTGGTCGACTGGAATCTGCCACAGAACGCATCGATTGCCGATACCAACTCGCAGATGGCGCGCTTCGAGCGCGAACAGCTCCAGGGCAACAATTCGGTCGACCACTGGTCGTCCTATGTCGGCACCGGCTCGCCGCGCTTCGTCCTGTCCTTCGACGTGCAGACCGCCAACACCTGGTTCGGCCAGATGGTGGTCGTGACCAAGGGCGACATCAAGGCCCGCGACCAGGTCAAGGCGCAGTTCGAGGACTACCTGAAGAAGACGTTCCCCGGCACTGACACCTACGTCAAGCTGCTCGAGGTCGGTCCCCCGGTGGGGCGTCCCGTGCAGTATCGCCTGAGCGGGCCCGACATCGCGAAGGTGCGAGACCTCTCGCAGAAGCTTGCCGGCATCGTGCGAAGCAGCCCCGATCTCGGCAATGTCGTGTTCGACTGGATGGAGCCGGCCCGCGTCGTCAAGGTGGACGTTCTCCAGGACAAGGCGCGCCAGCTCGGCGTCACCTCGGAGGACATTGCCACCACCCTGAACTCCGTGCTCGAGGGCACGCCGATTACCCAGGTGCGCGACAGCATCTATCTCGTCAATGTCACGGGACGTGCGACGGCGCCGGAGCGTGCCTCCATCGACACATTGCGCGACCTGCAATTGACGGGGCTCGGCGGCCAATCCGTGCCGCTCGGTGCCGTGGCCAATCTGCGTTACGAGCTCGAGCAGCCGACGATCTGGCGGCGCGCGCGGATCCCCACCATCACGTTGAAGGCCGGCATCGTCGGTAACGTGCAGCCCAAGACGATCGTGGACCAGCTCGCGCCGAAAGTCGCGGAGTTCACCAAGGCGCTGCCGGCCGGCTATTCGGTGAAGATCGGCGGGTCCGTCGAGGAGAGCGCCAAGAGCCAGGCGCCGATCGTGGCCGTCGTTCCGCTCATGCTCTTCGTCATGGCCACGGTGCTGATGATCCAGTTGCAGAGCTTCCATCGCCTGTTTCTGGTGTTCGCGGTCGCGCCGCTGGCCGTGATCGGCGTCGTCATGGCGCTGCTGCCGAGCGGTGCTCCGCTCGGCTTCGTCGCCATCCTCGGCGTGCTCGCGCTGATCGGCATCCTGGTCCGGAATTCGGTGATCCTGATCGTGCAGATCGAGGATCTCAGGAAGGAGGGGCGACCAGCCTGGGACGCGGTGGTCGAAGCCACCGAGCATCGTATGCGGCCCATTCTGTTGACGGCGGCCGCCGCAAGCCTCGCGCTGATTCCGATCGCGCGCGAGATATTCTGGGGGCCGATGGCCTACGCGATGATGGGCGGCATCATCGTCGGCACGCTGCTGACGCTGCTGTTCCTGCCGGCGCTGTATGTGGCCTGGTTCCGAATTCACCCCGATCACGACGATAACTCGTCCATGCACGAGCCCGCAGGGCCTGCGCACGACATTTCGCCGGAGCCGATCTCCGCGGCCACGCCGGTGCCGGTTCTCGAAACACAGAGCTAACAAGGGAAACTACAATGCTTCGCAACACAGGTCTGATGCTGTCCATCGGTGCGGCACTCGTAACGGTGACGTTGACGCCCAATCCGGCATCCGCGCAATTCCCGCCGCCGCCGCCCATGGCGGGGCCTCCGCCGATCGCGGCCGGAGGTCCTCCGGCCTTCGCGGCTCGTCCGCCGATCGGACCTGACGGTGCGCCACGTGCCGGCCTCGGCGGCCCGGCGCCGCGCCTCGGTGCTGGAGCTGCACCGCGCGGTGCTCTCTTAGGAGGCGGGCGCGGCGGCCCGGCGGTCGCAAACGCCACTCGCGCCACATCGGTTACTTACAACCGCTTCGGAGGCTACGGCCGCTACGGTGGTGGAGCCCGATACGGCTACCGCGCCGCGTATGCGGCCAGCGCTTACGCCGGAGCCGTTGCCGGCTACGCCTATGGGCACGACTCCTCTTCCGATGGCGATTGCGCCTATGTCTACCGACGATACAGGCGTGTCCTGGTCTGCAATTAGCCCTCGCGATCCCGCGCACGACTGACTTCATCCCGGGAGTACCGTGCCGAAACCAAAACGATGGAGAAACAACATGAAAAAGATGCTCGCCGGCACGCTGGGCATTGTCGTATTGGCAGGCGCGGCCTGCCTGGAGCCAACTGAGCCGGTCGCGGCACATGATTACGCATTCTGTCGCCAGGATGCGTCGTCCGGCATGCGGTCGTGTGACTTCGAGACGATGGAACAGTGCCTCGCCATGATCTCCGGGCGTGGTGGCTCGTGCACGCGCGATCCCTACGTGACCCAATCGGGGCAATCCTACGCCTATGCTCCGAAGCGGGACGGCCGTCCGCACCGCTGACATGTCGGCAAGAGCCGACGGGATGGGTGGCGGCGGAGTAGATGCCGTAATGGGCCCTGCTCCGAGCAAGGGGTGATGATGGTGGCTGTCCCCCGATAGATGATGAAACGGGGTCACGACTTGAGTCGGCCCCAAGCATCTGGAGACGGAGGACAGCC
>Ga0070671_100004821_pt1 | contig 10723 bp, 7 predicted proteins | sample KBSS73metaG_FD_65341 | JGI IMG/M metagenome (GOLD analysis project Ga0070671, IMG submission 65341) | Switchgrass rhizosphere microbial communities from Kellogg Biological Station, Michigan, USA - KBS S7-3 metaG | ecosystem: Host-associated > Plants > Roots > Rhizosphere > Soil ... | reverse complement strand
GCGCATACTCTTCGCCAAAGCGGCGTCGGTTGCGCAGACCCACACCAGCCATGTCGGGCCGCTGCTGGCCTATCGCGGCCCGGCGGCGCCTTCGGCCACGACGGCTACGTCGACCTCCAAACCTCTTGCCCAGACCATGCAGTCCGACGACGGTCTGCCGCAATCACGCGTCCGTGCCGCTTACGCGAATGCCGGAACCTGGCGCGTGCTGCCGGCGCGCCAGCCGAGCGCCGCCGAGTAGGCGGGCAGCTAAGCGGTCGCTTCGACGCCGCTCTTCAGCAGCAAACCGGACTCGAACGGTCGCGTGACCAGGCCGAGGATATGCTTGTTCAATTCACTCTCGGCCGTCGACGGCTGGTTGATCAGTACCAGGGTCTTGCCCCGCCGCTTTGCCAACAGGTCGCGCAGCAGGGCTTCCGCTTCGGCCCAATCGGCAGCGCGCCAGATTGGCTTTTCCTCGCCCGCGCGATTCAGCTTGGCGAATATTTCTCCGAGCATCCTGGGGATCGAGCCCGGCTCGAGGTCCGGCCGTTGATAGCCGGAGTGGTAGGTGGATGCGTTTTCGAAGCAGATGAATTCGTCCATCAGAGGATGAAAGCCTGCGCAGGACAGCTGCATATCCCTGTCGCCTAACCCGGCGCTGCGTGTGAATACCAGGATTCGGTGCGCGATCTGCTCGCGGGCGCAGACCGACGCGATCACTTCCTCGAGATATTTCTGCGACGCTTCCTCGCCCGCCTTGTCGAGCATGAACAGGACGTCATCGTGCCCGTGGAGGCTGGCGCGAAAAGCGTGGTTGTCGTCATCCAGCCGAAGCCTTCGCAAGACCCCGTCCCAATCCTCGATTTCGACGGGCCCGAACCAGGCCGCGGCAACTGCGGCGAGCAATTCCTCGACCGTCTTTTCGCCAAGCATGCCATGAAACGGCGCGACCCCTTCGAGCGACAGCCGGCGCATCACCGCGCCGTCGTGCCATATTTCGAGCGCGGCAGGATCGCCCCCGGCCCCCCTGGCGACGCCCAGAACGCCCCCCGTCTCACGCGAAAGCCTGCGCAGCGACGCAGGCTTGGCGGTGAGGCTGAACCAGATGCACTGTTTCGCATCCATCCGCTCGGCCAGACGCCGGCACTGCGCATCGTCGCGATTGAGCACCACCAGCCGCGCCGGCTCGAGGACCAGCGCCTTTACCTCGGCCATTTGCTCGATCGTCGCGACGCCGTTCGCGCCCATATGGACGGCATCGACGTTGAGCAGCACGGCGATGTCGACCCGCTGGAGCGGCATGCCGAACTTGATCAGCCCGCCGCGCGCGATCTCGCACACCGCGGCGTCGATTTCATCCTGGCGCACGAGGGTCTGGATGATCCGGCCGCCGGTGGACTCGGTATCGCGCAGCCGCCGGTCACCAGCCCAGACTCCGTCGGATAGTGCCGCGCCGATGCGAAGGCCGGTCGACGCCAATATCTGCGCGAGCAGCCGGCTCGTCGTCGTCTTGCCGACGCTGCCGGTGACGGCATAGACCGGGATGACCAGATCCTTCGCCGCCAGGCTTGCGGCAAGGCCGGCCGGATCGGGCGGCGTGCCGCGGACCAAAGTCTGGCGGCTTCCCCAGCCGATGCGCGTGCGATCGGGCGACGGCGAATTCCACGGCAGCCCACGGACCGTGAGCGCATCGTGGAAAAGCATCAGCCCGGGTGTCGGCAGGCCATTGCCAAGCGCGGCGACGCGTCGGGCCCAAAGCGCGTGCGGCACCTCCACCTTACGATCCGACACCAACTTCTCGGCAACCTGCAATATGTCCATCGCGAAGCGCGCCCAGCGGCCGACGACGGGCCGATAGCGGCAGGTCAGCCGCATCCCCACCAGGCCTTCCTGATCGACCGAAACGTCGGCATTCCAGGAGGGCACGTCATGGGCATCGGCCAGCCCCGCAACCCATCGGCTCCAGGGATCGCCAGGATGCCGCGAGCCAGCGATCGTATCGGCGGCGCGAAGCAATGCTTCGCCATGCGGCACGGCAGCGGCCAGCTGACGCGCGACCCGCACGCTGCGTTCAAGCAGCAGCGGCCACGCGTCGCGCGGCCAGGGCAAGGTCGCATCGAGCAAGAGATGCGCGGAATCGAATACAGGCGTCGGGCCGACCGCGCCAAAGCTTCTGATCGGGATCGGCGGGTCGCTCACATCGTCGAGATTAGGATCCGATCCGTGTCACGACAATCGCGCGGCTGCTCTTATTCGTGCCTTAACGCGTCGATCGGGTTGAGCGCGGCGGCGCGGCGGGCGGGGAAATAGCCGAACACGACGCCGATCCCGGCCGAGAAAGCGAAGGCGATCAGGTTGATCTTGGGATCGAACAGGAACGGCACCTGGATGATCGGAGCCAGGATCACCGTCGCCACCAGCGCGAGTCCGAGCCCGATCAGTCCGCCGAGGCAGGCAAGCACGACCGCCTCGACGAGGAACTGGAGCAGCACTTCGCGTCCGACCGCGCCGATCGCGAGCCTTATACCGATCTCGCGCGTGCGCTCGGTGACCGACACCAGCATGATGTTCATGATTCCGATGCCGCCGACCAGCAGGCTGACCGCCGCGACGGCGCCCATCACCATCGTCAATATCTGCGTCGTTCCCGACAAAGTGTCGGCGATCTGGCGCGTATCGAAGATGTTGAAATTGTCCTGTTCGCTCGGCCCGATGCTGCGCCGCTCGCGCAGCAGCTTCTGGATCGAGGCCTGCACCGATTTGGTGTCATATTGATCGTCGACCGCGGCCAGGATCATGCGGATCGTGCGGGTCCCGGTGAGGCGGCGCTGGACCATCTTGATCGGCGCGATCACGACATCGTCCTGATCCTGGAAGCCGCCCTGACCGCGCGCGGTCAGTGTCCCGATCACCTCGCAGGACACGTCCTTGATCCTGATCCGCTCGCCGATTGGATTCTCGCGCTGGAACAGGTTCTGGCGGACGGTATTGCCGATCAGGCACACCGCCTTGCCGGCGGCTTCTTCGGCCGGCGTGAAGATCCGGCCGCCAGCCAATGGCCATTGCTGCGCGACGAAGAAGTCGGCGGTGGTGCCGTTGATCGAGGTCGTCCAGTTGGATGCGTTGCGGATCACGCTCGCCGACGTCTGCGCCTGCGGCGCGACCGCGCGCAGCCCGCCGATCTGCTCCTTGATCGCATCGAGGTCCGACATTTCGAAGTCGGGCGGCTGCGGACCGCCGCCGCCGCGCCCGAAGCCCTGGCCGGGACGGATCTGCAGGATGTTCGCGCCGAGGCTGGCGATCTGCGTCTGCACCGCCTTGGTCGCGCCATTGCCGAGCGTGACCATCGTCACTACCGCGCCAACGCCGATGACGATGCCGAGCGTGGTCAGGAAGGAGCGCAAAAGGTGGCGCCGGATCTCGCGAAAGGCGAGGATGATGGTCGTGCCAAGCATCTAGACCTTCTCCGGGATCGCGCCCTGATGGTGCTTGGCGTCGATGCGCTCGACCAGCCCATCCTTGAAGTGGATCACGGTGCGCGCGAATGCGGCCATCTCCGCCTCGTGCGTGACCATCAAGACGGTGATCCCATTGTCGCGGTTGAGCCCGCTCAGCAATTCCATGATCTCGACCGAGCGTTCGCTGTCGAGATTGCCGGTCGGTTCGTCGGCGAGCAGCACGTCGGGACTGGTGACGATCGCCCGCGCGATCGCGACGCGCTGCTGCTGTCCGCCCGAAAGCTCCGACGGGGTATGGTCCCACCAGTCCGCGAGGCCGACCTTGTCGAGCGCCGCCATCGCCGCATCGTGGCGCGTCTTCTTGTCGTCGCCGCGGTAGAGCAAGGGCAGCTCGACATTCTCGAGCGCGGTCGTGCGCGCGAGCAGGTTGAAGCCCTGGAACACGAAGCCGAGGTAGCGGCGCCGCAGCAATGCGCGCTGGTCGCGGTCGAGCGTTTCGACATGGACGTTCTTGAACAGGAATACGCCGCTGGTCGGCACGTCGAGGCAGCCGAGGATGTTCATCGTCGTCGACTTGCCCGACCCCGACGCGCCCATCACCGCGACGAAATCGCCTTCGCGCACCTCGAGGCTGACGCCCTTCAGCGCCTGGAAAGCGGTCGGGCCGCTGCCGAACGTCTTGGTGACGTTGCGAAGCCGGATGATCGGCTCAGCCACCCTGCCCCCCACCGCCCTGGCCTCCGCCGCCGCCGCGACGGCGGCTGCCCGAGCCGCCCGATTTGCCGCTTCCGGCGCTGCTGTCGTCGCCGGTCGACAGCCGGCCGGTGATAACTTGTGCGCCGGGCTTTAGGTCGCCGCCGACAACTTCGGTGAACGATCCGTTGGTCTCGCCGGTCGTCACCTGCACCGCCTGCGGCTTACCGTCGTCGCCGAGGATATAGACGGTCTGCTTGCTGCCGCGCCCGATGCGGACCTGGCGCTCGCCACTGCCGCGGCTCGGCCGTGGCGGCGCGAGCACGCCGGTCACGCCGCTCGGCTGCCGGCGCGCCGCCGATGCCTCGCGCTCGGGCGAGAAGCGCAGTGCGGCATTGGGGACGAGCAGGACATTATGCTTTTCGCTGGTGACGATGTCGGCGGTCGCGGTCATACCTGGGCGAAGCCGGAGGTCGGGGTTCGCGACCGACAGCACCGCCGTGTAAGCGACGACATTGCTCGCCGACGCGGCGCTGCTCGATGACGTGCCGGTCGTGGTATTGGTGGCATTGGCGCCGACGTCGACGCGCGTGATCTGCGCGTTGAAGGTCTGGCCCGGATAGGCGTCGACCGTGAAGGTCGCGCGCTGTCCCTCGCGGACCTGGCCGACATCCGCCTCATCCACTTTCACTTCGAGCCGCATCTGCGAAAGGTCCTCGGCGATCAGGAACAAAACCGGCGCCTGGAACGATGCCGCGACGGTCTGGCCCGGATCGATCTGGCGCGACAGCACCACGCCATTGACCGGCGAATAGATGGTCGCCTTCGACAGGTTGGTCTGCGCGGACGACAGGACAGCGCGCGACTGGGCGACCTGCGCCTGCGCCGCCCGGACGCCCGCGACCGCGCGCTGGTTCTCGGCCCGGCCGGTGTCGAGTTCGACTTTCGAGGGCACCTTGCCGCCCGACAATCTGTAGACCTGCTCGAGCCGGGCGAGATTGGCCGAGGCCTGCACCTGCGTCGCCTGCGCGGTCGCGACCTGCGCCTGGGCGGCGGCGAGCGCGGCCCGGTTCTGGACGATCGTATCCTGCAGCCGCGACGGATCGAGCCGGGCCAGCGGCTGGCCCTTCACAACGCGGGAGTTGTTGTCGACATAGACCTGGTCGACCAGCCCCGACTGCTCGGAGCCAACCTCGACCTGGTTGGTCGGCAGCAGGTTGCCGGTCGCCGACACCGTCACCGTCAGGTCGTCGCGCTTGACCGGCTGCGTCGCATAGCCGGCCTCGCTGCTGCCCGCGAAGCAGCGCGAGAGCAAAAGCAGCAGCAGCACGAGCACTACCGCGCCGCCGATATAGAGCGGCCTCCTGTACCAGGGCTTCTGCACCGGCGCGCCGAGGAAGTCGTTGAGGTCCTGCCCGGCGGACTGGGTCTCGATCGGAGCGGTCACGTCGTTCATGGTCTGCTATCCCGCGGAGGCGCCAGCGGATCCCAGCCGCCGCCCAGCGCCTGATAGAGCTGGACGAAGGCGAGCGTCTGGTCGGCATGGCTCGAAATCTGGCCGTCGCGCGCCGAAAGCAGTGCACGTTCGGCTTCGAGCTGGGTTTGGAAATCGGTGAGGCCGGCGCGATATTCGCTGCGCGCGAGGATCGCCTGGTTGTTGGCGGCGTCGAGCGCGACGGCGAATTCGGCGCGGCGGCGCTTGGCGCTGTCGAGCGCGACGAGGCCGTTCTCGACATCCTCGAGCCCGGTCAGCACGGTCTTCTTGTAGGTGTCGAGCGCGCCTTCGGCCGCGGCACGCTGTGAGCGCACCTGCGACCGAGTGCGGCCACCGTCGAAGATCAATTGCGAAATCCCGGCGAACAGGCTTCCGGCGAGCTGGTCGACGAGGCCGCCGACGCCGAGCGCGGTGCTGCCGATATTGCCGCTGAGCGAGAGGCTCGGATATAATTGCGCCTGAGCGACGCCGATCCGCGCGGTCTGCGCGGCGAGCGCGCGCTCGGCCGACCGGACGTCGGGACGCTGGCGCAACGTGTCGGCGGGAATGCCCACCGCGATCGTGGCGGGCGCATCGGGCACGGGCTTCGCGGCATCGAGCTCGCTCCGCAACGCGCCGGGCGCCTGCCCGGTCAGCACGCCGATCCGGAACGCCGCGGCGGCATATTGCGATTCGATCGTCGGGATCGTTGCCGCGGTCTGCGCCCGGGCGCCGCGGGCCTGCTCGACATCGAGCGACGAGACCAGCCCGGCCTGCACGCGCCAGCCGGCGATCTCGAGATTGTCGTCGGCGATCGCCAGCGTGTCCTTCGCCAGCGCGAGCCGTTGCTGCGCCTCGCGCGCCTGGACATAATTGGTTACCAGTTCGGAGATGATCGCTACGCGCACGGCGGCGAGGTCGAAGCGCGACGTATCGGCATCGGCGCGCGCCGCCTCGATGCTGCGCGATATGCCGCCGAACAGATCGATCTCCCACGCCGCATCGGCGCCGACCGACAGCGAGGTGTCGTCGCTGCTGCCGCGACGGACATCCTGCCGCACGCCGCCCGATCCCTGCAGCGTCGGCAGCAACGCCGCGCGCGACTGGACCAGGGATTCGCGCGCCTGCTTCAGCCGGGTCATCGCCACCGCGAGATCGAGATTACCGTCGATCGCGCGCGTCACCAGGCTGTCGAGCTGCGGATCGCCAAGCTGCGTCCACCACGTCGCGAGTTCCGCCGCGGTCGGCGCGGGCGCCGCGCCATAATAAGAATCGGGAACGCGCAGCTCCGCGCTGCTCGGCGCACGGTAATCCGGCCCGACCGTCGTGCAGGCCGATAGCAAGGCTGTCGCCAGCAGCAGTGAGATGCGTGTGGTGGTCATGGATTGCGAAGTAGGAACGTGCCTTGCCCCAAGTGTCTCCGCCATGAACCAACTTTGTCGCAATTTGTATCAGCGAATGTTGCGCAGGCGGAACAGATGTGGAACAATCCTACACGACTCAGTCTGGGGAGGGAGGGCCGTATGATAGGGTGGTTGATCAAGCGTGGTTTGAAGAAAAGGCTGGCGGAACTGGAAGCTGATCCGCTGCTTAAAGACGACCAAGGCAAGCGCGGAGAGCAGGCGGAGATAGTCCGTCTGCTTTATGACAATGAGGCCGCGATTCCGTTTTTCGACGCGATCGCGCGCGATTTTCCGGCCGATCGCCGCCACGCGCAGACGGCTGCCGAAATGCGGTTCCACCAGGAAGACCCCGATGCGCCTGCCGCGCTGGAAGCACTGGCGGTTGCCAACCCAGGCATGGCGACGTGGATTTACCGCCTTATGATCCAGCATTATTTCGAGGCCGGCACCAAAGCCGAGTTGGAAAGGCTTCTCGAACTTGCCGAGGCCGCAGAGGCCGCGGAAAGTCTGGCGACCTACGAAGGGCGGTTGCTGGATCCCGGGGGTCCGATTGGCGCATTCGACGTCGATGCCGCCGCGTATAACGCAATCCGGGCGAAGCTAGCGGGCGTGAAAGGGCTCGTCGGATTGCTGGCGGGAACGCGCACGCTCAATCATGGCGGCTATCGTCAGCATGTCATGGTCTATGAAATGGCACCAAACGGAAATGCGGAGAAAATCCACAGCGCGCTGATCGAATTTATCGGCGACTATGGCGATACGACCGCCTGGCCCGCCGAGGAGCCATGGTTGTGGCTGCACGCGCAATTGCTGGCAATACCCAATAGCCGGGTCTTTCCCTGATGGCCGCAGAGAAACGCATGTTCGGCTTCTTCGAGCGAATGCGCATAAGGCGGGAACTGAAGGCGCTGGAAGCCGCAGGCGATCCCCTCGTCGGCCCATGGCATAGACGGCTCTATTATGCGCAGCATGTTCGGCACGGGCGCGGGCTGAAATCGGCAATGCCATTGTTCGAGGCGATGGCCGCAGAACGGCCGGAGGACCATAGCATGGCCTATATTCTTGCCGCTTCGCAGCTCGAACTGGGCGATCCGGCCGGCATCCCGGTGATGGAGCGGCTCGCCGAAACCTACCCGCGCATGGCCGTTACGGGCTATCGAGCCCTGTTCGAATTTCATCACCGCAACGGGGACTTCCAGGAAGCCGAACGCATCGAGCAACTCGGCTATCATGCGGCCGAATATGACAAGCTCGCCGAAGCCGAGTCCGAGCTTCTGGAACCGGATGCACAGCTGGATCCACCGCTCTACACGCCCGATGCGCGCGAGGACCTGCGCGCCGCGCTGGCCAAGGTGAACGGCCTTGCGCGCGTTCTCGCCGCGTCACGCTACCGCACCCTGTACCGCGAGCCGCACCAGATCATCCTGTTCGACGTCGATCGCCGCGAGGCGAGCGGTATGGATGTCGGCGAAGAGGTGTTCCACATTTTCGTCGTCCACGGCGACCTGCTGATCCAGCAGTCGGGCGTCCGCAACGAATGGCTGCGCGACAAAATGCTCGCGGTGGAGGGTAGCCAGATCTTTCCGTGATCGCGAGGGGCAAGTCGGCAGCATCTATCGCTGAACTCGGTAATTTCCTTCCCGCCCACCTTGCCTTCCCAACAGCCGAGCCCCATTTCGCGAGGGCTGTCTTGCCTTGCATGCGGCTTCCTGCTTCATTAGAACAAATCTGGAACATTGGGGCCAATCTAGCTTATGCTGACCCATTTGAAGGTTCGCGGCGCGCGCGAGCATAATCTCAAGAATGTCGACGTCGACATCCCGCGCGATACGCTGACGGTGATCACCGGCCTTTCCGGGTCGGGCAAGTCGTCGCTCGCGTTCGACACCATCTATGCAGAGGGCCAGCGGCGCTACGTCGAATCGCTGTCGGCCTATGCGCGCCAGTTCCTGGAGATGATGCAGAAGCCCGACGTCGACCATATCGACGGCCTGTCGCCGGCGATCTCGATCGAGCAGAAGACGACCAGCCGCAACCCGCGATCGACGGTCGCGACGGTCACCGAAATCTACGATTACATGCGCCTTTTGTGGGCGCGCGTCGGCATTCCCTACAGTCCCGCGACCGGCCTGCCGATCAGCGCGCAGACGGTCAGCCAGATGGTCGACCGCGTGATGACATTGCCCGAGGGCACTCGGCTGTATCTGCTCGCCCCCGTCGTGCGCGGCCGCAAGGGCGAGTATCGCAAGGAGCTGGCCGAATGGCAGAAGGCCGGCTTCACGCGCGTGCGGATCGACGGCGAGTTCTACGAGATCGAGAACGTCCCGGCGCTCGACAAGAAATACAAGCATGACCTCGAGGTGGTCGTCGACCGCATCGTCGTGCGCGAAGGGATAGAGACGCGGCTGGCGGACAGTTTCGAGACGGCGCTGAAGCTGGCCGAGGGGATCGTCTATGTCGACCCGGCGGATGCTCCGGCAAGCCCCCTCTCCCTTGAGGGAGAGGGTCGAGGTGAGGGTGTCGGGGCTGGAGAATCACCTCAGAACCCCGACACCCCCACCCTACCCTCCCCCTCCAGGGGGAGGGGAAAAAGCGTTCGCGAAATGCCGGCCAAATACATGCTTGCCGCCGACACGCCCGAAGGTCCGAACAGCGCCGCGGTCGAGGCTGCGGGCGCCGACGACAGTTCCGAAAACATTGGCGTGGCCAAGGTCCTGCACCAGGCGGCCGAACGTGCCGTGCTCCAGGACAATGCCCCTCCCGGCCGCATCGTATTCTCCGAGAAATTCGCCTGCCCGGTGTCGGGCTTCACGATCACCGAGATCGAGCCGCGTTTGTTCTCGTTCAACGCGCCGCAGGGTGCATGCCCGGCGTGCGACGGGCTCGGCGAGAAGCTTTATTTCGATCCCGACCTGGTCGTCCCCAACCAGAATCTGTCGATCAAGAAGGGCGCGGTGGTGCCCTGGGCGAAGTCCAACCCGCCAAGTCCCTATTATATGCAGGTGCTCGGCAGCCTCGCGCGCGAATATGGCTTCAGGCTCGAAACGCCTTGGAACGAGCTGCCCGACGAGGTGCATTACCTGATCCTGCACGGCAGCCGCGGCAAGCCGGTCACGCTCACCTTCGTCGACGGCCGCAAGAGCTATGACGTGCGCAAGCCGTTCGAGGGCGTGATCGGCAACCTCAACCGCCGCCTGCTGCAGACCGAGAGCGCGTGGATGCGCGAGGAATTGAGCAAATATCAGTCGTCGGCGCCGTGCGAGACCTGCCACGGCGCGCGGCTCCGCGCCGAGCCGCTCGCGGTCAAGATCGCCGGCGAGGACATCAGCATCGCCACCCGCCGATCGGTGCGCCACGCGCTCGCCTGGTTCTCGACGCTCGAGGAGAAACTGACTCCGCAGCAGCGCGAGATCGCACGCGTGATCCTCAAGGAGATCAACGAACGGCTCGGCTTCCTCAACAATGTCGGCCTCGACTATCTCAACCTCGACCGCACCTCCGGCACATTGTCGGGTGGCGAGAGCCAGCGCATCCGCCTCGCCAGCCAGATCGGATCGGGGCTGTCGGGCGTGCTCTACGTGCTCGACGAGCCGTCGATCGGCCTGCACCAGCGCGACAACGACCGGCTGCTGGTCACGCTCAAGCGGCTGCGCGACCTCGGCAACACCGTGCTGGTGGTCGAGCATGACGAGGATGCGATCCGCGCCGCCGAC
>Ga0070671_100004820_pt1 | contig 10724 bp, 10 predicted proteins | sample KBSS73metaG_FD_65341 | JGI IMG/M metagenome (GOLD analysis project Ga0070671, IMG submission 65341) | Switchgrass rhizosphere microbial communities from Kellogg Biological Station, Michigan, USA - KBS S7-3 metaG | ecosystem: Host-associated > Plants > Roots > Rhizosphere > Soil ... | reverse complement strand
CGGAATGTGGCGCAGGCGATCCGTGTCGCCGGACAGGCCGTCGAGGAAATCCTTGTCCCAGACGGCGTTGATCAGGCCGGCGCGGGGCCCCTGAAGCTGGTGGCTCATGCCCCCTGTGCCCCAGATCTGGACGTTCAGATCCTCGGGGAAACTCTCGACCGCCCGCGCGATCGCCTCACCCAAGGCCCAGCAGCGGTTGCCCGAGGGCGGCGGATAGGTGACCACGTTCACGGCTAGCGGAATGACCTTGCACGGCCATTGTTCGGTCTTCCCGAACATCATTGTCAGCGGCACGGTCAGGCCGTGGTCGACGTCCATCTCGTTGATGATAGTCATGTCGAATTCGTCGAGGATCAGGCTCTGGGCGATATGCCAGGCGAGGTCCGGATGCCCCTCCACGACCGGCACGGCGCGTGGCCCCCAGCCCTCGTCTGCGGGCTTGAATTGTTCGGCGCAGCCGATCGCGAAGGTCGGGATGATCTTCATGTCGAAGGCGGAGGCGTGGTCATTGAAAACCAGGATAACGACGTCGGGCCGCTCCTGGCGCTCCCATTCCTTGGTCCAATCATAGCCAGCGAATGCGGGCGCCCAATAGGCTTCTTCGGTCTTGCCGAGATCGGAGGCGACGCCGAGCGCCGGAATATGGCTGGTGGCTACACCGGCAGTAATGCGCGCCATTAACGTTTGTCCCTGATAGAGCGCTGCCCCTCGGGCGAACGTCCGCCGGCGATCATCATCGCCATATAATCTTCCAGGCTCATGCCCGACATGGTCGAAACCGCCTGAACGAAGCTCTTGCCGTCCGTCGAGAAGACCTTGGCGAGGAAATAGATGTTGCCGCCGAGGTCGAGCAGCCTGTTGTAATCGCGATCGAGCATCGCCTGTTTCTGCTCTTCGCTCATCGGCCATTCGTCGAGATAGGCGCGCTCGTTCGCCTTCCAGCGTTCGCGGTTTTCAGGCTTCATCAGGCTCATCGCAAACTGGTTGAGGTGATAGCCCTGGCGCGCGCGTTTCGCCGTGAACACGCGCGTCCCCGGAATATCCTCGAACTCCGCGAGATATTCGTGGATGTCACGCGGCCCGGTCATCCGCCGGCCTTTCGTGTCGAAGGCTGCGCAAGCGTCAGCCGGACCAAATCGTACATCGCAAAGTACATCCCTCAACGCCTCAAATATTCGCGGCTGTGTTTTCCGCCGAATTTATGGCCGATATATTCGCAGATATTGGCCATTTCGGATGCAGCAGCCACCGCGGCTTCGTTGCAGCATGGAAGCGGGTCAAGCGCGTGATTTGTCACGCGATCTTCCAATTTCAAACAGAGCTCCTCTATGTCGGCGCGTGTGAGAACGTTCTTCTCCCGCAACACGCACAGCAAGGTCTGAATCATCACCAATGCCGTATCGCCAGAGTCCGTGGCGGGATTAATCGAACCTCTCATCATTTTTCTCTCCGAGATCTGGCCTGCATCCTAGTGAGTATTTGCCGACAGATATTCACGCTGTCCTTTGAACGGGTCGATTGGCTGCGCTGATATATTGCGAGATGATCATAGCCCCCGCGCCTTCAACTGCGCGTCGAGCCGCGGGAAGACCTTGCGCGCATTGCCCGCGAAGATCGCTGCGCGCTCTGCCTCGGAGATGTCGAGCGCGTCGACGTAGCGCTTGGTGTCGTCGAAATAGAAACCGGTCTGCGGATCGATGCCGCGCACCGCGCCGACCATCTCCGATCCGAACAGGATATTCTTGTTCTCGATCACGTCGGCGAGGAGATTGATCCCTGGCTGGTGATAGACGCAGGTGTCGAAGAACAGGTTGTTCATCAGATGCCGGTCGAGCGCTGGCTTCTTGAGCATATCGGCGAGCCCGCGATAACGGCCCCAATGATAGGGCACCGCGCCGCCGCCATGCGGGATGATGAACCTGAGGGTTGGGAAGTCCGCGAACAGATCGCCTTCGAGCAACTGCATGAAGGCGATCGTGTCGGCCGCGATATAATAAGCTCCGGTCGCGTGCATCGCCGGATTGCACGAGCCCGATACGTGGATCATCGCCGGCACGTCGAGCTCGGCCATCGCCTCGTAGAAGGGGTACCAATAGCGATCGGTCAGCGGCGGCGACTTGAAATGGCCGCCGCCCGGATCCGGGTTGAGGTTACAGCCGACGAACCCCGCGTCGACGCAGCGGCGCAGCTCGTCGATCGACGATGCCATGTCGATTCCGGGCGACTGGGGAAGCATGCACACCCCGACGAACCTCTCGGGAAACAGGGCGACCACGCGCGCGATGAGGTCGTTGCAGCGTGTCGCCCATTCCTTGGCGACCGCCGCGTCCCCGACATGTGGCGCCATTGCGGACGCGCGCGGCGAAAAGATCGTCATGTCCGCGCCGCGTTCCTTGATCAGGCGCAGCTGGTTGGCTTCGATCGTCTCGCGAATCTCGTCGTCGGAGATTTCGGGATAGCGTGGCGCGGCCTCACCCGCCTTGAAGGCCGCCTTCTGCGCCTCGCGCCAGGCGTCATGTGCGTTGGGGAGTACGGTATAATGACCGTGGCAGTCGATTATCATGCAGCTTTGACCTCGTTGCCGCGCACGAGCGCGGAGAGCTTTTCGGCGAGGTCGCGCGGCGGATCGCTCAACTGGAGCTTGCCGATGGCGCGCTGCCGGGCGACGGTGCCCGAGGTCATCGAGGCATCGACACCCAGCGCGTGGAGCGTCTTCACCACTTCTTCCATTTCGGCGGCGCGGCGCAGGCCGTGGACCATCATGCGATCGAGATTGTAGTTGGCGCGTTCGGCCCACGTCCCTTCTGGCTTGCTCGCATCGAGCGACACAAGCACTTCGTCCACCACACCTGCCTGATGGGCGGCGAGAACGCACTCGGCCGTGAGCGCCTCGATGCCCTTCACGATAACCGACCGGATCATCTTGACCGATGAAGCGGCCCCGACGCCTCCCGGCAGGCTGCGGACATTCGAAAAGCCGGAAATTGTGAGCGCTTCGACTGCGTCCCCGGCATGCGCTCCGCTCACCAGCAACGGCACGGCGCGGCGCGAGGGATATACCGGCGCCATCACGGCGACATCGGCATAGCGTCCGCCCGCACTGTCGATCGCCTCTGCCGCGGCGCGCTTCGTCTCCGGAGCGACCGAATTCATGTCGCAATAAAGCGCTCCCGGCACGATCCACCGCGCGGCATCGCGCGCCGCCGCCAGCGAATTGTCGGCGGTAACCAATGAGAAGATCAGGTTTCCGCTGGAAACGACGTGGCTGCTGGGCCCCCACTCGACCCCCAGTCTCTCATAATCTTCGATCTTCGCGCGCCGGGACTCACGTGTCGACGTCTTGACGTCATAGGCCAGGACTGGGGTCGGCATCCCTGCGGCAAAAGCCATGCCGGCCTCGCCGAAGCCGATGAAGACGGTGGTGGGTGCGGAGCCGGCCATGGTCCGAGAATGACCAGCCCGCCTCCAAAGCTCCAATCAGATTGATGACGCAGTCATAGGTTTTTCCGAATTCTTGTCGCAGCGGCGGCTTGTTCCACGAGTTCGACGAAGCGCCGTTGAGCCGATGTCGGCCGCCAGCCGGTGCGGGTGGTAATGCCGATCGTTCGCACCGCCTGGTCGAGCGGTTTTCCGATCAGCGTCAGCATGTTGCTCGCAATCTCGAGCGCAACCTGATCGGGAGACAGCAATGTCAGGAAGTCGCTCTCCCGCAATATCCCGCGAATGACCATCGCCGATCCGCACTCGATCGGCGTCGGCGGCGTGGCGTTGCCGGCAAACATCGCCTGCCAATGCGCCCTGAGCGGCGTGTCCGGATGACCGACGATCCAGCCGAACCTGCAAAGATCGGCGAGGTTCGGCTGTTCGATCCCCGCAAGCGGATGACCGGCGCGGCCCACGACGGCCAGCCGATCCTGGAACAACGCGCGCTGCTCCAGCCCGGCGGGAGGCTCCTCCCTCAGTGCGCCGATCATAAGATCGATGCCGCCTTCGAGCAGGGGTTCGACGAGCTCGCGCCACGACCCCTCGCGAACATCGATCCCGACCTTGGGTGCCTCGGCGGCGAAGGCGGCGATGGCGTGCGGCAAAACCAGCGCCCGGCACAGCGGCATCGCGCCGATCGCGATACGGCCCGCCTCGAGCGGGTCGGCCGAGAGTTCTACAATCGCCGCCTCGATTTCGAGCGCGGCCAATCGAATGCCGCGCGCGATGCGGCGCCCGCTTTTGGTCAATGCCATACCGCGGCCCTGGCGATCGGCCACGGCGAAACCAGCAACCTGCTCGAGCTCGCGCACCGCGCGGTGCAAAGCAGGCTGCGACAGACCGGTCGCACTTGCCGCGCGCGCGAAGCTGCCGGCATCGGCCAAAGCGAGCGTTGCGCGGAGCTGTGTCGAGGTCAGCAAAAGCTCCGGGCGGGAAAAGCCGCGCCCGACGCGGCGCCCGCCGTTGCGCATCGCCTCGGCAAGATGGGCAATCGCCGCCTGAGCACGATCGGCCAACAGCAGACCCGCAGCGGTCGGCGCGGTGCCGTCCGAACGACGCTCGAACAGCTTCATGCCGAGTTGCTGCTCCAATTTGTGCAGTCCCTGCGTGAGGGCGGGCTGCGACAGATGCACCGCCTCGGCCGCGGCGCTCATATTCTCGCGCGCGACGATTTCCGAAAGCGCACGCAAATGGCGCAGATTGAGGTCGAAGGGGGACATAAATTCCACCATACATAGAAAAAACTTATCACGGCTATGCAATTCCGATTGGCACCCCGCGCGTCGCGAAGTCCAGGAGCCCAAGGCTGAGAGGGAGCGTGAAATGGCCGGCAGGGTAGTTCGCAATATCGTGCGCGCGGATGCGGATGTTATCGATGGTCTGGCGGTCTGCGGCGTCGCCACGGTGCACGAGGCGCAGGGGCGGATCGGGCTGCTGGGCTCGCGGCTTCGGCCGATTTATGCCGGCGCGCGCATCGCCGGCTCCGCCGTCACGATCTCGGCGCCCCCGGGCGACAATTGGATGGTGCACGTCGCGATCGAACAGCTGCAGCCGGGCGACATATTGGTGCTCGCGCCAACGTCCCCGTGCGAGGACGGCTATTTCGGCGATCTCCTGGCGACATCGGCGATGGCGCGCGGCTGCCGTGGCTTGATCATCGACGCCGGGGTGCGCGACGTGCGCGACCTGACCCAGATGGGGTTTCCGGTATGGTCGAGGGCGGTATTCGCGCAAGGCACGGTCAAGGCGACTTTGGGCTCGGTCAACGTGCCGATCGTCTGCGCAGGCGCGATGATCGAGCCAGGCGATGTCATAGTCGCCGACGATGATGGCGTGTGCGCCGTCAAGCGCGCCGACGCGGCGTCGGTGCTGCAGAAAGCGCAGGCGCGCGAGGCGAATGAGGAAAGCAAGCGCAAGCGCCTTGCCGCGGGCGAGCTCGGCCTCGACATTTACGATATGCGCGGGCGTCTGGCCGAGATGGGCCTCAAATATGAGTGAGGGCGTCGGCTGCATGTGGATGCGCGGCGGCACGTCCAAGGGCGGCTATTTCCTGCAGCAAGATTTGCCGACCGACACCGCGACCCGAGACGCGTTTCTGCTGCGCGTGATGGGCTCGCCCGACGCGCGCCAGATCGACGGTATGGGTGGGGCAGATCCCCTGACCAGCAAGGTCGCGGTCATTTCGAAATCGACCCGCCACGGGATCGACGTCGACTACCTCTTCCTGCAGGTGTTCGTCGATCAGGCGATCGTCACCGATGCGCAGAATTGCGGCAATATCCTTGCCGGCGTCGGCCCGTTCGCAATCGAGCGCGGGCTCGTTGCCGCCCGCGACGGCGAGACCAATGTCGCGATCTACATGGAGAATACCGGCCAGGCGGCGGTTGCCACCGTTCAAACGCCCGGCGGCAAGGTCACCTATCAGGGCGACGCGAGAATCGATGGCGTGCCGGGCACCGCTGCCGCCATCCCGCTCGAATTTCGGGACACCGCCGGCTCGAGTTGCGGCGCATTGCTCCCCACCGGCAACGCCGTGGATCGGATTGATGGCGTTGCCTGCACCTTGATCGACAATGGCATGCCGTGTGTCGTGCTCCGGGCCGAAGACGTGGGTGCGACCGGTTATGAAGATCGCGATACGCTCGACGCTGCAGGTGATCTCAAGGCCCGCATTGAAGCGATCCGCCTGCAGGCTGGCCCGATGATGAATCTGGGAGACGTCGCCGAGAAATCGGTCCCCAAGATGATGCTGGTTGCCCCACCGGCGCATGGCGGTGCGGTGACCGTGCGCAGCTTCATTCCGCACCGCGCGCACGCCACGATCGGCGTGCTGGGAGCGGTCAGCGTAGCGACCGCGTGTCTGATCGAGGGGTCGCCGGCTGCGGCCGTGGCGCAGGTGCCGCCCGGACGAAAGAAAACGCTCTCGGTCGAACATCCGACCGGCGAGATGAGCTGCGTGCTCCAGCTCGACGAAGCGGGGCAGGTCGAGAGCGCGGCCTTGTTGCGCACGGCGCGCAAATTGATGGACGGAAAGGTCTTCGCATGAGCGCCGACGCAGAAGGCAGGATTCGAAGCTGGACGGAAACGCCATCGGCGCCGACGTTCGTGCCGCCGGCCGACGCGGTCGATGCGCATTGCCATGTTTTCGGTCCGGCCGATCTCTTTCCGTTTAGCGCCAAGGCAAAATATTTGCCGCAGGATGCGGGACCGGAAATGCTGTTCGCGCTCCGCGATCGACTGGGTTTCGCGCGTAACGTCATTGTCCAGGCGAGCTGTCACGGTACCGACAATGCGGCCACGCTCGATGCGATCGCCAAATCGCAGGGTCGCGCGCGCGGCGTCGCGGTGGTGGATCCGGCGATCGGCGAGCCGGACCTTCAGAAACTTCACGACGGCGGCATCCGTGGCATCCGCTTCAATTTTCTCAAGCGCCTGGTCGACGATGCGCCGAAAGACCGGTTCGTCGAAGTCGCGGGAAGGCTTCCGGACGGCTGGCATGTCGTCGTCTATTTCGAGGCCGACATACTTGAGGAACTTCGCCCCTTTCTCGACGCCATACCCGTGCCGCTGGTGATCGACCACATGGGCCGCCCCGATGTTACGCAGGGCCCGGACGGGCCCGACATGAAGGCTTTCCGCCGATTACTGGATTCAAGGGACGACATTCATTTCAAGGCGAGCTGCCCGGACCGCCTGGATCCCGCCGGACCGCCCTGGGACGATTTCGCGCGCAGCGTCGTTCCGCTGGTAGCCGATTATCCCGCGCGCGTGCTGTGGGGCACCGATTGGCCGCACCCGAACATGCAGCACGCGATTCCGGATGACGGCGCTCTGGTCGACATGATCCCGCGTATCGCGCCGACGCCGGAATTGCAGCGCGCCATGCTCGTTACCAATCCGACGCGGCTTTATTGGAAGGACTGACCGCCGCGGTGCCCGATACTGGCCTCAGGCCAATGCAGGCTTGCGGGCGGATATGCGCAAGCGAAGCAGCGCAGCCAGGGCGATGACCGATCCGAGCGCCATGCACAAGGACACCTGGGCGAGGCTGAAGCCGGCGCCGAATAATCCCCCCGCAATGACCGGCGCGATCGCGGCGCCACCGCGACCCGTGCCGATCACGAACCCCGTTCCGCCGGCGCGCAGCTGCACCGGGAAAAGCTCCGCCATGAGCGCGTAGAGACAGACCACGGCCGCGTTGGCGAAGAAGCCGGCGGCTCCCGCTGCCAGGCTGAGCTGGCCGAGGCTGGCGGTCGCATGGCCGAAACAGGTGACCATGATCGCGGAGCCGACGAGCGAGACGCCGAGCAGGCGCCACAGTGACCAGCGGCGCGTGAGCAGGCTGAACAGCAGCGCCCCGCTGAGGCCGCCGACATTGGCCCACACCAGCACGCCCCCCGCCGCGGATGGCGAATGGCCGAGATCGACCACGATCTTGGGCACCCATTTGAGGATGAAATAGAAGGTCGTGATATGCGCGAAATAAGCAAGCGTCAGCCAGGCGGTCCGCCCCAGCAGGCCCGGCCGGAATAGTTCGCCGAAGGCGACGCGATGCCGCTCTTCCGCGGGTGGTAGCGCCGCGACGCTTTCATGCCCGAGCCGGCGTAACGCGGCATTGATCCGGGCAAGCGCATTGGCCGGGCGTTTGCGCACGAGGAAGCCGATCGATTCCGGCAGCAGCCACCAAGCGAGCGGCAGCAGCGCGGCCGTCGCCAGTGCCCCGAACGTGAAAATGTCGCGCCAGCCGCCATGCGCGAGCAGCAGCGAGGCAATCGAGCCGCCAATGATGGCTCCCGCCGGATAGCCGGCGGCCATGAGCGTCACCGCGAGTGCGCGGTTGCGGGCGTTGGCATATTCGGCCGCCATCGCGTTGATGCAGGCGAGCATGCCGCCAATGCCGAGGCCCGTGCAAAGGCGAACCACCGCCAGCATCTGCACGCTCGAAGCCAAAGCGGCGCCAGCCATGCCGGCAGCCATCATCGCGAGGCAGAGGAGCGTAGTGGGACGGCGACCGATCCGGTCCGCGACATGGCCGAGCAGGACCGAGCCCGCCGCCATGCCGAACAATTCCATCGCCAGTAAAAGCCCCAGGGCGGCATGCTCGACATGCCATTCGGCCGCGATCCCGGGGGAGGCGAAGCTGATCGCGAGGACGTCGAACCCATCGAGCGCATTGAGTATGATGCACAGGATGACCGCGACGATCTGCATCGGACGCATGTCGGCCCGATCGATCATCAAGCGCGGATCGCTGCTTTCCAAATGCCCCTCCTTCGGCGCGTCGACTTTGTTCTGCGCACAGCTTGCTGCGCTGCGCCGCCTTTGTCCACCCGGCGCACAATCGCGGCTGGACCTCGATCTTCTGTTCCCGAAGCCGCAAGCTTGTGATACGATAACGATCGTTACAGAGAACAGGCAAGGATGAGGAAGTCGTGGAGCCAGATATCATTGTCGTCGGCGGTGGTTCGGCGGGCTGTGCCATGGCCGCGCGCCTCGCTCAGTCCGGCGTCAAGGTGTTGCTGCTCGAGGCTGGCAAGAGCGGCACTCATTACCGCCTCCGCATCCCGGCGCTGACCAGCACGGTCGTTCAGAACGAAGAATTCGACTGGAAATATCAGGCAAATCCCGATTCCTCGATCGGCGGCCGAAGCGACGTCTGGCCGGGCGGCAAGCGCCTGGGCGGCGGCAGCTCGATCAACGGCATGATCTATGTGCGCGGCCACCGCTGGGATTATGATAATTGGGTGCGCATGGGCGCCGAAGGCTGGTCCTATGACGACTGCCTTCCCTATTTCCGCCGGATGGAGCGCTACGAGCGCGGCGCCAATGCCTGGCACGGCGGCGACGGCCCGATCGGCATCTCGGCGCCGCGGGTCCACTATCCGATCGTCGATGCATGGGTGCATGCCGCGGCGGAGATCGGGCCGGCTTTGGTCGAGGATCATAATGGTCCCGAACCGGCGTCGGGGACCGCTTATGCGCAGGCGACACAGTGGAACGGCCTGCGCAGCTCGGCGATCGGCTATTTCAAGCTGCTGGGCGTGCGGCAGAATATCGAGATCAATCTCGAAAGCCGCGTCACGCGCCTGCTGTTCGAAGGCCGCCGAGTCATCGGTGTCGAGGTCGAACAGGACAGGCGGCGCCGCGAGATCCGCGCACGCGGCGGTGTGGTCGTCGCATCCGGCAGCATGAACTCGCCGCGTCTGCTCATGCTGTCCGGCATCGGACCCGCGGCGCAATTGCGCGAGCACGGCATCGACGTCGTCGCCGATATGCCCGGCGTTGGCGCCAACCTACAGGAGCATGTCGGCACGCACGTCGTGCACGGCGTCAACACGCCGACCATCAACAGCGAGGCGCACGGGCTGGCGGCGCTGCGCAACGGGCTCGACTTCCTGTTTCGTCGGCGCGGCATCGTCACCGCGTCGATGGCGCATGGCCAGTCCTTCATTCAGACACGCGAGGACGCGCCCGCACCCAATTTGCAGATCAGCTTCACCGCCTTCGCCTTCGATCTCGATGAACAGGGTAAGCTACAGATGCGCCGTACGCCCGCGGTCAGCACGGTGGTCTGCGTGTCGCGCCCGCATACGCGCGGGAAGCTCCTGCTTCGTTCGCCCGATCCCCATGCCGCGCCGGTGATCGACCACCAGCTCCTCGGCGACGAGCGCGACCTCGACGATATCGTCTCCGGCATCCGCCATATCCGCCGCATCATGCAGCATCCGCAAATGCGCCCCTATGTCACCGAAACGATCCGCCCCGGCGATGCGCTCGAGGGCGACGATCTGCGCATGTATGCCCGCATGGCGGCCTTCCCGATGTACCATCCGGTCGGTACCTGCCGCATGGGCACGGGCGAGGGCGCGGTGACCGACGCCGGCCTCAAGGTCCATGGCTTCGAAAATCTGTGGGTGGCGGACGCGTCGGTGATGCCGAGTCTGCCCGCCGGCAACACCAATGGCACGGCGATCATGATCGGCGACAAGGGCTCCGATCATGTGCTCCGCGCACTCGGGAAGACAGCAACGATCCGTTAAAGGGGGGCGGTCCGGCGTGCCCGATCTGCCTCAGCCGGCGATGGCGCAGCCGACGCTTTCGATCCGGCCGGCGCGCAGATGGTAATGGATATATTGCCGCATCTCGCGCACCTCGCCCTTCGCCATGGCGAAGAGCGGCGGCACGCCATTGGCGGCGAGCGTCTCGGCATCCAGATCCTGGATGCCCTCCACGCGCACCAC
>Ga0070671_100004818_pt1 | contig 10726 bp, 9 predicted proteins | sample KBSS73metaG_FD_65341 | JGI IMG/M metagenome (GOLD analysis project Ga0070671, IMG submission 65341) | Switchgrass rhizosphere microbial communities from Kellogg Biological Station, Michigan, USA - KBS S7-3 metaG | ecosystem: Host-associated > Plants > Roots > Rhizosphere > Soil ... | reverse complement strand
CCGAACCCGCGGCACAGCAGCCTCTACTGGACGTTCTCCGACGCCATGGCGATCACGTGGCGCAACCTGATCGGCTACATCCGCATCCCCGAGGCGCTGTTCTTCTCGACGTTGCAACCGGTGATGTTCGTGCTGCTCTTCCGCTACGTGTTCGGCGGGGCGGTGCCCATCCGCGGCACGAGCTACGTCAACTACCTGATCCCCGGCATCTTCGTGCAGACCGTGATGTTCGGTGCCGTCGGCACCGCCATCGGTCTCGCCGACGACGCCGGCAAGGGCCTGCTCGAGCGCTTCCGCTCGCTGCCGATGGCGCGATCCGCGGTGCTGGCGGGGCGCACGATCGCCGACCTGTGCCGCAACGTCTTCGTCGTCGTGCTCATGACGATCGTCGGCTACCTCGTCGGGTTCCGCGTGCAGACGAACGTGCTCGCCTACCTCGCCGGCTTCCTGCTCGTGCTCGGCTTCGCCTACGCGATGGCGTGGGGCTTCGCGGCCCTGGCGATGAGCGCACCGAACGGTGAGACGGCACAGCTCATGGCGTTCCCGATCATCTTCCCGTTCACGTTTGCCTCCTCGGCGTTCGTGCCGACGCGCACGATGCCGGGCTGGCTGCAGGCCTTCGCCAACAACCAGCCGGTGACGAAGATGGTGAACGCGACCCGGGCGCTCATGCTCGGCGGGCCGACGGCCAAGCCGGTGCTCCACGCCGTGCTCTGGAGCATCGGGCTGTTCGTCGTCTTCGCGCCACTCGCCGTCGCCCGCTACCGCGGCAAGGTCAGCTGACATGCGTAGAAATGCGCCCGCTGCGGGCGCATTTCTACGCTTGAAGGGTGGTTGCTAGACCAACGGTCGGACAGCCTCCCGCAGGTCGCGGGCGGCGGTCATGACGTCGTCGTCCTCGGCTTCGTCGCCGAGCAGCTCGGCGAGGGTGTCGGTGCGCCGTTGGACCTCCCGCCACACGTCGGCGTCGAGCCCGTAGGGCGGGCCCAGCTCGGCCGCCTGCTCGGCCGCTTCGAGCAGCTCGACGATCGCGACGCTCGAGTCGGGATCGTGCTGCAGCACGTCGGCGGCGACGTACAACGCCGACAGCAGGTCGGCCCCCGCGTCGGCATCGGGCTCCTCCCCCAGGGCCTCGACGTCGTCGATCTCGTCGATCAGCGCCTCGACGTGGTCGGCGTCGGCAGGGCGCACCACGAGCTCGTCGTCCTCCCATCGGCTGGGGATGGCCTCGGCCGCGAGCGTGCTCGCCAGCTGCGCCCGCTCGTCGGCCGACCAGTCGCTCAGGTCGTAGCCGACCTCCTCGGTCTCGTCGCCCGGCGCGAGCTGTGGCGCCGCCCCGAGCGGCGTGGCGCACTCGGCGCAGACGGTCGCCGAGGCGAGGTACTGCGCGCCGCACGAGGGGCACGTCACGAGGTCAGCCATGGGGTTCTCCAACCTGCGCCCGGAGGAAGGCCTCCGTGCGCTCCAGCTCGTCGATGACCGTGGCGGGCCGACCCCAACCGTGGCCTTCGTCATCGTAGAGATGCAGCTCGGCCCGCGTGAGCGCCGCGGCCAGCGCCTCGCTCTGCACCGGTGGGACCACGACGTCGTCGCGACCCTGGAGGATCAGGACGGGCTCGGTGATCGCGCCGACGCGGTTGACGGGAGAGCGCTCGCGGTAGGCGTCGGCGCGGTCGGGAAGCGGGCCGACGAGCGAGTGGGGGTAGTGGCGCTCGTACCGGTAGTCGACCTGCGAGAGCGCGACGAGGTCGGCCACGCCGTACAGGTCGACGCCCGCGCGGCAGAGACCCGGATGGGCGGCGAGCACGTTGAGCGCCGTGAAGCCGCCGGCCGACGCGCCCATCACGACCATGCGCGCCGGATCGCACCAGCCCCGTTCCACCGCCGCCCGCAGGCCGGCCGCGACGTCGGCCACGTCGGCCTCGCCCCAGCGCCCGGCGAGCGCCTGGGTGAACGCTCGACCGTGGCCGGTCGATCCACGGTGATCGGGCACGAGGATCGCCCAGCCGCGATCGAGCCAGAACGCGAAGCGGGGCCGCCACTCGACCTGCCACTGGTCCGTCGGGCCGCCGTGCACCCAGCACAGCAGCGGGGGCCGCTCGATGCCGTCAGGTCGGAACAGCCGGGCCGGGATCTCCCACCCGTCCGACGTCCAGCTCACGAGGTCGGGCTCGGGCAACGGCGCGGCGCCGAACGCCACCGGTCCGACCGCGACCGTGCGCCGCTCGGCCCCCTCGTACACCACGATCTGGGTCGGCGTGCGGGCGCCCGTGCGCACCGCGGCGATGCGCTCGCCGCGCCACGACAGCGCGCCGTGCACCGCCTTCGCGATCGGCTCCGGTGGGTGTCCTGGCGTCCAACGCACCAGCGCACCGAACCCGCGCTCGTTGCGCGTCACGACCAGCGACGTGCCGTCGGGCGACCAGGCGAAGCTGCGCTGGCCGGCGCCCCACGTCGGCCCACCGTGCTCGTGCGGCTCGTCGAGCACCCGGCGATCGCCCGTCACCAGATCGAGCACGGTGAGGTTGAGCCAGCCCCCTTCGTCGCTCAGGAACGCGAGGGCGCTGCCGTCGGGCGAGAAGCGCGGCTGCTGCACCTGGATGCCGTCGCCGCCGGCCACCACGCGCCCCGGCGCCGAACCATCGGCCGGCGCGACCACGATGCGGCTGGCATCCCATGGCATCGCCGGTACGTCCCACTCCTGCCAGGCGACCGACGTGCCGTCCGGCGACCACACGGGGTCGTTCACGAAGTCGGCCACGCCGGACAGGCGACGGCCGTCGACCCCGATCCAACGGTGCTCGACCTGGTAGGCGATGCGCCCGTCGCACGAGATCGCCGGCGCGCCCGCCTCCGGGTCGTCGACCACGCACCGCGCCGGTCCGCCGTCGACCGGCTGCCACCACAACCCTCCGGCGCGCGCCGCGTAGACGAGCGCGTCACCAGCGGGCGACCAGTCGAAGACGCCGCCGCCGAGCGAGCGGGCCCCGGCCGGCGCCGGCTCGGTCGTGAGCAGCACCTCGGGCCCACCGGCGACGTCGACGACGACCAGGCCGTTGCTCACGAAGGCGAGTCGAGCGCCGTCGGGCGACAGCTTCGGCTCGGCCACGGGCCGGCCGGCAGCGACCATGGCGGCGGTGACCCGGGGCACGGCGCCCATCCTTGCGCGTCCCCCGGGCCTCGCAGACGGTGCGAAACCCACACGCTGTGGAACAATTCGGGCATGGCACTCGCGGCGGGGCCATGGCGCTCCTGACCATCGCGGCCTGGTGGGGCCTCGCGTCGGTGCCGTTGGCGCTGCTCGTGGGGCGCGCGCTACGGGCGAGCGACCGCCGACGAAGCGTGTCCGAGGGGGCGGAGTCCTACCTGCGCCGACCGGCCCGGGCCCAGCCCTCGTGGCTGCGGCGCTCCGGCGCGCTCGTGGGCGCGGTCGGCCTGGTCATCGGCACCGTCGCGGTCGGCGCCACCGCCGTTCGCCACCTCCCCGCGGCACGGGTGATCGTGATGCCGGGCGGCGGGGTGGCCCTGCGCGTGAGCTCGACCACCGTTCCCGCGCCGGTCGCTCCACCCACGACCGCCGCGCACGCGACCGGTCCCGCCCCGCGGGCCACGCCGCCGCGGAGCGCGACGCTCGGCGCGGCGACGGGTCCCGACCCGGGCTCCTCGAGCCCATGGGCCGCCCGCCCCGGCCCGACGACCACCGCCGTGGCCGGCACCGAAGCCACCGACGGGACGGGTCACGGCCCATCGAGCCGGTCCGCGGGTGCCCACCGGGACGGTGGCTCCGACGACGGCGCGCCGACCACCTCCACGTCGTCCACCTCGTCCACCTCGTCCACGTCGTCCACGTCGTCCTCCTCCACCTCGTCCACCACGTCGACCTCGTCGACGACCACCACCCAGGCGCCCACCACGACGACGACCGACGACAGCAGCGGCAGCGGCGGCGGCGGACACAGCGGCCAGCCCCAGCCGGGCACCACCACGAGCTCCACCTCGACGACGTTCGGTCCCAACCAACCCACCAACGGGCAGGGCTAAGGTCCCTGGCCGATGAGCGAGCGACGCGAGCGAACCGGCAGCATCGGTCTGGTGAGGCGCCCTGGCGCCGAACGGCTCACTGGTCCCCCCGCCACGCGCCTCGACCGGAGTGGCGCCCGAACCGAGGTCGTCGACCAGTGAGTCCCCTCACGACGAAGCAGGTTCCCGATCGCAACCTCGCCATGGAGCTGGTCCGGGTCACCGAGGCCGCGGCGCTGGCCGCGTCGCGGTGGGTCGGCCGTGGCGACAAGGAGGGCGCGGACGGGGCGGCGGTCGACGCCATGCGCATCGTGCTCGACAGCGTTCCCATGGACGGCGTCGTCGTCATCGGCGAAGGCGAGAAGGACGAAGCGCCGATGCTCTACAACGGTGAGCGCATCGGCGACGGCTCACCGCCCGAGACCGACATCGCCGTCGACCCGGTGGAGGGCACGTCGCTCACCGCGTCGGGGCTCGGCAACGCCATCTCGGTGATCGCGGTGTCCGAGCGGGGCACGATGTTCGATCCCGGACCGTGCGTCTACATGGAGAAGATCGCCGTCGGACCGGACTCGGTGGGCGCCATCGACATCACGGCATCCCCGACCGAGAACCTCATGGCGGTGGCGAAGGCCAAGGGCGAGTCGGTGCGCGACCTCACCGCCGTGATCCTCGACCGTGACCGCCACGCCGACCTCATCGCCGAGGTGCGCGCCGCCGGCGCTCGCATCCGGCTCATCTCGGCGGGCGACGTGATCGGCGCCGTGTCGACGGCGTGGCCCGACTCCGGCGCCGACATCCTCTTCGGGATCGGTGGCACGCCCGAGGGCGTCATCGCCGCCGCCGCGCTGAAGTGCATGGGCGGCGAGATCCAGGGCCGGCTGTGGCCGCGCAACGAGCAGGAGCGCAAGGTCGCCGTCGATTCCGGCTACGACCTCGACCGCGTGCTCCGCACCAACGACCTCGTGCGCGGCGACAACGTGTTCTTCGCGCTCACGGGCATCACCGACGGCGACGTGCTCAAGGGCGTGCACTACGACGCGCTCGGCGCCACCACGCAGTCGCTCGTCATGCGTTCGAAGTCGGGCACCGTCCGCTTCATCGAGGCGCGCCACCGCCTGCAGAAGCTCGGCGAGTTCGCGGCCGTCGACTTCGGTTGACGAGTTGCCTCGTTACGTCGCGTTCCTGCGCGCCGTCAACGTCGGAAGCGGTCGCAAGGTCGGGATGGCGCGCCTCCGGGAGCTGCTCACCGAGGCGGGCTACGAGAACGTCTCGACGTACATCCAGTCCGGCAACGTGTTCTTCGACTCGACGTCTCGCTCGAAGAAGAAGCTCGCCGCCGACCTCGGTGCGCTGCTGTCGAAGGAGTTCGGCTTCGACATCCCGGTGATCCTGCGCACCGTCGACGAGCTGGACGCGCTGGTCGCGTCGAAGCCGTTCGGCACGCGGGTGGCCGACGATCACACCCGCCTGCTGGTGACGTTCACGCCCGACGAGGAGTGGTGCGACGTCATCCCGGTCGACCGGGGCAAGTGGAAGCTCCCCGCCGGGCGCAAGGACGGCACCGGCCGGTTCTGGCACACGCTCCTCAAGATCGCCGACGCCGCCCACCCGTGACGCGGCGGTGTCCAGCCGTCCAGTAGCCACTGGACGACTGGACAGGGCCGGGTGGCTACTTGACGTCCGTCGCGGCCTGGTCGGCGAAGGAGCTGGTGTAGGTCGCCGACAGGTCGGCGGTCTTGCCGGCCATCGTCGGGTTGAAGCGGCTGAGCACGTCGTAGACGGTCTTCGGGCCGTCGGTCGGCATCACGCCGGTCGGCGAGTAGATGCCCTTCTCGTCGTCGAGGGCCTTGGCGTAGGCGTCCTTGCCGACGCCCGCGTAGTAGTCGGCTGGCATCTTGTCGGCGATCTCCGCCCCGGAGTGGTTCTGGATGTAGTGCAGGGTGTCGACGAGCGCATCGACCAGCTTCTGCACCGCGTCCTTGTGGGCGCTCACGAAGTCGGTCCGCATGTAGACGCTGCTGGCCGGGTAGCTGCCACCGAGCGCCTTGGCCGTGCCGTCGGCCGTGCGCATGTCGACGAGCACGAAGCCGAGATGCTGCTGGAGGACGGCGGTGATGGTCGGCTCGGTGGTCATGCCGCAGTCGATCGCCTTGTGCTGCATGGCGGCGATGAACGTGGTGCCCGCCTGCACCGCGACCGGCGTGATCTTGTCGGCGGAGACGCCGGCGTGGACGGCGAGCGCCTTGGTCAGGAAGTTCGTCGACGAGCCGAGGCCGGTCACCCCGAGCTTGCGACCGCTCCAGTCGGCCGCCGACTTGATCTCGTCCTGCAGGTCGGTGCGGCACAGCTCGACCTCACCGGGCGTCTGCAGCAGCTGGACGACCGATTCGGTCGCCTTGCCCTTCGTCTGCAGGTCGACGGTGTGGTCGTAGAACCCGCCGACGCCGTCGACCTGGCCCGACAGCATCGCCGTCTCCGCTTCGACGCCCGCCGGTTCGTCGGAGAGCGACACGTCAACGCCGTACTTGTCGTAGTAGCCGAGCTGCTTGGCGAGCATGAACGGCAGGTAGATCTGCTTGTTGAGGCCACCGACCATGAGGCTGATCTTCGACTTGGTCGCCGAGGCGGCGCTGGTGTTGGTGCTGGCCGCCTTGGTGCTGCTGCTGCCACACGCGCTCATCGTGAGCGTGAGGGCGAGGGCCGCGGAGGCGAGCGCGAGGAGCTTTCGGGACATGGTGGTTCGGTTCCCCCTTCGAGGTTGGTTGGTCAGAGATCGGCGCCGGAGAGCTGCGGCGGGCGCCAGGCGAGCAGTCGGCGCTCGAGCAACGTGATGAGCCCTTCGGCGACGAGGGCGACCACGGCGATGATCACCATGGCGGCGAGCACGCCGTTCGGGTTGAACGTTCCCTGCGCCTGGCTGATCAGGAGCCCGAGCCCCTTCTGGGCGCCCAGGAACTCGCCGACGATCGCTCCGATGAGCGCGAAGCCGAAGCTCACGTGCAAGCTGGCGATGATCCACGTGAGCGCCGAGGGCAGGACGACCTGGAACGTCACGTGGCGGCGCTTGGCGCCGAGGATGCGGGCGTTGGCGACCAGGTTGCGGTCGACCTCACGCGTCCCCTGGAACGCGTTGAAGAACACGGCGAAGAACACCAGGACGACGGCCAGCGCCACCTTCGACGTCGGCCCAAGGCCGAACCACAGCACGAAGATCGAGCCGAGCACGATGCGCGGGATCGAGTTCAGGATCTTGATGAACGGCCCGAACACCTCGGCCAGGATCTGCACGCGGCCGAGCGCGATGCCGGCAACCACACCCGCGACGACACCGAGCACGAAACCGGTGATCGCCTCCTGCAACGTCACCCGCACCTGGGTCCAGAGGGATCCCGCTTCGGTGCCGTCGGTGATCCACGTGTGCAGTTGGGTCACCACCTTCGACGGCTGACCGACGAAGAACGCGTCGACATGCCCGGTGCGCACGCCGAGCTCCCAGCCACCGAGCACGACCGCGACGATGGCGAGCCGCACCGCGTTGACGAACACCTTGCGGCGCCGCCGGTTGCGCAACGCGATCGGGTCCACGACCACGACGGGCGGGCGAGCGGTCGGCGCGTCGGTCACGGGTTCCGCCGTGAGCATCAGGCCACCTCCAAGGTTCCGGCCGAGCGCGCGTAGGTGAGCTCGACCTCGCCACGCAGCGAGTGCCAGATCTCCTGGTACAGCCGCGTGAACTCGGGCGTGAAGCGGATCTCCTGCACCGTGCGGGGACGAGGCAGGTCGACCACGAACGTGTCCTTCACCGTCGCCGGTCCCGCCGTCATGACGACGACGCGGTCGGCGAGGGCGATCGCCTCCTCCAGGTCGTGGGTGACGAAGACGACCGTCGGCTTCGTCAGCTCCCACAGCTGCAGCAGCTCGTTGCTCATGATCGCCCGCGTCTGCACGTCGAGCGCGGAGAACGGCTCGTCCATCAGCAGCACGCGGGGCTCGTTGATGAGGCTCTGCGCCAGCGCGACGCGCTTGCGCATGCCGCCGGACAGCTGGTGCGGGTATCGGTCCTCGAAGCCGCCGAGGCCGACCCGTCGCAGCCAGTCACGGGCCTGCTCGATGGCGGCGCGCTTGGCGACGCCACGCCAGCGCGGACCGGCGCTCACGTTGTCGAGCACGGTCTTCCAGGGCAGCACCGCGTCGTTCTGGAACACGAAGCCGACCTGCGGGTCGATCCCGGTCACCCGCCGGTCGCCGACGCGCACCTCACCGACGCTCGGTCGTTCGAGACCGGCGACAAGGGTGAGCGTCGTCGACTTGCCACAGCCGGTCGGACCGACCACGGCGCAGAACTCACCGGGGGCGACGACGAGGTCCAGGTCGTGCACCGCGGTGTAGGTGCCGGACGGCGTCCGGAACGTCTTGGTGACGCCGTTGAGCTCGATGGCATCCAACTGCGCTCCCCCTTTCGAGTTGCTGATGTGACGACGGTCTCATCGCACGGAGGGCCCAGGAACCCTTGCGCTCGAAGCGCGGGGTTGTGCTCGTTGTGCTCGCCGGGAGCTGGGCGTCACCTCGCCGGGCCGCCACACTGGAGGCCGTGGGGGGCCGCAGGCGGCTGTCAACGCAGATCCTCGCCGGTCAGGTGGCGGTGCTCACCGTCGCGGCGCTCGCCGGGTTCGGTCTCTACGTCCGCCACACGCGCCACGACCTCGACCGCCAGTACGAGCGACGGGCACTCGTCGTCGCCGAGGCCACGGCGGCCGACGCCGACATCCGCGACGCGATGGCGGCCGGCGATCCGAACGGCACGGTCGGCGGGCTGGCGGAGGCGCTGCGGCGCGCCACCAGTGCGTCCTACGTCGTGGTGATCGATCGGGACGGGGTGCGCCATTCGCACCCGGACCCGACGCTCATCGGCAAGCGCGTCGAGGAGCCCGTGGTCGCACTCGACGGCCGCAACCACGTCGGCGTCGACAACGGCCACCTCGGCCGGTCGGCGAACGCCAAGGCGCCCCTGCGCGGGTCGGACGGGACGATCATCGGCGAGGTCTCCGCCGGCATCCTCGAGCGCCAGGTGTCCGCCGAGGTGTGGCACCAGCTGCCGACGCTGCTGCTCTACAGCGCGGTGGCCGTCGCGCTCGGGATCGCGGTGTCGCTGTTCCTCGCCCGTCGCCTCAAGCGGCGCACGTTCGGGCTCGAGCTCGACGAGATCGCCGAGCTGCTCCAGGAGCGCGAGGCGATGCTGCACGGCATCCGCGAAGGCGTGGTCACGCTCGACCCTGCCGGCCGCGTCTCGCTCGTGAACGACGAAGCACGCCGGTTGCTCGACCTCGGCGCGATGGCGCTCGGCACGACGTTGTCGGATGCGCTGCCGCCCGGGCGCCTCCGCGACCTCGTCACCGGCGCCGTCGACGCATCCGTGGACGAGACCGTGGTGACCGACGATCGCTGCCTCACCGTCACCCGCATGCCCGTCGCCGTCGAGGGCCGCTCGCTCGGTGCCGTCGTGACGATCCGCGACCAGACCGAGCTGGTGACGTTGCTGCGCGAGCTCGACAGCGTCCGGTCGCTGACCGATGCGCTGCGAGCCCAGCAGCACGAGCACGCGAACCGCATGCACACGCTGTCCGGGTTGCTCGAGCTGGGACGCGTCGACGACGCGTCCGCCTACCTGCGCGAGCTCGCCGGCGCGCCCGCCGACGTCGCCGAGGTCCTGCAGGAGCGCATCGGCGACCCGACGATCGTGGCCCTGCTGCTGGGGAAGATGGCCGTGGCATCGGAGCGTGGCGTGCTGCTCGAGATCACTGGCGACGACATCTCCGCCGACGATCTCGCCATGGGGCCGGGTGCTCTCGTGAGCGTCCTGGGCAACCTCGTCGACAACGCCATCGACGCCGCCGCGGACAGCGCGGACGCGCGCGTCGAGGTGCGGTTCGGCCGACTTCCGGCCGGGGACGTGCTGATCGACGTGCGCGACACCGGTCCCGGCATCCCGGACGGCCAGGACGTGTTCGCCGACGGCTTCACCACGAAGCCGCCCCGCGAGGGCGGTGTGCATCGCGGGCTCGGGCTCGCACTGGTGCGCCGCCTGGTGGTGCGCGCCGGCGGCGACATCCACGTCGAGAGCGACGGCGGTGCGACCTTCCGAGTGCGCGTCCCGGTGCGGACGTGATCCGCACGCTCGTCGTCGACGACGACTACCGCGTCGCCGATCTGCATGCGGCGTTCGTCGGGAAGGTCGACGGCTTCGCGGTCGTCGGGCAGGCGCACACGGCGCGCGCCGCCTACGAAACGATCGCCGAGGATCCGCCCGACCTGCTGCTGCTCGACCTCTATCTGCCCGACGCGCATGGCCTCGAGCTGCTCCGTCGCCTGCAGTCGCGGCCGACGCCCCGACCCGACGTGATCGTGATCACCGCGGCGCGTGACGCCAGCAGCGTCCGCACCGCGCTGCAGCTCGGCGCGGTCAGCTACCTGGTGAAACCGTTCGCCTTCGACGCCCTCGCCGAGCGCCTGAGGAGCTACCGGGAGCTGCGCGAGCGACTGGCGCACCTCGGCGAGGCGTCACAAGAGGACGTCGACGAGCTGTACGGGCTGCTGCGCAACGCGCCGGCACCGAAGCCGGCGCCGACGATGCAACGAGTGCTCGACGTCGTCCGGGGCGCCGACGACGGCGTCGACGCGGCCGAGGTGGCGGCGCGGGCCGGGA
>Ga0070671_100004813_pt1 | contig 10734 bp, 7 predicted proteins | sample KBSS73metaG_FD_65341 | JGI IMG/M metagenome (GOLD analysis project Ga0070671, IMG submission 65341) | Switchgrass rhizosphere microbial communities from Kellogg Biological Station, Michigan, USA - KBS S7-3 metaG | ecosystem: Host-associated > Plants > Roots > Rhizosphere > Soil ... | reverse complement strand
GAGACGATACGCGAAGTTGCGCGGCTCTATGCGAAGGCAAAGAGCTCGATGATCCTGTGGGGGATGGGCGTCTCGCAGCACATTCACGGGACGGACAATGCGCGCTGCCTCATTGCGTTGTGCATGATGACGGGACAGATCGGACGTCCTGGTACTGGTCTGCATCCGCTGCGCGGGCAGAATAACGTGCAAGGCGCGTCGGATTCCGGCCTCATACCAATGGTATTTCCGGATTACCAGCGCGTGGACAATGACGATGCGCGCGGGCGTTTTGAACGCCTGTGGGGAGCGAAGCTGGATCCGAAGCCCGGCTTGACCGTCGTCGAGATTATGGATGCAGTCCACGCGGGGAACATACGCGGCATGTACATCATGGGCGAGAATCCGGCGATGTCGGACCCCGATGCTCATCATGCGCGCGAAGCGCTCGCGAAGCTCGATTGTCTCGTCATGCAGGAAATTTTTCTGACCGAGACGTGCTATCACGCCGATGTAATCTTTCCCGCGACGGCGTGGCCGGAGAAATCCGGCACCGTCACCAACACCGATCGTATGGTGCAGCTTGGACGCAAAGCGCTGCAGGCGCCCGGTGAAGCAAGAGACGATCTCTGGATCATTCAGGAGCTCGCACGACGCCTTGGCCTCAATTGGAATTACGCCGGACCGCGCGACGTCTTCAATGAGATGCGCAAGGCGATGCCGTCGATTGCAGGGATCACGTGGGAACGGCTTGACGCGGAGAGCAGCGTGACCTACCCGTGTGAAAAAGAAGGCGATCCCGGACAACCCGTCGTGTTCGTCGACCGATTTCCCACGGCTACGGGACGTGCTCAGCTGGTTCCGGCCGACATCATCCCGGCTGCAGAGAAGCCGGATCACGAATTTCCATTCGTGCTCATCACGGGCCGCCAGCTCGAGCATTGGCACACCGGCGCCATCACGCGCCGCGCGAGCGTCCTGGATGCGCTCGAACCCGAACCAGTTGCGTCCGTGCATCCGCTCGATTTGGATTCGATTGGCGCCAAGCCGGGCGACGTGATATCGGTGGAGTCGCGCCGCGGCATCGTTTCGCTGTATGCGCGCGCGGATGACGGTACGCCGCGCGGCGCCGTGTTCATTCCGTTTTGTTTTTACGAAGCCGCCGCCAACCTGCTCACCAATCCTGCACTTGATCCGTTCGGAAAAATTCCGGAGTTCAAGTATTGCGCAGTGAAACTGATGCGCGGCGGGGAGCTGATGCCGCGCTCGAGCTACGGCGGCGGTCCGACCACCAAGCAAGCAGTGATCGCGTAAGGCGCTGGGAACAGCCATGGATCAGACCATCGCCGCCATCGTCGGCCAGGAACACTGGACAACAAAGGGCGACGTTAAGCTATTCCTGTGGGAGAAACGGGCGGTGCTCAAGCCGCACCTGGGCACGCTCATCTTTGTGCATGGCTCGTCTATGGCCTCGACGCCCGGGTTCGATTTTCAGATGCCGGGTAAGCCGGACGCCTCGCTCATGGATTGGTTTGCGCGGCGTGGATTTGATACGTGGTGCATCGATATGGAAGGCTACGGCCGCTCATCGAAGCATCGCGATATTAACTGCGATGTCGCGAACGGCGCCGACGATCTCGAAGCGGCAGTCGATTACATCGTAAAGACACGCGGCACCGAAAAATTCTTTTTCTACGGCAGTTCGTCGGGTGCGCTGCGTGCCGCGCTCTACGCGCAGCGTCGCCCACAACGCGTAGCGCGCCTCGTACTGAGCGCTTTCGTGTGGACGGGCAAAGGCAGTCCGACGCTCGCCGAGCGCTCGAAGAAACTGCCTGAATATCGCGCTAACAACCGGCGTAAGATCGACCGGGCATTCGTCAACACGATGTTCACGCGCGATCACGATGGCGGCGCTGATCAGGCGGTGATCGACGCGTACGCCGAGCAGATACTCGCGCTCGACGACTCGGTGCCAACCGGCACGTATGTCGATATGTGCTCGAACCTTCCGCTTGTCGATCCGGCGCGGATTCTTGCGCCGACACTTATTATGCGCGGTCAGTACGACGGCATCGCCTCAATGGAAGACTTGCTGGAATTCTTCAAACTGCTGCCCAATCCCGACAAGCAGTTCGCGGTCATGCCGGGCATCGCGCACAACAGCACCAAGGCGGTCAACTATCAGATCGCCTATCACATACTGCATGCATTCCTGACGAGGCCAGAGCCGGTGTATCGCGGCTGAGCGTTCGGCGCAGTCAGCAATGAATCGCCGGCTAGGGTTTGTGGTCAGCAGCGTCGCGCTTGCCTGCCTGCACAGCGGCGGGTCGAATGCGCAGGAGTATCCCACCCGGCCGCTGCGTTTGGTCGTTCCTTACGCTGCCGGCGGCTCTACCGACGTGCTGGCTCGTATGGCGGGTCAGAAGCTGACCATTCTCCTCGGGCAGCCGGTCGTGATTGATAATCGTACCGGTGCTGGCACATTAATCGCGACGGAGATCGTCGCGCGCGCCGCGCCGGATGGGTATACGCTGCTGATGGCGACACCGCCGCTTGCGGTGGCGCCCGCCCTGTATGACAAGCTGCCGTTCGATGTCACACGCGACTTCGCTGCGATCAGCAATGTCGCGGCCACCAGCAATGTTTTGGTCATTCACCCGTCAGTGCCCGCGCAAACAGTGCGCGAACTGGTCGCACTTGCGAAAAGCAATCCGGGCAAGTACACGTTCGGCTCAAGCGGTGTCGGCGGCGCCAGTCATCTCGCGACTGAGTTGTTTCGCAGTATGGCGAAGGTCGATCTCGTCCATGTTCCGTACAAAGGCGGTTCGCTCGCGGTGACAGATCTCATTGGCGGCAGGCTGACCCTCGCGTTTGCCAATCTCACCACCGTGCAACAGCATATTCGTAGCGGCAAGGTGCGTGCCCTCGCCATCGGCACTGCGCAGCGTTCGCAGGTAATGCCGGAACTGCCGACGGTGGCGGAAGCGGGCGTACCGGGATACGAGGCTAATAACTGGAATGGCGTTGTTGCGCCGGCCGGTACATCACGTATCGTAATCGAGAGGCTCTACCGGGCGCTGAAAACGACTGTCGATGCGCCCGATTTACGCGAGAAATTGCTGCAGAACGCGTTTGAACCGATCGCCGATACGCCAAGCGAGTTCGCGCGCTATCTAGTGGCCGAACGCGTAAAATGGGGAAAGGTTGTGAGGGAGGCGAACGTCAGGCCGGAGTAACGTCCGCTATTGGATTCGCGTACGCGGAAAATTGACTGTGGTCAAGGCCGAAGTTATGCATGCGGCCTATATTGCACGGTTCGCAGTACATTTCAGTTCAAATAAAAAATCGTTGTCATAGATTCTGTCGAGGATGGAGACCCATGGCGTTATCGGACATTGAAATTGCGCAGGCTGCGAAGATGCAGCGCATTGGCAAGGTTGCCGACAAGCTCGGCATACCGGAAGACCAGCTCGTGCCTTACGGACATTACAAGGCAAAGATCTCACTCGAATACGTCGACAGTCTCGCGAAGAAGCAAGACGGCAAGCTGATTCTCGTCACGGCGATCAGCCCGACGCCTGCAGGAGAAGGCAAGACAACGACGACCGTAGGTCTCGGCGACGCGCTCAACAAAATCGGCAAGAAGGCAGTCATCTGCCTGCGCGAGCCAAGCCTGGGGCCGGTGTTCGGCGTGAAGGGCGGTGCAGCTGGCGGCGGTTATGCGCAGGTGGTGCCGATGGAAGACATCAATCTGCATTTCACCGGTGACTTCGGGGCGATCGGCCTTGCGAATAATTTATTGTCAGCGGCAATCGATAATCATATCCATCACGGCAATGCGCTCGGCATCGATGTGCGCCGCATCGCATGGAAACGCGTCATGGATATGAATGATCGCGCGCTGCGTGACATCACGGTGGGATTGGGCGGTCCAGGCAACGGATATCCGCGCCAGGACGGCTTCGATATCGTTGTCGCATCGGAAGTGATGGCGATATTCTGCCTGTCAAATTCGCTAAAGGATCTTAAGACGCGTCTCGGCAACATCGTCATCGGCTACACGCGGGAGCAGAAGCCTGTGCACGCGCGTGATCTCAAAGTGCACGGCGCGATGACGGTGCTGCTAAAAGACGCGTTGCAGCCTAATCTCGTGCAGACGCTCGAAAATAATCCGGCTTTCATACACGGTGGGCCGTTTGCGAATATCGCGCATGGCTGCAATTCTGTGATTGCAACCAAGACCGCGCTCAAACTCGCTGATTATGTTGTGACCGAAGCTGGTTTTGGCGCCGACCTGGGCGCGGAGAAGTTCATCGACATCAAATGCCGCAAGTCCGGCCTGCGTCCGTCCGCGGTTGTCATCGTGGCAACGATACGCGCGCTGAAATACCATGGCGGTGTCGACCTCAAGGAGCTCAACAAAGAAAATCTGCTAGCGCTCGAAAAAGGCATCGCGAATCTGGAGCGTCATGTAAACAATGTGCGCAATCACTACGGTCTGCCGTGCGTGGTGTCGATCAATCAGTTCACCTTCGATACGACGGCGGAAGTCGAGCTGCTCAAAAAGAAAATGGCGCACCACGAGGCACCGGTCTTGCTCGCCAAACATTGGGCTGAAGGCGGCGCCGGCGCGGCCGACGTCGCGCGTGCGGTTGTCGACTTGATCGACAAAGTGCCGACAAATTTCAAATACGTGTATGAAGATGCGCTGCCGCTGTGGGATAAGGTCAAGGCAGTCGCAACCAAAATATATGGCGCTGCTGACGTCACAGCGGATAGCAAAGTGCGGGCGCAGATCAAGCGGCTGCAGGAGGAAGGCTACGGTCACTATCCGATATGCATTGCCAAGACGCAATACTCGTTCTCGACGGATCCGCAGCTGCGCGCGGCACCGTCCGGACACATGATCAATATTCGCGAGGTCAGACTCGCTGCAGGCGCTGAGTTCATCGTGATGGTGTGCGGCGACGTGATGACGATGCCTGGTCTGCCCAAAGTGCCGTCCGCGGAAAAAATAGACCTCACCGACGACGGCAAAGTCGTGGGCTTATTTTAGAAGCCGTTTAAGCTTCGGTGGTGTGCCGGTGCTGCATGATGTGATGCATGCTAACCGCCTCAGCACAGCAATCTCCACCGCCGTGACGCTGCCGCGCGCCCCGTGTATAGTCACAGGCCGGTTTACGTTGGCACAACAACGCAGTAATCCAAAACGGGATTTCGAGGAGCAGTTTGCATGATCGAATATTTCTCTAGCCCGGCGTTCTGGGTCGGACTCGGCCAGATCATCGTCGTGAATATTCTTTTGTCCGGCGACAATGCGGTCGTGATTGCTTTGGCGGCGCGATCTCTGCCGCCGCACCAGCAGAAAAAGGCGATCATTTGGGGATCGGTCGCAGCGATCGTCATGCGGGTGATACTGACTATCGTGGCAGTGAAGCTGCTCACGATGCCGTATCTGAAAATCGTCGGCGGTCTGCTGCTGTTCTGGATTGCGATTCAACTGTTGCTGTCCGAAGACGATGGCGGGGAAGGCATCGAAAGCAGCAACAACGTCTGGGTCGCGATTCGCACCATTCTAATCGCCGATCTTGTGATGAGTCTGGATAATGTCATCGGTGTCGCCGCAGCAGCAAAAGGCGACGATGTGCTGGTCATCCTCGGCCTCGCTATCAGTATCCCGCTGATCATTTTCGGCAGCACGATCCTGTTGAAGCTTATGGATCGTTTTCCCATCATCATCACAGGCGGCGCTGCGTTGCTGGGCTGGGTGGCCGGCGAGATGCTGATCACGGATCGCGCAATCGCCGACTGGATCACGGCGAATATGCCATGGATGGAAATACATTTGCCGGTAGTGGGGGCGATAAGTTGGGCGCAGATACTAGGCGCCGCGTTTGTCGTCGTGGTTGGCAAGCTGATGTCGATGCGCAGTAACAAGGAAGCGCCAGGCGCCGCCACCGAGGCGGAGGCGGTTGGGGAGGCGGGCACAGGCGGGTCGAAGCTGCTGATTCTCGTCGATGGCTCGCAGAACGCCTTGCGGGCGGTGCGCGAAGTGATCGCTTCTGCGCCGCTTTACCGGGCGGCACCTCACATTGATCTACTCAATGTTCAGCACGGGCTCCCCGGTACGGTTCGCGGCTTGCACGGCGGAGCGCAGGAGTATCACCGCGAAGAAGGCGAGAAAGCGCTTGCTGGCGCACGCGAATTGCTCGATTCGGCGGGCTTGAAGTATACGCAGCATGTTCGTGTCGGCGATGCGGCCGATGTGGCCACGCATTTCGTTCATGAAAATCACATTCGCGAGATCGTCATGGGCTGCCGCGGCGCAAGTGCGATCGCCGATATGCTCTTGGGCTCTTGCGCGGCAAAAGTATTGCGCTGCGTCGACGTTCCTGTTCTGCTGGTTAAGTAGCTGCTTTTCGTTGTGTTGCGACTGTATTAGAGAAAGTTGACGCAGATCAATTTTTTCTGCAACCGCCTTACGCAAGATGTTGTCAAATTGCACACGTAAGCCCCGTTAGAGGGCTACGAAACAAAGCAACAACCACCTAGGAGGTGTGAGATGGAAAACTTTGCGGCAACGCGCCGCCGGGTACTACGTGTACTCTGCGTGCTAACGGCAGCCTCGTGCTTACCGGCCTTCGGCGCAGCGTGGGAACCTTCGAAACCTGTTGAGTTTGTGGTGCCAGCCGGCACCGGCGGCGGAGCAGACCAGATGGCGCGTCTGCTGCAGGGCGTCGTTACCAAGAACAATCTGATGAAGCAACCGCTGATTGTGGTGAATAAATCAGGCGGCGCCGGCGCTGAGGGTTTTCTGGCCGTCAAGGAAGCAAAGGGCGATCCGCACAAGATCATCATTACGCTATCGAATCTGTTCACGACGCCACTTGCAACCGGCGTGCCATTCAATTGGAAAGACCTGACGCCCGTTGCAATGCTCGCGCTCGATCAGTTCGTGCTGTGGGTGAACGCGGAGACACCTTACAAAACCGCAAAACAGTACCTGGACGCAGTGAAGGCCGGCGGTCCGAATAAATTCAAGATGGGCGGCACCGGATCAAAGCAGGAAGATCAGATCATCACCGTCGCGATCGAGAAGGCGGCCGGCGCTAAGTTTACGTACATACCTTTCAAGGGCGGCGGCGACGTGGCGGTGCAGCTGGTGGGTAAACACATTGATTCGAGCGTCAATAATCCGATCGAGGCTGTCGCGCAATGGCGCGCCGGCAAGCTGCGGCCGCTGTGCGTAATGGACGATACACGCATACCGTACAAGACCAAGGTCACCGACACCATGTCGTGGAACGACATACCGAGCTGTAAAGAGGCCGGCGTGAATGTCGACTACCTGATGTTGCGCGGCATCTTCATGCCTGGCGGCGTAACCAAAGAACAGGTCGATTACTTCGTGGACTTGTTCAAACGCGTACGAGAAACACCGGACTGGAAGAAATTCATGGAGGATGGCGCATTCAATACTACGTTTTTGAGCGGTGGCGAATACACCAAGTGGGTTGAAAAGGCCGAGACTCTACATCGGGATTTGATGCGCGAAGCGGGCTTCCTGGCTAAACCGTAGCGCAAAAAAAACGGCGCCGTCACGAGTGCGGACGAGAGGCTAATCTTATTCACGATGGATAATCCATCGCAGCGCAATAGCGATGACAGGGCGGCCATCTCCATGCGCGGCGTTGAAGTCGCGGTCGCATTGGCATTGTTTCTCTTCGGCGCGCTCGTTATGTGGGACAGCTACCGGCTCGGATCGAGATGGGGAAGCGATGGCCCTCAGTCCGGTTACTTCCCTTTTTATATCGGTGTGCTGATCTGCATCGCGAGTGTTGTAAACCTCGGGCACGCGCTTTTTATCTCAGACGCTCAAGGCGAGCCCTTCGTCCGATGGGGTCCGTTCAAGCTGGTCCTGACGGTGCTCATACCGGCGGGCGCTTACATCCTCGGCGTCAAATATTTGGGCCTGTACGTGGCGTCCGCAATCTATATCACGGTGTTCATGATCTGGCTGGGAAAGTATTCGTGGCTGAGAAGCATCGCAGTCGGATGCGTGCTCAACGCGATTTTTTTCCTGATGTTCGAGGTATGGTTCAAAGTCCCGCTGTTCAAAGGCGAGCTCGATCCGCTGCGCTTCCTTGGTTATTGACGGATGCGTAGCTCACACCGCTTGATGTTGTTGCCGGAGTCAGATTGGTAGAACTGAGCGCGTTATTCAACGGTTTCGCGGTCGTTCTCACGCCGTTCAATTTTTTGTTGATGATGATCGGCATCGTGCTCGGTGTCGTGATCGGCGTATTGCCCGGGCTTGGCGGCGCCAATGGCATCGCCATTTTATTGCCTCTCACCTTCACGATGCCGCCGACCTCGGCGATCATCATGCTGTCCTGCATTTACTGGGGCGCTCTGTTCGGCGGTGCGATCACGTCCATCCTGTTTAACATACCCGGCGAGCCGTGGTCCGTGGCCACCACCTTCGACGGCTATCCGATGGCGCAGCAAGGTCGCGCCGGCGAGGCTCTGACCGCTGCTTTTACTTCATCGTTCGTGGGCGCGTTCGTCGCGGTCGTGATGATTACATTCCTTGCGCCGCTGGTGGCGCAATTCGCGCTCCAATTTGGCCCGCCCGAATTCTTTGCCGTCTATCTGCTCACGTTCTGCAGCTTTATCGGTATGGGCAAGGGCTCGCCCTTCAAGACGCTGGCCGCCATGATGCTGGGTTTTGCTTTGGCCGCGGTCGGCATGGACACGGTCACGGGCCAATTGCGCCTGACTTTCGGCTACACGGACCTGATGCGAGGCTTCGATTTTCTGATCGCTGTGATAGGTCTCTTCGGCATCGGCGAAATTCTGCTGTCGATGGAGGAGGGACTCTCGTTTACAGGCAAGAGCGCGAAAATCAATCCGAAGATCGTGCTCGAGACTTGGAAAAAGCTGCCGCGCTACTGGCTGACCTCACTCCGGAGTTGTCTCATCGGCTGCTGGATGGGTATTACGCCCGGCGGAGCAACACCTGCTTCGTTCATGAGCTATGGCGTCGCGAAGCGCATCTCGCGCAATGGCGATAAGTTCGGTACCGGGCAAATCGAAGGCGTCGTCGCACCCGAGACAGCAGCACATGCAGCGGGCACGAGCGCATTGTTGCCTATGCTGGCACTAGGCATCCCAGGGTCGCCGACGGCCGCCGTGCTGCTTGGCGGTCTTCTTATTTGGGGACTGCAGCCCGGACCGCTGTTGTTCGTCGAACAGAAGGATTTTGTATGGGGACTCATTGCAAGCATGTACCTCGGCAATCTGGCCGGGCTGGTTGTCGTGCTCACATGCGTCCCGCTGTTCGCCGCGATCCTGCGGATTCCGTTTTCGATCATCGCTCCGGTGATCATCGTGATTTGCGCGATTGGCGCATACACCGTCCACAATGCGATGCTCGATATCTGGTTCATGCTGCTGTTCGGCGTCATCGGCTACGTCTTTAAGAAGCTCGACTATCCGCTCGCGCCGCTCGTGCTCGCGCTGGTATTGGGCGATCGCGCCGAAGATTCTTTTCGCCAGTCGATGTTGATATCGCAAGGCGACATGAGCGTTTTCTTCTCGAATTGGCTGGTGGGCGCTATTACCGGCTTATCGATGCTCATGCTCATATGGCCGTTGCTGTCGCGCGTCATCGCCCGTATGACAGACGCTTAGTTCCCGTCAGCGGAACACCGATGGGCGCGATGCGCCACCGGGGGAACTAATCGACTTTTCTGCACCGAAGATTCTACGGGGAGCATACAATGGCGTGCCCATTCCGCCGCGCGGACGCACACCCGGCCATCGGGCGCGTCGGCGTATCGTCAGAGAGCTTGGAACACGAGCGCATTCAAAGGCCGCTTCCATGAAAGATGATCTGCAAGTCCCGATAAAAGGTCCCAGCTATCGCTGGCTCCAGCTTTTCCTTGGCATTATCTGCATGGCGATGGTGGCCAATCTGCAGTATGGCTGGACACTTTTCGTTAACCCGATCGACGCCAAATATGGCTGGGGACGCGCAGCGATACAAGTGGCGTTCACTATTTTCGTGCTGACAGAAACGTGGCTGGTGCCGGTCGAAGGCTATCTCGTTGACCGTTTTGGCCCCAAGCCGGTCGTCATGGTTGGCGGCATACTCGTCGGTATTGCATGGGTGATGAACGCTTATGCCGATTCGCTCGCCATGCTGTATATATCGGCGGCTATCGGCGGCGTCGGCGCGGGCGCGGTTTATGGCACTTGCATAGGCAACGCGCTCAAGTGGTTCATGGACAGGCGTGGCCTGGCGGCGGGACTTACGGCGGCAGGTTTCGGCGCGGGCTCAGCGCTGACAGTATTACCTATTCAGGCAATCATCAAGGCGAGCGGGTATGAGACGGCGTTTCTATATTTCGGCATTGCCCAGGGTCTGATTGTTTTTCTAGTGTCGTTTGGACTTGCGGCACCGCGTGAACGCGAGTTGAAGACGACCGACATACACGTCCAACAATCGCGCCGCGATTACACGCCAATGCAGGTAGCAAAATCTCCCGTGTTCTGGGTCATGTACCTCATGTTCGTGCTGATGGCCGCTGGGGGACTGATGGCAACGGCGCAACTCGCGCCGATCGCCAAGGACTTCAAAGTAGCTGACGTACCGGTGTCGATCATTGGACTGACGTTGCCTGCACTGACGTTTGCGTTGTCCATTGACCGGGTGCTTAACGGCGTTACGCGGCCTTTCTTTGGTTGGGTTTC
>Ga0070671_100004812_pt1 | contig 10735 bp, 10 predicted proteins | sample KBSS73metaG_FD_65341 | JGI IMG/M metagenome (GOLD analysis project Ga0070671, IMG submission 65341) | Switchgrass rhizosphere microbial communities from Kellogg Biological Station, Michigan, USA - KBS S7-3 metaG | ecosystem: Host-associated > Plants > Roots > Rhizosphere > Soil ... | reverse complement strand
CGAAAAGTCGTGTAGCGTCTTGATATCGTCGGCCGACATGCCGATCACTTGCGCGCCGGCTTTCTTGAAGTCGCCGATCGACTCGCTGAATGCATGCGCCTCGGCGGTACAGCCGCTGGTGAAGGCTTTCGGGAAGAAATAGAGCACCACCGGCCCCTTCTTGAGCTGCTCGGCAAGATGGATCTTGAATTCCTTCCCGCCGACCGCACCGGTCGTCGTGAAGTCGGGTGCCTTGTCGCCGACATGAAGAGCGGCGGTGGCCGGAGCAGCCGCAAGTGATGCCGCGGCGAGACCAAACAGAAGCTTACGCATAGGGGTGAGACTCCTTTCGCGCGGCTGTTTACTCCGCCCCGTCGAGCAGCGCGAGAGTGTGCTCGTCGGGACTGTCGAAGAAAGCATTCAAAGCGCGCTCGAACAGATCTCCAGGCTGCATCGCATCGAACAAAGTCAGGGAAGATCGCAGCTTCATCGCGTCGATTGCGCCGAGGATTTGCAGCGGGCTGCGCTTGCCGGCCCAGCGCAGGATCGTCTCGACGGCTTCGCGGAGGCGGGCCTCGAGGAGCGGATGTGCGAGATATGCGCCGGCCTCGTTCCGACCGTTGATGCCGTAGAAACGCGCGGTGGAGCTTCGGCCGAGGCGGGCGAGCTGAGGAAACACGAACCACATCCAGTGGGTCTGCTTTGTGCCGGCTCGGAGCTCGGCGAGGGCCGTTTCGAAAACGCCGGACTGCGCATCGACGAACCGCTTCAGATTGTAAGGATCGTTCACGCCTGCATATTGGCCCTGCGGCGGCCGGCGTGGAAGAGTGGCTGGCGCCTATTGGCGCGGCGCCAGCAGCCCCGTCAGGACATAGAACAGGATCATCACCGGACCGGTGATGAGCGTCAGTGCGACGAAGCCCAAGCGGACGATCGTCGGGTCGACGCCGGTATAATCGGCGAGACCAGCGGCGACGCCCATGACCTTGGCGTCGCCGCGGTTGATCAGGAAACGTTGGTTCATTTGAGTTTCCTTGGGTTGGAGTGGCTTCAGGCGATTGGCAGCGAAGTCGCAGCCGAAACGAGCAGAAGCGCGGAGATGAAGGCACCGGCGAAAATCGTCGCGTTCTCACGGGCCGAAGTGAACATGCTGAACATCTGAAAAACCCCTTTTCCAATTCCTAGAACCCACCATTGGGCTCGTGCCATGTTCAATGCAGGAGGCGTGCCAAATCGAAAAAGTCATTTATTTTCAGCGATAACATGTCTTCAACGGTGTGAATCCCCAGCAATGGACACCACTCGTTGGGAATTTTCGCCATGCACCGTTCGGAACTGTCCAGTCGATCTGTCCGGATCCGGACAGTCGTTCCTGTCGCTTCGCTTCGCTCGCAATGGACGCTAAGGAGCGGCGCAATGACCGATAAGCCGTCAAGATCCAGTTGGGAAAAGCTGTACGAGAAGGAGTCGCGCGGCCGCGATCTGTCGCGTGAGACTGTTGAGAAAATTCGCCTCCGCACGGTGTACGATTCCGAAGACGTGGAAGGCATAGACAGCGGTTATCCCGGCATCGCTCCTTTCACCCGTGGGCCTTATGCGACGATGTACGCCGGTCGGGCCTGGACCATCCGCCAATACGCCGGCTTCTCGACCGCCGAGGAATCCAACGCCTTCTATCGCCGCAATCTCGCGGCGGGGCAGAAGGGGTTGAGCGTCGCCTTCGATCTTGCCACCCACCGTGGCTACGACAGCGACAATCCGCGCGTCGCCGGTGACGTCGGAATGGCGGGCGTGGCGATCGACACGGTCGAGGATATGAAATTGCTGTTCGACGGAATCCCACTCGATCAAATGTCGGTCAGCATGACGATGAACGGCGCGGTGCTTCCGGTCATGGCCTTCTTCATCGTTGCCGGCGAGGAGCAGGGCGTACCGCACGCGAAGCTCACCGGCACGATCCAAAACGACATCCTGAAAGAGTTCGCGGTCCGCAACACCTACATCTACCCGCCCGAGCCGAGCATGCGGATCGTCAGCGACATCATCGCTTACTGCGCTGCAGAGATGCCGAAGTTCAACAGCATCTCCATCTCCGGCTATCACATGCACGAGGCCGGAGCGACGGCGGTGCAGGAGCTCGCTTACACGCTCGCCGACGGCATGGAATATGTCCGCACTGCGAAGGCCGATGGCCTGGACATCGACGATTTCGCTCCGCGGCTGAGCTTCTTCTTCGGCATCGGTATGAACCTGTTCATGGAGGTCGCGAAGCTGCGCGCCGCGCGCACGCTCTGGCACCGGATCATGACCGACCTCGGCGCGCAGAAGGACGAGTCCAAGCGTCTCCGCACCCACTGCCAGACGAGCGGAGTGAGCCTCACCGAGCAGGACCCGTACAACAACATCATCCGAACCACGGTCGAGGCGCTGGCCGCGGTGCTCGGCGGGACTCAATCGCTCCACACCAACAGCTTCGACGAAGCGATCGCGCTGCCGACCGATTTTTCGGCGCGCATCGCCCGCAATACCCAGCTGATCCTTGCCGAGGAAAGTGGAGTGACCGCCGTCGCCGACCCGCTCGGCGGGAGCTGGTACGTGGAGAAATTGACGCGCGAGCTCGAGGAGAAAGCCTGGGCGCTGATCGAGGAAGTCGAGGCGCACGGCGGCATGACCAAGGCGGTCGCGGAAGGACTCCCCAAGCACCGCATCGAGGAAGCTGCGGCAGCACGCGCGGCCAAGGTCGACACCGGCGAGACGGTGATCGTCGGCGTCAACCGCTACCGGCTCGCGCAAGAGGAAGAGCATGACATCCTCGAAGTCGACAATGCGCGCGTTCGTGCGGGGCAGATCGAGCGGATCGAGCAGGTGCGTTCGGCGCGTGACGAAGAGAAGGTTCGCGATGCACTGCACGCCCTGGAGCAAGGTGCGCGCGGCGATGCAAACCTGCTCTCGCTGAGCATCGAAGCAGCCCGCGCCCGCGCAACGCTCGGCGAAATTTCGGACGCGCTGGAGCGCGCGTTCGGGCGCTACGGCACCAAGCCTGAACCGGTTCGCGGCATTTATGGCAAGGCGCGCCGCGACGGGCGCTGGAAAGGCGCGGAAGAAGGCACGCGCGCTGTCGCCGAACGTCTTGGGCGCAAGCCGCGCATCATGGTCGCCAAGATGGGTCAGGACGGGCACGACCGCGGCGCCAACCTGGTCTCCAGCGCCTTCACCGATTTGGGCTTCGAAGTGATCCCCGGTCCCTTGTTCCAGACGCCGCGCGAGACGGCGCAGATGGCGGTCGAGCATGACGTCGACGTGGTCGGTGCAAGCTCGCTCGCCGCCGGCCACCGCACGCTCATTCCCGAGATGATCGAGGCGCTCAAGGACATGGGCCGCGCCGACATCAAGGTGGTCGCCGGCGGGGTCATCCCACCGCAGGACTATGCCGCGCTGCGCGCCGCGGGCGTGCAGGCGATTTTCGGGCCCGGCACCAACCTCGCCGACGCCGCCGACGAAGTGCTGCGCCTGCTCGGCCACAACCGTCCGCCGCTGGATGAGGCGGCGGAGTGATAGCGCTCATTGCTGCTGTACCAGTGCCAGCGCCGCAACGAGAATCAGGCGCGCAACTTCGAGGGCGAGTCGCTTCCGACGTTGAGCAAGCTGAGAGAGAAGCGGACTTGCAGTTTCAGCTAGCGCTCAAGCGACTACGCAACTCCACGGCGAATATCGTGAATTGCTATTATTGGAACAAGGCCGTGCCGCGACTGCAACGAGAGCAGGCCGCTTGGAAGCAAGGGCGCGATGCGAAGGCCGATCTTGCCGCAGTGGAGATGGAAGGACCTTCCGGCGAAGCGGAAGTTAGCGCCTATTTCAAGATCAAGATGACTAAGGCTAGGACGGCCGAGCTTTCGAAGATAGGTCGCGACTAGTGTTCAAAAAAATCCTGATCGCAAATCGCGGTGAGATTGCGTGCCGGGTAATCCGCACCGCGCAGCGCATGGGTATCAAGACCGTCGCGGTCTATTCTGACGCTGACGCCCGTGCGCCACACGTGAAGATGGCGGACGAGGCGGTGCGGCTCGGCCCGCCGCCGGCGAGCGAATCCTACCTCAAGGCCGAACTGATCATCGACGCGTGCAAGGCAACCGGCGCCGAAGCGGTGCATCCGGGTTACGGCTTCCTGTCCGAGCGCGAGAGCTTTGCCAAGGCGCTCGCCAAGGCCGGGATCGCCTTCATCGGCCCGCCGCCTGAGGCGATCGCGGCGATGGGCGACAAGATTGAGTCCAAGAAGCTGGCGCGCAAAGCCGGCGTCAATATCGTCCCCGGCTATCTCGACGACATTGCGACCACCGCCGAGGCGCTGAAGATCGCCAAGGACATCGGCTTCCCGGTGATGATGAAGGCCTCGGCCGGCGGCGGCGGCAAGGGCATGCGCCTCGCCTGGAACGAGAAGGACGTGCGCGAGGGCTTCGACGGAGTGAAGCGCGAGGGCCTGTCGAGCTTCGGCGACGACCGGGTGTTCATCGAGAAGTTCATCGAGCAGCCGCGTCACATCGAGATTCAGCTGCTCGGCGACCAACACGGCAACATCGTCTATTTGAACGAGCGCGAATGCTCGATCCAGCGTCGCCACCAGAAGGTGGTAGAGGAAGCACCCTCGCCGTTCGTCTCGCCCGAAATGCGCAAGGCGATGGGCGAGCAGGCGGTCGCACTGGCACGGGCGGTCGGATATTATTCCGCCGGCACGGTCGAGCTGATTGTCAACGGCGCCGACCCCAGCGGCAAGAGCTTCTATTTCCTCGAGATGAACACGCGGCTGCAGGTGGAGCATCCGGTGACAGAGGAGATCACCGGCCTCGACCTCGTCGAGCAAATGATCCGCGTCGCGGCGGGGGAGAAGCTGAGGTTCAAACAGGAGGACATCGGCATCAACGGCTGGGCCGTCGAAACCCGCGTCTATGCTGAAGACCCCTACCGCAGCTTCCTTCCTTCGACCGGGCGCCTGATCCGCTACTGGCCGCCGATCCAGAAGCGAGGCAACGACCTCGCGGTTCGCGTCGACGATGGTGTTCAGGACGGCGGCGAGGTCAGCATGTTCTACGACCCGATGATCGCCAAGCTGATCACCTGGGCGCCGACGCGGCTCGAGGCCATCGGCGCGCAGGTCGCCTCGCTCGACCAGTTCGTAATCGACGGCATCAGCGACAATGTCGACTTCCTCTCCGCGCTGATGCAGCACCCACGCTTCCGCTCGGGCGAGATCACAACGGGCTTTATCGCCGAGGAATATCCAGAAGGATTCGAAGGCGCTCCCGCCGACGAGCAGCTGATCGAGGACCTGACCGCCATCGCCGGCATGGTCGCAGTCATCACCGACGAGCGCGGGGCCGAGATCGACGGCCAGCTAGGCCCGCCGATCCACCCCCTATGCGAGCGGGTCGTGAAGATCGCCGGCGAGACTCACAAGGTGCGGATCAAACCCTACAAGGGCGGGACGCTCGCCGTGACCGACGATGGCGACCTGATGGATATCGTCGGACGCTGGGTGCCGGGGCAGCGCCTGCTGACGGTGGTGATCGACGGGCGGCTGCGCACGGTCCAGGTGCGCCGCGTCGGGCGCAATTGGGAGCTCCAGACGCGCGGCGCAAGCCACCGGGTGCAAGTGCTGCCCCCGCACATTGCGGGCCTTTCGAAGCACATGATCGACAAACCGGCGCCAGACCTGTCACGCCTGCTCCTTGCGCCCATGCCTGGCCTTCTCACCAAACTCGACGTCGCGATCGGGGACAAGGTGGAGCCGGGTCAGCCTGTCGCGGTCATGGAAGCGATGAAGATGGAAAACATCCTCCGCGCCCCCAAGGCGGCGACAGTCAAGGCAACCCCCGCGAAGGCCGGCGACAGCCTCGCCGTCGATCAGGTGATCGTCGAATTCGAATGATCGGACGAGCCGAAGGGCGAGTGGCGGTACAGGCTTGAAAAGCTGAATTTTTTCAGGCGCGCCCATTTCAAATTTTGTGCCGCGAGGCTCCTACGCGAAGCGGGCACAAAGATCCCTCAAGATTCGTTAGGAGTAGGTCCGTTTGGTCCACTGGGACTGCGGCCGTTTCGCTCGCCCGGCAGCCGCAGGTGAAAGACTGCACCATGCGATTCGGCTTGCGAAACCCAGAGGCGGCCCCCGTGATCTTCAACGATGGTGCTGCACAACGGCAGCCCCAACCCGGTTCCGGTCGTCTTGGTTGTGAAGAATGGATCAAAAATATGTTCCAGGTCGTCGGGCGCGATGCCCGTGCCAGTGTCGCTGACTTGAAGCAGCACGTCTTTGCCATCCAAGATCGCCGAACGTATCGCAATTTGTCGCTCCCCTTTCGGCATCCCATGGAGAGATTCGATCGCATTCGTAAAGAGGTTGACGAGCACCCGCTGCATCTGGACCCGGTCGGCACGGATCAGCGGTAGGCTTTCATCGAGCGAAAGGTGCAGTGACACCTTGCTTGCGGCCAGCTCCCTGTCGAGGAGGGACGCAGTCTCGGTCACCAAGCTATTTAGGCTAAACTCGGTCTTCTCGACCGATCCCCTGGAGAACGTCGTCCGGATGCTTCTGATGACATCGAAGGTGCGCTGCGTGGCATCGCTGACGGCCCGCAAGGACACGATCGCTCTTTCGATATTGGGCCGTGCGGGCGTAAGCCAGCGCAGTGCGGCCGACGCGTTGAGGCTAGCGGCGGTCAGAGGCTGTCCAACTTCATGAGATATGGCGGCGGTAACTGCGTCCATCGACATCAGCTTGGCGTCGCGCTCTCGATCCCGTGCTGCGATTAACAGGGCCATGCGTGAATAGAGCCAACTGGTTTCGGCGATCAACGCCAGCATCAAGATGAGATCTGAAGCCAGCATCAGGCCGAAGAGGCAGTACCAGCCAAGCGTGAATCGGGCATGGATTGGCACATTCAGCAGGGACTGAATCAGCCAGGCCGACACTGCGACGAGCAACCACAAATCGAGCACTGAGTTGCGTTTGCGAAAAAGCATGGCCGCTGCGATGAAGCACAGCGCTGAAATCGTGGAATGATAAGCGACTGCGTAGCCTTGAATTCGGTCCGTGTGGTTGGAAAAGAAGGGCGGGAGCAGGTCGCGCCCAATGGTCGCCAGCAGCGTTACCGCTGCTGCGAGTGCAATTGCCGCAAACACGCCAATAGCGGCTGGAAGCGCCGAGCGCTCCCTTCCCGACATCGGCGTTTTCTCCGCCTGCCTGAAATGAACATAAAGAATGACGGCGATCGGAAAGCCGGCTCGCCGGAAAGTGTAGATCCACGCCGTGGTGTTGATGCCGGCTCCAAGCAATCCGTTTTCGGAGAAAGCACCCGGGAATGTCAGCAGGTGTGGGACAAGCAGCAAAGCACCGAAGACAAAGCCACTCGCAAGAATGATGAGGGCTTGCGACCGGAACACGGCCGCTTGGGCAAAAAGCTCCGCTGCAATAATCAGCTCGCAGGGAAACATGATTGCGTCGATCACCGGAATAAACGCTTCGACGTGGCGCAGTCGAACGTCGTGGACGGTCAAGATCAGTGGGAAGGCCACGAACAACAGGCCGATGATTAGGGTGGCGATCCGGGTTTCACGCCGGTCCGGCGGTGAATCAAACAGCCCTAAGCGTTCGTGCGCCACGATTACCCCTTTGCAGGCGAGCTGTCTGCGCTAGGTACCGCTGTTAGCTTCGGAAACCTAGGCTAAGCTCTCCGTTACCGGCTGACTGGATCATGCTTTTTCCGGCCGCCTTGGATTTCGCGCCTGCCGCTGGTCGGTGTTCGCTCGAAGCGGCTGCGATACCAGCTGCTGAAGGATGCCAGGCTGGAGTAGCCGAGCAGGTGCGCAATGTCGGTAAGCCGCAAATGACGGCTGGCGAAATGATGGCTTACCTGTTGCACACGGACATGGTCGAGGAGGTCGCTGAAGACCACGCCGTCGCGCTCCAGCCGGCGCTGGAGCGTCCGGACGTTCGTTCCGAGCGCGTGTGCGACCTCTCCGATCGACGCGCGTCCCATGGGCATCAGGATCCTGATCGATTGTTCGACTTCCTCTGCGACCGAACGGTCGCCGGGCGCCATCATCCCTCCAACGAGCTCCCGCGCGTGAGAGGCGAGCGCCATGTCCGACATGGGATTTCGGCGTTGCATGTCTGACTTCTCGACCACGATACCGTCGAAGTCCGCCCCGAACTGGATGGGACAGTCGAAGAGGCGATCGTAAACCGCCCGATCCGGTGAGGCGGGCCGCTCGTAGCTGAAGCTCACGCATTGCGGCCGCCATTGCTGGGGCATGACCGAACGGCACAGCTTGTAGAGCACTGCAAGCGCGAGGTCGTTGACCTGGCGCGAGTAGAGCGGTTGTTGCAGCCCGAAATGCTCCCGAAGGAAGATCGCGTCGTCATGATGCTCCACCTGCAAAGTCAGGTTGGAATTGATGCGGTTGCGATATTCAGAGAGGACGTCGAGCGCGTCCCCCAGGGTCGGCTGGTGGACGATAAGCAAGCTAACAAGGCCGAGGTCGGAGAGCTGCCGGTACTCCGCCATCCTTAGACCGAAGGTCGTGCATGTCGCTGCATCCGCGCTGTCTTCAAGCAAGTGGACGACCGAACGTGCCGGGAGCATTTGCTCGGGATCGCTCATCATTGTTCGCGACAGGCCGGCCCGCCGCAGAAGGGGCGTGACGTTGAGCTGGAGCTCTCCCGCCACCGCGAAATAGCCAGTCAGTGACGCGGCCCTGACGAGCTCCATTTGGACGCCCTCGATTTGTCGCGACCTATCCAACCCGTGTCGCGATCCATGAAATTCGATCGCCGCATTAGTGATAATTGACCAGCGAACAATCGGGAAAGTTTCGAGTGGCTAAAGCTGTACGTTTCTATGAGGCGGGCGGACCGGACGTGCTCCGCGTCGAGGACGTCCCGGTCGGGAGTCCGGCGGAGGGCGAAGTTCGAATTCGCCACGTCGCGGTCGGCATGAACTTCGCCGACACCTACTTCCGTCAGGGCTATTACCCCGTGCCGCTGCCCAATGGAATCGGTGTTGAAGCCTCGGGCGTCGTCGAGGCTGTCGGCCCTAACGTCAACGGGTATCAACTCGGCGACCGAGTGACCTACACTGGCAGTCCGCTCGGCGCATATTCGACCGAGCGCGTGATGCCGATCGGGTCGCTGATCAAGCTGCCCGCCGAAATCGATCACCAGACCGCGGCGGCGATGACCATGCGCGGCCTGAGCGCCGCCTATTGGATGCTCAAGACCAATCCCTGGATGAAAAGCGGGGACACGGTCTTGCTTCACGCAGCGGCGGGCGGCGTTGGACTTATCGCGGTACAGTGGGCGAAGCTGCTCGGTCTGCGCGTCATCGGCACTGTTTCATCGCTTGAAAAGGCCGCAATCGCCAAGGCGCATGGTTGCGACGAGATCATCTTCTATCGCCAGGAAGATGTCGTCGAACGGGTACGGGAACTGACGAATGGCGAGGGCGTCACGACCGTATTTGACACGGTGGGGAAGGACACGTTTGAGGCATCGCTCAAATCGCTGAAGCGGCGCGGTGTGCTGGTCGGCTGCGGAACGGCCTCAGGTCCGTTTCCTCCAATCGACGCGTTACAGCTCGCGATGCAGGGTTCGGTCTATTTCACGCGACCGGCATTGGCTGACTACATCGCTGACCCGGCCGAGCGCGCGGAACTCGCAAGCGCCCTTTTCGAGCATGTTGCGGCAGGGCGCATCAAGATCGAGATCAACCAGCGGTATGAGCTGGACGACGCCGTGCAGGCACATCGCGATATCGAGGCAGGGAAGACGACGGGCTCGTCGATCTTCGTCATCTGATGAAGGTTGAGAAGCTCACAACGCACATCGGGGCCGAACTGAGCGGCGTCAGCCTCGCCGAAGCCATCACGAACGACGATCTGTTCGGAGCGATCGGAGAAGCTCTTCTCGCGCACAAGGTGCTGTTCCTGCGCGATCAGCAGATCAGCAAGGCAGAGCATGTCGCGTTCGCGCGGCGGTTTGGATCGCTGGAAGATCATCCGGTCGCCGGAAGCGATCCCGATCATCCAGGACTGGTCTGCATATACAAGGACCTCGATTCTCCGCCGGACCATTACGAGAATTCGTGGCACTGCGACGCGACTTGGCGGGAGAAGCCGCCGATGGGCGCGGTCCTCCGCTGCCTGGAATGTCCGCCCGTCGGCGGAGACACCGTTTGGGCCAATATGGGCAGGGCGTTTGACGAGCTGTCCGACCATATCAAGGCGACCATCGACGGCCTTTACGCACGCCACTCGATCGAGGCGACCTTCGGCGCGCGCATGCCAACCGAAAAACGTCACGGACTGAAAGAGCAGTTTCCGGACGCCGAGCATCCCGTTGTCCGCATCCATCCGCAAACCGGCGAGAAGGTGCTCTTCGTGAACAGCTTCACGACGCACTTCACGAACTTCCACACAGCCGAGAATGTCCGCTACGGCCAGGACTATTCACCCGGCGCTGCTCAGCTTCTGAACGGCCTGATCGCGCGAGCGACAATCCCTGAATATCAGGTGCGCTGGCGCTGGCGGCCGAACAGCGTCGCGATTTGGGATAACCGCTGTACCCAGCATTACGCGGTCATGGATTACTGGCCCGCCGTCCGGAAAATGGAGCGCGCGGCCATCATCGGCGACAAGCCTTACTAACGGAGAAGAACCATGCAGTTCATGGACGATAGCCTGCTGCCCGAAAACCAGGACCCGCTGG
>Ga0070671_100004811_pt1 | contig 10735 bp, 9 predicted proteins | sample KBSS73metaG_FD_65341 | JGI IMG/M metagenome (GOLD analysis project Ga0070671, IMG submission 65341) | Switchgrass rhizosphere microbial communities from Kellogg Biological Station, Michigan, USA - KBS S7-3 metaG | ecosystem: Host-associated > Plants > Roots > Rhizosphere > Soil ... | reverse complement strand
AAGGTGGGCGAGGAAGCGGTCGAGGTCGTGGTCGCCGCGAACGCGGAATCGCCCGAGCGACTCGCCAGCGAGTCGGCGGACCTGCTGTACCACCTCCTGGTGCTGCTCGAGTCCAAGGGCGTCGCGCTCGACGCCGTCTGGGACGAGCTCGAGCGGCGCGCGCGCTGAGCATGTCGTTCGTCCACCTGCACACGCACAGCGAGTACTCGCTGCTCGACGGCGCCAGTCGGATCGCCGATCTCGTCAAGCACGTCAAGAAGCTCGGCCAGGACAGCCTCGCCATCACCGACCACGGCAACCTGCACGGCGCGTGGAGCTTCTACGAGTGCGCAAAGAAGGAGGGCGTGCGTCCCATCCTGGGCTTCGAGGCGTACCTCGCCTACGGCCCGCGCACCGCGCGCGAGAAGCCGCCGAACGCACCGGGCATCTACAGCCATCTCGTCCTGCTCGCGCGTAACCGGGCGGGTTACAAGAACCTCGCCCGGCTCTCGTCGATCGGGTACGTGGAGGGCTTCTACCGCCGGCCGCGCATCGACAAGGAGGTGCTCGCGCAGCACAGCGAGGGCCTCGTGGGTCTGGCCGCGTGCCTGTCCGGCGAAGTGTCGATGGCCATCCGCCTCGGGCGCTGGGACGAGGCGCGGTCGAGTGCGCAGTGGTTCGCCAGGGTGTTCGGCGAGGGCAACTTCTGGCTCGAGGTGCAGGACCACGGCATCGCCGAGGAGAAGGTGGTCGCCGAAGGCATGCTGCGCCTGGGGAAGGAACTCGGGCTCGGGGTGGTCGCGACCAACGACGCCCACTACCTCCGCCGCGAGGACGCCGAGGCGCACGACGTGCTGCTCGCCATCGGCACGGGCGCGGACCTCGACGATCCGAAGCGGTTCCGGTTCGAGGGCACCGAGTCGTACGTGAAGACGGAGGAGGAGATGGCGCGCCTCTTCCCCGGCCACCTCGAGACGCTCGCCAACACGCAGACGGTGGCGAACCTCTGCGAGTTCGACTTCGAGAAGCGCTACTTCCTGCCGGGCTTTCCCCGCCCGGAGGGATTCGCCACCGACGAGGCGCTGCTCAAGCACCTGGCCAACGAGGGTGCGGTGGAGCGGTACGGCACCCCGCTGCCCGACGCGGTGCGCGAGCGGCTCGACTTCGAGCTGGGCGTGATCAACACCGCCGGGTACGCCGGATACTTCCTCATCGTCTACGACTTCATCAAGGCGGCGCGCGATCGCGGCATCCCGGTCGGTCCGGGCCGCGGCAGCGCCGCGGGCTCCATCGTCGCGTACTCGCTCCGGATCACCGACGTCTGCCCGCTCAAGTTCGACCTGCTGTTCGAGCGGTTCCTGAACCCGGAGCGCGTGTCGATGCCCGACATCGACGTCGACTTCTGCTTCGAGCGCCGGGGCGAGGTGATCGAGTACGTGCGCCAGCGCTACGGCCGGCAGAGCGTGGGGCAGATCGTGGCGTTCGGGACCATGAAGGCGCGCGCCGCGGTGAAGGACGTGGCGCGCGTGCTGCGCGTCCCGCCGGGCGACGCGGACAAGCTGACCAAGCTCATCCCGTCCGGACCGGCGTTCTCGCTCAGCATCCCCGAGGCGATGGAGAAGGTGGACGAGCTCAAGGACTTGGTGAAGACGAGCCCCGTCTACCAGCGCCTCATGGGCCTCAGCGCACGCATCGAGGGCATCTCGCGCCACCTGTCCGTGCACGCGGCGGGCGTGGTGATCGCGCCGGGCCCCCTCGCCGACTACGTGCCCATCTGCACGGCGCCCACCAAGGGTGCCGGCGCGCAGGCCGACGGCGAGGACAGCCTCATCACGCAGTACGAGATGAATGCGCTGGAGAAGGTCGGCATGCTCAAGATGGACATGCTCGGCCTCAAGACGCTCACCGTCATCCACGACGCGGTGAACATGATCCGGGAGCGCCACGGCGTCGCGCTCGACATGTCCACGCTGCCGTTCGACGACCCGAAGGTGTACGAGCTGCTCCGCCAGGGGCGGACGGCGGGCGTGTTCCAGTTCGAGTCGCCGCTCGCCACCGAGACGCTTCGCGCCATGCGCTGCGACCGCTTCGACGACCTCGTGGCCACGAACGCGCTCCTGCGCCCGGGCCCGCTCGACGCGGGCATGCACACGGTGTTCATCCGGCGGAAGCTGGGCCAGGAACCGGTCCGCTACCCGCACCCGAAGCTGGTGGAGATCCTCGAGCCCACGTACGGCGTCATCACCTACCAGGAACAGGTGATGCGCATCGCCAACGTGCTGGCCGGCTTCTCGCTCGCCGAAGCCGACGTGTTGCGGAAGGCGGTCGGCAAGAAGGACGCGGAGCTGATCCGCCGGGAGCTCGGCAAGTTCGTCACCCGCGCCATCGAGCTCGGCATCGAGCCGAAGCTCGCCAACGAGCTCTCCGCGCAGATCGAGACGTTCGGCCGGTACGGCTTCAACAAGTCGCACTCGGTGGCCTACTCGATCCTGTCGTACCAGACGGCGTGGCTGAAGGCGCACTACCCCGCCGAGTTCATGGCGGCGCTGCTCTCCTCGGAAATCGGCAGCACCGACAAGGTGGTGCAGTACATCAACGAGGCGCGGGAGCTCAAGTGCGAGATCCTGCCGCCGGACGTGAACGAGTCGGGCTTCAAGTTCACCGTGGTGGGCGACCGGCGCATCCGTTTCGGCCTCGGCGCCGTTCGGAACGTGGGCGAGGGCGCCATCGAGTCGATCATCGAGGGCCGACGCGACGGGCGCTACGAGACGCTCGCCGACCTGGCCGAGCGGGTGGACCTGCGGCTCTGCAACAAGCGCGTGGTGGAGTCGCTCATCTCGGCCGGCGCGTGCGACTCGCTGGGCGGCCATCGGAAGCAGCTGCTCGAGGCGCTCGACCGCGCCCTGCAGGAGGCGCAGCTGCGGCAGGCCGAGCGCGAGGCGGGCCAGGCGTCGCTGTTCGGCGAGGAGGCGAGTCCCGAGGCGCCGCGGCACGTGGGCCTGCCCGACGTGCCGCCCTGGACGGAGGCCGAGCGGCTGGCGCGGGAGAAGGAGGTGATCGGCTTCTTCATCTCCGGCCATCCGCTCGAGCGCTACCGGCACGAGGCACTGCTGTTCGGGTCGCGCACCACCGCCACGCTGCACGAGTGGAGCGAGCACCGGTGACGATTGCCGCGGTGATGACGCAGGTGAAGCGGCAGATCTCCAAGAAGACCGGCAAGGAATACGCGCGCCTGGTGCTCGAGGACTTCCACGGCACCGCGGAGGCCATCTGCTTCCCCGAGGCATGGGCGAAGCTCAACCAGACCATCCTGCCCGACGCGGCGCTGCTGCTCACCGGCGGGTACAGCGACCGGGACCGCGGGGAGGACCGGGCGCCGTTCATCATCGAGTCGGCGCGCCCCCTGCAGGAGCTGCGCGACAGCGGCGCGCTCGCGCTCAGCGTGCGCTGGCAGCTCCCGTCGGCGCCTCCGCCGGACAAGGTGCGGGCCATCGCCCGGATCTGCACCGAGCACCCGGGGCCGATGCCGCTCTATATTGACTGGACCGACGGCAACGGCGAGGCGGTGCGGCTCCGGTCGCGCTCCATCCGTGTCGCGCTCGAGGAAGATCTCGTGCAGGGCCTCCGCGACCTCGTGGGGCCAGACGCCATCCACTACATCCGGGCCAACTGACGCATGCCCCCGTCCGCGTACACGCTGGACTTCGAGAAGCCGCTGCAGGAGCTCGATCGCCAGATCGAGGAGCTCAAGCGCCTCGGCGAGGAGCGGCAGCTCGACGTCACCACCGAGCTCCGGATCCTCACCGACAAGCTGACGTCGGTGCGCGAGGAGATCTACCGGAATCTCACGCCCATCCAGCGCGTCATGGTGGCCCGTCACCCCCGCCGGCCCTACACGCTCGACTACCTCAGCACCATCTTCACCGACTTCATCGAGCTGCACGGCGACCGGCTCTTCATGGACGATCCGGCCATCGTGGGCGGCTGGGCGCGCCTGGGCGGCGCCTCGGTGATGGTCGTCGGCCACCAGAAGGGCCGCGACACCCGCGAGAGCATCCGCCGGAACTTCGGCATGCCCCACCCCGAGGGCTACCGGAAGGCCCTCCGCCTCATGCAGCTCGCGGCGCGCTTCGGCGCGCCGATCATCACGCTCATCGACACCATGGGCGCGTATCCGGGCCTCGGCGCCGAGGAGCGCGGGCAATCGGAGGCGCTCGCACGCAACATCCTCGAGATGTCGCTGCTGCCCGTGCCGATCGTCGCCGTGGTGATCGGCGAGGGCGGATCGGGCGGCGCACTTGCCCTCGGCGTCGCCGACCGCATCCTCATGTTCGAGAACTCGGTGTACTCGGTGATCTCGCCGGAGGGCTGTGCCGCGATCCTGTGGAAGGACGCGGGCCAGCGCGAGCGCGCGGCCGAAGCGCTGAAGCTCACCGCGGCCGACCTCGAGCGGCTCAAGGTCATCGACGAGGTGATCGCCGAGCCGGTGGGCGGCGCGCACGTCGACCCGGATGCCACCGGCGAGGCGCTTCGCGCCGCGCTGCTCCGCAACCTCTCCGAGCTCCGCAAGATCCGGCCCGAGAAGCTGGTCAAGCGTCGCGCCGACAAGTTCGCCGCGATGGGAGACTTCGTCGAAGCCTGATGCCCCAGACCATCGAGGTCCGCTTCAAGGGGACCCGCCGCGCCTTCTATCGCTGGGCCCAGGACCAGGAGCCCCTGCGTCTCGAGGAGGTCGTCATCGTGCCCGCCGAGCGCGGGCTCGATCTCGGCCGGGTCTCGGCCGTGGGCGCGGTGGCCGAGAAGAAGTGCGGCGGCTGCTCCACGTGCGGCTCCGGCGATGAAGCGAGTGCCGCGGTTGCCGCGGCGACGGCCGAGTTCCCGGCGGTGCTCCGTCGTGCCGCGCCGGAGGAGGTGAAGTCGGGCCGTGAGCTGCGCCTCGCCGAGGAGACGGACCGCCGCCGCGTCGTGCAGAAGGTGCGCGAGCACAAGCTCGACATGAAGGTCAGCGACCTCGAGTGGCAGTGGGATCGCCAGCGGCTCACGATCTATTTCACGTCCGAGCAGCGGGTCGACTTCCGCGCGCTGGTGCGGGACCTCGCGAGCGCCTTTCGCACCCGCATCCAGCTGCTGCAGATCGGCGTGCGCGACGAGGCGGCACGCGTGGGCGGCGTCGGCCGCTGCGGCAAGGAGTACTGCTGCTCCACCTGGCTCACCGAGCTCTCGCCGGTGAACCTCTCCCTCGCCAAGGACCAGCACCTGTCGCTCAACCCGTCGCAGATCTCGGGCGGCTGCGGGCGGCTGCTGTGCTGCCTCAAGTACGAGCACGAGTTCTACGCGTCGCAGCGGAAGCGCTTCCCTCGCGAGGGCAAGACGATCACCACGCTTCGCGGTGCGGAGCGAGTGGTGGCGGTGGACATCTTCCGCGAACGGGTGTTCCTCCGCGGCCCGGACGAGTCGCGCGTGGTGGCGCTGGTGGAACTGCAGGAGGAGGTCGCGCAGGCAGGCCAGGCGGGGCCGTCGGCCGAGCACGCAGAAAAGCCGGACGCGCCGCAGGCGCGGCGGAGCACGCCGCAGCGTGCCACGCGCGAAGCGGTGCCGCCGGCACCGGCGCCCGTGGAGGATCCGCCACAGGCCGCACCTGCAGCACCCGCCCCTTCCGCTGCCGCTGCCGACGACGGCGCCTCCCCGAGGAAGCGGCGCCGACGGCGCCGGCGCCGCGGTCCCCGCCCCGAGGGTGGCGGGAGCGCCGACGGCGGCGCGCCGACCGACGAGGCCTGAGTGTCGTCGTACTTCCTCACGACCGCCATCGACTATGCCAACGGCGATCCCCATCTCGGGCACGCGTTCGAGAAGATCGGCGCCGACTGCATCGCGCGCTGGCATCGCCTGAGGGGCGAGGACGTGTGGTTCCTCATCGGCATGGACGAGCACGGCCAGAAGGTGGCGCAGGCCGCCGAAAAGGAAGGCATCTCGCCGCAGGACTACACGGACCGCATCGCCGAGCGCTTCGAGGCGACGTGGGACCGGCTCGCCATCTCGCGCGACCAGTTCATCCGCACCACCGCGGCGGAGCACAAGGCGGGCGTGCAGGAGCTGATCGAGAAGATCTTCGCCCGCAACCCGGACGATTTCTACGAGCGGGCGTACGAGGGGATGTACTGCGTCGGCTGCGAGTCGTTCAAGCAGGAAGGCGAGATCGTCGATGGCCGGTGCGTGCTGCATCCCACGCGCACGCTGGAGCTGGTGCAGGAGCGGAACTGGTTCTTCCGCCTGTCGCGCTACCAGGCATTCCTCACCGACCTGATCGAGTCGCGGCCGGAGTTCATCCAGCCGGAGAGCCGTCGCAACGAGATCCTGGGCCTGCTGCGGCAGGGCCTCGAGGACATCTCTGCCAGCCGCTCGCGCTTCAGCTGGGGTGTGCCGTTTCCCCGGCGCACCTCGACGGGCGAGGTACAGACCACCTACGTGTGGTTCGATGCGCTTCCCAACTACTGGACCGCCACCCGCTTCGCGGGCTCGCGCGCCGCGTGGCCCGCGGACCTGCACGTCATCGGCAAGGACATCACGCGCTTCCATTGCGTGATCTGGCCCGCGATGCTGCACGCTGCCGGCGAGCCATTGCCTCGCCACGTGTGGGCGCACGGCTTCATCTATCTCGGTGGGGAGCGCTTCAGCAAGAGCGCCGGCGTGAAGCTCGACCTGGACGAGGCCATCGACCGCTTCGGCGCCGATGCCTTCCGGTACTTCCTGCTGCGTGAAGTGCCCTGGGATGGCGACGGCAACTTCAGCTGGGAACGGTTCGAGGAGCGCTACGTCTCGGACCTTGCGGACGGGCTCGGGAATCTCGCCAGCCGCTCGCTCGCGATGCTCGAGCGGTACCGCGGCGGCGTGGTGCCGGCCGATGCCACCCGCACCCCGCTCGACCAGACCGGCGAGGACGTCGTGGCCCGCTTCGCGGCCGCCATGGACGCGCTCGACCTGCGCGGCGCCGCCGAGGTGACCTGGGAGCTCGTGTCCCGCGCCAACGGCTACATCGTGGAGACCGCGCCCTGGTCGCTGGCAAAGGCCGGCAAGGACGCGGAGCTCGACGTGGCGCTCGCGGCGTTGGCCCGGTGTCTGGCGCGGCTCGCGGCGATGGTGACGCCGTTCATGCCGGGCAAGGCCGAAGCGCTCTGGGTGCATCTCGGTGCAGCAGCGGAGATGCAAGCACGCGCATGGGAATTGGCGAGGCGTCCCGCGCTTGGCGGCTGGAGGGTCACCAAGCCCGAGGGGCTCTTTCCCAAGCCCGTGCCGCCGACCGTCGCGTGACGGGCCGGTAAATCATGGAGTTGCAATGATTTGACGCTCGCCAATTTCCTTGACGGCCGACTGGCCGGGGGTAGTCCGCCCCCGGCTTTCTTCTTGCCCCTGAGTGCGCTCGCTCCTGTGACACCTCGGTGGCCCCGCAGCAGCCTGCACTACCTACCGCGCGGAGCTTGAATGGCCAATCGCCGCTGGACGATCATGCTCGTGCCGCACGGCCCGGAACCCTCCCGGATCGTGGAGGTGACGAGCGCGTGGCTCCGGATGGGCGGGGTGGCAGCGATGTCGGTGATGGCAGTGGCACTGCTCGCGGGCTACGGTGCGGCGCGCCTGCGCGGACGCGCGGGCGCCGACGCCCACGCCGCAGCCGAGCGGGAGCAGCTCGCCGCCGAGCTGGGTCGGCTCAACAGCCGACTGGGCGCACTCACCGACACCATCAACGTGATCTCGCAGACCGATGCGAAGATCCGGGTCCTCGCCAACCTCGATCCACTCGATCCCTCGGTCCACGCCGCCGGGATTGGCGGGCCGGCACCGGTGCGTGCCCGGAGCGCCGACCCGTTGGTGGAGCACGCCGAGCAGGTGCGGGTGGACGTCGGGGCGCTGATCCGTCGCGCCGAGCTGCTGGCGCGCTCGTTCGGACAGGCGGCCGACAGCCTCGCCACGCACACCGAGCGTCTTGCCGCGACACCCTCCATCATGCCGACCCAGGGCTGGCTCACCAGCGCGTTCAGCTCGATGCGCGAGCATCCCATCCTGCACTATGCCCGGCCGCACGAAGGCATCGACGTGAGCGCGCCGATGGGCTCGCCGATCGAGGCACCCGCCGCAGGCCGCGTCATCGAAGCGGGCTGGGAGACGGGCTACGGCAACGTGCTGGTCATCGACCACGGCTTCGGGCTGCAGACGAAGTACGCCCACACGTCGCGGCTCCTGGTGAAGCTCGGCGACCGGGTGAAGCGTGGCGACCGCGTGGCGCTCGTCGGCAGCACCGGCCTTTCCACCGGCCCGCATCTGCACTACGAGGTGCATCTCGATGGTCGGCCGGTGAACCCGCTGCGCTACGTGCTCACCGGTTCGGCCATCGTCGACTGACCACCGCCTCCGCACGTGACGAAGCCCGCCGGAGATCCGGCGGGCTTCGTGCCATCGTGACCTGACCACTACGGCTTGAGCGAGAACGCCGATTTCACCTGCGCCGGGCTGACACGGTTCGCCTCGAAGCGCCGCTCGTCCTCCGAGCCTTTCTTGAGCGGCGTCTCCTTCGTCGCCGGAATGGCCACCCAGACCTGGCCGCGCTGTTCCGCGACCACCTCGCCGCGGCTCGTGCCCTTCACCGCCGCCCAGTCCGCGGCGGCGTAGTCGGCGATGGTCAGCATCGCCGGCGGGATGCCGCCCTCGTCCGGCAGATACATGAACTCCACCACGTGCTTCGCCTTCGGGAACTCCTCCGGATCGGAGCGTTCCGACACCGTGTAGCGCCGCCCCCAGGCCTGCGGAATGTCCAGCCGGAAGCCGGCCACGGTCGAATTGAAGCGGATCTTCTCGGGCGCCGCGGAATCGGGCACCGGCGCGGGGCTCGTACTCGCCGCCGCGGGGGCGGCCGAGTCGGCTGCCGGCACGCCCGCGGGCGGCGCGGCCCGGTTGCAGGCCGCGAGGAGCAACAGCGGCGCGATCCGGCACATGTGCATCGTCAGAACTTGACCTTCGGCGCTTCCTTCGCGCCGGCCTCCGCCTCGAAGTAGGGGCGTGCCTTGTCGTAGCCGAAGATCTTGGCCGTGAGATTCGTCGGGAACTGGCGCGTGTACGCATTGAAGTCGTTCACGGAGGCGTTGTAGTCCTGCCGCGCCACCGAGATCCGGTTCTCGGTGCCCTCGAGCTGGTCCTGCAGCTGCCGGAACGACTCGCTCGAGCGCAGCGTCGGGTAGTTCTCGACGATGGCGATGAGACGGCCGAGATCGGAACGCACGGCGGCATTGGCGGCGCTCATCTCGGCGACGTCGCCACGCTGGATGGCGCCCGACATCTTCGCGCGCGAGGCGGCGATGCTGTTGAAGACGGTCGTCTCCTGCGCGGCCACGCCCTTCACCGTCTCGACCAGGTTCGGGATGAGGTCGTTGCGACGCTGGAGCTGCGTCTCGATATTGCCCTTCGCCTTGTTGACGGCCTCGTCCTTCGTCTGGATCTGGTTGTAGCCGCAGCCGGTCGTCGCAACCGCCGCGGCCAGGACGGCCGCCCACCGAATGCCCCTCATGCGTGCGCTCCCACGTGTAGGTGATCAACGAACCGGACGGCAGTCTCCACCGCCCCGAGATACGCCTCGTATTCGGCGCGCGTCGCGCGCCATTTCGCCGTGGCGCGATGGCGGTCCACCGTCAGCACCGCTTCCGCGTCGAACCCCGCGATCGCTGCCGCGCCACGCACGACATCCTCGCGCGGCCCCGGGACCGGCCGGCCCGCGAGCCGGTGCAGCACGCGGAACAGCAGCACGAGCTGCGACGAGCCGCCGGCGAGCAGACGCGACATGGCCACGGCGTCATGATGCAGCGCCACGTAGCCGCGCCTGAGACGCAGCAGCTTCCCGCGCAGGTCGGCCTCGAGCGCGAGCCGGAGGTGCACCATGTTGGCCTTGAGCGACGAGACGGGGTCGTCGCCACGCAGCAGCCGGTGCGCGTCCTGCAGGTCCACCACCTCGATCGGGAAGACGTCCGCCGCGCGAGCCCACTCCGCGCGCGTCATCACCAGCGGCGCGAGCTCGCCCGCCTCGTACCACGCGCGGAGCGGCTCGGTGAGCTTCGCGAGCGTCGCGGGCGTGCCGTCGTCGAGCAGCAGCAGGACGTTGACGTCGCTCGTGCCCTCGACGAAGTCGCCCCGCGCAGCCGAACCGAACAGCACCGCGGCGTACGAAGTGCCGAGCGCGCGGTCCAGTTCGGCCAGCAGCGCATCCAGCGTGGGTCGACGGATATCCGCCATCTAGAAATCTCCTCCGGCACCGCCGCCGCTGAAGCCACCCCCGCCGCCGAACCCCCCGAATCCGCCACCGCCACCGCCGTAGCCACCGCCCCAGCCGCCACCACCACCGATCCACGGACCCGGGCCCCAATATACGCCCGGCCGCCGGCGCCTCCCCGTGATGCCGCGACGTCCGGCGTCGCGAATGGCCGACATGACCACGAACAGCACGAACAGGAGCAGCAGCAGCGTGCCCGGCGAGAGGCCGCCACCGCCGCTGCTGACCGGCACCGGCGCGCCGGTGAGCGTCGTGTCGTGCACGCCCATGCCCGCTGCGATAGTGGACGCCAGCGCCTCCACCCCGGCGCGGAGCCCGTCGCCGTAGCGGCCCGCGGCAAGGTCGGGCCGCATCAGGTCGCGCACGCCGCCGGCGGTCGCATCGGTGATGATGCCCTCGAGGCCCTGTCCCACCTCGATGCGGATCTTGCCCTTCTGCTCGGCC
>Ga0070671_100004801_pt1 | contig 10749 bp, 9 predicted proteins | sample KBSS73metaG_FD_65341 | JGI IMG/M metagenome (GOLD analysis project Ga0070671, IMG submission 65341) | Switchgrass rhizosphere microbial communities from Kellogg Biological Station, Michigan, USA - KBS S7-3 metaG | ecosystem: Host-associated > Plants > Roots > Rhizosphere > Soil ... | reverse complement strand
CACATCGATGCAAAGACGATGGAGATCCATCACGACAAACATCACCAGGCTTACATCACCAATCTGAACAAGGCGATCGAAGGCAAACCCGGCCTCGAAGGCAAATCGATCGAGGACCTCGTCAGTAACCTCAACGCTGTCCCCGAAGACATTCGCACCGCGGTGCGCAACAACGGCGGCGGACATGCGAACCATTCCTTCTTCTGGCAAATCATGGGACCAAATGGTGGCGGCGAACCGACCGGCAAGTTGGCCGACGATATCAAAGCGGCCTTTGGCAGCCTCGACGCGTTCAAGGAAAAGCTGGCCGATGCGGGTGTCAAACGTTTCGGCAGCGGTTGGGCCTGGCTGATCAAGAACAAGAGCGGCAAGCTGGAGGTCGTCTCAACCGCGAACCAGGACAGCCCGCTGATGGACGGCAACACGCCCGTACTGGGCGTTGACGTGTGGGAGCATGCCTACTACCTGAATTACCAGAACCGCCGGCCCGACTACCTCAAGGCTTGGTGGAACACGGTCAACTGGGCCGAGGTTTCGAAGCGCTACGAGAAATAGCCGCAATACTTAAAGCTGGAACTCGCAAGAGGCGCGCCGCGGGAACGGCGCGCCTCTTTTGCATTTCTTTGCCCGGAAAGGGCCATCGTGATCGGCTTTTCCAATCAATGTCGCGGCATCGCAATCACCGGTCTCGGCTAACCCCGTTGCGCTGGCCGCGGTCGTTGCGACACCGTATCTTGTTCTCGCTGATGAAAAGACTCCTCCCTGTCCTCTTGATCCTTGGGACCGGATTCGTGTCCATTCCCCTTGTAAACAGTCAGGATTCATTTTCCGGCGTCGATCTTCTTTATCCCGAGTTCGCTCACCCGCGGGAGGACGCTCTGGCGGCGGTCGAGCGGCGCGATTTCCGTTTCATCATGATCGATCGCCAGGGAACCGCTCCTGGCTTAGAGCACTATCCGCAGCTCAAGGCCACCTACGGCACCAGGTTCATTAAGCAACGCTTCCGGATTTTCGCGACCCGCTCCCAGAATTTCAGTTTCGATCTTCGTGCCCGAACATTCGCCCGTGACTATAACCAAACGCTTGTCCGCTATCTACTGGAGTGGCGTCCTAAAGGATGACGTTGGGGGCTTCGTAGAGTCCTGAGGGGATCTGGCGAGTGCGCCAGCAGCCTGATGTACAAGAATGCGGCTTCCAACCGCGCGGCGCAGTGAACCATCCCGAGGACGGACTGTTCTGGCTTTGGGAGCTGCCGATCCGTGGATCGGACTGATATCTTGATTGATTCTGCAGCCACGAACGAGAAATCCGAGTGCTGAAATCGCAATTTCTGCTCGCCTCTTTCAGCCGCAACTGATCTTGTTCCCAGATAAACGGCGTCTGCACTCCTTGATGCGAACCCTCAATCACCTTTTCGAGAAGAACAAAGCCTGGGCCGAACGGATTCGCCGCCACAACCCCGACTTCTTTCTCGAACTCTCACGTCAACAGTCGCCCAGTTATCTCTGGATCGGCTGTGCCGACAGCCGCGTGCCGGCAAACGAAATTGTTGGAATGTCGCCGGGCGAATTGTTCGTACACCGGAATGTCGCCAATCTCGTTGTGCATACCGACCTGAACTGTTTGTCGGTCATGCAATTTGCGGTCGATCTGTTGAAAGTGCGCCACATCATCGTCTGCGGGCACTACGGTTGCAGCGGTGTGTTGGCCGCGCTCAGGCGGGACCGGCTCGGCTTGAGCGATAACTGGTTACGCCACGTGCAGGACGTACGTCGAAAACATCAGGAGTTTCTCGCCAAGATTGGCGACGACTCGCAGACAGCACGGCGACTTTGCGAACTGAACGTGATAGAACAGGTAGCCAACGTCTGCCAGACGACGATCGCTCTCGACGCATGGGAGCGTGGCCAAGAGTTGACTGTGCACGGCTGGATTTACGGGTTGGAGGACGGACTTTTGCGGGACTTGGATGTAACGGTTGGCAGCATCGATGAAACGCTTACAGCTTATCAGAAGGCGATCGCAGCGTTATCATGATTTGAGATTCGCGGTGCGCCTTCCCCCTCCTGTCATTCTGAGTCGCGCAGACGACGAAGGAGCTCGCAGCTGCAATCCATATTTTGTCGTTCAGACGGTGCGCCTCTTGCAACTGCGAGGTCCCTCGCTCTGCTCGGGATGACAAGGTTGAGGAGTCGCGGTTCTAACCCAGCGCGCAACGCTTTCTCCGCGGCCCGGTTCAATTGACCATCCTTTGGCACGCCCGCATAGTGCTCCCCTCCATGTCGATCGAGCTGACCCGCAACTTCTGCATCATCGCGCACATCGATCATGGCAAAACGACTTTGTCGGATCGCTTGCTCGAGCGCACCGGCACGATTCACGACCGCGATAAACAGGATCAGCTCCTCGATTCGATGGATCTCGAACGCGAGCGCGGGATTACGATCAAGGCGCACCCGGTCGCGATGCGTTACACCGCACGAGACGGCCGGGAATACCGGCTTAACCTCCTCGATACACCCGGCCACGTGGACTTTGCCTACGAGGTCTCGCGCAGCCTCGCGGCCTGCGAAGGCGCGCTTCTCATCATCGATGCGGCCCAGGGCGTCGAGGCGCAAACTGTCGCCAACGTCCATCTCGCGCACAAACAAGGCCTAACAATCGTGCCGGTGATCAACAAGATTGATCTCCCCAATGCCGACCTGCCGTCGGTTCATCGTCAGCTCGAGGAAATTCTCGCCATCCCGGCCGAGGAAGCGATCGACTGCAGCGCCAAGATGGGCCTCGGGATCGACGAGATTCTGGAGGCGGTCGTCCACCGCATCCCGCCACCGCCCAAGCCCAAGGATGAAATCCTGCGCGCTCTGGTTTTCGATTCTGTTTTCGACATTTACCGCGGCGTGGTTGCCTACGTCCGCGTCTTTTCTGGCAAGGTGGAAGCCGACCAACAGATCAAGGTCATGAGCACCGATACCCGTTACGAGGTGAAAGAAGTCGGCGTCTTCACCCCGAAGATGTTCGCGCAGCCGACGCTGCGGGCCGGCGACGTCGGCTACGTCATTGCCAATATCAAGACCACTTCCGAGTTGAAGATCGGTGATACCATGACCGACCAGCGCCATCCGGCGAAGGAGCCACTCCCCGGTTTCCAGGAGATTCACCCAATGGTCTTCAGCGGAATTTATCCGATTAATACCGCCGACTTCGAGCACCTGAAGACCGCCATCGGCAAGTTGCGGATGAACGATTCCGCCTTCGTCTATCAGCCGGAGAGTTCGGTCGCGCTCGGCTTCGGCTATCGCTGTGGCTTCCTCGGGCTGCTCCACATGGAGATCATCCAGGAACGTCTCCGGCGCGAGTACGACATGGACATCATCGCGACCTCCCCGAGCGTGATCTATGAAGTCCTGACGACGCGCGGTGAGGTCGTGCAGGTAGATAACCCGGCGCACCTGCCCGATCCAAGCGTGATCGAGGAAATCCGCGAGCCGATCGTGCGTGCCTACATCCTTTGCCCTAACGAATCGATCGGCGACATCCTCCAGCTCATCCTCGAAAAACGCGGGACGATGGATCACACCGAATCGCTTGACACCCGGCGCGTCATGCTTCATTGCGAGCTCCCGCTGAACGAAATCCTGGTCGATTTTAACGACAAGATTAAGAGCATCAGCCGCGGCTATGCGTCGATGGATTATGAGCATGCCGGTTACCGCGCATCGAAGCTGGTCAAGCTGGATCTGCTTGTGAACGGCGAGCCAGTCGACGCGTTCTCCACCATTGTCCACCGCGATCGTGCCGAACCTCGCGGCCGGCAGCTGGCTTCGAAACTCAAGGAGGTCATCCCGAGCCAGCTTTACCAGGTCGCCATTCAAGCAGCGATTGGCGGAAAGATCGTGGCGCGCGAGACCATCTCGGCCCTGCGTAAAAACGTGACCGCGAAATGCTACGGCGGGGATATTACTCGCAAACGCAAGCTGCTTGAGAAGCAGAAAGAGGGAAAAAAGCGGATGAAAAGCATCGGCAAAATCAACATTCCACAAGAGGCCTTTATTCAGGTGCTAAAGTCGTCGCAGTAAAGCGTTGCCCTCGTGGATGCCGCCCTCTTCGGCGGGTATCTGTTTAACGTCGGCTGCAGGAAGCTCCCCGGAGGAGCGCAACGAAATTAGCCCGGGCGGTTCAGCGCCGGGGTTGCTTGAATTGAGTTTGCGCGTCGCGGAGCGACGGACGAGCGGACGTGTGCCTTCAGGCGTCGCTCCGCGACGCGGGACTTTGCCTGGGGCAGACCCGGCACTGAAGTGCCGGGCTATCTTTCTGAAATCGCTACGCGACTCGTGCCGCGGTTTGCGTGAGCGGAGTTACGGAGGCTAAACAGATGCCGCCCTCTGGGCGGCATGGGCGCGACTGTGTCTCACAATGACGCTTTGCAAATCTCGTTCCTCAGCTAGCGTTTCGCCGCATGTTCCAGCCGCGCTACATCAAGCAAAGCCATCTGCTCATCCGTCATGCGGAGAAGTTGATTCGTTACCGGCGCGATCGCTTGAGCGAATCCGCCATCGCCGAGTTGCAGGCACAGGTCGAGAAAGTCCACGCCGCGATGAAGGCGCGCGACAACCGCGCCACCCATGAAGAATCGGAGCGGCTCGACTCCCTCCTCACGGCCCATACTCCGCCGCACAAAGACGCAGTCTGGCGCGAAAATGTCGAAGTGATTCTCGTCGCGATCGTGGTCGCGATCGGCATCCGTTCTTACTTCATCCAGCCGTTCAAGATTCCGACCGGCTCAATGCAGCCGACGCTCAACGGCATTATCGGCCGGCCGTCGACGGCGCCGGCGCCCAACTTTTTCAAGCAAATCATTGATTTTGCCGCCTTGGGTCGCAACTACATCGACGTTGTCTCGCGGGCGGAAAACACGGTTAGCGAGATTACCCCGCGAAAGGTTTTCTTCTTTTTCACCTTTTCGCGGATCGTTTGCGACCACGAGTCTTTCACCGTTTATGCGCCGCCCGAGATTTTACGGCAGGACTTCCAGGTCTTTCCCGGCAACGTTTATCATCCTGGACAGGTGATTGCGCGCGGCGCGGTCGACACGGGCGACCAGGTTTTCGTCGATAAGCTTAGCTACAACTTTGTTCATCCCCATCGCGGCGACGTTTTTGTTTTCCGCACCAACCACATTCTCGGCATCCGCGAAGATCCGGAAGCCGGAGCGCCGTTCTACATCAAGCGCCTTACGGGGACACCGGGCGACGAGCTTCGCATTGATTCACCGAAGCTTTACGTCAATGGCGATCTGGCGCGTAATTTCGGTATTGCCCGGGTTATGTCGGCGCGTGCCCCGTACAAGGGTTATGCGCCCGGGCAGGCCTTCCTCGGCTCGCCCACCCGCACCTTCGTCGTGCCGCCGCACAGCTATTTCGCGATGGGCGACAACAGCTACAACAGTTACGACAGCCGTTATTGGGGCCCGGTCCCGGAAGAAAACGTAGTCGGGCGTGGACTCTTCGTTTACTGGCCCTTTGGCCGGCACTGGGGCTTTATTCGTTAGGCGTGATTGTGGAATAATGGAAGTAGCGGAGTGATGGGGTCCCTGGGAATTCCAATCCTCCAATCCACCATCAATTCATCTCTGCTCCCGCTGCTCGGGATACTTGCGGGCTACCTCGTGATCATGCGGACCAACCCGGTGCGGGTCGCGCTGCGCGACGGCTTCCGCTGCATCATGCGCTTCAAGCGTATCTGGCTTCTTTTCGCGGTGCTTGCGCTGGCCTATTCCGCCTTTCAGTTTGTTGTCTTCAGCCCGCTGCAATCCAGCGTCGACCTGCGTCTGGAGCAGTTTGCGTTTTGGGAATCATGGCATTGGCCGGGCTTTTCCCAGATCTGGCGCGAAAGCCTGCTCCACACAGCCGAATCAGTCGCCGGTATTTTCGACGCTGCTGCGACCACTTATCCGCTCTCGGTTCTCGCCGCGCTCCTGCTTATTCTCAACTGGCGCGGCCTGCATCGCAGCTTGGTGAGCGCTTTACGCAGGCAGTTTGGTCCGGCGGGCTGGTTGATCTATTTTGGGGTGTTGCTCAGCGCGCTTGCTTCGCTCCTCAAGCCGCTGATCTACTGGCAGCTCCCCGGTCGCCTGGATTTTCTCTCACCGGCGCACCTCCTGCAGACCTCGGCCGCGGTCGATACCGTGGCTTTTATTTTTGAATATCTCTGCGCGGTTTACCTGCAGGTTTATCTGATTGCAGTCTGCCTTGCCTGGATTAAGGGCTTGCATTTCCGCGAGAGTGAACTGCTCCGGTTTGCCATGCGACGGTTCAGTTTTGTTGTGAAATGGCTTGGCCTGGTGGTGCTCGCGAGCACCCTCCTGCTCCGCCTGCCGCTTCTCCTTGCCTATTTCCGGAACGTCCCCGGCGTGCTCGATTATCTGCAGGCCGGCCGTGGTGTGATGGCGGCTCTTCTTATTTGTTTTGCCTCCATGCAGATTTCGCTCGTCTTGCACAACGAAAGTTTGCGCGCCGCCCTGCGGGGGCATTGGCAATTCGTTAGGCGAAATACTTTCCGCTTTGCCTGGTTTCTTTTCATCTGCGCGCTGCACTATTGGTTGTTCGCGCTGGTCGACTCGGTCATTCGGGCCGCGGCGACGGAACGGTTGCTGGCCCTTCTCGCCTGGAACCTGGGCTACGTTTTGGCGCGCGCTTGCCTTACCGGCTGGCTTCTCGCGAGCTGGGTTTGTCTCTTTCGGCAGTGCGAAATTGGACTCGTGAATCACGAAAGCTGGATCCGATATTAGAGCCATGCCGAGCGAACGTTTCAGCGCCGAAGAAATCACTCGCGCCAGCCAGTCAAACCTCGCTTTCGCTTTCGTCTCGTTAGGCAAGGCGCGCCGGCGCGACATCACGATCTTCTACGCCTTCTGCCGGCTGATCGATGATATCGCGGACTCCACCGAGTTGGCGGCGGAGGAGAAGGCGCGTCGGCTAACCCTCTGGCGGGATGCCCTCCACAGTCCGGTCGCGCAGGAGCCGCCGCTCGCGTCGGAAGTTCGCGGCTTGATCAGCAGATACGCGATTACCCCGGCGATGTTGGAGGAGATCATGGACGGCGTGGAAATGGACCTGACCATCTCTCGCTACGAAACATTCGCGGCTTTGCGCGAGTATTGTTACCGTGTCGCGAGCGCCGTTGGCCTCGTCAGCATTGAAATCTTTGGTTACCAAAATCCGGCCTGCCGCGAATATGCGGTCGAGCTCGGGCTCGCCCTCCAGGTGACCAACATCCTGCGTGACGTGGCGAAAGATTTCGCCAACGGTCGCATTTATTTGCCCCAGGAAGACATGACGCGGTTCAACTATACCGAAGGAGATCTGGCTGCCCGCATCCACGACGATCGATTCGTCAGGCTCATGCAGTTTGAGGCGGATCGCGCGCACGAATATTTTCGCCGCGCCGCTGTGCTCCTTCCGCGCGAAGACCGGCGTTCGATGATCGGCGCCCAGATCATGGCCTCGATTTACCATGCGCTTTTGCGGCAGATGGAGCAGGATCGCTTTCGCGTTTTCGGTCGCCAATACGGGCTGAGCAAGCTAGCGAAATTTTTGCACGTCGGCCGGCAGCTGCTAAAGCTCCTTTGAATGGAGGGCGGAAACATCCGTCTGAAGTTTACCGCTCGAATCCAAAGCATTATGAAAAATCATTTTATCCCCGCGGTCGCGACCGCCCTTCTTCTCGTGACTGCTCTTAGCTCCTGCGAAACGCCTGCGGGCCAGGGAGCAGGTTTCGGCGCGTTCTCTGGCGCCGCTACCGGTGCTCTGATAGGCGCCGCCGCTACTGGAACCGGTCAAGGCGCTGGGATCGGTGCCGCCGCCGGAGCTGTCGCCGGAGCCCTCATCGGCGCGGCGGTCGCACAAGATCAGGCACAATATTATCACCCTCCTCCGGGCGGGTATCCTTATGCCCGTCAGACCGGCACACCGGGCTATGTTTACAGTCCCTACTCTCCGCACAACATGATCGACGTTCGCGGCGTGCCATCGGGTTCGTTGGTCAAAGATCCTTCGACCGGCGGGATTTTCGTCAAGCCCTGACGGCGCTCTGGAAGTCAGGTAGGAGCCCTGACTTTCGCTGCAACTCGTCGACCAGTTTTCGCGTCGCTTCGTCCATTCGGACCAGCTCTGGCCAGCCGCGATCGTAACCTTCTCCGGGAAGTTTACGTGTGGCGTCGAGGCCCATGTGCGACCCGACGTTTTGCCGGCTCGGCGCGTGGTCAAGTGAATCGCTCGGGTTCGTGATAATGGTGCTGTCGCGCTGCGGGTCGGTGTTCGCGCAGAGTCGGAAGAGCACTTCACTGGTATTCTGGACATCGCAGTCGTCGTCTACCACCACGATGTATTTGCTGAACATCATCTGCCCCATGCCCCAGAGACCGTGCATCACTTTGAAGGCCTGATATGGATATTGTTTGCGAATGCTGACGAAAACGAGGTTGTGAAAAACGCCCTCCGCCGGGAGCGCCATGTCGACGATCTCGGGAAAATTCATTTTGAATACGGGGAGGAAAATTCGCACGCTGGCCGAGCCGAGATAGAAATCCTCCATCGGAGGGATACCGACGATGGTGGTCGGATAGACCGCATCTCGTCGATGCGTGATCGCCGTGAGATGAAAGACGGGATAGTCCTCGACCGCGGTGTAGAAGCCGGTGTGATCTCCGAACGGCCCCTCGGGCCGCGTCTCGCCCGGCTGCACGTAACCTTCGAGAACGAAATCCACGTCCGCCGGAATTTCGAGCTCGTTCGTTAGGCACCGGACCAGCTCGACGGATTTCCTGCGCAGGAAGCCAGCAAAGAGAATTTCATCCAGGCCGTCCGGGAGCGGCGCGGTCGCGGCGAAGGTATAGGCCGGATCACCGCCGATCGTAACCGCCACCGGCATTGGCTCGTTGCGTTCGTAGTAAAGTTTGCCGTGGCGGGCGCCAACCTTGTGCACCTGCCAGTGCATGCCGGCGGTCAGGCTGTCATAAACCTGCATTCGGTACATTCCGAGATTGCGGGCGCCCGTCTCGGGGTCCCGGGTGTGAACGTTAGGCAAAGTGATGAAGCGTCCGCCGTCTTTCGGCCAGCATTTCAGAATCGGAAGATCGAAGAGCGAAAACGAATCGGCTCCGGGATCGGACGTTGGACGTTCAGCGTTGGACGATGGCCTTTCCGCGAAGCGGTGGACCACCTCCTGGCAGGCGGCGGATTTGACATGCTTTGGCCGCGCATGGAGCAGCTGGACGCCCTGCTTAAGGAGACTCCATCCTTCGCGCAGATCGGTCGGAGGTTTGGCCTTGAGAATAAGCTGAATCTCCTGCGCGATGTCGGCGATACTGTCGCGCTGTAGTGCCAGCGCCATTCGTTTCTCCGAACCCATCGTATTGATCGCGACGGGGAATTTGGAGGCCTTCCCGTCGATCAGCGGTTGTTCGAAAAGTAGCGCTTTGCCGCCACGGGGAGATTTCATTTCGCGATCGGCCCATTCCGCAATCACCAAATCGGTCTCGGCCGGCGTCGAGATGCGCTGCAACTCGCCTGCCTTTTCGAGCGCCTCCAAAAACTGGCTGAATGAAGCGTAAGCCATCGTTGTCTTCCTGACGCTTCTTTACCCCGATTTCGCAGGTCCGGCCAGTCGTCATCCCGAGCGAAGTCCAGGGATCGCGCGGCGATGAAAGTAACGTCCGTGTCGCTTTGGATCGGTTTGAGATGACGCCTCGAGATTCCTGACTCTGCGCAGGATCACGAATCTGGCCTAACGAGGGAGCTGTTTGTTCACGTTCTCGGGGGCGGCCGCGGTTTCGTCTCGACTGCCAAAGGTTGCGCCGTGCCAGCTATTCTTCGTCATCAAAATAATCTAAAGCTTCTCCGCGCAATAGCCTGCGTTCGGGCGAACGAACCAGCCATTTTCTACTGTCGGGGTAATAACAAGACTCACCGACGGGATTATCCGCAATGACATAGATGACGAGGTCCTCTGCGCTATCGTTGATGAGTTGATGCGGCTCACCTGGACCATAGATAAAGGCGTCCCCTGCCGCGATCGCCGTCCGGCCGGCGTCATCCCGAACAACACCTCTACCGGAAATTACATGATAAAACTCCCACTGCGCAGCATGAGAGTGGTAGGGATAAGGCGTTTGGCCCGGGGCGACGCGCAGGATTTCCACGGCAAAAGGGTGCCGGGCCCTCGCATCAGCGCCCTGCGCATCCCAGCCCAGCGCCTCAGAGAGCTCCTTGCCCGCCCCGGCGAACTTGCCCTTTGGTGAAGTCCATGAGTATTCCTCCAGCTCATTGGAATTGACCTTTTTCATAGAGAGCTGCCGGGAAGGAGGCGCTTAACCGCGGTCGTACCTCGAGCGGATTCTAGCTGCCGTTTTCGCTGCTTCCACTGCGCGATCGCGCGGCGGCGCTGTCGTGACCAGCGAATCGAGCAGCTCACGCGACGCCGCCACAACCTGGTCAACGGCTCGAACGAAGGACGCTTCATTCGCTTTGGACGGATGGGTAAATCCGCTCAGTTTTCGTACGTATTGAAGGGAAGAGTCCCGGATCTCTTCCTCCGTCGCGGGTGGCTGGAAATTATGCAGTCTCTTGATGTTTCGACACATGATGATCTCCAATGCTTTTATGAAACGCCTAAACGGCGGAAAGTCGAGGCGACTCCGCACAAATCAAGGCGAATCCAATTCTGTCATTAGCCTTAACGATATCTTAC
>Ga0070671_100004800_pt1 | contig 10749 bp, 12 predicted proteins | sample KBSS73metaG_FD_65341 | JGI IMG/M metagenome (GOLD analysis project Ga0070671, IMG submission 65341) | Switchgrass rhizosphere microbial communities from Kellogg Biological Station, Michigan, USA - KBS S7-3 metaG | ecosystem: Host-associated > Plants > Roots > Rhizosphere > Soil ... | reverse complement strand
CCTCCGCATGCACACGGAGGCTACGTGTCGCCGCGTTTGGACCCTGTGCCGGGCTGCTGACGCGTAGCGAACTGCCGTTCGGGCACGCGCTGTATGAGGCGCTACCCGAGGGTGAGTAGGCGTTCCGCTTGGTGGGTCCAGAACTCGATCTCGTCGCGGCGTCCGCGACGAATCGGCCAGTCCAAGAATCGGAGAACGAGGTGAGCCGTGTAGGCGAGTCTCCGATCGTCATCAAGCCCGTCGAACGCTTCAGCGGCCAAACGCTCCCTGACTCCCGGTTCAGATTCGGTGTCCAAACTCGTCAGGGCGAGCGTCACCAGGTCGAATGCGGCGTCTCCCACCATGACGAAGTCGTTGTCGATCACAGCCGTCACGGCACCGTCTAACGCCAGCAGGTTCCCGGGATGCAGATCCCAGTGGACGATGTCACAACCGGCGAACGTGCCCGATGACACGTCGTTACCGAGTTCTTCGATGCGCTCGATCACCCGGCGGGTACGCTGATCGAAGTCGCGCAACGGCTCGTGCAAGCAGTAACCGGCGCCGCCTGTCCTTAGTGTCGTGAGGAGCTCGAGCGGCCACGTCCGCTGATGCTCAGCAGGGGCGAGTCCAAGACGAGCGGTGTGGAGCTCGAGCATGCGGTCGACGACAGCGTGGGTGAGTCTTCTCACCGGATCGCCTAGCAGCAGTTCCTGGGTGACGAGGAGGCAGCCGTCTTGTTCGAAACACTCCTGCGCTGGCACGGGCCAACCCGCAGCCGAACGCAGAGTCTCGGTCAATACAACAGCGGTCAGCCGAGCTGCGATGGATAACGGCTCCACGTCCCACTTGAGAACCCGTCGCGAGCCGCGGGCATCGATCACTTCGTGAGCCCCAGTTTCCCCACCGGCAAGTCGGCCGACCAGCCGATATTGACCTCCGGTGGCCTCCGACAGCAGCCGCACCGCATCGGCCGCTACGAGGGAGTCGAGTTCGTGCACTCCCTCAGCCTCGCATCAACACCGGCGACCAGCCCGCGAGAAGAGGCGTTCTGTCGGACAGGCGCCCGACTTGGCACTCTGTCGTGGTGGCGATCGCTGACCCTGTCCGAGTGTCGTGGCCGTAGCTCTGACGGGCTCCGGGGCGTTCGCGATCAGTGCAGCGATCGTGCTTCTGATCAAGAATCGTGACCACAAGTGGTTCGTGCGCGATCTCGTCGGGGACGCCGCGCGCGCTCGTGGGCAGGCAGCAGCCGCGGCAAGACCCTGGACTGCGTCGGGCTGGCGCGCCGATGCTTGGCTGCGCGAGCGACCGCTGTGGCTCGTGATGCTTCTGAGCATGCTTACGGTGCTGGCGGGCGTAATCGGTCTGCTGATTCACGAGGCGGCGTAGAGCAACGCGAGAAGAAGGCGTTCGGCGGACGTCGCTCGCGGCGGGGCACTATCACGTGATGTCTTCCTGGCGTAGACGGCGCATCGGCGCCGACGCGAATGAGTACGACAGCTTCGCTGCGGCATACACCGCCGAGACCGAGAACAACCTCGTCAACGCGTACTACGAGCGGCCAGCGATCCTGAACCTCGCGGGCGAGGTGAGAGGCCGACGAATCCTGGACGCCGGCTGCGGCTCAGGCCCGCTCTTCGCCGCGCTGCGCGAGCGAGGGGCCGAAGTGACGGGCATCGATTCAAGTGGCGAGATGGTGGACCTGGCACGGCAGCGACTTGGTGCTGAAGCTGCACTCCAGAAAGCGGACCTTCGTAACCCGTTGCCGTTCCCGGACGGCTTCTTCGATGACGTCATCGCATCACTCGTGCTGCACTACATCCAGGACTGGGCGAGCCCGCTGGCGGAGATGAGGCGAGTCCTGCGACCAGCGGGCCGCATCATCGCGTCAGTCGACCACCCCTTCCACAGTCAAGCCCAGGCCGGTGATGGGGCGAACTACTTCGCGACGAGGGACTGGTCCTTCCAGTGGAACCTTGGAGGCCACGCCGCTCGGATGACCTTCTGGCACCGACCGCTGCACGCCATTACCGATGCGTTCACCGAGGCGGGCTTCCGGGTCGGCATCATCGCTGAGCCGCAACCGCAGCCGGAGGCTCGGGATCGATTCCCCGATCAGTTCCGGCGCCTCTCGACGGCGCCCAACTTCTTGTTCTTCGTCTTGGAGAGGATCGAAGGGTAGGAGGCGTTATCAGGGGCAGGTGACGGACATCGCCACGGCGACCGCGAGCGTTGGAGAAGCCCACTGTTCTTCTCGCACTGCCGAGGTCACCTCGTGGCCGGAGTTGCGCTACAGCTCGAGGCCGAAGCCTCGGTCGGCGTCGACACCGAGCGCGAGGTCGTGGAGTCGTTGTTCGAGTTGGCGTTCGATGTCGATGGTGTGGATGGCGCTGCGCCATTGCTGGCGCTGGAGGTCGTCGGCGGGCGGATCATTGAGGTGGTCGGGGTCGATGCCCCATTCTTCGCGGTAGGCCTCGATGCGGGCCGCCCGCGTGATCCACCTCTCCTGTTCCTGTTGACCGTCGGGGAGGGGGCCGAGCCGGTCGACGAGGTGGCCGGGTTGGGTAGCGGCAGCGACCGCACCGAGGGTGTGGCGTCGTTCGACGATCTGAGCGGCGAGTTGGTCGCGGTAGTCGAAAAGCTCGCGGTGTTCGGTGATCCAGTGTTGCCGTGCTTGGGACCGGGCTTGGAGCTGTTCATGCTGGTCATCGAGGTCCCGGAGAAGACGGCGGTCGTCGCGTCCGCGGCTGGTGAGGGAGCCGGGTCGAAGCTGCTGGTCGAGGTAGGCGCGCCGCTGGTTGAGGGCGTCGAGGTCGGGTTGGGCGTCGGCGGGGATGTCGCGGGTGATCTGGGCTTGCAGGCTGGCGAGCCGGGGGGCGAGGACGGCGAGCGTGTCGTTGCCGGCGAGCGCCTGGCGAAGCGCCGTGGTGGCGGCCACCTCAGATCCGGGTCGGGCGAGCGCGGCATGCAACAGGTCGCGGGCGGTGCTGGGTGGGTCGTGGTGATCGAGGTCGAGGGTGTCGACGGATACGAGGGCGGTGTTGGTGTGACGGCCGCGGGTCATGCCTACATACAGGGCTTCGGCGGTGGTGGTGTCGTCGACGACGACGAGACCCTGGTCGACGGTGACGCCTTGGGCTTTGTGGATCGTCAACGCGTAGGCGAGATGCAGGTGCTCGGCGGTGTAGCTGGACGGGAGGTCGATGGTGCCGCGTCCGGTGAGCGACGACACGGTGAGCGTGTCGTCGTGGTGGCGGTCGAGGACGGTCCAGCGGTCACCGTTGCGGACCCACCCCCCGGTGGTGGTGACCAGTTGGCGGTGGTTGCGCAGGGTGACGACCTGGTCGCCGACCCCGATGGTCTGGCCGTCACACACCATCCCGTCGGGTTCGACTTCGCCGGCGGCGACGCGCTGGTCGCGGATCCGGTCGCAGATGGCGGCCACGGTCGTGTTGGACGACGCGGTGATGACCAACGATTCACCTGCGTTGCGCGCCATGTGCCAGTGGTGCGCGGCGCTGTCGAGCACACCGGGCTCGTCGGTTTCCACCACCCGGTCGTGCTCCTGGTAGACGTCGAGCACCCCGGGGTCACGCCGGCGTAGCCGCAGACTGGCGTCGGCCTCCCAGTCGTGGGTGAAGCGGCGGACGGCGTGGAGCTCGATCGCATCGCGATCGGTGAGGAGGCGGAACAAGCCGCCGGCTTCGACCGGCCCGAGCTGCGCCGGGTCGCCGACCAACACCAGCTTCCCGTCGACGGCGCGGACGGCGTTGAGGAGTTGGGCGAGTTGGCGGGTGGCGGTCATGCCGGCCTCGTCGACGATCACCACCTCGCCGTGCTGCAGGTAGTGGTGGTCGTGGAGGAACTTGGCGATCGTGTCGGTCGGCACCCGGGCTTCGGTGGCGAGGACCCCGGCGGCGACGGCGGACACGGCGAGCCCGCGCACCGGGATGCCGGAGGTGATCCAGGCGTGGGCGGCGGCGCGCATGGTGCGCGACTTGCCAGCACCGGCGGGCCCGACCACACACGACACGGCATCCCCCGACATGGTCAACGCTTCGACGGCGGCCGCCTGATCGCCGCCGAGACGCTCGTACGCGATCGCGGTTGCGACGGCGTCACGGTCGGCGACGGCGCGGCCGACGCCGCGACCCTGATCGACGGTGTCGAGGACGTGTTGTTCGAGTTGCAGGGTGGCGAGGGTGCTGAAGCGGGGGGTGTCGTGGCGTTCGAACACGCTCCCACCATCCCGCCGACACAACTCCCCCGGCACTGCCACGTCGGGGGCGGTGAGGCGGATCACTCCCGGCTGGTTGAGGACGGCGTCGACGGTGAGCTCCACCCACGCCCGCGCCCCCTGGGCGTCCCCGATCGTGGCGGGGGTGTGGCGGGTGACGGCGCGTACGACCTCGGCGCGTCGCCACGTCGAGGATCCGGTCTCGAGTTCGGCGACGATGGCGTTGACCTGCGGTGGGGAGTGCTCGAGGGAGTGGTTGAGGGAGTCCCCCAACCACAGGTCGGGAGCGAACCCGGCGTCGATCGCTTCGCCGCGCCACCGGTCGTGCAACCCGACGTCACCGTCGAGTTGATGCTTGGCCTGACGGGTTTCCAGCACCGCCTGTTGGAACACCATCCGCCGCTCGGTAACCGTCAGCGCCCGCCCGAGGTCGCGTTGGCGGGCGTCGACGAGCTCGGCCACCCGGGTCTCGGCCACCGCCCGCCGCTGGGAGAACCGTCGCCGCAACCCGTCGGGTACGCCCGCCACTTCGGCTTGCCCGTGCACATCCACGTCGGTCCAGGCGACGCCGAGCCGGTTGGTCAGTTCGGCGCGTAGCGCCGCTTGGTAGAGCATCCCCGCCGGTTTCAGCTGGCGGTGCAACGCCCGCGAGTCAAGCGCTCGCCAGATGCCGTCGTCGCGGCAGCGGACCCGTCCGGAAACCAGGACATGGGTGTGCAACTGTGGGTCCCCGGCACGGGATTGACGGTGCACGAACCCGGCCGCGACAAGACCTTCGGTGTCGACCTGGCGCACGCCCGCTTTGCCGGTCCGGGAGAACGCGGCGTGCTCTTCGAGGTAGGCGAGCGCGGCACGCACCGCGGCGTCATGCGCGTCACGCACCTCCAAACCGATGTCCCCGCCGCCGACCGCCCACACCACGCTCACGCTCTTTGGTGCCGAGAACGTGAGATCCCAACCCGTGACCCGGTCGGCGCCGGCGCGCACCGCGTAGGCGGCGCCGAGCGGTTCACCGGTGGCCGGGTGCTCACCCCGGAACAGGCGCGCCAGCTCCTCCGCCGACACCGCACCGGTGAGAAGTTCCTTAGCCGTGCCGGCGCCGAGCCACACGCCTAGGGCTTCACCGTGGCCGGCGTAGTAGTCCTCGAACCCGCGGGCGACCTCGCTGGTGTAGTAGCCAACCGTCGACGGGGTGACCTTCCCTCGGCTCAACACGACGTCACCACCGACCAGGCCGACCCGGCCACCAGGCCGGGCAACACAACCGGCACCCCAGGGTGCCCATGTGTGAACCCGTCCTCCGCCACCCGCGCCGCCTTCCCGCGCCGCCTTCCCGCCGCACCGCCTCGCCGGCCTTCCCTCGCCGGCCTTCCCTCGCCGCCCCGTCTCGCGGCCCTTCCTCCGGCCTCGCCTCGCGGCCCCCATTGCTCGCAATTCCACGCGTTCACGGGAGTCAGAAACCACAGCTCCGCCAGCGCCGTCGAGCACTTCTTGCTGAACGGCGCGTCACGGTCACCCGCGGTCAATCACGCGCGGTTGCTCGAGGAGCGGCTCGCGTTCGACACACGCGTGTGCCAGAGAGTGCGTGCCGAGAAATGGCGGCGCTTGTCGGCAAAGCGTTGCGTTTCGTGTCGCCGGACGGTGCATCGAAGGGCATGCCGGAGAAGAGCGAAGGAGCGATCCCCATGGCTGAGAAACCACCGGTTCCGCTGATGAGCATCAACGACCTCGCGACGCGACTCAACGTGCAGGTCCGTCACGTCCGCCGTCTTGTCGCCGAACGACGCGTCCCCTACATCAAGTGGGGACACCTCATCCGCTTCGACCCCAACGACATCGAACGCTGGCTCGACACCAGCCGCCACCCCGAAGCCAGCTGATCACGCCCCACCGCCATTCCCGAGTCCCCCAGTGGGATTGGGTGGGTCCCACGGGAGGTCCCCCGTCCTGGTAAGCGACCGTCTTCTCGCTGCGATTCCCCGCGCTGACCGCGTCGCCGTCCCCGTCGTGGCGGTGCGGTCAAGGGCGGCCCGAAGGGTCGCCGAGCACAGCGAGGCCTGCCCTTGACGGCACCGGGCTACCAAACACCGAGGAGCCCATCATCGAGGTCGAGGCCGATCCCGAGCGGCCTCTTGTGCGCCGAGAATTTTCGGATTTCTTCTCGTGGGCTGTCGTTTTCGGATTTTTCCGCGCACGTATATAGGGCATGAGCGCAAACCAGCAACCAGCGAACCGCAAGGCCCTGCTCACCATCGCCGAGGTCGCCGACCGTCTCGGCGTGCAGGTCCGCCACGTGCGACGGCTCGTCGCCGAACGACGCATCCCCTACATCAAATGGGGCCGCCTCATCCGCTTCGACCCCGACGACATCGAACGCTGGCTCGACGGCAGGCGCCGACCTGAAGCCGGTTGACGCCCGAGACAACGGGGACATGCCGGATCCTTCGCCTGCGTAGGCTGGGATCGATGTCCCGACTGGACCGCATCACCAGCGACCCGAGCATCTGCCATGGGAAGCCGACCATCCGCGGCCTTCGGTATCCGGTCGAGAACATCCTCGAACTGCTCGCCGCAGGCATGACCACCGACGAGGTCCTCGCCGATTACGCCGACCTCGACCGCGACGACGTGCTGGCCGCCATCGAGTTCGGCGCGCTCGCCGCGACGATGCGCCGGGCAGTGCCACTCGCTTCGGCGTGAAGTTCCTCGTCGACGCGCAACTCCCGAAGCGACTGGCAGCCGCGCTCGTTGATCACGGTCACGACGCCGTTCACACCTCCGAGCTGCCGGGCGGCAACCGCACGAGCGACGCCGAGCTGTGCGAGCTCGCCGACCGCGAGGGCCGGACGCACGCCGCGGCAGCTCCTCTTGGTCACCACGGGCAACATCACGAACGACGCGCTGCTGGCGCTGGTCGACCGTAACCTCAGCGCGATCGTGGATGGCCTGACCGAAGCGCGCTTCGTCGAGCTCACCGCGAAGGCCTTCATCGTGCGCGAAAACCGTTGAGGTTCGGAGCCGTTTTTGTGCCACTCAGGTACCACTCAGGACGGTAAATCGCGGGAAATCACGGTCATCAGGGGTACAGACGTTCGTAGTCCACACCCTGGCTGACCTGCGAAAACGCTGGTCAATGGTACGGCCCGCGAACCAGGCGGTTGAACTCGAAAACCGTTGAGGGCTCTGTCCTCCGAGGGTTCGAATCCCTCCCTCTCCGCCAGGTGATGTCGCGAGACATCGGAAACACCTTGAACCCTTGACTCCGCTTCGGGCACGTCCGCGATCGGGCAGGTCGCCGTTCGGTACGGTTGCGGCCGGAGGCGAACCATGGACGACACGTTGCGACCGATCGAGCGCCGGATGCTGAAGCTCGCTGAGGCCGGTGCGGACGAGGTCGAGATCGCGTGGCGGTTCCGGCGCACGCCGAAGAACGTCCGCCAGGTCATCGCCTGCGCGCGCCTTCCTCGCCCGGACGGCCAGACGGCGTCTCCCGCGGCCCTGCGGCCCATCGAGCGGCGGGTGCTGTGGTGGCGCGACCAGGGCGCCGACTTCAGCGACCTGGCGGCGCGCTTCCGCCGAGGCCCGGTCTTCCTCGCCCAGGTCGAGCAGCTGGCGCGCTACAAGCTCGCCCGCTGAGCCACGTCGCGGGCGCGGCCGAGAAGCTCGTTCAACACCCGCGTCGTGGCCTCCAGGTCGGCAGCGGCGAAGTCCTCCCAGATCGGACCCGTCACCGCCGCGCTCCGCGCCAGCACCGTCTCGAGCATGTCGCTGCCGGCCGCCGTCACGTGTCCGGCCTCGATCAACCCGCGCTCGGTGAGCTGACCCACCAGCTCGGCGGCATCGACGAAGTGGGCGCGGTCGGAAACGACGGTAACGAGTCCAGCGGCATCGGCGCTCCCGCCCGTCAGCGCCGCCACCCGCAGGGTCACCCACTGTGGCTCGGTGAGCCCAGTGCCGTGCATGACGCCGCGCAGCAGGGCGCCGAGGGTCTTCTCGGTCTCCCCGAGGAGCTGCGGACCGAAGGGAATGGGTGTGGACATGGTTGCCTCCTGAATCGTTGGTACAGCCAATGGTATCGGCGATCGTTGGCTACACCAACAAGATCGTCCTAGGCTCTCGATCCGTGTCCGGTCTCGAACGGGTGGCGAACAGGCCGACCTGGCTGTTGAGCCGGGCGCACGCCCGCGCCCAGCACCTGCTGGCCGACGCCTTCGCCGCCGAAGGCGTGCGCGGCTACCACTTCCGGCTGCTGGCGGCGCTCGATCAGTACGGGCCGACGAGCCAAGCCGACCTCGGGCGCCACACGGGCATCGACCGAAGCGACGTGGTGGCCACCGTCAACGACCTCGTCGATCGCAGCTTCGCCGTCCGGAAGCCCGATCCAAACGACCGCCGCCGCAACGTCATCTCCATCACCAAGCGCGGGACCGCCGCGCTCGAGCGCCTCGACGCCGTCCTCGACGACGTCCAAGCGGCCCTGCTCGTGCCGCTCACCCCGACCGAGCGCGCCACGTTGGTGCGACTGTTGGCCAAGTTGGGCTGACGGCAGACCGGCCGAAGACCTCCTCACCGCGTCCACCCGTTCGTCGAAGGCGGCTGACGGTCACGGCGTCGGTAGTGCCCCCGCGGCGTGGCGGCCAGCGAGCCAGCCGAACACCATCGCCGGACCGAGCGTGCCACCCGCGCCGCCATAGGTCATGCCGAACGGCGAGCCCATCACGTTGCCGGCCGCATACAGGCCCGCGATCGGCTCGCCATCCAGGTTCAACACACGCGCGTCGGGATCGACGCGCGGGCCACCTTTGGTGCCGAGCGCCCCGCTGTGGATCGGGATGGCATAGAAGGGAGGCTCGTCGAGGGGCCCGAGGTTGGCGCGGACGTCGCCCTTGAAGGCGGCGTCGCCCCACCAGCGGTCGTGGGCACTCATCCCCCGATGGAAGTCGGGATCGTGGCCAGCGGCGACGTGCTCGTTCCACCGGTCGACGGTGGCGGGCAGCGCTCCGGCGGGCATCCCGAGGCGTTCTGCCAGTTCGTCGAGCGTGTCGGCCGCGATCACCCAATCGGGCGGGCGGTCGCCGGCGGGGTGCACACCGAGGAGCCCGTAGCGCCGGATGTACCCGTGGTCCACGACCATCCACGCCGGCAGGTTCGCGTACGTGAACTGGCTGACGTCCTCGACGTGAAACGCACCGCCGAGTGCGTTGTAGTTGGCGGCCTCGTTGGTGAACCGCTGTCCTCGGCGGTTGACCATGATCGAACGCGGGCGGCTGCGGTCGGTGGCCACCATGACGCGACCCATCGGGTTCACCGTCGTGGGCACCTCGGCGACCGGCAGCCACCATGCCTCGCGCATGTTCGCCAACATCGCTCCCGCGTGCATGGCCATGTAGAGACCGTCGCCGGTGTTCGTCGGCACGGAGACCGGATGCGTGAGCGGGCCCCGCAGGAACGCTCGCTTGTAGTTCTCGTTCCACTCGAAGCCCCCGGTCGCGAGGATGACCCCGGCGCGCGCAGCGACGGTCTGCGGACCGTCGGGCGTGTCGACGTCGGCACTGACCACTCGTCCGCCTTCGACGCGCAGCCGGCGCGCCCGCGTGGACACGTGCAGTTCGACGCCGCGATCGAGACACGCCTTCAGCAGCCGCCCGACCAGCGCCTGTCCCAGCCCTCGTACGTCCCCGGCCTCGCGACGCGCGAGCTCGGCGGGGGACGGGGGGTGGGCCTTGGCGGCACCGAGGGGTGTCTCGCTCATCGAGATGTGCGGGGTCGGAAAGTACGGCGTCGTCCTCACCCGCTGAGCCCACGCGCCCAGCTCGTGATACGAGAACAACGGGCATTCGATGGTGCGGCCGCCGTGTGGCCGACCTCCCGGCTGCTCGGGGTGGTAATCGGGGAAATCGGCGACGGCGTAGAACGACGTCGGCGTGTGAGCGTCGAGGAACCGGACCATCTCCGGCCCGGCTTCGATGTAGGCGCGTGCGAGGCGCTCCTCGATCAGCCCGCGCCCCAGCGACATGATGTACGTGAAGGCTTCCTCGGGCGTATCGCTCGCGCCGACACTGCCCATGTGCGGGTTGCAGGGGATCCACACGTGGCCGCCCGACCACGCCGACGTGCCACCCAAGAGCTCGTCGCGCTCGAGGACGATGACCCGGGCGCCATGGATCGCCGCCGTGACCGCCGCGGTGAGCCCGGCCGCGCCCGACCCGAACACGAGGACATCCGTCGTTGCCGGAACCACCATGAATTAACTGTACGGTAAGTTCTTGGGGTCGGGCTCGGCGCGTCTACGAGCGGGCGCTACCTCCATCGAGCGCGGGCGCGGCGAGGGTGCCGCCGATGACGGCGTCGGCGACGTCGGCGAGGCGCAGGTTGTGGTTGCGGGCGTGGGCGCGCAGCAGGGTGAACGAGGCTTCCATGTCGAGGTTCAGTCGTTCCGCGACCATGCCCTTGGCTTGTTCGATCACCACCCGACTGTTCAGCGCGTGGGTGAGCTGTTCGTTGATGACCTGCGCCTCTTGGGCGGCGCG